>ERZ1066118.1535-NODE-1535-length-14064-cov-68.707831_pt1 | contig 14064 bp, 15 predicted proteins | sample MGYA00382765_ERZ1066118 | MGnify/ENA primary metagenome ERZ1066118 (study PRJEB33369, sample SAMEA5778348) | biofilm metagenome | biome: Industrial cooling water; feature: Water cooling tower basin; material: Biofilm | place: United Arab Emirates | collected...
CCCACACCAACAACATACCCACATTTACTAAACGGGTGGAAAGCTAGTAGATAATTGTAGGTTGGGTTAGGCGCCAGCCGTAACCCAACATCCTAACCCAATGACAAAATTCTCAAATGTCAAGTTACGAAAACATATACAAAATAGTACGCCAAATACCCCAAGGAAAAGTTGCCACATACGGACAAGTCGCAGAACTAGCAAACCTTTGTGGCAAACCTCGTTTAGTCGGATACGCGCTTTATCGTGTAGATATATCATCAGATATTCCTTGGCACAGAGTAGTAAACGCCAAAGGTGAAATATCTTACTCTCCACTGCGTCAAGGTGGTGACCACACGCAAAAAGTTTTGTTAGAACAAGAAGGAATAGAATTTAACCCCAAAGGAAAAATCAACTTGCGTAAATATTTATGGCAACCAACACTAGAATATTAAAAATATAAAACTCTCTCCTAGCATTTAGAAGAGAGTTTCAAAAATTGAAATTCTAATATTACAAACATGCTTCAGAAGGCGCCTAGCAATACAAACAGAGTAAATAGCGACACTATTCCCATCCCTACCATTACAATCGTAAAGTAAGGAGCATGATTCATTTTGTCTAAATATTCGTTTCTCTTGCGGTCTTCTTCAGTTAACGTTGTAAAGCTCATTTCTCGCATAACTACCCCCGCTAGCTTTTGTAGCTGATAAAATCAATATAATCTGACTGAGAGCTATATTTTCAATTTAACTACAATCACAGTGATAATTACGAGCAAGTATAATAATATGCACAAAACTATAACTAGTTTAATCTCTAGTCATAAAACTTTAATTTGTGATACTTATTGATACAATGTGCGTGTTTTTCGAGAGTATTATCGTTAATTGTAACATTTTTGATGACTTTAAATAAGCAAATACTAACATAGTTTCTTTACAACAATAAACATTTACTGTTCTTAACAAAAATTAGGCGCCAAACCATTCAAGTGCAGAACTTGCAATATCTGTAGGAACTGTGTGAAATCCATTAAACTCCTGATAAACTAAATCGTAACCCGCGCGCTGTAACTTTGGCACAATCTTGCGACTACAATGTTCAATTGACAGAATACTATCCATTTTGCCGTGTGAGATAAAAATGCGCGGTTGCCCATGTTGTGAAGCAGGCGCCATAAATCCTGGTGAGAATGCGATGATATGGTTAAATAAGTCACCGTTTGTAATACCAATACTAAGTGCATAAGAGGCGCCATTAAGAGCTTTTCCGTCTAATCAGCACAATTTACTTAGTGTCATTCAAAGTTGGATTGACGAAATTGAATAAGTAATGAATAAGCAGAGTTTGATTACTGCAAAGTCTGCTTACGATTCGAGAGTTAGCTAGAAGATATCTGATAATGATATATCTATAGATAATACAATAGTTAAAATAACAACAAAAATGAAGTTTAATACAAAGCTTTTAATTTCAGTTATTGGAATACTTATTCTATGTCATCAATCTCCTGCCAAAGCAGCAGAGCCTTGCCCTGAAGGAGCAATTTAAGAAGCATCTGAAGAAACTAGAACATATTTAAACACGGAGTATGAATTTACTTTTGAATTACCTGCTAACTACAGAGCAGTACTGGCTTTTAATAACTCTGTAATAAGTATCCTTGACCCCATCAGCTATGAAATATTTCAGTGTTTAGTGAGGAGAAGAGAGCCTGGGCACTACTTCCCTTCAGGAGTTAATGTTGAGATAAAGCAATTGAAGTATGATAATTTGCTAGACGCAATTCAGGAAGAATATGATGATATCAAAGCTATCAGAACAATCAGTATTAGTAGACAGAAAAGTATTTTATATTTGTACAAAGACCCTCATAGCGAACCGTATCTAGGTGTCTCTTTTGCCCATCCTAATAGAAGGCATTTAATCACTATCAGCGTGCCTATAGAAGTAGAGCTTATTTCTAATTCTCAGGGACAGGATGAGGTTGTTCCTACAGATGTAATGCTGAAAGATGTCATGAAATTAATTACGTCTACTTTCAAATTTACGGATTAGATTTTATTTACATAATAATACAAGCATTAACAATATCTATATAGGCGCCTGCGCTAAATATAGTAAGATTCCCAATTTCTCAAAGAAAGCAGGAATCTTAAAAAATAACAAAATTTTACATTTCAGCAAAAATCAACTAAAGCTATACTCAACGCATTAGGTTTATATGTTGGCGCCTGATGGTAATTTCTTGAAAGGCTTTTGTAACTTTAGTGCGTCTTCAAGAGTACCAAAATTCCCGACATCTTGAGGTAAAGTAGGATTCTCTCCTTGAAAAAATTTGCGAACAATACTCATTACCTCATCAACAATGTGTTGGTTACATCTAAAAATTTCTCCAAAACTTGTGTCGTGGGTTATGATTTGCAACTGTTTATTCGCAATTGTGTCAAATTGGCGCGAGAATGTGAATTCATGTTGCTCATCATCAATTAGCACGTATACCTTTAAGGAATTTACGTCATTGTTAGGCTGTATTTTCAAAACTTGAGTATTCATAGTTTTTTACAGTATATACCTCGAAGTGTCCAGTATTGTAAGAAGGTTTCTTCATCCATTTTATATCTAGTTTTTTCCCAAGGGTCTAGAATCAAGAGCCTACCATTAATATCATAACCATTAACTACAACTAAATGACCCAAGCTTGCCCCTAGCTCTCGAAGCTCTGCTATCCATATCCCTGTAGATATTAGTACGGATAGTAACTCCGCATCACTTGCACCTGGAATCACCAAACCACCACCAATCCATTGCCTTGACTTTTCATAATCTAGCATGTTTATTGCTTGTGCTAAATTATATACATTTACGGGCGTTCCGGTTACTGACGCTATAAGTTCTTGATTTACGTCATTAACTCCGAGGTATTTTAATAACATTTCAGCGCAAGCTGGGCCACAAGAGATAGTGTCACGTTGTTGAATAACAGTAGAATCACTTGTTTCATCAATTACTTTCCACTTTCCTCCTGCCCCTGACAGTTCTTCAGGCTTTGAAAAATCGCTACTCAATCGCTTTCCTTTAATTTTTAGCTGTTTAAGTAGTACATATCGCCCTAAATGATTATCTGTCAAGGCAAGTGTATTATTTAGTACTAAATTAATGGCAGAAGATACTTTTCCACTTTAAAAACGAAGACTGTGTTATGATGATATTACGTATGCTAAGTAATCACACATGGTAATGACATCAGGTAGTGGGCAAGCAATTGCATCGTGGCTTTCTGTACTGGCGCCGCATGGTCTCGGTTATCGTATTAAGCTGCTTTCACAATTACTAACGCGGAAGTTTACTGAAAAATTGGAGCCGTATGGACTTACACCTTTCCACTGGTTAGTTTTATGTTGTTTATGGCAAGAGGATGGTTTGCCGACTTCTAGTATTGGTGATAAGTTACAGCAGGTGGGTGGCACTTTAACAGGTGTACTCGACCGGATGGAAGAACGCGGTTTAGTAAGACGCGAACGTGACCCAAAAGACCGTCGCATTTGGCGCATTTGGCTAACCGACGCTGGGCGGGAGTTTGAGACGATTTTACCTCCCCTTGGAGTCGAACTGCGCGAACAAGTCATGCAAGGTATTTCTCCATCGGAGCGCGAAATGTTTTCCCAAATCCTCAATAAAGCTATAGCTAATCTATCTTAGTAGTGTTGTGCGTAAATCCATTGCCTGCCGTTAAACCGAAATGTATATACAGTAACTTCTACTAATTGGGTGATGTAAACCCTGTAAGTCTTTTATAAAAATATTACGTATACGAAATTAATTGATATATAATTGTAGATAAAATATATTTAGTGTGCTATTACCAGCTTTTCGTTCACGTAACTACCGCTTATTTTTTACCGGACAAGGTATCTCGCTAATTGGGTCGTGGATGACTCAACTTGCTACTGTTTGGTTAGTATATCGTCTGACTGACTCCGCTTTAATGCTAGGAGTCGTCGCATTTACAAGCCAGATACCTAGTTTTTTTCTATCACCTTTTGGTGGTGTATTTGCTGATAGATTTTCTCGTCACAAAACTTTAATTGGTACTCAAGTTTTAGCAATGTTGCAGTCATTAGCACTAGCAGCACTAGCATTGACGAATGTAATTCAAATTTGGCAAATAATTGCTTTGAGCTTGGTTCAAGGTTTTATTAATGCTTTTGATGCTCCTGCACGTCAAGCGTTTGTACCCGAATTAATCGAAAAACGCGAAGATTTAGCAAATGCCATTGCCGTTAACTCTACTATGTTCAACGGCGCCCGCTTGATAGGGCCTGCAATTGGTGGTTTAATATTAGCGCGTGTTGGTGCTGGTTATTGCTTTTTGATAGATGGTGTTAGCTACATTGCTGTGATTATTGGGTTACTGGCAATGCGAATTCAAGAAAAACGAATTCCCTTTTCTGATGTTAGCCCAATACAAAGAATTAAAGAAGGCTTTATTTACGCCTTTGGTTTTCCACCAATTCGGACTATATTATTACATGCTGCCATAATTAGTTTATTTGGTATTCAATATACCGTGCTTGTACCTATTTATGCTGAGAAAATTCTTGGAGGTGGCGCCGAAACTCTAGGCTTCTTAATGGCTGCATCGGGAATAGGCGCCTTAGCAGGTGGTATATATTTAGCTACACGAAAAACCGTAGCAGGACTAGGTAAAGTAATTGTTTTAGCAGCAAGTATTCTTGGACTAGGACTAATAGCATTTTCTATTTCTCGCCATTTACCGCTATCATTACTCACAATGTTATTCGTTGGACTCGGCACAATTTTACAAGTTGCCTCTAGTAATACGGTACTACAAACAATTGTAGATGAAGACAAGCGGGGTAGAGTCATGAGTTTATTTACAATGTCCTTTTTAGGAATGACACCATTTGGTAACTTATTAGGAGGAGCATTAGCAGAACGAATTGGGGCGCCGACTACATTGGTTATCGACGGTATTATTTGTATTATAGCCTCAATAATCTTAGCCAAACAGTTACCATCACTCAGGCGCTTAGTCATCCCTATCTACGAAAAAAAAGGAATTATCAAAACAATGTAGAGACGTGACATATCACGTCTCCAATATGTTATGGCAAACCAACTCGCAGCAAACAAACCCAATTCTCCTACCGAAGTCCCCTTGAGAACCTGGATAGGAGTAATAGCGAGCATGTTGGGAGCATTCATGGCAGTACTCGATATCCAAATTACCAACGCATCCCTACAAGAAATACAAGCGAGTTTAGGAGCATCATTAGACGAATATTCTTGGATTTCCACATCATATTTAGTTGCCGCAATTGTTGTTATTCCTTTAACTGGGTGGTTATCGCGCATTTTTACACTGCGAAGATATTTATTAGTTAACACAGCTTTATTTATACTCTTTTCTGTATGCTGTGCTTTTGCGTGGGATTTAAATTCAATGATATTATTCCGCGCTTTGCAGGGTCTTACCGGAGGTGTGTTAATACCTAGTGCCATGACAGTTGTACTAACTACTTTACCAGCTTCTAAGCAATGTGTTGGATTAGCAGCATTCGGGATAACAGCCGTATTTGCACCTTCAATTAGTCCAACTTTAGGAGCTTGGTTAACTGAAAATCTGAGTTGGCACTATAGTTTTTATATTAATATCTTTCCCGGCGCCTTAATGGTTGCTGGGGTTTGGTATGGAATTTATCAGCCAAAACCTCAGTATGAATTATTAAAACAATGTGACTGGTTTGGAATTGCTTCAATGGCAATTGGTTTAGGTTGTTTACAAATTGTTTTAGAAGAAGGTAGTCGTAAAGATTGGTTTAGTTCGCAATTGATTTTATATTTAACAATCATTGCTGTTATATTCTTAGCATTATTTTTTGCCATTGAATTAACACGCAAACAACCATTTATTAACTTACGATTATTGAAGAATAGAAACTTTGGTTTAGCAAGTATCGTTAATGTTTCTCTTGGCTTTGGCTTATACGGTTCTATATATATATTATCTTTATACCTTGCTCAAATCCAGAAATATAATGCTCTACAAATCGGTCAAGTCTTAATTTGGGCAGGTGTACCGCAGCTATTTATTATTCCATTTATCCCCAAACTCATGCAGCGTATCGATATACGCTTTATGGTTGCGCTTGGAGTCGCTTTATTTTCAGTTAGCGCTTTTATGAACGCGCGCTTAACTTATCAAACAGGATACGACCAATTAATCTGGTTACAGCTAGTTAGAGCAATGGGACAACCATTAATTATGGTACCATTAACTTCAATTGCCACAGCAGGTTTAACCCCAAAAGATGCAGGTTCAGCGAGTGGTTTATTTAACATGATGCGTAACTTAGGTGGTTCAATAGGTATTGCTGCGTTAGCAACTTTATTAACAACCCGCGAACAATTCCACTCAAATCGACTTGGTGATTCTGTCTCGTTGTATAATTCACAAATCCAAGAAAGAATCAATCAACTTACGCAATTTTTTACTAGTCGCGGCGCCGATTTAAGTACAGCCCAAGACCAAGCAATCAAAGCCATCGATAATATAGTTCGTCGTGAAGCGTTTGTAATGGCTTTTAATGACTGCTTCTATTTTATTGGTATCGCTTTATTAGTTAGCGGTATTGCTATTTTATTCTTTAAGAAAGTTAAAGCAACTGGTGGCACCGTCGCACATTAAATCACAATGTGCAATAATGTGGAACAGGCATCCTGCCTGTTTTATAAATATAAAGTAAAATTTGCAATTAATATTAGAATAATAAAAACTAGTTTATATACACTACCTATGGCAACCCAACTTCGTGAAGCCAAATCTTCAACTGGACTGGTAATAACTTGGGAAGCGTTGCCCGACGATTATCAGTTGGAGGATGAACCAGTGGAGAGTACAGGTCACCCACTTGTGGCTGGTGCCTTACGTGAGAGTTTAGAAATTTATGGTTTAATTTTAGCACAGATGCTAATAGCCTCTAACTTTGCTTTGTGTGCAAATGTAAACGGGCAACCAGTTGTAAAGGCGCCTGACTGGCTATACGTTCCATCAGTTAACGAGATTCTAAGCGACCGTAAAAGCTACACACCTAACTTAGAAGGTGATGTACCTGCGATTGTAATGGAATTTTTATCAGACAAGGATGGCGAAGAATATTCGGTCAAACGAACTCACCCACCAGGGAAATGGTTCTTTTACGAACAAATTTTACAAGTCCCTATTTATGTGATTTTTGACCAAGATGGGGGTTTATTAGAATTTTATCGTCTTGAAAACGGGCACTACGAGCTAAAACAACCCGATGAGAATGGGCGCCATTGGATTGACTCATTAAATCTATTTTTGGGAACTTGGCAAGGAACAAAAGAACAGAGAACAGGTTACTGGTTACGCTGGTGGGACGCAGACGGTAATTTATTACTGTGGGCTGTTGAACGAGTTGAACTCGAAAATCAGCGTGCTGAACAAGAACGTTTACGTGCCGAACAAGAAAGCCAACGTGCCGAACAGGAACGTTTACGTGCTGAACAAGAAAGCCAGCGTGCCGAACAGGAACATTTACGTGCCGAACAGGAACGTCAGCAAAAAGAACGACTTATAGCTTATTTGTTATCTCAAGGCATTGACCCCAATAATTTGCCCCCTGAATAACATATTTAGTAGTAGTTCATGTCATTAAATTTGCTTGGTTGACAGTAAAAAGGGGGTTGTATGATATACATCCCCTTATAAGGTGCAATATTAAAGTAATATTTATTACGGAGACTGTGGTTGAATTTGATACTATTACATACAGCGTGCGCTGGTAATTACGGAAACAATCAAAAATATTTTTAGGTAATTAAAACTCTATACTTAGTGCTTATATACTACAAGTCTCCAATCAAAATTATTTAAATGATTTGGGAAGTTTGTTGTAATATTTTATGAGTATATTGTTTATTTAAGATTACAATGCCGTTAAAAATTATTGATAACTTTGACAGCAGCTTTTCATTAGAACCAGATGCAAAGCTAGTACTATTTGAACTACTAAAAAATGAAAGCTTTTTGAGTCAAATATCTAGTGCAATTGCAGATAAATTAAATGGCAATCGCGTCGAATTTACAGAACTATTATTCCAACCCGTTCCCTATACCACAGCTACACCCAAGGGAATGCCTGCGGAATTTGAAAAGTATCATAATTCTGATAATCATTTTATTATTAATGTACCACCCAATTTTATGTTCAAGGCAAAAATATCTAAGCCTAGCCGTCTTTGTGCTATATATCGAGTAAATACTTAGACTTAGTGGGTGTTTAATTGAACTCTCATTATTTGAGGCGGGCAAGGATGCCCACCCCACAAGACAACAAATCAAGCTGCTGTTGCATGAAGTAAGGCAGGCGCCAGCACTTCGTCAATTTTTCTTAACACATCATCGTTCAACTTTACATTTGATGCAGCCGCGTTATCTGCAACTTGTTCAGGACGACTGGCGCCAATAATAGTAGAAGATACTCGCTCGTCTTTTAATACCCATGCTAAAGCTAGTTGAGCCATCGAAATATTTAAGCTTTGAGCAATAGGCTTAAGATTTTGAACTGCACTAAGTACTCGGTCGGATGTTATGTCACCCATGAAAGCATTCATTTGGCTATTTGCCGCACGAGAATCTGATGGTGGTTTTTGTCCAGGTTGATATTTACCTGTGAGAACTCCTTGAGCAAGTGGTGACCATACTATTTGACTTATACCATTTGCTGCACATAATGGAAAAACTTCAGCTTCTGGTTTACGCCACAGCATAGAATATTGCGGTTGACTTGATACAAATTGCTCCGTGTTTGTCATATTTAATGCCGCTTGTATCTGTGCGGGGTTCCATTCACTGAACCCTATGTAACGAACTTTTCCTTGCTGTACAACATTGGTCAACGCTTCCATTGTTTCTTCTAACGGGGTATTCACATCGTAACGATGACACTGGTACAAATCTACGTAATCTGTGCGTAATCTTTGTAATGATGCATCGATTTGTTTATAGATTTGGGCAGCAGATAATCCTTGGTCAGTAGGAGACATCGGGAAATATACTTTGGTGGCTAAAACATAGGATTTGCGGTCAATACCCTGTAAAACTTCACCCAAAAATGATTCTGCGGCGCCTCGACCGTATACATTTGCTGTATCAATAAAATTAATACCAACATCAAAAGCTTTGTGAATGCAAGCTTCTGCCTGTTGCCGCTCTACACCACCCCCATAAGTCAACCATGACCCTAAACTAATTTCCGAAACATTGAGACTACTATTACCAAGTCGTCGATACTTCATATTGCGTTCTCCGTTTTAATACTCAATTCTTGTGGAACGGGCTTTTGATGCCCGTTTCAAGCTTACAGGCGGCATTGGATATTAGCATAATGTCAGTATTAAAAAATTCTTTAACTGCTGCAACATTTATTTTTAAAGATAAATATTATTTACTTGCTCTATCTAAAGATATATAAAATTATATTTCATTGATACTTGACTGTCTGCTTTCTTCCATAGTTAATTTTTTGTATTCATTGATACTTCGATTTGAAATAATTCTTAATGTTTATTTAGGGTAACGAAAGGTTTGTGATTAATAATTTTGAACTGAACATATATGTATTTATATATTTTTTAAATCAAAAAATAAATCAATTTTTACAAAAGATTATGCATTGACTTATACGATTAAATGTAATGTTAATCTCTACCTTGTGGTGATGTTTTGGGAAACACAGTAGTGCAAAATGCCAAGTAACTTATAATCAAACGAAATTTATGCACGAAATATCAGACGCTAACATACAGCTAGCACAGCTACATGCACTCACCACATATAGACACGGTTTGCTAATTGTAGCTTTGGCTAAGTCTCTAAAAAGCGATGGCAACTTTTATATACAGGAATGTAGTCAACTTATTCAGCAGCATGGTTTGCTTGTACAAATGTACGCACGAAAATCATTAACTTATGCAGAAAAGCTATCGGTATGCAGTTGTTACTCAACAGAGTTATATGTTAAAGCTATCAAAGTACGCTCCAAAGCAACTATCTTATACGCCAAAGCAGTAACTATTTACACACAAGTCGTTCAGGGTAAGCACAGCGCTGCTAAAATATTGTTGCAACTGCCAAACATAGAAAATATATATTAGATATTAAGGCACCTGTTACCCACTTCAAATAAGTTAACAGACCGCCGTATTTTTAAGCAAGGCTTGTGTAGAAAATCCTAATAATTTAAGGATTTTCTACTTCTATGGGTAGAGTGGATTTGAGCTAGCACTAATGATATATTGCATATCAGCAAATATTGCGAGTGCTATAGTCCTCAATTCTGAGATTGTGCCTTTAAAATGAAGTTACTTAGGTTTCTCTTACTTGAAAACAATCTCCCAGATGCGGATGCAATTAAAGCCACCTTACTTGATGGTGCCATTGACTGTGAGTTGTTGAGAGTAGAAACCCGCTGTGAATTTGTTGCGGCACTTGAGAGCAATCAATTTGACCTAATTTTATCAGATTATACGGCACCTGCTTTGGATGGACTCTCTGCTCTAGAAATTGCCCGCAACATTAGTCCTGATGTTCCATTTATTTTTGTCTCTAGCAGTTTAGACGAGGAGCTAGAAATTGCAGCGCTAAAAAGTGGCGCCACAGATTATATACTCAAGCAACGGTTAGGGCGATTAGTACCATGTGTAGTGCGGGCATTGCGCTCAACTCAAGAACCCAAGCAAGCCAAAGAGCTAGAACAGGTAAACGAGGAATTGAAATTAACCCTAGAAGAACTTCAAGTTGCTGAAGAAGAACTGCGTCAACAAAATGAAGAACTGGCTATTGCCCAAGAAGCTATCGTAATAGAAAAACAAAGGTATCAAGATTTATTCAACTTTGCACCAAGTGGCTACGTAGTTACTGATGCAGTTGGAAAGATTACTGAAGCAAATTGGCATATTGCTGCTTTAGTTGGTCGCGACCCCGGCTACTTGGTTGGTGTACCGTTGGCGGTTTATATTTCTAAGTCAGACTGTCGCGCTTTCAGAAATCTGTTTTATGATTTGCGGCACCAGCATCAGCTACAAACCGATGAACTTAGTTTAAAGCCTGTAAATAAAATCCCAATTCCTGTTGCAATTACTGCTATTGCCGTCCGCGATGAGAAAGGGCAGTTCGTTGGCGCCCGTTGTTCAATTCAAGATATCACCGAGCGCAAACGCGCGGAACTTAATGCTCAATTTCTTGACAAGATTAGTCAAGATTTAGTGATTGTAACTAATATAGAGGAAATTGTGCAATTAGTGGGCAAACGGCTTTGTGATTATCTCAAAATTTCAAGCTGTATCTTTACCCAAATCAACTTAGCGGCAGACCAAGCGGTAAATGAATATAATTGGCATCAAGATGATATGCCTAGCTTGGTTGGGGTTTATCGCATCTCAGAGTATGTCTCCGCCAAATTTTTACAAGATGCTAAAGCCGGAAAACCAGTTGTTGTAAGAAATGTAAATACTGACGCGCGTATTGTTGACCCGCAACGCTTCCACAAGCTTGGCATTGGCGCCGAACTAAATATCCCGTTAATTATAGATGGAGAATGGAAATTTTCGTTTACTGTCTTTCATTCACACCCTTATAATTGGCGCGAAGACGAAATTAAATTGATGCAGGAATTAGCAAACCGCATCTTTCAAAAATTGGAACGCACGCACGTTGAAACAGCATTGCGCCATAGTGAATCTCGTTTCCGCCTCATGGTAGAAAGTGCTAAAGAATACGCTATTTTCACCCTCGACCTTAACAACACCATTTCTAGTTGGAATTCCGGCGCCGAGAGGCTTTTGGGTTACACAGAAACAGAAGCTGCAGGCTGTAGCGGTAAGATGATTTTTACACCAGAAGACAATGAGCTACAAAAACCTGAGCAGGAAATAAAACTTGCCTTAACTCTTGGACGTGCGGAAAATGAACGTTGGCATGTACGCTCTGATGGCAGTCGCTTTTGGGGAAGTGGTTTAATGATGCCGTTGCTTTCAGAAACGGGCAATGTACAGGGATTTGTCAAAATTATGCAGGACAAAACCACGCAACGGCAAGCTCATGAACAAATTCAGCAACAAGCCGAGCAATTACAACAAGCCAACCGACTTAAAGATGAGTTTCTAGCAGTATTATCCCACGAATTACGTTCGCCTCTAAACCCCATCTTAGGTTGGTCAAAAATACTTCAAACAGGCAAGCTAGATAAAGCGAAAACTGCTCAAGGCTTGGCTACTATTGAACGCAATGCTAAATTACAGTCGGAACTAATCGAAGATTTACTTGATGTCTCCCGAATTTTACAAGGCAAACTCGCCCTTAATGTCGCAAGCGTTGATTTAGTGCCAACTATTCAAGCGGCAATGGAAACAGTACAGCTAGCAGCACAAGCTAAATCAATCCAAATACACACAAACCTTGAACCAAATGTAGGACAAGTATCAGGTGATGCAAATCGATTACAGCAAATAGTTTGGAATCTTCTCTCTAACGCCGTTAAGTTCACTTCACAAGGGGGACAAGTTAATATTGAATTAAGGCGCCGCCCCCTAAATAATACAGTTAATACAGTTAATACAGCCCAAATTATTGTCAGCGATAATGGTATTGGTATAAAACCCGAATTTCTTCCCCATGTATTTGATTACTTCCGCCAAGAAGATGGCAGCACAACTCGAAGGTTTGGGGGACTAGGTTTAGGATTAGCAATTGTCCGTCACTTGGTCGAGCTACATGGTGGAAGTGTTGGTGTAGAAAGTCTAGGTGAAGGGCAAGGGTCAACCTTTACTGTCACATTGCCACTCATCCCAAATATTAGAGAAACAAACATCGATAGTAAACAACCTGAATCATCACTTAATTTAGAAGGTATCAAAGTTTTAGTAGTTGATGATGATACCGATACGCGCGAATTTATCACCTTCATGTTATCTATGTATGGAGCTTCAGTGACAGCCGTTAATAGTGGCGCCGAAGCTCTCGCTAATTTTACCCAGCACAAACCAGATATATTAGTAAGTGATATTGGAATGCCAGACATAGATGGCTACATGCTTATACAGCAATTAAGAGCTTTGGCGCCAGAACAAGGTGGACTTTTACCCGCTATTGCCCTAACTGCCTTTGCCGGAGAAATAAATCAACAACAAGCTCTAAAAGCCGGATTTCAACGACATATATCTAAGCCAATTGAACCAGCAACCTTAATTACTGCGATTGCAGAGTTAATTGGTGCCTAAATTATACTCACGACACTAATTAACTCATACTTGGGAAAGATGCTAATAACGAGTTATGTTCATAAGTTTGTAATTGAACTCAAGATGAATAGAACAATGGTACTTTACAAGATTGGTGATTTTGATGCAGATGACCGTAACAATATCGAAGGAATGAGTGTTTATACTCAGGCAAGTTCAGAAGAAATTGGTACAGTTAGTAATGCATTGGTAGATGACCAAGGAAAGTTTCGTTATCTTATTGTTAATATGGGTTTCTGGGTTTTTGGTAAAAAAGTATTGCTGCCTATAAGTCGTGGCAGAATTGATTTTTATAACCAATGTGTGTATGTTACGATGACAAAGCGAGAAGCAGAAGATTTACCTGAATATGAAGAAGGTATGACGCTTGATGTCAACTATGAAGAGCGGTTGCGTAGATCATTTCTGCTAGCATCTCTTGGCGCCACTGCGGCAGCTGTTGCTTCTGCTGCTCCTATTTATGACCGTGGTACTTACAACTACACTCAAGATACAGACTTATATAATCTTGGCACGCATGACGTTTAAAAATTTCTCTATTAATACGTCAGATGTCTCTATTTGCATTGGTAACTCAAAACGCAATCCGATATGATAAAACTTTACTCATTGTATAGGCTAACTCTAAACCTTGCAATTACTTGTGTTTTGTAATACGAGATGCGTAAACTTACGTGTTTAAGTACTAAGCGCCTACATCAACGCAACGCCGGTGTTAATCTATTCATT
>ERZ1066118.1536-NODE-1536-length-14058-cov-5.079483_pt1 | contig 14058 bp, 11 predicted proteins | sample MGYA00382765_ERZ1066118 | MGnify/ENA primary metagenome ERZ1066118 (study PRJEB33369, sample SAMEA5778348) | biofilm metagenome | biome: Industrial cooling water; feature: Water cooling tower basin; material: Biofilm | place: United Arab Emirates | collected...
GAAGCGCACCGGCACGCCGTCGATGAGGAAAACGAAATGGTGCGTGTGATCGAGCACGCCGAGCCAGCGGTAGCGCCCACCCTCAGCCGCCTGGCGTAGCCGGTTGCGGGAGAAGGAGTAGGCGCGGCAACCGATGGACCAGGCGTCGTCGCCGGCCCAGGTGTCAGCCATCGCCACCGCGTCCGCCCGCCCGCGCGCGAGCAGCCGGGCACAGGCGGAGAGGCGCTCCTCGGTCAGCGCAGGGTGCAGATCCCAGGGGAGCCGGCCCTGCCGTTTCGTACTGCGCCTCGCTTCATCCGAGTCACTCATGCGGGCGCAGTATCGCCCGTCGAGGAGGGGTGTCCAGGAGCGGGGCATGGCGTCGCCCCTGCCCGTGGCAGGGGCCGGGCTCTACTCGGCCGCGCGGCGACCTCCCGGAGCCGCTGGCGCGTCTCCGCCCTCGGTGACGATCCCTGACGCGGCGGCTGCCGGGTGGCAGTCGCATTTCCGGCCGCGGACGCGGCCCGAATAGGAGGACCACGGGCTCTGCCCAAGGTCCCCCTCGGCACGCGGCCTACGGCACGGCAGGCCCGCCCCGGCTCGCATGGCGCCCTGCGCCACGCGCCCGGCGCAGGCCGGCCGCGCCGGTCGCAAGAGCGCGGCGATGCGCGAGGTCCCCACCACCACACCAGCGATCACCACTGCGCATGTGCCGCTGAACCGGCTCCACCCCGCTCCCGAGAACGTTCGGCGCACCGGGGCAGGGGAGGGGATCGACGAACTCGCTGCTTCCATCCTGGCGCACGGCCTCTTGCAGAACCTCAATGTCCGACGCGAGGAGGGGCCGCGCGGCGGCTTCACCGGACGCTATCTCGTCGTCGCCGGCGGACGGCGGCTGACGGCGCTCGGGCGCCTCGCGGCGGAAGGCCGGATCGGCATGACGGCGCGCATCCCATGCCGGATCGTGGAGGAGGGGCACGCGACGGAAGCGAGCCTCGCGGAGAACGTCGTCCGGCTGGCCATGCACCCGGCGGACCAATTCGACGCCTTCGCCCGGCTGCACGCGGAGGGGCAGAACGTGGAGCGGATCGCGCGACGGTTCGGCGTGCCGGTCCTGACCGTGCGCCAGCGGCTGCGGCTCGCGGCGGTGGCGCCGGCGATCATGGACGCCTATCGGGCCGGGTCGCTGACCCTGGAGGCGGTGACAGCCTTCGCGGTGACGGACAGCCACGAGGCGCAGGAGCGCGTCTGGGCGCAAACCCGGGAGCACGGCCACCTGGCGACGATCCGGCGGCTGCTGACGGAGGGGCGCGTGCCGCTGACCGACCGGCGCGTGCGGCTGGCCGGTCTTGCGGCTTACGAGGCGGCGGGCGGGCGGATCGAACGCGACCTGTTCGAGGCCGACGAGGGCGGAGGCTGGATCGCCGATCCGCACCTGCTGGATTCTCTCGTCCAGGAGCGGCTCTACATCGCAGCGGAGAAGGTTCGGGCAGAGGGCTGGCGGTGGGTGGAGGTCGCGCGCGAGTTCCCGCACGACCGTCTCTGGCGGATGCGCCGGCTGCGGCCGGAGCACGTGCCGCTCACCGAGGAGGACGAGGCGCAGTGCGAGGCGCTGGCGGAGGAATACGACGCCATCGTCATCGAACACGGGGACAGCCCCGGGGACGCGGCGGCGGAGCGGCTGGCGTCCATCGAAGCCGAACTCGCGGCGGTGGAGGCGGGGGAGGCCCGCCGGACGGCGGAAGCCCTCGCCCTCGCCGGCGCGGTGGTGTCGCCCGACCCGTGGGGCGACGGCGTGCGGGTGGAGCGCGGCTTGGTCCGGATGGAGGACGAGGAAGCGCCGGTGCCAGCGAACGATGACATGGCCGACGAAGCCGGCGACGACCGGGACGGAAACGCCGACACGGAGAAGCGGGAGGCGGTGCGCATCCCGGAGTTGTCGGGTGCGCTGCGGAGCGAGTTGCTGGCGCACCGAACGGCGATGCTGCGCGCCGCGCTGGCGGAGCGGCCTGACCTCGCGCTCCGGGTGGCCGTCCACGCGATGGCGCTGGCGGTGGTGCATCGCCAGCCGTGGGGCGGGGTGACCCGTGCCGCCCTTCCCGCGACGGGGCTGGACGCCGGCGTGCCGGATGTGGGCGTCTCGCCCGCCGCCGCGGCGCTGGCCGCGCATCTGGAGCGGTGGCGTGCCGTGCTGCCAGCGCACCCCTTGGCACTTTGGGCGTGGATCGAAGCGTCCGACGGGGCGACCGTGGCGTCGTTGCTCGCGGCCTGCGTCGCCGCGGGCGCCGATGCCGGGAGCGCCGACTGGACCGAGGTGGGTGGCATGGCCGAGCCGGCGGCGCGGGTGGCGGTGCTGGCCGGGCTGGAGCCGTCCGCGTGGTGGACGCCGACGCGGGGCGCCTACCTGGACCGCGTGCCGAAGGCCTTGGTCGTCGACGCCGTGCGCGAGGCGGTGGGTGATGAGGCTGCGGCGCCGTTGGCGGGGGCGAAGAAGGCCGACATGGCGGAGGCAGCGGCCGGGCTGCTGGCCGGCACGGGTTGGGTGCCGTCCTTGCTGCGCGTGCCGGCGCCACGCGTGCCAGGAAACGGCGTGCTGCCGTTGGCAGCGGAATAGGCGAGGGGGGAACCGGGCCGTCGCGACAGTGGCGGCCCGGGTGCTGTAGGATCAGCGGGCAGGAGCGAGGGCGATGACGGAAGATGTGAACGAGGCGCAGTTCGTGCGCGACGGATCTGGCGGCCTATGGGAAGTGGAGAAGGTCATCCTGCCGGCGTCGTGGTCATCGGCGCTGGTCAACAGCGAGTTCTCGGGCCTCGACGCTGACCCCAAGGATGCCGCGGCGTGCCGGACCTGGATCACGGAGGCGGCGGAGGACGGCTGGCGGGTGATTGACGTCGCGCGGGGCGAGGATGGCGACGCGACGGAGTCGTGGTTTTCGTCGTCGGCCGGGCTCTATGGATCGCCCTACTCCGGGGCCGACCTGCTGACCTACGTGCGTGAGAGGAGGGTGGGTGAGGGCGCCGGCCGATGAGCACCGTTGTTCAGTTCGCTGACCTGCGCGCGGAGGTGGTGGAGGCGCTGCGCCTGATCGGACGCTCCGCCGGGCAGACGGTGATCCGCGTCGGAACGGACGCCTGCGAGGTCGAGTGGTCGCCGGATGCCTACCATCATCCGGCGCATCTGCTGCCGCTGGTGCTGCTCACCGCCGCGGTGGATGAAGGCGCGGCGCGGGCGCGCTGGGCCGGGGTGAGCTTCGCGCAGGCGGTGGACTGCGCCTGCCGGCTCGACATCCGCGAAAAGGACGTCCTGATGGCCCTCGCGGGCGAGGGCTTGCCGGTTGGCTTCGCTGCCGAGGTTGCGTCGGGCGTGTTCGAGGTGCCGACGGCGCCCTGGCGCCGCGCCGACTTCGCGCGCGAGCTCGCCGGCTGGGTGGAGCGCTTCGGGCTTGCCGGGACGGTGCTGGATGTCGAGTGGGACCGGCTTCGCTCCGGTGCATCGGATGCGCACTACGGCGTGCGGCCGGTCGCCGACATGGCCGAGATGCCGGTCCTGCTGAAGCCGCTGCCGCCGGTGCAGAGCCTGGCGGCGCTGGCCATCCTCGCGCTCTACAACGGTGACGCTGCGCGGGAGGGCTTCAAGGGCAAGCGCAAGGCGGGGTTGAACCCGCCCGCCGTGGAGAGTTTCGCGGCGCTGCGCCGCCTCGGCGGTGCGGAGGCACACGCGCACCTGCTCCGGCTAATCGCGTCGTACCGGGGCTGGTAGCGCGCACCTGCCGGCATGCTCTCGCAGCGTCGTGAGCCGCAAGCCCGTCCGGGTAGGCCCGTAGAGCGAGCGGCGGCCCCTCGCCGTGCATCTGGACGCTGCGGTAACCGAGCTTCGCCACGACGAGGTCTGCATTGCCGCAGGCGGTGGCGGGGCCGTGTCGTTTTTGGCTATGGTCCCGACCGGCTACCGGCGGACCTCCGCATTCTCTTCGCGACGGCCTGAACCGCCGCCACTCGTCAAGCTGGCGGTGTGGTCCAACCTATTGATGGCCTGGGCGGGGTCTCCTCCCAGGCGTCGATAGTAGGGCGCCATGCAGTCAACTCGGGTGGCACCGCCGCACGGTCATCGCGTCGGTCCCACCCGGTATCACCCGTGGTGCCGGCGTGTAGGGCAAGGGCGCCCTCCTCAGGCCGGGTCCACAGACCGAAGCGGCGCCCTCGAAGCTCCGCTGTCCAGTGCCCGCTCTTGTAGCGGAGGAGCAGAGTTCCTGCAGCGTGGACGAACAACCATGCCATCGCCTGCCCTTTCTACACCGGGCAGTGACGGTTGCATGTTCAGCCGCAAATGCAACTCTCAAGGCGTAGAATTACGCGGGATCAAGAGGCGATAACGGCCATGGCTGCCGCCGCTGATCCGCTCGCTGCTCACGCAAGAAGCGAGATTGCCAACGCTCGCCCAGGCGCCTTGGGATAGTGCGCGAGGAGCGTGGCCCAACACGCCGCTGCATGGGGCAGTATCACATGGCGTGGCTGCCTCATGTGGACCTAGCTTCGACACCCTCGGAATGTTGCGGCCCTGGGCAGTGATGCGGGCCCTTGCTAAACAACGTACTCAACCAAAGATAAAGAAGGCGTTATAAATATACATCTTATTGGCGAATGTGATCAGTCAGCCTTGTACAATCGAGGTAAGTTGCTGCACTCTTAGAGACTCCCAAATCTATTTCGCCTATGACGAGATAAAGCACAATTTTTCATCGCCACCGGATTGTCGATCACGTGAATGTGTGCTAACACTCTGCTCCATGAACATGTTCAAGGAAATCCAGGCCGCAGCGTCAATGTCTGTTGGCGCCGGTTCTTCCTGTCTGGGTGTTTTTCCCGTGCAAGACAACTGGCTTACCGAACGCGACCTCCTCCTCTCTGAGGTGCATCACCGCATGAAGAACAGCTTTCACGCGGTGCAGGCGAGCCTCCTCCTACAAGCCAAGGAAGCAGCAGCAGCTGGTCTCGACCTGGCCGCTTCTTCGCTGCGGAACGCCGCACATCGCATCAGGGCAGCAGCGGCCGTCCACGAGCGGCTGTATCGCACCCCTACTCGGCCCGTCGTTGCCGTGCCTGAACTCCTGGCGGACCTCCTCGCCGACCTCACTACGTCGCTCACCGGGCCAGAGAGCAGGCGCCCCATCCATCTCGCCGAGGCGGCCGACGTGTTCTGGCCGGCACCGGAAGCGACGTCGCTCGGTCTGGTTATGACGGAGTTGGTGATCAATGCCCTGAAGCACGGAAGCGGTGCGGTCACGGTGCGCTTTCGTCAGGGGCCCGAGGGAGAGGCGACGACGCTCACTGTCAGCGACGAGGGCACCGACCTGCCGTCAGACTTCGATCCGGGCGTATCGCGTGGGCTCGGGCTGCGTCTCGTGCGAACGCTGCTGCATGGTCGCGGCCGGCTGATTGCAAGTCAGAATGGTGAGGGCCGCACCTGCTTCACCGCCGTCTTCAAGTTGGGTCCAGGAGGTGCGCGGCAGATAACGGAACTGGCGTGATCAACACCAAGCCTGCGGGCAGTGGAAGAGAGTTCTCTAGACAATCACTTCTAGTCCAATGCGGAACAAGGCGTCGTATGACAGCGCCAATCCCCCCATTCAGAGCCATCGTGGATCCCAACCGCGTTGCGTAAAATCTGCGCTCATTCTCGTTAGGCTGCGCGAGTTGTCTTTCCACCCGCTCCAACTTCCATCTCACAATTAGCCAGGGCTCTGGGCACGTCAGATCGCCCTGATGAGGAACGCGGCAGCGATGGCCGCGGCCAGCAGGGCGATCAGCCCTTCGATCCAACCCTGCCGCAGCATTGCCGCCCCTATGATGACAGCCGGCGACCCCGCCCCGGCGGTTGCGAGCACCGCGCCGAGGGTCTGCACCGGAACCGCCCCGGACAGTGCGAACTCGTACCCAGCAACTGTTGCAGCGAAGGCAGTCACTGCAACAAGGGCGGTCCACCCCAGCCCCGAAGCGGCGTTTCGGAACGCGAGAGCCGCCCAGAGACCAGGCAGCGCAAGGAGGAGCATCACGGCCGTCCCGATGGCCGCACCGCTGCCGCGCAGCCCGTCGCCGACGCGCCCAGGGTCGGTCCGCAGCGCAAGGGGAAACGTCTCGAAGCCGATCGTGACGACAAGGGCGGTCGATGCCGCGATGGCGAGAGCCATCGCGAGAAGGACGACGATCCTCACTTCACCACCATCCGGCCCAGGAGACTGAAGCCTCGATCACCCTGCACGCCTTGAAACACATGGCCAATGTACCCGGCGGATGAGCGCGGTGCCACCGTGCGGAGGAAAGGCTCAGCGGTTGACCGCATCCATCTCCAGCATGGATTGCGCGATCCGGAAGTACTTGTTGCGCCCGAGGTCCCGGATGGTGCGGATGCCGAAGGCGGCGTGCAGAGCCTCGGCGTCCTTGACGGTGACGCCCTGGAGCGCATCCACCGGCAGTTCGAGGACTTCTTCGATCGTCTTCGTCTCGTGCTTCTTGTCCAGGTAGCGGCTGAGATCGACCTGCGCCATCACCTCTTCTCCTGTCTGCGCCAAGCGATCATAGCGGCTGCGCCTTCGACGCGCACCTTGGCCTGCCTTCACAGGTTCCCTCAGGGCAGCCGACCTGCGCGGCGGCCTACGTGGCTTTGCGCAGGTGGCGGAAGCGGGCACGGGACGCGACGGCAAGCGCAGCCGCTGTCGCGCGACGGCCACGTAGGAGCCGTTGCACTGCCTCAATCTCCGTTATGGTGTCGCCTCCGAAGAGGTGACAACGATCTTGAACCGCGAGGACTGATGACGCGATCTGACTCGCGTGCACACGCGATCCGTGCCGGTTTGAACTCACTTCGGAATAAACCTATGGTGGTGTCCGTGCGCGATCTTGCCGCCCCGCCCAGCACCGTCCCGGCAAACGACTTCGGCAATCGCTACTGGCAATCACCCGTGGCGTTGGACGTCGTTCTTCCCGAGCCTGACGGCATGCTCCCCGACGACGCGGAATTCCGCCGCATGGCGGACCTGTTGCCCACGCTCTGCTGGGTCGCACGGGGCGACGGCTACATCGTCTGGTACAACCGGCGCTGGCACGACTACTGCGGCACCACGCCGGACGCGATGGAGAGCTGGGGCTGGCAGGCCGTACATGACCCGCAGGCGCTGCCGCGGGTGCTGAAGCGGTGGGAGACCTCCATTGCCACCGGCGCGCCGTTCGAGATGACCTTCCCGCTGCGCGGCGCCGACGGCGTATTCCGCCCCTTCCTGACGCGGGTGGCGCCACTGCGGGATGCGACAGGAGAGGTCGTCCGCTGGTTCGGCATTAACACCGAGATCGGCGCACAGATCCGAGCGGAGACGGCGCTGCGGCTGAGCGAGGCAAAGTTCAGCGTGCTGGCGGATGCCATGCCGCAGATGGTCTGGTCCACCTTGCCGGACGGCCACCACGATTACTACAACGCGCAGTGGTACGCCTTCACCGGCGTGCCCAAGGGCTCGACCGATGGCAAGGGCTGGGCGGGGGTGTTCCACCCCGACGATCAGGAAGAGGCCTGGGCGCGTTGGCGGCACAGCCTCGCGACCGGCGAATTCTACGAGGTCGAATACCGGCTGCGGCACCACGGCGGCGACTACCGTTGGACGCTCGGCCGGGCCTTGCCCGTGCGCGACGAGGCTGGCCGGATCGTGCGCTGGATCGGCACCTGCACCGACATCGATGCCGCCAAGCGCACGGCCGAGCAGAACCATCTGCTCAGCCGCGAGCTGGCACACCGCATCAAGAACATCTTCGCGGTGCTGAGCGGCCTGATCCGCCTCTCGGCCCGCCGCCAGCCCGCGGCGCGGGATTTCGCGCGCGATCTCGACGGGCGGATCGCGGCGCTCGGCCGCGCGCACGAATTCGCCCGCCCCCACAGCGAGGCGTCGAAACCCGTCGTGGGCGAGACGACGCTGCACGGCTTACTGGCAGACCTCTTCAGCCCGTACGGCACCGAGGGCCGCATCTCGGTGCGCGGCGACGACGTGCCGGTGGACGATCACGGCGCAACGCCGATCGCCCTCGCGTTCCACGAGCTCGCCACCAACGCGGTGAAGTACGGCGCCCTCTCGGTCCCGGACGGATCAGTGGTCGTCGAGATCCAGCGCGAGGGAGATGCGATCGTGCTTCTCTGGCGCGAAGCTGGTGGCCCCGAGATCGGCGGCGCGCCAGCGCAGGAGGGCTTCGGGACGACGCTGGCCACTCTGAGTGTTGAGGGCCAACTTGGGGGCAAGCTCCGCCGCGAGTGGCGGTCGGAGGGGCTGCGGGTCGAGCTCCTGCTGCGGGCCTCCGGTTTGGTGCGACCTAGGAAGGACGCGCCTCGAACGGCTTGACGACGGGCGGGGGTTCGGCCGCCAACCCGCGGAGGCGCCGTACGCCGTAGGCAAGGGCGGCGGCGATCGCCTCCTCCTCGTAGGGCTTCGTCATCACCCCGAGGGTGCCCGGCACGCCATCGCCAAGCTGCCGCGGATTGGCAGTCACGAAGAGCACGCCGACGCGGTGCCTCTGCGCCAACTGCGCCCCGACCTGCGCCCCGGTCGGGCCATCCCGCAGGTTCAGGTCCACGAGCGCCAGGTCCGGACCTTGTGAGGCGAGCTGCAACGCGGTCTCGGCGTCGGGTGCGATGCCGACGGGTATAGCCGAGATCCTCGAGGGTCGCCTCGAGGCTCGCCGCTACCAGGATTTCGTCCTCGACGATCAGCACCTTCGCCGGCATAGCCCACACCACTCCTTCCTCGTCCACACAACTGGAGCGCATCTGGGCGGGCATGGTTCTGCGCAGGCCTGCTTGGGGCAACTCCAGCAGCCGCGCTCCGGGGTCGTCGGGAGTGGAGGGGAGGGGATCCGGACCCTGCGGGCACCGATCAACGCTGCGCGAGAACTGAAGTGCGGGACTGGCAGGATTGGATATCTGGGCGCTGCTGTATCAGTCCGACCCGGGAAGCCAAGCCCCCCCGTGCCCGTTCGCCCATCCCTCAACGTCGTCCTCACGCCCGTACTCGGCGCCTATGTCAGGAGTCGCGTTGCTTCGGGGCAAAACAGGAGCGCGAGCAAGGTGGTCCGCGCCGTATTGCAGCTGCTGCAACGGGACGAGGCCAGCCCTGCAAAGTCGCCGGACGGTGACGCCTGGCCGCCAGCACGAGAGCCCCGCGATGGATAGAACTGCGGAGGACACCGGCCTCCACCGCCGCCTCGCGGCGCTGGAAGCGGAGAACGGGAGGCTGCGGGCCGCGCTTGCCGCGTCCGGGGTGGAGACGGACGAAGCCCAGACCGCGACGGCCGCGGCGGAGGATGCTGCGCGTCTTGCCCGATCTGGCGCGGCCGAAGCCGCAGCGGGCCATGCCCGCGAGGTGGCGGGGGAACGCGCCGAGCTGGCGGACGCCGCCGCGCTCAACACGCGGCTGCTGGAGCTGAACACCGAGCTGCGCGCCAGCGAAGAACGCCTCGACGCCGTGGTCGAGAGCGCGACCGACCACGCCATCATCTCCATGGACTTCGACGGCCGGATCACCGGCTGGAGCCCGGGGGCAGAGCGCGTTCTCGGCTGGAGCGCCGCCGAGGCGATCGGCCAGGAGGGCGCGATCATCTGGACACCGGAGGACCGCGCCGCCGGAATGCCCGAGCACGAGAGGCGGACCGCGGACGCGACCGGCAGCGCGGCCGACGAGCGGTGGCATATGCGGCGGGATGGCACGCGCTTCTGAGGGTCGGGCCACCTGACGCCGCTGCGCAACGGGCGCCCGCGCGGCTACCTGAAGGTGCTGCGCGACCGCACGGCCGAGCGGGATGCGGAGGAGGCGATCCGCGAGAGCGAGGAGCGCTACCGTGCCCTGGTGATGACCGGGAGCAACATGATCTACCGCATGAGCCCGGACTGGCGGCTCATGTACCAGCTCGATGGTCGCGACGTCCTCGCCGACACCCCCGAGCCCATCGAGGACTGGGCCGACCGCTACATCCTGTCGGAGGACCGTCCGGCCGTGGTCGCCGTCATCGAGGATGCGATCCGGCACCGCTCGATGTTTGAGTTGGAGCACCGGGTGCGCGGCGCAGACGGCGGCATCGTCTGGGTGCTCTCGCGCGCTGTCCCGATCCTCGGGCCGGACGGGGAGGTGGTCGAATGGTTCGGGGCCGGGTCCGACATCACCGAGCGCCGGCTCGCGGAGGAGCGCGAGGCCTTCCTCCTGCGGCTCGGCGACGCGCTGCGGCCGCTCGCTGACCCGATCGAGGTCATTGCCTTGGCGAGCGAGGCGCTCGGGCGACATCTTGCGGCCGGGCGCTGCGGCTACGGAGAGGTGGACGCGACCGGCGAATTCTTCACTGTCGAGCGTGACTGGACCGATGGGATCATGGCGAGCTTCAAGGGAAGGCATCGCCTCCTCGATTTCGGCCCGGAGTTCACCGCAGCCTATCGCGCGGGGCGGACCGTCCTCATCGACGATGCGTTCGCGGACGCGCGCGCCCAAGGGGCCGAGGCTGCCTTCGAAGCGGCCGGCGGAGTGCGCGCGAGCCTCGGTGTGCCGCTGATCAAGCAGGGGCGCTTTGTCGCGGGGCTGTTCGTACAGCAGCTCCCGCCCCGTCGATGGCGGGCGGAGGAGGAGGCGCTGGCGCTCGAAGTCGCCGAGCGTACCTGGGCGGCGGTGGAGCGCGCCCGCGCCGAGGCCGCGCTGCGCGAGGCGACCGAACGCTATCTCGGCCTCTACAACGCCATCGACCAGGGCTTCTGCATCATCCGGGTGGCGTTCGATGCGGGGGACAACCCGACCGACTATCAGTTCGTGGAGGTCAGCCCGGCCTTCGAGGCGCAGACCGGCATCAAGAACGCGGCGGGCCGTTGGATGCGCGAGATCGCGCCCGACCAGGATCAGCACTGGTTCGACATCTACGGCCACGTGGCGCTCACTAACGAGCCGGCGCGGTTCGAGGCTGGCTCCGAGCCGCTTGGGCGCTGGTGGTCGGTCTACGCCTACCGCATCGGCGACCCCGCCGAGCGCACGGTCGCGGTGCTGTTCTCCGATATTACCGAACGCAAGCGTACCGAGGCGGCGCTGAGCGAGAGCGAGGAGCGCTTCCGCACGCTCGCCGAGTCGATCGAGGACGTGTTCTACATGACCGACCTCGAGCGCGGCACCCTCGATTATCTCAGCCCTTCCTACGCACGCGTCTGGGGACGGCCGGCGGCGGAACTGATGGCCGACCTGTCACGCTTCGTCGACACGATCCATCCCGAGGACCGCGCGCGCTTCGACGAGGCCAAGGCTGCGCAGGGGCGCGGCGAGTTGGTCGCCATCGAGTACCGCATCCTGAGGCCGGACGGAGAGGAACGCTGGGTCTACGACCGGAGCTTTCCCGTCACCGGATCGGCGGGCCATCGCTCGGCGGGCACCGCGTCCGACATCACCGAGCGCAGGGCGGTGGAGGAGCGCGTGCGCCAGAGCGAGGCGCTGTTCAGCGGCTTCGCGGAGAACGCGGCCGACGTGCTGTGGATTGCCAACCACGACGGCACGCGCCTGGAATATCTCTCGCCCTCCTTCGAGGCGATGTTCGGAGAGGCCCGCGATCGCATCAGCGCCGACCTCGGCCACTTCATCGACCTCGTACACCCCGACGACCGAGAGAGGGTATCGGACCTGCTGCCGCGGGCCCTGGCCGGCGAGACGGCCATCGTGCACTACCGCGTGGTGCGACCGTGCGACGGCCAGGTGACGCACCTGCGCGACACCGGCTTCCCAATCCGTGATGCGACGGGGGTGGTCACGCGCGTCGCTGGCGTCGTGCAGGACATCAACGACATCGTGCGGGCAACCGCGGCGCTGGAGGCCGAGGGAGAACGCTTCCGCACGCTCGCCGAGGGCATCCCGCAGCTCGTTTGGCGCTCCCGCGCGGGAGGGCAGTGGACCTGGGCCAGCCCGCAGTGGAGCACCTTCACTGGCTTGTCGGACGAGGCGAGCCGCGGCCACGGCTGGCTCGACGCCGTCCACCCGGACGACCGCGAAGGCGCGAAGGCAGCCTGGGACCGCGCCGGGGAGGGCGGAGTCTTCGAGGCGGACTACCGCCTCCGCCACGTGGCCGGCGGTGGATGGCGCTGGTTCCAAACCCGCGGCCTGCCGGTGCGCGACGCCACCGGCGATGCCATCGAGTGGCTCGGCACCTCAACCGACGTCGACGACGGGGTGCGCGCGCGGGAGGCGCTAACGCGCAGCGGCGAAGAGCTGGAGGCGCGGGTGCGCGAGCGCACGGCCGAGCTGATGGCTGCCGAGGCGTCGCTGCGGCAGTCACAGAAGATGGAAGCGATCGGCCAGTTGACGGGCGGTATCGCGCACGACTTCAACAACATGCTCCAAGGCGTCGGCGGCGGGCTCGACATGGCGCGGCGCCGGCTCGACGAGGGCAGGAGCGGTGACACTCTGCGCTACATGACCGCGGCGCGCGATGCCGCCGGCCGTGCGGCGGGGTTGACGCGCCGGTTGCTCGCCTTCGCGCGACGGCAGCGGCTGGAACCGAAGCCCGTGGACGCCGATGCCCTCATCTCCGGCATGGCCGACCTCGTCCGGCGTACCGTCGGGCCGGGGATCACGCTCGACCTCGTTCTTCACGACGGGAAGTGGCCCGTGCTCTGCGACCCGAGCGAGCTGGAGGGCGCGGTGCTGAACCTCTGCATCAACGCCCGCGACGCGATGCCGAAGGGGGGCCGGCTGACGATCACGACCGAGGAGGTGCATCTGTCAGAGGCCGAGCTGCGCCGCGCCGACGATCCGCCGCCGGGCGACTACGTCGCGATCCGCGTCACCGACACCGGCACCGGCATACCGCCCGAGATCCTGGAGCGGGTGCTGGAGCCGTTCTTCACGACGAAGCCGCAGGGCCAGGGCACCGGATTGGGCCTGAGCCAGGTCTGGGGCTTCGCGCGGCAATCCGGCGGCCTGCTGCGGATCGAGAGCACGCCTGGGCAGGGCACGGCCGTGCACATTCTGCTGCCTCGCGGGCAGCCCGACGTCGAGCGAGCCGATAAGGCAGCGGCGTCCGAGGCCGCCGACACTGACACTGTCGCGGGTGGCACTGTACTTATGGTGGACGACGAGGCCGCGGTGCGTGGACCAGCGGCCGAACGGCTGCGCGACCTTGGCTACCGTGTGGTCGAGGCTGCGGACGGGCCGGCGGCGCTGACGTTGCTCGACAAGGGGCTGCGGCCGGCCCTGCTGGTCACCGATGTCGGGCTGCCAGGCGGGATGGACGGGCGGGCGGTGGCCGAAGCGGCACAGCGGAAGCTGCCCGTCCTGCCCGTGCTGTTCATGACGGGCTACGCCCAGGTGGCCCTGCCCGACAACGCCGAGGTGATCACCAAGCCGTTCGACCTGGAGGCGCTCGCCGCGAGGATCAGGGCGGTGTTGAAGGGCTGACAAAGATCGCAGGGCCGCTGCCCTGGGCGATGCGGGATGTATTCAGAGATGCTCGCCGAGGCGAGGGCGACGCGGATGCCCGCCGCATCTACTTTGCGAACGAGATCGAGGGCGCGGGGGAATGCCTTCACACGGGGAAGATAGATCTCGCGGAAGATCTCCCCACGGCGGTGCGCGATCTCCTCGCCCCGGCGCTCGACCTCTTCGGGCCCGAGGAAGACCGGCATGAGTTGGTCGGCCCCCTTGCCGATCTGGGCACGGACCTCGGCGAAGGCGATCTCGTGCCCAAACTCGCGGAACACGTCGGCCCAGGCGTGGGCGTGGCAGTCATTCGAGTCCACGACGTTTCCGTCCACGTCGAACAGCACGGCTTTGAGGAGCATGGGGGGAGCCTTCAGCTTGCTGCGGTGGAGCGTGTCCTGCCGCCCCGTCGCGTCCGGCGGGCGTCGAGACAGGCCATGGCGGGCGTGACGGTGATGCCGTGCAGGAGAATGGAGACGAGCACGACGACGGAGACCGTCGTCCAGAGGAGCGGCGCCTTTGCGAAGGTGGCGTGGTTCACCGCGAAGGCGAGGTAGTAGATCGAGCCGAGGCCACGGATGCCGAAGAACGAAATCGCAGCCTGTTCCTCAGG
>ERZ1066118.1537-NODE-1537-length-14036-cov-6.065303_pt1 | contig 14036 bp, 15 predicted proteins | sample MGYA00382765_ERZ1066118 | MGnify/ENA primary metagenome ERZ1066118 (study PRJEB33369, sample SAMEA5778348) | biofilm metagenome | biome: Industrial cooling water; feature: Water cooling tower basin; material: Biofilm | place: United Arab Emirates | collected...
CAAACTCTCGGAAAATCTGGGGCGCGCCACGATTTGGATGTTGCTGCTGGCGCTCGGCGCGTTTTGCGCGGCGCAAAACGCGAAACTGGCGGGCGCAAAAACGGCGCGAAAGTCGTAATTTGGCCAAACTGAGCGCGCATATGGCAAATTCAGGCACTCCACACCAAAATCCCGGATGGCTTTCGGCTTCGATGGCTTCGCGCCGCGAACTTCCGCTGGAGCGTTGGGGGCAGGTTCAGCTTCTTTGCTGCGACGTCGACGGCGTTCTCACCGATGGCAGCCTCTCCTTCGATGAAAACGGGTCGCTGATTCAAACTTTCTACGTGCGTGACGGATTCGCTCTCGTCGCGGCGCGGCGCGCCGGAATCAAAGTCGCGTGGATTTCGGGACGGCCCTCCAAAGTCGCGCAAAAACGCTTTGAAGAACTCGGACTCGATTTCTGCCTGCTCGCGTGTGAAGACAAAGCCGCCGCCATTCTCGAATTGCAATCGAAACTCGGCCTGTCGCCCGATGCCTGCTGTTTCATCGGCGACGACATTCCCGATTTGGCCGCCTTCACCGTTTGCGGGCTGCGCGTGGCCGTCGCCGACGCCGAACCTGTGGTGATGTCGCGGGCCGATTACGTCACGCGAGCGCGCGGCGGACGCGGCGCAGTGCGCGAAATCATCGACCTCATGCTCACCGGACGCGGCTACTGGGATTTGATGCTCGATATGTTTGAAAACGCCGACAAACCCGCGCCAGAAAATCTGCAACGCTGAAAAATGGAATTTAACACTCGGTCTGTTTGAAAACGCCCAAAAACCTGCAACGCCGAACCGTAGGGGCGATGCTTGCATCGCCCGCCGTTTGAAATCAGAGTTTTTCGAGAGGGCGATGCAAGCATCGCCCCTACGGGTTTTTTACCGAAAAATGAAAGAAATTGCCTTTTCTCTGTGGTTGATTCTGTGTTTTGGCACGTTTGCTTTTGGCGTCGCGCAAATCGAGTTGTGGAACTTTTAAAACACTCTTTTTCCCATGTCGCACTTTGTAGACGCCGCGCTTTTTCTGCTCTTTTCGTTGGTTCTGGGCGCGTGGAGCCTGGCGATTGCGCCCAAAAATCGCGGTTTCGCCGAAGCGTTGGCGTTGCCCGCGCTGGTTTTTCTGGGCTTTTGCGGGTTTGCGATTTGGGCCGTTGGTTCGCTCTTCGCGTTTAACGGCGCGGTTTGCGCGGCGGTTTTTGTTTTCACTTTCGCGGCGGGAATTGCGGCGCGCGCGCGGCAATTGCAAAACCCGTTTTCGCGCCTCAAAACCGCGTTTCGCGGCGCTGCATTCGCCGAAAAAGCGTTCGCGTTTTACTTGTGTCTCGTGTGCGCGGCGGCGTTCGTCCTCACGCTGGCGCCGCCGACGGGCAACGATTACGATTCGCTGGTTTACCATCTCGCGGTGCCCGCGCAGTATTTGCGCGAAGGCCGCATCATCGAGCTGCGCTTCGATCATCACGCCTACTTTCCGTTCGCGCTCGAAATGCTATTTGGCGCGGGCCTCGCGTGGCGCGGCGCGATTTTCGCCAAGCTTTTTCACTGGCTGATGCTGCCGCTGTGCGCCGCGCTTCTGGTGGCGCTCGGCGCGCGGTTCGGGCAGCGAAAAGCCGGATTTTTGGCCGCCGCGCTGTTCGTTTCGATGCCGCTTGCGCTTGTCGAAGCCTCGACCGCTTACGTGGATTTGGGTTTCACGGCGTTTGTGCTGGGCGCGGTTTGGTGCTTTCTCGAAGGCCGCGAAAATCCGCAGCTTGCGCTCTGGCGAAACGGATTTTTCTGGAGCGGCGTGTTTTGCGGTTTCGCGCTGGGAACCAAATATTTTGGCGGGCTCATCACGATTTTTCTGGGATTTTGGCTGCTCGTCGAAGCGCTGCGCGCGCGCCGTTTCGCGTCGGTTTGGCGGTTCGCGTTGCCAGTTTGCGTTCTGGGATTGCCCTGGTATCTTCGCAACGAAATTTGGGTCGGAAATCCGGTTTTTCCGTTTGCCTACGAAGTTTTTGGCGGGCAGGGCTGGACTTTGGAAATGGCGCGGGCTTACGCCGCCGATCAAGCACAGTTCGGTTTTGGCCGTTCAATCGCCGATTTGGTTTTGCTGCCCTGGCGCCTTTCGATGACGCCGCTTTCGGTCGGCGTTTTCGATGGCGTCGCCAAAGGCCAACCGTTCTGGCCGCTGCTTCCGGGGCCGCCCGCGCCGCCGCACACCGGATTTTTCGACGCGGCCTGTTTTTGTCGTCGTTCATCGGGCCAGCGTTTCTGGCGCTGGGCGTTCCGGCGCTTTTCGTCAAAAACAAGCCGCGCAGCTTGGTATTTTGCCTGTGGTTTTTCGCGTTTTTGTGGGCGTTTTGGGCGCTGACGAGCCAACAGATTCGCTATCTGTTTCCGGCGCTCGCGCTGTGGTCGCTCGTGTGTGGATTCGGGGCGATTCGCGCCAACAATTGGCCGCTCGCGCGTTTTGTTTTGGCGTTTTCGCTGGGCGCGTGGCTGCTTTTTTCGCCGTTTTTGCACCTTTACCGCGCGCAAAATACGTTCGCGGTGATTTCGGGCGCGGAAACTCAAACCGATTTTTTGCGCCGCACGTTCGCGGGCAAGTTGGCGATGGAATGGGCCAACCAAAACACGCCGCCGAACGCGCGATTCGCGGTCTACGGCGAGCCGCGCTGTTTCTATCTGGAGCGCGCCTATTTCTGGGCCGATGCGCCGCATAACCGACTCATTGCCGAACAAACCGAAGCCGGAAAATCTTACGAACAGGCGCTGAAAACTCTGGGCGCCACGCACGTTTTGGTGAACACAACGCCGGGCGAAAATGGCGGCGTTTTTGGGCCGTCCGCCGGATTTTTGGCGCTCGTGGAAAATGGAGAAGCCGTTTTGCGCTTCGAGGCGCGCGGCTATCAAATTTACGAATTAGTGGGCGAATCGTAGAAATCCATGCAAAAAAACACCGTTTTGTGGGGGGCGCTGGCGCTGCATTTCGTTTTGGGCGCGGCGCTTTTGCTGCGCGTCCCGCTGGGCGCTTCGCCCGATGAAAGCGCGCACTGGGAATACATCGCGTTCATCGCGCAAAACTGGAATTTGCCGGTTTTTCGCGGCGCCGTGCCGCCCGCTGCGGGCTACGAATTTCATCAACCGCCGCTTTATTACGCGCTCTGCGCGCCGTTGTGGGCGCTGCTTCCGGTGCCGCTCGAAAATTACGCGGCACGTTTGGTGTCGCTGTTGTGCGGTTTGGGAACGCTCGTCGCGCTGTTTCGCGCCGGAAAAATCGCGTTTCCCGATTCCAAAATCGCCGAAACCGCCGTGTTTTTCGCCGCGCTTTCGCCGCTGCATCTGGGAGTCGGCGCGGGCAGCAACAACGACGGACTCGCCGGAATGATTTGCGCGTGGCTGCTGTTTTGGATGGCGCACGCCTGGAAAAACGGCGTTTCGCGCCGCGCGGCGCTGTGCATCGGAATTTTGGCGGCACTGGGACTTTACGCCAAAACCACAACGCTCGTCGTCTCGTTCGTGGCGCTGACGGCGCTGCTCTTTTTGACGCGGCGCGGCGAAAACGAATCCTCAACCGCCGAAAAACCGGCCACGCGAAACGGTTTTGCCATCGCCGCGCTGCTGTTGTGCGTTTTGGCGCTGCCGCTTTTGCTGCGAAATCAGTTTCTCTACGGCGACCCGCTCGGCTACGCGCAATTTTCGGCGGCGGCCAAGGCCGCATCGCCCGGAATATTTCAATTCGAGCAGGTCGGAATTCCGATTTTTAACTACGTTCGCGGCATGGCGTGGCTCATTTTTCTGACGACATGGGGCTTTTTCGGCGGCCCGACAAGCGCCGTCGCCGCCACCAGGCCGCTGGGAAACATCGTCGTGCCGCAAGCGTGGATGCTGTTGCCGATGATTTTGTGCACGGGCGCCACATTGCTCGCAGTTTTGGGAATGCGGCGACTCGAAAATCTCGGCGAGGCGTGGCGCGGCGTGTGGAAATGGTGGCTGTTCGCGGCGTTGCTGGTATTTTTGGCGTGGGCAAATTTCGCGGTCAATCACATCGCGGGCGGTCAGGCGCGCTATCTTCATCCGGCGTTTGTGCCACTGACGCTCGCTTTTTCCGCCGGATTTCTGGCGATTTGGCCAACCAAAACGCGAAAAATCGCCATCGCAACCTTCGCGGCACTGCTGCTGTTCTTGTGGGCGATGAACTTTTTCGTCTGGAAAACGCTGGTTTGAGCGCAGTTTGGTTGAGTTGGCCCAACGAGTGAACGTCAGCGACGGGCCAACCAACCGTGAAAGCTTTTCTCAAAAGTGTTGAGACGTTGCGTCTGCGCTCAGCATGACGAACGGCGAAGTTGTGAGCATGGCTCAAAAGCAATGAGAAATGCTTTAACGAGCCGCGTATTTTTTGAGGTCTTCGAGCGAAACCCACTCCAGACTGGCGAGGTGCGTGGCATTTAAATCGACGAGCGGCGCGCATCCGGCTTCGAGCGCTTCCTGCCAGCGCGTGGCGCACAGGCACCAGCGGTCGCCCGCGCGAAGCCCGACAAAAGAGTATTCGGGGCGCGGCGTGGAAAGATCGTTGCCGCGACTTTTGGAAAACGCCAGAAACTCGTCGGTCATCACGGCGCAAACGGTGTGCACGCCAAAATCACCCTCGCCGGTATCGCAACAGCCATTGCGATAATAGCCCGTGAGCGGATCGAGAGAGCAAGTCTGCAAAGGTTCACCTAAAACATTGAGCGCTTTTTGAGGCATGAGAAGCAGTTTTCACATATCGAGCGGACTTCGCACGCCCAAGCCTGGACGGTTCATCGTGTGCAAATAGATTTGTGTGGTGCGGATGTCTTTGTGGCCGAGCAAATCTTGCACGATGCGAATGTCGTAGCCCGCTTCGAGCAAATGCGTGGCAAACGAATGGCGCAAAGTGTGTGGCGAAACTCGTTTGGAAATTTCGGCTTTGGCCGCAGCGCGTTTCACGGCACGTTGAAAGGAATCTTCGAGGAAATGGTGACGTTTTTCGAGGCCATCGAGCGGGTCAATCGAGGGTGTGGAAGCCGGAAAAACGTATTGCCAAACCCACTCAAACGCGGCGTTCGGATACTTTTTCGCCAGTGATTCGGGCATTGAAACGGGTAGACGAGATTGAGTTTGGGCCGCCTCCCAATTGGTTTTGAGTTGAGCGAGATGGTCAAATAACGGGCGATAAAGGCTTTGCGGCAATACAGAGCGCCGGTCCTTATCGCCTTTTCCCGCGCGAACCATGAGAAATCCGCCCTCAAAATCAATGTCTTTAACTCGCAACCTTTGCCCCTCGAATAAGCGCAAACCCGCACCGTAAAGCAGCGAAGCCACCAGCCAGTTTTGTCCCGATAATTTGTCCAGCAACTTTTGCACTTCATGTTTGGACAAAACATCTGGCACTCGGCGGGGCCGCTTCGAGCGAAGAGCTGATACATTTTCCAGCTCTATTCCCAAAATTTCACGATACAGATAAAGCAAAGCCGCAAATGCCACGTTTTGAGTGGAAGCTGACACTCGTCCCTGCACGGCCATGTGAGAAAGAAACGCCTCGACTTCATCTTCTCCCATCTCTTCCGGCTTGCGGTTATGAAAAACGATGAAACGCCGAATGTAGAAAAGATAAGATTCTTCGGTGCGAAGGCTCAAACGCCGAACACGCATATAATCCCGACAAGCTTCTAAAAATTCGGTTAAAGATTTCGCATCATGCTTCAGCGCGCGATGCTCATCATCGGGATAGAGGCCGGAGACCCCAGCTTTCAAGCTGCGGGAGGAAGGCCGTTTGGGAGTTCCGGTTTGAAGGGAACTGGCAGTTTACAAAAGCGTCTTTATTTATGTGAGCAAAGTCCGCTACCGTTTTCGGTTTTACCCGAATCCTGAGCAAGAGCGCCATCTGGCGCGCGTGTTTGGGTGCGTTCGCTTTGTTTACAACTGGGCGCTGCGGCTTCGCACCGACGCCTATCGCGCGGGTAATCCCATCGGTTACAACCAAACCAGTGCGGCGCTCACGCTGTTGAAAAAGCAAGAGGAAACCGCATGGCTGAACGAAGTTTCGTGCGTTCCCACGCAACAAGCCTTGCGCCACCTGCAAACCAGTTTCAAGAACTTTTTCGACAAGCGCGCGGGTTATCCGGCCTTCAAGCGCAAGCGCGACAAGCAAAGCGCCGAATACACGCGCAGTGCCTTCAAGTTTGACCCTGCCACGCAAACCCTTTCGATTTCGGGTTTGGGCAAAATCAAAGTCCATTGGTCTCGGCCTTTCCAAAGTAGCCCCACAATTATAATGGCCATTTAGTGCCTTTTTTGCTATTACATGGTTTGCAAACGGGACGCAGATTGGCTGGAAAGTGCGACCCTCCTTTGTCAAGCGGTTTAACATGGTCAATGGCGGATGCGACACACCCACATATCCAACACTTTCCACCGTAAAAAATCCAACGCTGCTCAATGTGTTGAGCGGTTGTGTATTGCCAACCCGAAGCGCCTTTGATTTTTGCAGTTCTCTTCCGGCAATAGGCTCTACACAAAGCGCGATTCTTGCGTGCCCATTCCCGTGATGCAGCCCTTCGTTTCGCGGCAGTTTTCTCGTAATATGCCTTCTGATACTGTTTTCGATGCTCTCTATTTTGTTTGACCCATGCGGATTGTTTTTCTCGATTCCTTTCTTTTTGGTGCCTTTGCTTATTTTGCCAATAGTCAATGTTGTATTGCCGCACACACGATTTACAGTGAACTTGCAATCCATCTTTGTTGCTCTTTTTCTTGCTGAAAGAGAGCAATGATTGAACAATTCCGCACTTGGGGCAACATTTGGTATCCATATTTTTAGTTTACGATAACTAAAGACGCTTGCGGACGCTATTTTGTGAGTCTGTGCCTTGACGAAGCCTTTGAATCTTTGCCGCCAACTGGTGAAAGCATTGGTGTGGACTTGGGAATCAATCGCTTGGCGACTTTGAGCGACGGGGGACGCATTGCTAATCCCAAACACTCGGCCAAATGGCAGAAGAAGCTGGCGAAGGCACAACGCGAATTTTCGAGAAAAACCAAAGGCAGCAAACGGCGCGAAAAAGCGAGGCTCAAAGTGGCGCGAATCCATGCGAGAATTGCCGATGCACGGCTCGACCATTTGCACAAAATCACGACCGATTTGGTGCGGCGTTTTGACGTGATAGCGATTGAGGATTTGAACGTGCGCGGCATGGTGCGTAACCATTGCCTTGCGCGTTCGATTAGCGATGCTTCGTTTGGTTCGTTTCGAAGCTTGCTGGATTACAAATGCAAACGCTACGGCAAACAGTTGGTCGCCATTGACCGCTTTTTCCCGTCGAGCAAAACGTGTAGCCATTGCGGTGCAGTTCAAAGCCATATGGCGTTGGTTGTTCGCTCTTGGCAGTGCGCGTGCGGCGCCACACACGACCGCGACGAAAACGCGGCCAAAAACATCCTGAATTTTGCGATGGGACACATCGCGGCGCAGGTCAATGACTTGCGCTATGCTCGTGGAGAACTGGTTAGACATGGTGCAGTTTCGGTTGCGCCGTGCGCGGTTCGATGAAACGAGAATCCCCCGCATTTATGCGCGGGGAGTGTCAATGCGGTAAAGGCCATGAAACATGAGATTACATCGCAAGAGGGCAATCGCGGTTTTTGGTGAGGTGCCGTAGACTTTTTTCGCATTGTGTAAGCCGACAAAAGTGCGGTCTAATAACGTTATTGTGGCGACGCGCGAGACTTGACGTGTCGCGTCGTGTGTCTTACTCTATTCATTGAGATGAGCGCAAAATCTTTTGTCGCAATGTTCGCTATCACGCTGAGTGCTTTGTTAGCTCAGAGTGCATTTCCTGTTGCGGCTCGTCCGGCTGCGCCGCGCACAACGCAACATAGCGTCAAAGAAGCCGATTTTGAAACATTGACACGCGCATTGTCCTCTGCCACTCAGGTGCAAAATGCTGTGTTCGCTTACCTCCAGGAGAAAACAGGCCAGCCTTCACGGACTCCATCTTACCCGACCAACAGCCTGTTGTCATGGTCGCTGCGGCGTTACAATGACGCACCCGATGATCCTAAAACACTTTACGGTTTGGTTGCCGAAGACTTGCATATTGCACAAAGCCTTTTGATTGAGCGAAATGCAAGGCAGCAACGACGCGGATTGCAGCTTGCCAATAGCGCCAACCTGAAGGTGGCTGTTCGACTGCGTGACAAATGGCTTTACGCGCGCATCCACGAAGGCTTTCTGCTCCCCAACTTGTCGGCGGCTCCTGTCGAAGGATGGCGCATCATTGGCCGCCAAAGATTGATTGAAGATGCCGCCAGTGCTTTTGCTCAATCTGCAGAACCCGACAAGCAAATGGCCGCGCTGCAATGGTTGTTAGTTCATGCCGACACGCCCAACCTCACAGATTGGGCACGCATTCAGTTGGCGCAAGCCTTTGCCGCACAGGAGAAGTATGAGCAAGCCATTGCACTGCTTCGCGCGGTGCAAACCCCGGACATGAACGGCAGCAAACGGCTCATTGCCGGGTGGGAGCAGCGATTGAGGTCACAACGGGCAACCGCGCCTCCACCCCAGACACAATCTTGGTAGAGAAATACGGAACAAGATGATGAAAATATATCTCAAGCGTGGATGGAAGTTTACTTGGCTTTGGTGCATGCTGACTGTTCTGGCTGGCTTTGTCGGCGTGAACTATGCTCAACAGGCCACGTCTGCTGTTCAGCCATTGGCGAACATTCTCGAAGACATGAGCGGCTTGGACTGGACAGCAGTGCAGGAGCGCGCCCGTTGGCAGGCCGACAATGATCGGCTCCGCTACAAAAACGTGCCGGAGACACTGCCATTTCATGCCAGTTTCGAGGGAGACTTTACCCCCACTGATGACGGCACCCAGTTAGCCGTGCTAAGTGACGACGGGGTCAAAGTAACGATTGATGGCGAGGTTGTGCATGACCGCTTGAATCAGGGGCAGGCGCTACCAAACCTGAGCCAAAGTCTGCATCCCATTGATTACACCTTTGAAGCGGATCGCGTTTACCGCGTTCGGGTTGACTATAGTCAGTTAGCCTATACAGGTCCCACCGACATTGATGGCTGCACCTTGTTTGTCTACACCGGGCCGAGTCTCTCAATTACACTACCACAAGCCGAGTTTGGCACGGGACGGGGAACCGGCAGCATTACAACGGCAACCGTTACATTGCATGGAGAGGGCAATGACCTTTACGACATCACGGTGTCAGGGCCGGGCACGATTGAACCGGGCCGCTTTCAGTTGCGGATTGGAGAATCGCGCCAAGTTGCGGTGTTGCTACCAGGAGTCGAAGGTGAATACCGTTATACCGCTGAAGCGGAACCGGTAGTTTCGGCTCCCTCTGCTGCTCAACAAAACAGCCAAGCTCCCCCAACGCTTCAACGGAGCGCGGGTGCTCGAAACCGTGGTAGAAGACTTCGTGACCTAGTAGACGCCATTATACGCGCGCGCAGAACGCCCATCCCGGTTCCTACTACCCGTCCTCGTCCTACTCCTAGACCGACACCACGTCCCACGCCATTGCCACGGTTACCTTTCGTAGCCGATTCGAACATCTTCATGGATCGAATGAATGCAGCTCAAAGAGCACGCATTGACACTACCTATCTGAGAAATCCCAGGGTCGTTCTTTATGTTCCCGCTGCAGCAGTTCGAGAAGTATTGTTAGCAGGATCGCCCACTCAAAACGCCCGCTTGACCAACGGCCCCGGTCGCGCCCGTATTGTGCGCATCCGAGATGGTCACGTAGGGCGCTACAATTTGACCGCTCTGTTATCCGCGAATTTCGGATTGGCTGACGCGCGAATTATCGAAGCGGCGCGGCAACGGAGGTTGCCTTTACTTACAATCAACACCCGCATGCAAAATCAAGTGCAGAGTCACGCAGGTCGCAAAGCGATCTGGGGCGGTGTGCCTTTTATCTTTCCATGAGGGTAGGAAATCCCAAAATTCCCAACTATGCTGCTTCAGAATGAAAAAGCAGCCTCCGCATTGCAATCGCGTGCGCTGAAATGGAGCCTCATGCAAGAAGAAATAGAAAAATTGAAAACGTTTGATTCAGGTGTTTTGATTAATTCTCTTCAACACCCTGATGAAGGCATTCGTCGCTTTGCTGCTATTGAGTTAGGCAGTCGAAAAGAAACTGGTGCCGTGAGCGCTCTCGTCCAGCTACTACAAGACAGTGGGGAGCGTCGCTCAAGATGCAGCATGGGCTTTAGGAGAGATTGGAGATGCGAAAGCCGTTGAACCACTAATTGCAATGCTAAGCGAGCCGTTCGTTTCTAGTCGAGCGGTGGAAGCATTAGCCAAACTGCACGACGAAAAAGCCCTTGCCCCTCTTATTCGTCTGTTTGAGGAGGAATACAATCCAAGTTTAGCGACAGTCTTAGGACACTGGGGAGACGCACGCGCTGTCGAGCCGTTGATGAAAGCTATGGGCTGCCCACATTCGCATGTTCGGTTCTACGCAGCGCGAGCGTTGGGCAACCTTGGCGATGATCGTGCTATCCCTGTTCTAGAATGGGCGCGAGACAATGATACAACTCCGATCACCGATACTAAAAGTTTGCATGGCAAAAGTGTAGCTTCTGCAGCGGGCGCGGCTATTGAGAAAATAAGAGCAACACAATGAAGCGGTTGTCAAAATGGGAAAACCAAAATGCCCAACTACGCTTACCCGCAAATGGATGTTCACTTTCGCTCGTGCCTCGCTTCACTCTGGCGCTTCCGGCGACGGCTAAATTTACTTCTCACCGCAACTCTTCTCGAATTTCTCGCCACTCTTTCGGCCATTTTTTGTAATCATCGCGCGGCGCGTTTCCCAAAAACTCGAAGTGTTCGCCGCCGCTTTGCCAGTTCGATTTTTCCTCCAACTTCCGCAGCGAAAAGACGCCGGGCATTTGCTTGGCGAGCGCCGCCTCGTTTTGCGCCGACACGATGGCGTCGAATAATTTTCGCGCGTTTTCGGGGTTGGGCGCGCCTTTGACGACCGAAACAGTGCCGGGAATTAGCACGTTATCGCGCGTGGTTTTCACCGTGAACAGGGTTTTGCCTTCGCGTTTTTGAGCGAGAAAATCGTCGGTGTCCGTCCAGCCGAAATCCAAATCACCGTTGGCGACGGCGCTGGCCGTGTCGCCGTTGCCGGGCAAAACGCGCATTCCGTTTCGTTTCGAGGCGCGCCAGAAACGCAGCGCCGCTTCTTTTCCGTCGCGCGCGCTCCACGCCGCAAACTGGTCGCTGGCCGTGCCGAATTGCGGATTTGAGTGCGCCCATTTCGCTGACTTGGCCGTCGTCTGGAGCGATTCGAGATTCGCTGCCTCGCCGCTCACCAAAATGCGGCCTCGCACGCCCATTCCGGCCCAATCTTTCCCGCGAAATTGCGGCGGCAAATCCTGCGCGGCGCTCGATTCGTAAGGCTCCAGCAAGCCGTCTTCGCTCATCAAAAGCGTTTGGAGCAGCGCCGAACTCCAGAACACGTCGGCGCGCGGACGCGCTTTTTCGGCGCGCATTTTGTTGGCGAGTCCCGCCGTTTTGGTGGCTTCGGTGTCGAAAATCGGCTCGATTTCGAGGCCGGTTTGCGCGCGCAATTTCTCAATCAATGGCCGCGCGTAAACGCTGTCCACGCTGCAATACAGCACGACGCGTTTGTTGGCGGCCTCGGTTTGTGGCGCGCAGCCCGCGAGCAGCATCGAAAGCCACAACCCGCAAAACAACGTGAAAAAAAAGTAGAGCGCCGCGCGCCACAATTTGGTGTTAATTCGCATTCGCCAGAAGGTTTCCCCAACGGTTTACCGCGTGGAAACCGCGTTTTGGTTAGCGCTCTGTAAATTCTGGCGATAAATTTCCGGCGCGCGCGTCGCCCGAAAATTGGCGTTGATGTAAGCCAGCGTTTGTTTCGCGCGCACCACCAACGCCGCGTCACCCGTTTTTCGCACCTCGAAAAACAGCGTCGAAGTCGTCTTGGAATGTTCCCCAACTCTCACCGAAAGTGTCAATTCGTCTTCGTGACGCGCGAAGCCCAAATACTCGACGTGCGTTTCGCGCACGACGGCCTGCACGCCGTGCGTCGCCAAAATCTCCTCGACTTTGAGGCCCGCCGCCTTGAGCAGCGCGTAACGCCCGCGCTCAAACCATTCGAGGTAGCGCACGTTGGAAACCACGCCCGCGTAATCGGTTTCGTAGGCGTGGACGAAAATCGGGATTTCGATGGTCATTGTCCGAAACTGAGCAAATCGTCGGGCGAACCCGAAACCAGCAAAATTTCGCCTTCCTGAAGCGGCGCGTGGCGGTCGATGACCATCGAATTGCCGTTTTTATCGAGGTGCGCCAGAATTTGCAGCGACGGCAAACGCGAGGCTTCCCACAAATCGAGCGGGCAACCGGTGCGACTTTTCGGCACTTTGATGAGGCCCAAAAGCCGCTCGTCGTCAATGCGCGTCCACCACGTCAGGTGCGGCGCTTGCAGCGTTTCGGCGAGCCGTTTTCCGGCGTCGAGTTCGGGGAAAATGATGTCGTTCACGCCCAGACGCCCCAAAATTTTGGCGTGATATTGACTCGTCGCTTTGGCCACGACGCGCCGCGCGCCGAGTTCTTGCAGGTTCATCACCAGCAAAATGGATGACTCCACGCTTTCGCCGCGCGACACGATGCACACGCTGAAATCGTCCACGCCAACAGTGGCCAGCGCGTCTTCGTCGGCGGCGTCGAGTTCCAAAACGTGCGTGAGCCGGTCGCCCATCATCTGCACGACGTCGGGGTTTTTGTCAATGCCTACCACGTCCCAGCCGAGGCCAATCAAGCGCTCGGCTGCCGACGAACCAAAGCGGCCCAGCCCGACGACGAGCGCGCTGCGCGTGTATTTTCGTTTTTCGGAGTCGTCCGAAGTTTTTGAACGCGAAAAAATCATGATTTTGTGTTTTTAGCTCGGATTTTAGCCCAAATTCAACTGGCTTTCGGGCAGGCGCCGCTTCGCGCGCGAGTTGGATTTCAGCAGCGCCGTTGCGACCGTCGTTGGCCCCAAACGGCCCAGAAACATCAGCGCCACGAGCGTGAAGCGGCCCCATTCGCTCACGCTTCCGGTGATGCCCGTCGAAAGCCCGACGGTGCCCAGCGCGCTCAGAACTTCAAACTGAATTTTCATGAAGAGGTTGCCGGTCACGCCCGCTTTGAGCAGCGCTTGCGGCTCGGTCAAAGTCATGGCGAACGTGCCCGCGACGACCGCCGAAAATGCCAGAACGTTGAGAACCAGCGCGCGCGAAACGTCGCGCGATGAGATGCGGCGCCCGAAAATTTCGACGTCTTCGCGCCCGCGAAGCGTCGCGTAAACCGAAAGCAGCATGAGCGCAAACGTCGTGACTTTGATGCCGCCGCCCGTGCCGCCGGGACTGGCGCCGATGAACATCCAAAGCCCCGAAAAGAGCAGGGCAAACGAAGTCATCGAGCCGAAATCGAGCGTGGCAAATCCCGCCGTGCGCAGCGTCACCGATTGGAACAGCGCGGCCAAAACTTTTTCGCCAAAGCCCAATTTGCCAAGCGTGGCCGGGTTGCCCCATTCCTGAACCAGAAACAAAACGGCGCCGACCAAAATCAGCGTCGCGGTGGCCCACAAAACGAGTTTTGTCGAAACCGAAAGCGGGCGAGGCCGCTCGCGTTTTTGCAGCGATTGGCGCCAATCCCAAATTTCGCTGCACGCCACGAACCCGATGCCGCCCAGCACAATCAGCGCCATCACGATGAAGTTGACGCCGACGTTCGAGCGAAAAATCATCAGCGAATATTCGCCGTTTGGCCCGACGCCGTTGAGGTCGAATCCGGCGTTGCAAAACGCCGAAATCGCGGTAAAAACGCCCAGCCACAGCGCGCGCAAGACATTTCCATCGCCCGCGAAGTAGAAGCACAAAAACAGCCCGACGGCGCCGATGCCTTCGATGAGAAACGCGAATTTGAGCGCGCGAAACAGCAACGTTTTGGTATCGCGCAGCGCGAT
>ERZ1066118.1539-NODE-1539-length-14014-cov-11.667670_pt1 | contig 14014 bp, 10 predicted proteins | sample MGYA00382765_ERZ1066118 | MGnify/ENA primary metagenome ERZ1066118 (study PRJEB33369, sample SAMEA5778348) | biofilm metagenome | biome: Industrial cooling water; feature: Water cooling tower basin; material: Biofilm | place: United Arab Emirates | collected...
TTGCTAAAGTGTATTTTCTGATATATCTAGTTTAGCCTATCTACAACTGTAATACTCAGACATATACTAGAAAATGAGTCAGTAAAAAATAAGTATTAAGTTTTGTCAATTCTAGTCGATCGCTATATATTTACCACTACCCTCTCTTTTATTACCGCCTTAGTACCTCAATAATCAGCTCTGATTTTTCTCTTTAGAATGTGACACGTACCCAAACCATCTTTCGCGGCTAGGTTGTGCAACTCTGATTAAACCTAAGATCGTCAACAAGCCAGAATCAGAATGAGAGTAAATTCAATAATAAGTTATATTTATATGGGTAAATTCCCTCCATAGAAGCCAGCAAAGCACATCAAATATAAGCTTCACTTTATCGAAACCATACAAAATTAATAAAGTTTTATTTTCATTAAATTAAGTAACTTGTCTCTAAAAGCTGTAATCTATTTTTAATACGATTTTTCACGCAAATGGAAAGGCTTCAAATCAAAGTATTTTTGAAGTCTATAGCCGTTTGAAATCAGGATAACCACTTGCGATTAACTCATAGTTAATCGCAGCTTATACCTGGAATTACATAATTACATTTAGTTTTGACCCCAACATATTTGGATTCAATTACTTGCAACTACTCTAAACTCTCAAAACAAGATATGGTAACAATCGCAAGCGGAGTGAAAAAAATATATTTTGTATTGTTTGTGAGTTGCAGAGTAGCAACTTTTCGCTTTGTAAACTTACCGTCGAGATTTTTCAAAAAATACCACTCTAAATATTGGTGTTAGCAAACCAATATCTAATCTTTAGGCATATTCTAACTCGACAACCTGTTGTGAAAAAGACTGCTAAGCATCAAATTGTTTCGTAGTTGTAAATAGCTTTGACTCTATGTAGCAAAGCCAGTTAGTTCGTTGTTATCTTCAGTCCCTTTCTCATGGAAATAACCAACAAAACTCATTTCAGGAATCTACGTGGCGATTTATTCGGTGGTGTCACTACTGCGATCGTTTCCTTACCTTTGGCATTAGCATTCGGTTTTGCCTCTGGTGCTGGAGCTATTGCTGGGCTTTACGGTGCAGTCTATGTCGGCTCTTCTGCCGCCCTGTTTGGCGGTACCCCAACGTCGTCTGAACCGACCGGGTCAATGGCTGTAAGCCCTGTCTACAGGTTCTCTTGCAACACCTGTGCTGTAGGGGTGAAGCGCCTCACTCTTACTCTCTTTAACTCGCTAAAGTTCATTTAGTTCATTCATTGCAATACTTCTCGTCAGAGGAGGTATAAGGAGGTACTCGTGGATTTTTTGTCCTATTTTTTAATGGACTTCGTTAAGCAGTTGCAGTCCCCAACACTCGGCTTTTTAATTGGTGGTATGGTCATTGCCGCTCTCGGCAGCCAACTGCAAATTCCAGAGTCGATTGTTAAGATCATCGTCTTCATGCTGCTCACTAAAATCGGTCTGACCGGTGGTATTGCGATCCGCAATTCCAACCTGACGGAGATGATTTTACCCGCAGCGTTTTCGGTAGCAGTCGGGATTCTCATTGTATTCATCGCGCGCTATACATTGGCCAAGCTGCCAAAGGTCAAAACCGTGGATGCGATCGCGACTGGGGGGTTGTTTGGTGCCGTGAGTGGCTCTACGATGGCTGCCTCCCTAACGCTCCTGGAAGAACAAAAAATGCCTTATGAGGCATGGGCTGCCGCACTCTATCCCTTCATGGATATCCCAGCACTCGTCGCTGCAATTGTGGTTGCCAACATTTATCTCAACCGGAAGAAGCGTAGGACAGCAGACGAGTATCTCAGCAAGCAGGAATCTTTCAGCAAGCAGCCCGTTGCGGCAGGCGATTATCCCGATCGGCAAGATTATCCCAGCAACCGACAAGAGTATCGCAAGCAGAAGGATTCTGCGGATAATCGAGTCAAGATCTGGCCGATCGTACAGGAAAGCCTCCAAGGACCTGCCCTATCGGCAATGTTGCTCGGCATTGCTCTTGGCATCCTCACCCGACCGGAAAGTGTCTATGAAAGCTTTTACGACCCCCTCTTCCGCGGCTTGCTTTCGGTCTTGATGCTGGTTATGGGTATGGAGGCTTGGTCAAGGATTGGCGAACTACGCAAGGTGGCTCAGTGGTATGTCGTGTATAGCTTGGTGGCACCGTTTGTGCATGGGCTAATCGCCTTCGGTCTCGGCCTGATTGCCCACTACGCCACAGGATTCAGCCTTGGCGGTGTCGTGATTCTAGCCGTCATCGCCGCCTCCAGTTCAGACATCTCAGGCCCGCCCACGTTGCGAGCTGGTATCCCGTCAGCCAATCCCTCCGCCTACATCGGTGCCTCCACAGCCATCGGTACGCCCGTTGCGATCGGCTTGTGTATACCGTTTTTCCTCGGGCTTGCCCAGGCAATCGGCGGCGGCTAGTCCCAGTCGGGCGCAGTCTGTCGGCGCTCCCTTGTCTCGGCAGACCAAGTAGATCAACATATAAGATCGAGATACAGAGGTAAGAAGGTAACTAACATGGCTAAGCCAGCTAAAAAGCTTGTCATCGTCACAGAAAAGATTTTGCTGAAAAAGATCGCCAATATTATCGATGAAGCTGGGGCGACTGGTTATACGGTGGTGGAGACTGGCGGTAAAGGCAGTCGCAACGTGCGATCGTCGGGACAACCCAGCGTTTCTGACACCACGGCGAATATAAAGTTCGAGGTACTTACCCCAGATCGGGATATGGCTGAGAATATTGCGGATCGGGTCGGAGTGAAGTTTTTCCTCGATTATGCGGGCATTATCTATATCTGTGACGCGGAGGTCCTGTACGGGCACAGCTTCTGCGGTCCAGACGGCTGTTGAATCGAGACGACTTAGACACAAAAAGCCGGGTCATGACCCCGGCTTTTTGGTAGCCGTTACTCCAAACTTTAGTACCCCCCGCAGTTTTATGACTCCCTCAAACCCTTAACCTTCATCGCTTTAAACTCATGATTTTGTCCAACATTCTGCCTCCTTTCAGTGGGGGGATAGCCGTCATGACTCCGCTACCATTCCTGGCGACCGTTGTTGCTGAGGATTCACCTATTATTCTGTCTGGCGTATTGCTGACGCTGGTAGTAATTTATCTGGCCAGCAAGTTTGGCGCAGAGGTCGCAAGGCGATTGGATTTTCCACCCGTCCTGGGGGAACTGGTCGCTGGTGTGATTGTCGGCGTTTCGGCGTTGCACCTGGTGATTTTTCCCGAAGGGGGGCTGTCTGCCTCTGACTCGGTAATTATGACGGCGTTGCAAGGGTTAAATCAATTGGCACCGGATGCGCTGACCCGAATCTTTGAATCGCAAAGTGAAGTGATTTCGGTTCTGGCTGAGATCGGCGTGATTATTCTGCTGTTTGAAATTGGACTGGAATCCGATCTGCGGCAACTGAAGGCAGTGGGCATTCAAGCCACGGTTGTCGCCTGTGTCGGAGTCGCAGCACCTTTTGCGGCGGGTACGGCAGGGTTAATGATGCTCTTTCATGTAGCCGCAATTCCAGCGATTTTTGCGGGAGCTGCGTTAACGGCAACGAGTATCGGCATTACCTCTAAAGTGTTGGCAGAGTTAGGTCAACTCAAATCCAAAGAAGGGCAAATCATTGTTGGCGCGGCGGTGATTGATGATGTCCTCGGCATTATTGTCTTGGCTGTAGTCGCCAGCTTAGCCAAAACCGGTGAGATTGATGTCGCCAATGTCATTTACTTGATTGTCAGTGCTACGGCATTCTTGATTGGAGCAATTTTGTTGGGGGGTGTCTTTAACAAAAGTTTTGTGGCGATCGTGGATCGGCTCAAAACCCGTGGAAATATTGTTATTCCGGCATTCATCTTCGCTTTCTTTATGGCATTTTTAGGTAACGCCATTCATCTCGAAGCGATTTTGGGTGCCTTTGCAGCGGGTTTGGTGCTTGATGAAACCGATGCTCGGAACGAGTTAGATGAATTAATCAAACCAATCGCCGATTTACTAGTACCAATCTTCTTTGTGACGGTGGGAGCGCGTGCCGATCTCGGTGTTTTGAACCCGACGGTACCGGAGAATCGGGCGGGACTATTGATTGCTGTCTTTTTGGTAGGGGTGGCGATCGTTGGCAAACTAGTGACGGGCTGGGCAGCGTTTGGACTACCCGGAATCAATCGCCTCGCGATCGGGGTTGGGATGATCCCTCGAGGTGAGGTGGGTCTAGTGTTTGCTGGCATCGGCTCAGCTAGCGGCGTTTTGGATAAGCCGTTGGAGGTGTCGATTATTATCATGGTAATTTTGACAACTTTTCTGGCTCCACCTTTTTTACGGGTTGCCTTTGGTTCATCCACGAATCCCATCCCAGAATCTACCACGGCTGTAGAAACAGCAAGTGAGTAACGGTTTTACGAGATTACGGCTGTTTACTCAATAGATGATTGTGGTGCGAGGTTGGGTGAACGATCGAGAAATTGCAGAGTTTCTAGCACCAAGTTACACCAATCAACGGTAGCTAAGTAAATGCCGATGACCTCGTGTTCATTTGACTCTAGACACCGACAGCCTATCTGTCGGTTACGTCCTCACCAATACTCAATCGTTGTTGTGGCTGGTGATGGATTTAGTGTTCCCAGCCAGTAACATTTAATACCAGCCACAACAACATCCCGATCGCGAATCTTAAACGAAATTTTTCTGTATAAATAGTGTTTTAAGCGAACCCGCTTCTACAAGTTCTCGCGTTCAAAAAAATTCGCTGAAATGTAAAAATGCGATCGCATCACTCCTCTTTCCTGACTCCTGTACGGGCGGGTTTATTCGCCCAATTCTGGGGTGTTTCATAAATATTTTGTAAACACCCGCCCCTACAACTCTCTTCTAAAATAGATGTGTTGAGAATCATTTTTAGTATTCTATCTTAGGCATCACTGTGTCGATGCGGGAAAATTGTACGCTAAGAAAATTTCAAGTGCTTGAAACGACGATTTTTCGTTCAAGATAGATCGAAACTAGCAGCATAACCATAGTTCTTTCACCAATTTGATGAGAGAAAGCACTTCTTGAAAAGCTTGCCCTATATTAGTTTCAGCCTTAGCGTACAAAAAAAATCGGATTGGCACGGTGATGCCGAAAACGAGTTTTTGCCATCGTTATGAACACTCCGACCTTAACTGAGCGAACTGAAGTTGATTATTTGGTAGTGGTAAATATGTAGTGATAACTCTCTAATTCCGCAAAGAGGCATTGTAATAATGAATGAAATACCAAATTGCGCCAATGTGATTTTCTAACTTTTTGGAAAAAGACAAAGTTTTTCTAACCAGACGAGAAATTCTCTGCCTCATCATGTTATTGAATCTTTCAACATGATTAGTTTTACCAGTTTCTTTTCCTACAGGTTTATGACGTTTTTTTGGAATAACTCCTTGATAAGAATCCCAAAAATCCGTATAACAAACTGCACATTGACATCGAGTGTTTTGGGGAGAATGATTCCTCTCGAAAACTCTCGGATAAACTGGAGGGAGAGAATGCCAAAGTTTTAATGCTGATTCTCGGCTTCGAGCTCCAATATAAGCGCCAACAATTTCTTTGGTGTTGGCATCAATAGCTAACCAGATCCATTGCTTATTCCCTTTGCTATTGATGAAAGAACAAGCCTCATCGCATTCAATCGTCAGCTTTTCTGGAGGTTTAAGAGTTACTTCTATCTGCTGAGGAACACTATTATATAAAGCGTTGACATCATCTTGTAACCACTTTTTAGAAACATCAGTGACTCGCGCAATTCCAGCCAGAGGAATTTTTTCTAGCAACATTCTGTCAATTTGGTCAAGTGAAGATAAAATATATTTCTTTGTGGGGTTGGCGACAAATTGTCTGCCACAGTCCTGACACTGGTGTTTAGGTTTCTGATTATGAATTCTCCCATTCTTAACAGTGCGATGAGAGCCACAACGAGGACAAATTGGTTTGCTTTCAGACATTTACTCAAGAAAGCTAGAAAAAGTTCGTTATTTAGATTTAGTTATTGTAGTCTATCACTACATATTTACTACTACCCAAGGCAAGATGTTCTTTGTGGCAATTGACGCGCTTGCCTCTCCCTAAGAACTGCTAAATCTATGCTTCGTCAAGCAGAACTTTCTGAAGTCGAACGAAGGGAATTTGTTCAGAATAGTTACAGGTAGCTCTGCGAGAAATCGTTTGCTAATTAATAATTAAAGCTAATTCGCTCCGAGCGTTGGTAAGTAGGGGAAATTAATCGGCAATTCCACCTTTTCTACTATTATTTTTTAGTTGGATTCACAAGATATTATTTTCCTTTCATTTGTCATTTTCATAAGTGTAGATTCTAAAACCCACTCCTATCTTTAATTTCTATTGAAGCATTCTAAACAAAGGAATAGATTAAGAAATTATACAGTGCAATCTACAAGGATTTAGATATGGAAATCGATCTTCAGTTCGTTAGCTTTTTAAAGAAAGATCTCAGGCTTTCAGCTCGTTTCATCATAAAGGTCTGGAAACATGCCGAGCATATGCCAAGTTTATTACCAATTATACTTTGGCAAGATGGAGCGTTCGAGTGATGTTAACGCGATCGCATTTCTGATTGGGGATCTCAATTTGATTTAGGATGTAACATCTAATACTAGCTAAAATTCGTCTTAGAGGTTAACATCTTCTGACCTTTTGTCTACTCTGTTAAGCTATCTTTCACCACTTCTGAAGGCGATTCCTTTCAGTTTGATGTTAAAGTAATAGATTTTAAGATATAATTAAAATATAAACAGCGACAACGCTAATCATTGTGAGCAGCCAACATGGATGCCAATGAAGTTTTAAGACGATATGCAGCCGGAGAACGGGATTTTAGACAGTTAGACTTGCGAGGAATAAGCTTAATCCAAGCAAACTTAAGCGGCACAGATCTAACTGGAACAAGCCTACGCAATTCAGACTTGAGCGGCGCAAATCTAAGCAATACCAATCTTAATTGGGCTAGCTTGAAAGGGGCAAACCTAACTAAGACTAACTTAAAGGGGGCACAAATGCCTAATGGAAGTATGCACAACGATTTATGAGAATCCGCCAACTATTTGGGTTAAAAGTTGACAAGAATTCACGTTCCAGGTGAAACACGGATTCTTTTTTCTTTCATCCACTTAGTCAAATAATTATGCTGCTGTTACAGCAAGATTTTTCAGGGGTATTGCCAAACAGAGTAACGATTTTCAAAATAGGAAATAAAATGCACTGAATACAAAGAAGCGATCGCTATATTAGTTTAAGTCAACAAAAAGTTTAGACTTAATATTTACATTGAATCGCGATAGTTTGAATAAATTCGCTCTCATTTCTTTAAAGGAATCCATTCATGAGTATTGTCAAGAAGTTGATTGTTAACGCAGACGCTGAAACTCGCTACCCTACCCCTGGCGAACTAGAGCAGATTAAGATCTTAGCCCAGAGTGGCGATCGCCGCCTGCGCCTTGCTCAAGCACTGACAGCTAATCGAGAAGGCATTATTCAACAAGCTGGAAGTCAATTGTTCCAAAGGCGACCAGACATCGTTTCTCCTGGGGGAAATGCTTACGGTCGGGAAATGACTGCAACCTGCCTGCGAGACATGGATTACTATCTGCGTTTGATTACATACGCTATTGTGGCTGGTGATGCTACGCCGATTGAAGAAATTGGGGTGATTGGTGTCCGCCAAATGTACAGATCTCTGGGGACTCCCGTCGAAGCTGTCGTCGAGAGCATCCGAGCCATGAAGAATGTCACTAGTACGATGATGTCTGGAGAAGATGCTAGCGAAGCTAGTGCTTACTTCGACTACTTAATCGGTGCTATGCAGTAGAGCAAGGGCTTTTCTCAGTCGATGTAAGTATTTTAGGTCTATGTAACATAACTCCGAGCGGAATTCTGCCGAGCTATTGAAGCTTTGGTTGGTCCGGTCGGATAAAATTGGTTAAATGACACAGAGTAAAACCTAATATTAAAGTGGAGTTTCCTATGTCACCTGAAGCCACCCCAATCGAATCCGCCGTCCTGGTTACTATTATTGGTGAAACAGTACTTAAAGATAGCATTGTCCAATTACTGAAAAGCCACAATGTCAGTGGCTATACTATCATTCAAGCGCAGGGTGAGGGTGGTCATGGCAGACGGTTGGGAGATATGGCAGGCTACAACACCAATATTGAAATCAAGACGATTGTGTCGCCAGAAGTATCAGATACTCTTTTTTTGGCACTCAAAAAGCATCAGGGCAAGCACGCCTTAATTGCCTTCCGACAAAAGGTGGAAGCTTTGTATTGATTATTAAACGTGAGTTTGAGGAAGTTTAAAAGCTACTGGAAAAGCTGCTCCGTTAGCGTTGAAGTAAAAATAACCAATAAATAATTTAATAGCTAAAAAACTTGTAGATTAAGGTATAGTAACAGCAATGGGTAAACCAACCATGAAGCCCTTTTAACCAAACGTGACTAAACGCATTAGCAATTGCTTCATCTAAAGCCAGATAAGTTCTCGCACCCAAAGAACGAAGAGAGTTCTTGAATTTTGACCAAAAGTTTTCAATAGCCCCCGTAAAGTATTTTTGACAATTTTGGCAAGAGTACTGGCGACGCTCAATTTCTAAGACTGTCGATTTCCCTAAAATAGGTTAGTCTCTGACACTTAAGTTTCTTTGTAGTACTTGTTTTTGTAGTTATTGTAATGTCATTTTTCCAGCAACATATGAGCTTGCTGTAAATCAATTGTATGCCTTGCAAATTTACACGAGGCTCAGCAAAAAGCAAAAAGAGCAGTCAGCCACTCGCTCATGGCAAATGACAAATGGCAAAATGAAATGAAATCGCTAGACAATTTTTGTGTTCAGTAAATTGACTAAATTTTTGACTAATGAAGGATTAGTTACCGAAGCGCCATTCGTTCCTATTACTTCGGCAACCGTTTCTCCAGATACTTCTCTCATGCCTAGAGAAGTCGCACTTAGTAAGCCGACAACTTTCATCCGAAAGGCAATTTGCTGGATAGTTTCTAGCGGTTGTTGTAGCTGCTTAGCAATCGCTTCAATCGAATTCTTACCGTTAGCAAGTTCCCATACTTGCCCTTCTTGAGCATCGAGCTGAAATCGTGACTTAGTAACAATATTCTTATTAAAAATGTCAGCCGGAGTTGGCAGTTTTGCTGCAAATGGCTTCCAGTCTCGTAATACTCGCAAACCTAGCAACGTTGCTTCTGCTACTGGCAAGCTCAAACCTGTCATTTCGATCTTGGGTAATATTACTTGCGAATTAAAGCTAAAATGACCCCGCGAAAGTTTAAATAAACCACAGACAGGCTGAATCACTTGAGCGTGAAACAGCACTTGTAATTGTTCTGTATTCAACTGTCCGCTGGTTTTCAATTCTACTCCTAAAGCGTGTTCTATGCCATTTGGTGCAGATAGAATATTCAGCAATTCTGCTGCAAGCCAGCCCCGCTTTTCGATCATTGCCAGCAAGTGCTTGTTATCGATTTGCTCCGCGATCGCAACAATACCACCTGTTTGAAACCAGAGATAACAGCTTTTGCCTGACTGAGATTCGTCACTCGGCTCAGGCTGAAGAGAGAGCAAGCCTGTTTGGTGAAATTGCTCGATGAATTGAAAAATGTTTAATAAAGAAAACTCTAATAATTGCCCTGTAATTTCCATAATTGGCTGTTCTCGATTTGATTCCCACCCTTGCCAAGTCATGTGAGGCTATCTACACCCTCACTGCTGCTAACGCTACTGGATAAAAAGAGCTAAAAATTTGTTGTATCTAGCATCTGCCGATCCAAAATCTAAAATCTAAAATTCAAAATAGTACAAGCCCTTTATAACAACTGTAATTGTCGAAAATATCCGTGAAATTATTGATATTTTCGATCGCGACCCTACTTTTCCTCGATCGCTCCTTCTGCTTGGTGAGCGATCGCCCGTAATTTATCGATAACTTCCGGTGTCACTTGCCACAATCCTCGCTGCTGGGCTTCAATTAACCTTTCTGCCATATCTCGCAACGCCCAAGGATTTTTCTGCTGAACGAATTCTTGGACGGCTGGATCGAATAAATAAGCTGCGGCAATGCCTTGATACATATAATCTTCAACACAATTAGCTGTAGCGTCGTAGGCAAATAAATAATCTACCGTAGCTGCCATTTCAAACGCTCCTTTATAACCGTGACGCATTACGCCAGCAATCCATTTCGGATTGATGACGCGGGAACGATAGACTCTAGCGATTTCTGCTTTTAAATCGCGAATGCGGGGATTTGCCGGAATCGAATTGTCCCCGAAATATGTCTGGGGGTTTTTACCTTGAATGGCACGCACGGCAACGGTTAAACCACCTTGAAATTGGTAGTAATCGTCAGAATCAAGCAGATCGTGTTCGCGATTGTCCTGATTGTGCAAGACAATTTGCATCTGCGCCAAACGTTGCTCGAAAGCCTCTGGGGCGGCGCGTCCTTCAGAATTACGGGAGTAAGCGTAGCAACTCCAATTGATGTAAGCACGGGCTAAATCGCGATCGTCCGTCCAATTTTGCGCTTCAATTAAACCTTGTAGCCCAGCCCCATATGCCCCAGGTTTAGAACCAAAAACACGATAAAGCGATCGCTCTTGTGCTTGTTCGGGTGTCAATCCTGCCGATTGCCAAAACTGAGTTTCTTGTTTCGCTTTGGCAGCCAGCGGATTTTGTGCTGGCGGTTCGTCCAACTGCGATACAGCAACAACAGCACTGTCAAACAGATCGATTAAATTCGGAAAAGCATCGCGGAAAAAACCAGAAATTCTTAAAGTGACATCCACGCGGGGACGTGCCAACACCGACATGGGTAAAATCTCAAAATCTACCACGCGCCGAGAAATCCCATCCCATACCGGACGCACTCCCAACAAAGCCAGCGCCTCGGCGATGTCATCTCCGCCAGTTCGCATAGTAGAAGTTCCCCAAATCGATAAACCTAGAGTTTGAGGATATTCTCCGCGTTCTTGAGTGTAGCGTTCGATTAAAGCTTCAGCTGCTTTGCGTCCGATATCCCAAGCTGTTTCCGTCGGAATGGCGCGGATATCTACCGAATAAAAATTTTTTCCCGTTGGTAACACTTCTGGACGACCTCTCGTTGGCGCACCCGATGCCCCACTGGGGACGTATCGCCCATCTAAACCTCGGATTAAATTAGTAATTTCTTGTTGAGTTTGTTCTAAAGCGGGGAGGAGGCGATCGCGAATCCAGTTTAATGAATTGGTAATGGGTAATAGGTAATGGGTAATGGGTAGTTGGTCAGAAATTAATTGTTCTACCAACTCAGCAGCATGTTGTTCTAATACTTCGATCGCATCGCCGATTGTGTGGCAGGATTTTTGAGTTTTTGCCGATATAATTTGAGCGTTAGTAGTTGAGAGCTGAGTGCTGAAATCCGCTGTGAGGGGGTCGAAATCTAATCCCCAGGCTTGGGCAATTGCGCGAGTGATTCCTGGTTGGTAAGCATTTGGTTGACGGGCGATCGCGACAATTAAATCGCGTAATTGCTGTCCTTGAGGGCATTGTCCAAATACGTGTAAACCATCGCGAATTTGAGCTTCTTTGAGTTCGCACAAGTAACCGTCTAGTTGATTAATTGGTAATTGGTAATTGGTAATTGGTAATTGGTAATTGGTAATTGGTAATTGGCGAGAGACAAAAGGTATTTTTGCTCCCTCAGCTTCCTCAGCTTCCTCAGTTCCCCCAGTTCTCTTCGCCGACTCCCGCTCCAATTCCAAATCTAAATTTTCTTGTTTTAGCAGTTGCCAAATGCGATCGGTAATAGCTGGTAATCTAGATGGGTCTAAACTTTGAGCTTCGTAGTATTCATCAACTAAAGCTTCTAACTGTTGTAGTCCTCCGTAGAGTTCTGCCCGCGTCATGGGAGGTGTTAAATGGTCGATAATGACTGCTTGGGCGCGGCGTTTTGCTTGCGAACCTTCTCCAGGATCGTTGACGATAAAGGGATAGAGATGGGGCATAGCACCCAAAGCAACTTCGGGATAACACTGACTTGAGAGCGCCACGCTTTTACCTGGAAGCCATTCCAAATTACCGTGTTTACCTACGTGTACTACAGCATCAGCATCAAAATGGTGGCGAATCCAATAATAAAAAGCTAAATAAGTATGCGGCGGCTCCAAATCGGGTGCGTGATAATTTAATGCCGGATCGCGATCGTACCCCCTTGCTGGTTGGATGCCTACGAAGATGTTACCGAGTTGGATTCCAGGAATTGGTAGTTGGTAATTGGTAATTGGTAATTGGTAATTGGTAGTTGCTTCCTCTGCTCCCTCTGCTCTCTCATTGCCCCACCGACTGGCTATCCCCTGTTGCACAGCTTCGGGAAGAGTGGCAAAATATTGTTGATATTCTTGCCAACTTAACTGTTGTGGGTGCGATCGCCATTGACTATCGGGATCGTTTGTGGCTCCAGATGTCAGGCGTTGGATTAGTTCGTCTCCAGTTTGCGGTGGATTTTCTACCTGATATCCAGCTTGCTGTAGTGCTTGGAGAATTTCTATACAACTGGCGGGAGTATCTAACCCTACCCCATTTGCCAAGCGTCCGTCGCGATTGGGATAGTTTGCCAAAATGAGAGCAATTTTGCGTGCTTTGGGCGGGCGAGAACGTAACCGTACCCAACGCTGAGTTAATTCGGCGACAAATTCCAGGCGATCGCGCACCGACTCATAAACTACCACATTCGTTTCTAAAACAGAATTCCAGCTTTGCACGGCTTTAAACGAGACAGCACGGCTAATAATGCGTCCATCTACTTCTGGTAGTGCTACATTCATGCCAATATCCCGTGGCGATAGTCCTTGAAAACTTGCTTCCCATGCTGGCAGTGGACTACTACTGAGAATTACCTGCAATATTGGCACGTCTAGCTGTTGCCATAAATGAGGGGCTGGGGGCTGGGGGCTAGGGGCTAGAGAATCAATTTTAGATTTTGGATTTTGGAGCCACTGCGTTGCGGGGGTTCCCCCCGTTGAAGCATGTGGCGTGATTTTGGATTGAAATTCTTCCTTGACTCCTGTACGGACGGGTTCGATCGCGGAACTATTTGTTGTTTGATAGTTATCCTCACTAAACCCGCCCCTACAATTCCTGACTTCCGACTCTAAACGTGTTAGGGAAAAACTCGTTGTATTTAATAAGAATTGAATTGCTGCTTCATCTTGCGGCTGAAAATAAGACAATACATCTGCTTGTACTTCCGGATCGCGCAGCGAAGAGACAAATACTGGTACTGGCGTTAAATTTTTAGCAGCTAATGTTTGACATAGATCGTCAATTACTTTGGTATTACCTGCTAAGTAATGAGCGCGGTAGAATAAAATGCCAATTTTTGGTAGTTGGTAATTGGTAATTGGTAGTTGGTAATTGGTAATTGCTTCCTCAGCACCCTCAGCTCTCTTCCCCGACTCCCAAGCATACAAACCCACACGGGGAACTACTTGCGGTGGTTGGGGATTGTATGTAGTGTGGAAGCACAGATCGGAGGTAAATAGTAGGGCATCGATCGCATTTTCTACTCCACCTTCGAGAAAGTAACGCCAGAGTTGATTTCCTGCTGCTAATGGAACTGTGGAGTGGGCAATTAAATCGGGGTCGATCGCGTCGTCTCCTGGTATGACTATCAGCGCTGCGCCAGTCCGCTGCACTGTTTCTCGCACTACCTCTAAACCGTAAGACCAATACGATCGACCCCCCAAAAGCCGTAGTATAATAACTTGAGCTTTTTCTAAAACATCTTCTGCATAAGTATCTATAACAATTTGTTGCTGCAATTGCAGTAAATTAGCAACTCGAAAAGCGGGAAATCCCATCGGTAACTTAGTCACTGCCGCTGCCAAGGTTTGAATATCGGTATCGGCAGCAGTGAGAAACACTAAAGGAGCTGGAGTTTGTGCGAACAAAGCGACACCATCAGCTTGAGAATTCCAATCTCCA
>ERZ1066118.1540-NODE-1540-length-13976-cov-20.991667_pt1 | contig 13976 bp, 12 predicted proteins | sample MGYA00382765_ERZ1066118 | MGnify/ENA primary metagenome ERZ1066118 (study PRJEB33369, sample SAMEA5778348) | biofilm metagenome | biome: Industrial cooling water; feature: Water cooling tower basin; material: Biofilm | place: United Arab Emirates | collected...
ACGAGGTGCTGCGGCTGCCGATGGACGAGCAGCTGCTCTTCGTGCGCGGGCGGCATCCGATCCGGGCGCGGAAGCTCGACTACCTGCGTGATGGGGAGTTCGCGGGGCTCTACGGTGTGAACCCGATGCACGACGAGGTCGCGCCCGCGGACGTCGGCGGCTCGGACGCGTCTCCGGCGGACGGGCCGGCGGGCGCGGGCCACGGTCGCACGGGAGGTGGCGTGCCAACGGCAGCGGTCTCGCGCGCGGAAGCGCACGTCTGATGCGCGGGGTCGACGCGCGGTCGCGTGTGCCACACGGGCGCGAGGGGGCGACGGGAGCGCAGCACGCGGCGTTGGGCGCGGGTCGGCACCGATCCGGCCAGGAGTCGCATGCGCCGTCGGGTGCGGGTGGACCGGCACGCCTAACGGTGCGGCAGCGACTCGCACCGCTCGTCGTGGCGCTGGCGCTGCTCGCCGGGGCGGGGCTCCTGGTGCAGGCCCTCGGGCTGCGCGTGAACTTCACGGCGAGTCTGCCGCGCGGGCTCTATCGCGTCGTGCCGGGCGCACCGGCGCGCGGGACGATCGCGCTCGTCTGCTTGGCCGAACGTGACGCGGCGTGGGCGCTCGCGCGCGGGTACGTGCTGCGCGGCGACGAGTGCCCGGCGGGGCAGGACCGCGCCGGGCGGCCGGTGCGGGTGGCGCCGCTCGGGAAGGTGGTGCTCGCGACGGCGGGGGACACGGTGGACCTCACGCCCGCGGGTCTCGTGCGGAACGGCCGGCCCGTGCCCCGGAGCGGCATCGCGCGCGCCGACTCGCGCGGGCGGCCGCTCACGGCGGCGCCGGGGCGGGAGGCGCCGGGGCGGTACGTGCTGCGGGCCGGCGAGCTGTGGCTCTGGTCGCCCTACCACCCGCTGTCGTTCGACAGCCGCTACGTGGGGCCGGTCCGACCCGTGGGCGCGGTAACGCGGGTGGTGCCGGTGTGGACGACCGGCCAGACGACAGGCGGGGCGGATGCCGCCGCGTGGGGCGAGCGCCCCGAGACGACAGCCCGATGACGACGGGACGGCAGCAGAGGAGCCGACGATGAAGCGACGGACGACGAGGAACCGGGTGGAGCTGGTCGGGTTCGTGGGGGCGGACGCCGAGTGCCGCGTGACCGAGGGTGGGCGCCGGCGCACGCGCTTCCGGCTCGCCACGGAGTTCACCTGGCGCGACGCGGGGGGCGTGCGGCAGCGGGTGACCGAGTGGCACCTCTGCGTCGTGTGGGACCGCGGCGGGCGCCCAGACGCCGAGGAGGCGGCGGCGCTCCGAAAGGGCGACTACGTGCGCGTCGAGGGGCGACTCGAGCCGCGGATGTACGACACCGAGGACGGGCCGCGCTCGATCGTCGAGGTGAACGTGCTCGACCTCGTGGCGCTCGACCGGGTGGGCGATCGCTCGGCGCGGGATGTGGGTGCCGCGCACAGTGTCGCGCGTCCCGTGGGGGCGCGGTCGCGACGAGCGCCTGGCGGGCCCGAGCCGATCGGCGCGGTGGTGGGCGCCGTGGTGGACTCCGTCGTGCGCGCGCAGCGCGCCCAGCAGGCCGCGCGCGAGGTGGCGCGCGAGATAGCGCGCGAGCAGGCCCTCATCCGCGGGAGCGGCCGGAGCTCGTGGCGCCGGGCCGGGCTCCTGGAGCGTGCGGACCACGAGGCGAATGGCACCGGCGGCGTAGCGACCGAGGCGCCGGGCACCCGCTGAACGCACGCGGCCGGTGGCGGCCGGTGGCAACCGGCTGCTCCGACGGGCGACTCACCTGACCGCTCAGACCGGTCGGGCTTGGCTATCATACGCATCATAGCCGAGACCCGCGAATCTGTGAATGACGCGGTATGATGCGCCCGGTGCTGGTAGGCTCCGCTGCTTGAAGTATCACCGCGTGTGATACTCCAAGCGCCCACCCCACGGACGCCCTGCCGTCGGTCGGCCCGGGCGGCTGCTGGCCCGGGCGCGCGCTCCACGGCGCAGCGGGGACTGGGTCCGAGAGCCTCCGTTGGGGCGTCGGCCGGGGACGCGAGCACTAATGGTCGGCTCACGCCGCCGTGGGCGGGGTGCGACTTTCCGGGCATGGTCGTCCTCCGCTGCACCCGGAAGTTGCTCGCGCGGCTCGGTCCCACCGCAGAGGCGCCCGCGCCCGTCGCGGCGATGGTCGAGCCGTCGCCCGATGACGCGCCCCGACTCGGCGACTGGTACGCGAACCCGATGGTGGTCGGGCGGCGACCGCTCGTGCTGTGCGTGGCCAAGCGGTCGCGCTTCGCTGTCATCCTGCCAGTCAAGGAGACGCGGACGTTCGTGCCGCGCTGGCGCGCGGCGTTCGAGGCGCGGCTGCTCGCGCTCGGCATTCCCGCCGACCTTGTCGCCGAACGGGGAGGAACACGACTGCGCGGTGTGGCTGGACCAGCACCCGCAGGTGGCGCGCTGGGTGCGCAACATCGCCAGCCGCTCGGGAAAGTCGTTCTGGTTCCAGACCGCGACCGATCGGTTCTACGCCGACTTCATTGGCGAGCTGACCGACGGGCGGAGGTTCGCGGTGGAGTACAAGGGCGAGCACCTGTGGTCGAACGACGACAGCCGGGAGAAGCGGGCGATCGGTGCGTTGTGGGAGGCGGCGAGCGGGGGACGTGCGTGTTCGTGATGCCAAGGGGGCCGGATTGGGGTGCCCTCCAGGCAGCGTTCGGACCGCCCTCCCCTGTCACGAACGCATGAGGAGCAGAGCCGGGCCTACGGCCATCCTGCCCCCTCTTGTGCGACGCAGTTCTCGCTCCATTATCCGGCCGACCGGCAGTCCGGCTGACCGACCCCATTCCCCCCGATCATGCCAGCGCTCGGAAGCTTGTGCTTCTTCAACAACAAGGGAGGCGTTGGAAAGACCACCCTCGCATGTAACGTCGCGTCGTATCTTGCCGAGACGGAGAAGCTGAACGTGCTGCTGGTCGACGCCGATCCGCAGTGCAACGCGACGCAGCTGGTGCTGCCGGACGAGACGACGGAGGAACTGTACGCCGCCAGCGCTGGGCTCCCGCACATGGACTCGCTCAAGCAAGTGCTTCTCCCGCTGCTGAAGGGCGACGCATCGCTCGGCACGAGTCATCAGATCGCCGGTCCCGAGACTAATCGGTTCGGCATCTCGGTGTTGCCTGGGCATCCGCACGTCGCGCTGCTGGAAGATCGCCTGAGCACCAACTGGACGCAGTTCATGGGAGCGGATCTGGGCGGCGCCCGCGTGTCGAACTGGAACACGCAGCTGCTCAGCCAGCTGAGGCCGAAGTACGACTTGATCGTGTACGACGTGGGACCGAGCCTCGGGGCGTTGAACCGCTCGATCCTCATCGGCGTCGATTTTTTCATGGCGCCCATGGGCTGCGACATCTTCAGCCTGATCGGGATCGAGAACATTGCCAACTGGATCGATCAATGGCGTCGGTACTATGACCAGGCCTACGCCCAGGTGACGTCGCGGCACGAGGCGACGCTCCAGGACTACGCGGGTCAGGTGCGTACGACATCGACGGTGATGGCGCGGTTCGTCGGCTACACGGTGCAGCAGTACATCACCAAGACGATCCGCGACGAGAAGCGTGCAACGGGGGCGTACGAGGCCATCCTGGCGAAGATCCCGAAGGAGATCTCCGATAGTCTCGGGCCCTTCATTGCCCCGCCGCTCACGGTGAACGATGTCCGACTCGGCGACGTGCCGCACATGTTCAGCCTCGTGCCGCTCGCGCAGACCGCACACACGCCGATCCACAAGTTGACGCGGCGCGAGGGCTTGTCGGGAGGTCAATACCAGCAGCAGCGGCAGTATCAGGAGTTCATCCGTACGCTTGCTGAGTCGCTCATGCGGAACCTGCGCCGTAGCGCGGAGCTGCGTCATGATTGAATGGCCCGCGGACTTGGTGCGGGACATCGCGGCGCGGCGGTCGGTCCTCTTCCTGGGGGCAGGTGTCTCGCGGAACGCGCAGAACGCGCAGGGCGTGCATCCGCGTGAGTGGACCGACTATCTGCGTCATCTCGCATCGCTCGTGACCGACAGCGCGCAGCAAGCGGAGGTCAAGCAGTGCATCGAAGAGGCTGACCTTCTCACGGCCTGCGAGCTGTGCCGGAAGTATCTGTCTCCTCCCGTCTTTAAGACGGAGATGCTCAAGGAGTTCTCGGGCAACGCATATCGGCCTGCGAAGATCCACGATGATCTCAGCTTGGTGGATTCGCGGTTGGTGATGACGACCAACTTCGACAAGCTGTACGAGAACCGCGCGAACCAGCTGCAGGACAACACCGTCATCGTCAAGAACTACTACGACAAGGATGTCGCGGACGTGTTCCGCCGTCAGGATCGCGTGGTACTGAAGGTGCACGGGACGATCGATGTGCCGGACGAGACCATCTTCACGCGTAGTCAGTACGCGCTAGCGCGGCGAGACTACGGCCACTTCTACCAGCTGCTGCGAGGCCTGTTCGTCACGCACACGTTCGTGTTTCTTGGGGCGTCTATGCGGGATCCGGACATGCAGCTTCTGCTTGAGGACCACGCATACCGATTCGAGGGCGCACGCCCACACTATATCGTGATGCCGGAGAACTCCGCGCGCGCTGGCACGTTGAGGGTTCTGGAGGATACGATGAACCTGAAGGCGCTGCTGTACGACCCGGCCCACAATCACCAGCAGCTCGCGGTTTCTGTGGCTGCTCTCGTGCCGCTCGTCGAGGCGGCTCGCGAGGAAATCGCCTCGACCGCGGGGTGGTGAGGATGGCGACGCTTCTCGCTGCTACCGCAGAGCCAGCGCCCCTGGCGTGGAAGGCATCCGATGTTGCAGCGGATTCCCGGCTGCATCAGCTCGCGCCCTATATCGGCAAGCTCAAGCCGGTCATTGCGCGACAGCTGCTGCTGGACTTCACCGACCGAGATGATGTCGTACTCGACTGCTTCTCGGGCTCCGGGACGGTCCCCCTTGAGGCTGCTCTACTCGGCAGGCGTGTGTTGGCGTTCGACACGAATCCGTACGCCGTCACCCTCACCAGAGCGAAGCTCGAAGCGCCGGTCTCGCTCGAGGCGGCCGCGGAGCAGCTCGTGTTGCGGCTCACTGCGGCGCAGGAAAGACCGCGCTACGCAGAGGAGGAAATCCCGGAGTGGGTGCGCAAGTTCTTCCACCCCGAGACCCTGCAGAATGCGCTGCGCTTCGCTGACGAGTGTTTGGCGCAGGATGACCAGTTTCTGCTCGCCTGTCTCCTAAGCATTCTGCACCACCAGCGGCCGGGCTTCCTCTCGTACCCGAGTAGCCATCTCGTCCCATACCTTCGAGATCGCAAGTTCCCGCGCGATGCGTATGCTGAGATGTATGCGGAGCGCGCGCTGCTGCCGAGGCTTGAGGCGAAGCTCCGGCGAACGTACAAGGGCAACTGCCTCGTACGGCGTGACAGGGTGCTTCAAGTTGGTCAGCGCGATGTGGCTACGCTTGCACTCGACCGTGAGGTGGATGCGATCGTGACCAGTCCGCCATACATGAACGCTTTGGACTACGTCCGGGACAACAGACTCCGTATGTGGTTCCTCGATCGGAGCACGGCAGATTATTCGCCGGAGCCGACAGAGAAGCAAGGGCAGTCCGACGCGATCACGGCAGCCTTCGCTCGCAACGCACTGAAATACCTGAAGTCTGGCGGACATTGCGTGCTCATCGTTGGTGAAACAGTGCTGCGTAAGCGAATCACGTCGCATCCTGCAGAGCGGATGTTCGCTAAACTCGTTGCGGAGTACCCTTCGTTGCGAGTCAAGCAAGTCATCGAAGACGAGATCCCGGATGTGCGGCGATCACGAAGGAAAGGAGCTGCTACGAAGCGTGAATTGATCCTTGTTCTTGAGAAAGCGTAACGCGCGTACTCGCGGTGGGTGCGCGGAAGCAGTATTCGGAGCTGGGTGCGGTGACCAACAAGAGGAGCAAGCACGCGAACGCGTGCTTGCTCCTCTTGCCCATGAGCTACTACAAGCCCAGCTTGGCCGCCGCACTGGCCCGCAATGCGCGCGCGTTGCGCACGTAGCGCATGACGGTGTCCACGCGCGCGTGCCCCGTCTGATCCATGATCTCGTCGAGGCGCGCGCCGGCCGCTGCGGCGCTGGTGACGAAGCCCGCGCGGAGAGAGTGCCCGGCGTGCTTGCGCACCACCTTCGCGACGAACGCCGCCTCCCAGACCGCCTGGTCGTGGCGCGCGCGCGCCGCGTGCGAGAGCCGGTGCCAGGCGCGCGCCGCCTGGCGCTCGGCGACCGGCCCGACGGCGCGCTTGATGGCGAGCGCCACCCACTGGTCGGTGAGCCGCCGCGGCAGCACGCGCTCCGCCTTCGAGAGTGGGCGGAAGACCGGCCCCGCGTCGATCCCCGCGCGCTCGAGCCACTCCTGAAGCGCGAGCACGGGGCAGTGCTCCCGGTGCCGGGCGAACGGCAGGTCCTTCAGCCGGCCCGCGCCCTCCTGGTCGGTCTTTGAGCTGCGCACGGTGATGCGTACGCCGTCGGTCTGCCAGTCGAGGTCCGCGACGTCGAGCGCCACGAGCTCCGCGCGGCGGAACGCGCCGGCGAAGCCGATGAGGATGAGCGCCCGGTTGCGCACGCCGGCGAGCGTGGGCGGGAGCGCGTCGACCATGGCGCAGACGGTCTCCGTGACCGCCGCCGCCTTCTCGACCGGCGCCACGCTGTGCGTGCGCCGGATGCCGCGCCAGGTCGCCTTGAGCGCCGCGTCGTCCTGGGCGAGCACGTGGCCCGCCTCGCGGTGGTGGTACGCGATGGCGGCCAGGCGGCGCTGGAGCGTGGCGACTTTCCGGCCCTCGCGGTCGGCCGAGACGGCCAGGTAGGTGCGCACGACGAGCGGGTCGGCCGGCAGCGGTGAGGCGCCGCGCGCCGCGCAGTACGCGACGAAGTGCCGCCAGTCGGCGCGGTAGGCGCGGAGCGTTGCGGCGGCGTAGGCGCGCTCGCGGTAGGTCTCTGCGGCGCCCACCTCGGCGGCGACCGTCTCGGGGCCGACCGGCAGGTGGTCGCCGGTACTTGATGCCAAGAGGGCGGAGTGGCCAGCGGTCGCCGGCGACGGCTCGGTCGGCGCGTGGGCCGGCACGTCGGGATCGTCGGGCGGCATGCCCGAGTCGCTAACGAGGGGTGTCGACACTCGGGGCTTGGTTGGCGGGTGGAGGGTCGTTGAACCGCCCATAAACTAGTGAGAAGCCCCGCTTCTCACTAGCAATGTGTATGCGATCCCGGGCTCTGGCGTGCTTCAACGTGGGGGCTGATCGGCAGGCTTCCGGGCCGGTTCACGAACGAGTTAACAGCTTGGTGCGTCCGCGGCCGTCGTGAACCGCGCGCCCCATGGCGTCGGCTTCCGCCTGAAGCGTGGAGCGGCCGTGTCGGCGTGCTCCATCCTTGCCGCATTCTTGCCCCATCGTTGCCCTACCAAAGCCCCAAGGGCGGGACGGCCCCACGTAGGGAGTTCGGGGAGCGCTGGCGATGGACTGTCAGCAGCCCGACCCGTGCGCAGCGCATGCAGCTTCACGATTGCTTGCAACCGCACTTGCAGGCAGTTACAGTTGCAGGCATGGCGCACCTGACACCGGCTGACCATCCGCCCCGACCCGTCCTGCTGGTCGACCGACACGCGGAACGCCGGGAACTCCACGCGCTCCGGGACCGCGAGCGCCCAGCGCTCGCCCTGCTGACGGGCCGGCGACGGGTCGGGAAGACGTTCCTCCTCACGCACGCCTGGGAGGCTGACCACCTCTTTCTGTTCACCGCCGCCCGGACCACGCCCGAACTGAACCGCCGGCAGCTGCTCCACGATCTGGTCGCCTGGACGGGTGAGGCGCTCGATCCCGCCGATTACCCGAGCTGGCGCACCGTCTTCCGGCTCCTCATCGACGTCGCGACGCACCGGGCGGCCGGCGACCCGCCGCGCCCGACCGTCCTCGTGCTGGACGAGTTCCAGTACCTCGCCGACGGCGAGGCGGGCGTGGCCGCCGTCGCGTCCGAGCTCAACGCCGTGTGGGAGGGCCGGGCGCTGACGCGCCCCGCCGGGGGGCGGCTCCCGCTGCTGCTCGTCCTCGCCGGGTCGGCGGTGACCACCATGGAGGCGCTCGCCGGGGGTGGGTCGCCGCTCTACGGGCGCTTCGACTGGCAGCACACGCTCGAACCGTTCACCTACGACTTCGCCGCCGACCTCGCGGCGTTCGGGCCCGTCCGCGACCGCGCGCTGGCCTACGGCGTCTTCGGCGGCACGCCGCGGTACCTCGCGGCGATCGACCCCCGCCGCTCCCTGGCCGAGAATGCGACGGACCTGCTCCTCTCCCCGCGCGGCGAGGTGCGGCTCCTCGTGGAGACGGCGCTCGACCAGGAGGAGGGGCTGCGCGACGTCCCGAAGTACCGCGCGGTCCTGCGCGCGGTGGCCGACGGCTGCACGGGGCGGAACGAGATCGCCCAGCGCGCCGGCCTCGCCAACGATCACGGGCTCCGGGAGAAGCTCGCGACCCTGATCGCGCTCGGGTACCTCGAGGAGCGGCGGAACGTCGACGCCAAGCCGAACGAGGCGATCCGGTACCAAATCGCGGACGCCGCGTTCCGGTTCTATCACCGGTTTGTCGCGCCCAACGCCTCGCTGCTCGAGCGCTACCCGGCGGCCCAGGTCTGGGAGACCGCCGTGGCACCCCACGTGGATACCTACATGGGCCTCGAGCTGGAACGCATCGCGACCCAGGCGTACGACCGCCGGGTCGCCGGCCTGCACCTGCCGCTCGTCCAGCGGTGGGGGCGCTGGGAGGGGGTGGACCGGCTCCGACGCTCCCTCGAGATCGATCTCGTCGCCGCGCTGGCGGACGGGCGCTGGATGACCGGGGCCGTGAAGTGGGACCACCACCCGATCGGGGCGGGCGTGCACCACGACCATCTCGAGATGCTCCGCCGGGCGGCGGATGCCGGGCGGGCCTGGGCGCACGCGGCGCTCGCGCCGGACGCGCCGCTGTACTACGTGGCGGCCGGTGGCTTCACCGACGCCTTCCGCCGCGCGGTGGACGCGAGCGAGCGGCCGGCGATGCTCTGGTCGCTCGAGGAGCTGTACGCGACGGACGACCCGGCGGCGGCGCCCGCCTGACGGCGCTTGCCTGACGCGCGGCGGCGACGCTCGCGGCGGCCATCGTGCGGGACGGCGTGGCCGGGCGCCGCTCACCGCTCGTTACCGTTCGTTGCCGTCACGCCCGAGCACGGCGTCCCGCACCGCGCGGCGGATCGTCTGCGCAACCGCGAGGTGCGGCGCCGTGAGCGCCTGCACCGCCGCGCGGAGCTGGCGGAACTCCGTCGGCGCGAGCCGCTCGATGGCCTCGTGCGCCAGCCGGCCGGACAGCGCCGCCCGTTCGTGCGCGGCCCGCGGCCCGCCGCTCGGCGCCCCATTCCGGTCACGCCGATCGCCGTCAGGAAGCGCTGGGGAAGCACCCGCTCGGCCCCGCTCGGGTGCGGACACCGGCGACGGCGCACCACGGGTCCGCGCCGGCACGGCCGCGGCGAGCGCCTCGCCGAGTGCCGCCTGCCGGGTCGAGACGAGGCGGCCGAGCGCGGTGCGCTCCTCGGGGCGCAGCCGGCCCACTGCGCGGGCGATGGCCGGGGCCAGGTCGGCGCCCTGCCGTCCGTTCGCCAAGTGCGCTTGGCGTGCCTCGTAGAGGCGGGTCTGGCGGTCCCGGTGGTGCGCCACGGCGCGCGCCGCGACGTCGCGGACGTGTTCCGACGGGGCCGCGCGCACGGCCGCCTGCCACGTCGCCAGACGCGTGGCCGCGACGGTCGCCGCGGTGCGCGCGACTTGGACGTCGGTCACGCGCGCGATGCCAAAGCGTCCCGATCGCTCCGCCTGAAGCAGGGCGCCGAACTGCTCCGGCCGGGTGCGCAGGACCGCCGCGACGGTCGCCACGTCGCGTCCTGGCGCGGGCCGCGGCGGCGCTCCGCCGGGGGCGCGCGGCGCCCCCGGCGGAGGCGTCCCGTCGCGCAACGCACCCGTGATGGCACCCGTGATCGCGCGAGCCGCCGCCGCCGGGTCGCGGTACACGGCGGCCATGCTGCGCACGAAGACGCGCTCGGCATCGCGCGCGCCGTTCCGCGCCGCGTCGATCGCCAGCAGCCGCCCCTCGGCGCGTTGCCGCAGGGCCGCGGCGGCGGCCAACGCGCGATCGAGGCGGAGCGCCTGCTCGTACGCGGGCAGTCGCACGGCCAGCCAGCGCAGGGTGGGCTGCCCCGTCGGCGGCACGATCGGAGGCGCGGTCGGGCGCACCGCCGCCTCGCGCGCGGGCGGCACTGGCAGTCGCTCGGCGGGGGGCACCGGGCGCTCCGCCGGAGCCACAAGGCGCTCGGCGAAGCGCACACCGAAGCGGGCCTCGAGCCGGGGCCGGGACAGCTCGGGCGCGACCTGGGAGGCGCGCACTGCGCCGCCAAGCAGGTGCCCGCCCGCGTCGCGGCCCTCCGCGTCGCGGCCCTGCTGCTCGACGTCCGCACCGGGCACGCGGGACGCGCGCGTGGTCGCCGCCAGCTCCCCAGGTCGGGTCCCACCGGCGGCGGCGAGAATCACCCCGCCAGCTCCGCGAGCCGCGTACCGGAGTCCGTGCGCGGCGAGCACCCGATCGAGCGTCGCCCAGTCGTTGGCGGCGCGGAGCGCCGGCAGCGCCGCGTGCGCGCGCTCGAGCACCGAGACCGGCTTCGTGCGCGCCGACGCCGGGGCGTGGGCCGACGCCGTCGCTAGCCCTGCCAGGGTGTGTTCCGCGTCGCCCCGCACCCCAGCCGTGGTGCGCGGGGGCGTCCCCGGATCGCGCCGCCGGACGTCGTCCCAACCGTCGCGCGCGTCCCGCGTAGCGGGCCGGCGGTCGACCGCGCCGCCGGGTGTCTCTCGCCCGACCGCCGTCCATTCGACGGCGTGCGCGAGCGCGACCGGGCGCTCGCCGACCCCGCCATCCACGCGCGTTTCGTGGCGCGTTTCGATCGCAACGTCCGCACGACCGACCGGCGCGTGGGCCGCCATCTCGCGCGCCGGCGCCGGGGTACGTGCAGGCGAGTGCCGTCCTGGTACCGCGCGTAGCCCGAACTCCTGCTCCACCGCGCGGAGCACGCGCTCGATGCGCGCGTAGTCGTGCCCGGTGTCCCACGCCTTCCCCGTGCCGGGGTGCACCCGGTTGACCATGAGGTGCAGGTGCGGGTGCGCCCGGTCGCGGTGCGCGACGAGGAGCGCCTGGTGCTCGGCGAGCCCGAGCTCCCCGAGCACCCGGTCGGCCACGCGCGCCATCGTCGCCGGCGAGGGACGGTCGCCGACGTCGAACGACAGCACGAGGTGGTACACCGGGCGCGTGACCCGCCCGTTCACCCCCGCCTCGGCCTGCATGAACGCGGCGGCCAGCCGCGGGTCGTCGGTGGGGAGGTTGCGCGCCCCGCGCCAGGCGACGCGCTCGAACTCCGTCCCGCGGCGCCCCGCCTCCAGGTAGCGCGCGAGCGCTCCAAATGACGCTGCCGTGCTCGCCTTACCGATCACGCCAGCGGGAGCGAAACGGGTATCGCTTGGGGCACCGCCGCGTGCGCCCCGGCGGGCTCGTGGAAGGGCGCACCGCCCGGGACCGACGCGGTGCGGTCACGCGGGCGAGCGCTGAGCGGGCACGCAGCCGAATTCACCGTGGCCGACTCGTGGTCCAACCTCTGGCCTGGTTCGTTGCAGCGCGCGGCGCCATCGGCCGCGAGCGGCACCACGCGCTCGACGCCTCCGCCGGACGATCGCGGGACGGAGTCGGCGCTCACCATTCGGGTGGCGGTCCCGGAGTCGCCGAGCCCGAGTCCGCGCTGCACGAGCTCCAGCAGCTCGCGCCGCGCACCGTCGAACGCTGCCACCTCGGGGAGCGCGCCCGCCGCCTCAGCCCGCGCGGCGAGCTGCACGAGCGCGGTCGCGGCGCGCGCGACGAGCCGCAGCACGTCCGCATGCTCGGCGCGCGGGCGCGGCGCGGCGCCGAGCGCGGCGTCACGCAAGTAGCGGCTCATGGGGACGGCGCAGGTCGACGCCGCGGCGGCGATCGTCTCCCACTCCGCCGGCGTGAACTTCACCAGCTTCGACCGGGTGCGCCGCTCTGGCGCGGGCTTCTTCGGACGCATGGCGGGGAAGAGGGGTGCCCACTGCGGCACGGCTACGGCGTCGCGTGAGATCCGTGACGCGAACCACAGGGATCGATAGGCGGCACGCCGGCGAACGCGCGGTGCTGACACGAGCATCAGGTCGGCAGGACGTCGCGCCGCGGAGGGGCGCGACCGCGCGCGAGTTTCGGGATATCCCGCCCATTGCTTGCACCGCCTCACACGGGGGGCCGCGCTGCACCGGGCGGACGACTCGGAGCGTAGGGGCCGGCGTGTCCCGGCGAAACGCACCGGCGGGATAGGAACCGAGTGGTACGCACCGACGCGGTGCGTAGCGCGCCGGGCTGGAGGCGCCCGAGACTGCACCGCGTGGGTCGATCACGGGCGGAGCGGTTGGGCACCGGCGGGCACCGCACGTGTCAGCCCCTGATCGGACCCGGCGCCGGGCGGACGGCTCACCAGTGGTCTACCACCGGCGCCGCGATGTCAGGCGGGCGCCACCTGCGCCTTGCCTGCGCGCGGCGCGTGCGCCGCCGATCGGTGGGCGGTGCGCCTCCCGGACACATCGGGGGCCGCCTGCGCGCCCGTGCCGCCTACACGCACGCCCACACGCACGCCCACACTCACCCGGTCCAGCAGAGGAGTCGTCCGATGGGTCGCCCAAAAGTGCACGTGTCGTCCGCCGAGCTCGACGCGCAGATCGCGCGCATTCAGGCCGAGCGGGATGCCGAGATCGCGCGCCTGCTCGAGCGCCGGCAGGAGGCGGAGCGGGCCGAGCACCAACGCCGCGGGGAACTGCTCGCCGAGTACCTCGACGGGCCTGAAGGGGCAAGCATCCGGCGCGCGCTTGCGCCGGCCGTGGCGCCACGGGACCGGGCGCTGTTCGCGCTCGACGGCGCGGAGTGATCCCGGCGTGATCGTGGCGTGACGAGCGGACGCCCCCGGCGAGCACGCTGCCGTCAGGTGTCGCGCCGGTGCGCGGCGTCCATCTCGCGCGGTGCGCTCGACCGCACATGAGCCACCCCTGGTTGGGTCCGTCCGTCCATCGTTGGTCCCGATCAGCGGCGATTACCCCGTACGGAATGGGTGGGGCGCGGACGTGCAGCAGACGGACGCCATGGACTCGGAGCGCTGCGCAGCGGGGCCGCACGCATATGCGTGCGGCCCCGCTGCGTGTTCACATGGCCTTGCCGAGCGCCCAACGTCGTAGGGCGTCTGCGGTCAGTATTCGTCCGGCAGGAGCAGCGTCGTGGCTGGCCGGGCGCCCTCGTCGTCGATCGCGTCCGCGATGGCCCAAAGGCGCACCCCGGTCGGCAGCGTGTAGGCAGAGAGGAGCCGGGCACCCGTGGCGAGCGCCTGCTCGTTCGCCTGCCAGTCGTGCGCGTCCACGTCGCCCCAATCGCCGGCGAGGTGACGCGCGAGCAGCGCGGTCACCCGCGCGGCCGGATCGCGCCCGGCACGCGCCAACGCTTCAAGGGCACCGGGCGTGGCGAGGATGCGCCCCGGGGCGAACCGCGGGCCGGCAGGGGTGGGGCGCCCGGAGTCCGGGCGCCCGTTGGGGGTGGAGTTCGCGTTGTGGTCGGCGCGTCGGATCACAGGAGCCCCGCCTCGGCAAAGGACGCGTAGCGCCCGTGTCCGACGATCACGTGGTCATGGACGGGGATGTCCAGCAGCCGCCCCGCGGCCACGAGTTGCGCCGTCACGTCGCGGTCGGCGCTCGACGGCGACGGGTCGCCGCTCGGGTGGTTGTGGACGAGGATCACGGCTGCCGCGCCGGCGAGAATGGCGGCCTGGAAGACCTCGCGCGGGTGCATTATCTGGAATGCCTTGCGTAGGGTGGGCTGCGG
>ERZ1066118.1541-NODE-1541-length-13976-cov-11.564184_pt1 | contig 13976 bp, 18 predicted proteins | sample MGYA00382765_ERZ1066118 | MGnify/ENA primary metagenome ERZ1066118 (study PRJEB33369, sample SAMEA5778348) | biofilm metagenome | biome: Industrial cooling water; feature: Water cooling tower basin; material: Biofilm | place: United Arab Emirates | collected...
CGCAGCAGGAGGGCCGCTCCCCCTCCGCCGGCACCGGCCACCAGGGTGAAGAGGAGAAGCAGAAGCAGGTTCATCCGAAACGGATGTCTTTCTTTTTCCGTCGGCGGAGCTTGCCCGCTCCCCTGCCCTCGCCTCTCTGCCAGACCTGCCGGCGGTGCTTTCTCATGGCTCACCAGCCTTGCCTTCAGCACGCCCCGCTCCTGTCACCTGCCCGTTAATCATCCTGTTCTTCCATAATAGACGGAGAAGCGCGTGACCGGTCGTGCGCGGCGGGAGTGACGGTGAGGATGATGAGCAACAAGGGGCTGCTGCTGGCGGCCGGAGGCGCGGCCTTGCTGGCCTTGGCCGGGACCGGCGTGGCGCAGGCCGACGGCGGTGTTCGCGCAGCGCCCGAGCCGTCGCTGATCACGCTCGAGCCCATTGCCGTGCCGATCATCGATCATGGCGAGATGCTTGGACGGATGGAGCTCAGGGCCATGTGGCAAAGCGCCGATCCCGCCGCAGCCGAGGCGGCCGAGCAGGGGCTGCCGTTGCTCCGGGCCGCGCTCGTCGAAGCCGCGGCCACTCACGCCCGGCTCGCGGCCACTCCCAGCCATCCCGTCGATCCCGCCGCTTTGTCGGAGCGACTGGAGAAGGCGGCCCGGTCCGCCGGTTTCAGCGGCGAGCTGCTGGTGCTGCAGGCTTCGGCCCGGGCGGGCTGAGCACCGAGTAGCTGGTCTGGCGCTTGGCGATCGCCATGGTCAGCGCGGCCGCCTTCTTGGGCGACATCGCCGCCATGATCTGAGCGGTGCTCCGCTCCCGCATCCGGCTTGCCACCTTGACCTGGATCTCGAGCGTCAGTTCTTCGAAGATCGGTGCCGCGGCCTTGGGCTTCATCGCCTGGTAGATGCGGGCAAGGTCGGACAGCCGCTCTTCTTCGCTCGGCTCGGGCGGCGCCTGCGCGGGCGAGGGCGGTGGCGCCATCGGCGCGGCAGCTGGCGGAGCGCTCATGCGCCGCTCGGCCGCACGCTGCGCCTGCTCGCGCAGTTCGAGCTGGCGCTGGCGGGCGGCCGCGGCCCGGTCGCGCTCGCTCATCTCCTGCCGGATGGCGTTGCCGAACCGTCCCTCGCCGCTATCGGCCTGGGCGAAGGCACCCGCCACCGCCGACAGGCCCGCGGCGGCGGCGGTGAATGCAAGAAGGGGCCAGCGCCTGCTCATGCGGCATGCTCCTCTTGCCGCTCGCTTCGCCCGGCCCGGGCCACGTCGAGCAGCCGGTCGGCCGTGGCATTGGCGATCCCGATCATGACGCCGAGCTCGTCCGCCACCTGCCTGGCTTCGCCCAGCGCGAGGAGCCGCGGCTCGGCATCCTGGGCGAGGACCGAACGGATGCTGGTCAGCACCGTCTCGGCCTCACGAGTGGCGCCTTCAAGCGCGGTGACGGTGCCCGGAAAGTCCGCGGCGCGAAAGGCGGCAAGGGCCCGCATCATCCGCCAGCATTGCACCAGCACGGCCGAGCAGAGCAGGATGGTGAGCAGATTGACCAGCACGGAAAAGCTCATGCGTCGAGGTCTCCTCCAACAGGGTGGGCAAGGCGAAGGGCGGCATGTTTGCCGCGGCGGCCCAGCGTGGCTCGGGCAAGGGTGGTGCCGGCGTGGACCAGCAGCGCCTGCTCGGCCGGGGCCGGGTCGAAGCGCAGCTGGTCGCCGACGCCGAGCCGTTCGACCTCGTCCAGGGTCATGGCCCGGCGCCCGACCACGGCCTCGATCCTGAGCGGCAGCCGGCGCACTTCCTGTTCGATGTCGTCCGCCCAGCGGCGCAGGTCGCCCCCGCTCCGCTCGCCCGCGAAGCGCTGGGCGAGAGCCGCCCGCACGGGTTCGAGGGTGGTGGTCGGGAGCAGCAGCGAAAAGCGCCCGCCGCGGCCGTCCATGTCGCTCCGGAACTGGCAATGGGCGGTGACGATGCTGGGGCCGACGATGGAGGCGAAGCGGGGCGAGGTCTCGATCCGCTCGAGCACCGCGGTCACCGGTGCGACCTGCGCGAAGGCGGTGCTGAAGTCGGCAAGGATCCGGTCCATCAGCCGCCCGACCAGGCTGGTTTCGATGCTGGTGAAGGCCCGTCCCTCGACCCGAGGGGGTGCCCCTGCGCCCTGGCGGCCGCCGAGCAAGGCATCCACGGCCGCGTAGATGAGCGACGGCTCGATCGCCAGCACGCCGTGGCTGCCCCACGGATCGATCCGGAACACGCCGAACATCGCCGGAAGGGCGGCGCGGTTCATGAGCTCGCCAAAGCGTCCGCCGCTCACGCCGACCAGGCTGACCTCCATCGCATCGGCGGTGAGCGCGCGCATGCTGGTGGCGAAGCTGCGCAGCATTCGGTCGCAGACCACCTCCAGCAGCGGCATCCGCTGGTGGCTCGCGACATCGGTCTCGATCAGCGCGCGAATGCCCTCGCGCCGGGGTTCAGGCGCGGCGGCGACGTCGCCGAACAAAGCGTCGATATCGGCCTGGTCGAAGGAAGCGGGAGTATCGCTCATGACTGGATCAGATCCTGGATCAGCACGTCGCGCACGGTGCCCTGCCCGAGTGCCTGGTTAGAGCGGATCAGCAATTCCTCCTTGACCCGGAAGGTCGCGGCCGAGCCGGACAGGTCGTCAGGGCGAAGCTCGCGAAGGAAAGGCTGGAAACGGTCAACCACCAGGGGAAGCTTGGCTGTCAGCTCCTCCGCGCTCAGCGATCCCGGCACCAGCATGACGTGGAGCTTGAGCATCCGGCTGGTGCCGTCGGCGGTGCGGAGGAGCACCTGCATCGGCGGGACGTCGACAAAGACTTCGGGCGGCGCCTCGGCGACCTTGTCGGGCGGCGGCGCGAAGAAAAAGAACCATGCGCCAGCGCCGCCCCCGCCGAGCAGCAGCAGTCCGGCCAGGAGCAGCAGTACAAGCTTGCCCTTGCGTTTGGGCGGAGTCGGCGGCGCCTCGGCTGCTTCTTCCTGCTCCTTCTCGGCTTCAGGCGCTTCGGCCTCGCTCATGCTGCATCCCCCGGCGACTGGCTTTGCGGAGCTTCGACCGGGTCGGCCGCTCCTCGCCTATCATAGGAGAAAAGGACCGAGGGCGGTCGCAACCGGTGAGGAGCAACGTGGACATTTCCGCTTTCGTGCTGCTGGGCCACGAACAGGCGCTGCGCCGCCGCATGGACGTGGTCGCGAACAATCTCGCCAACGTCACCACCAGTGGCTTCAAGCGCGAGCAGCCCTTGTTCCACGAAACCGTGCGCGAGGGGCGAAGCGAGGAGCCCGCCGCGCGGCAGACGAGCTTCGTTCTCGACTATGGCGCGATCCACGACACCGCCGAGGGCGCCTTCGCCGCGACCGGCAATCCGCTGGACATCGCCATCGAGGGTTCAGGCTATCTGTCGGTCCAGCTGCCCGACGGCAACACCGCCTTTACCCGTGCGGGCAAGCTTGCGATCCTCGATGACGGGCGCCTTGCCGCCGCCGGCGGACTTCCCCTGCTTGGCGACAACGGACAACCGATCCTCATCCCGCCCGAAGCGCAAGCTGCGCTTCGCATCGGCAAGGATGGCAATGTGGAAGGACCCGGCGGACCGCTCGGCCGGATCGGCGTCACCACCTTTGCCGACGAGCGCTCGGTCCGCGTCCGCGGCGACGGCCTTTCCGAGGGGGAAAGCGGCACCTTGCTGCCTCCCGCCGCGACCCGGATCCGAAGCGGGGGCCTTGAAAGCAGCAACGTCCAGCCGGTCGGCGAGACAACCGCGATGATCGAGATCCTTCGAGCCTATCAGTCGAGCAAGCGGATGGGGGACGCGCTGGACGACCTCCGGAAGTCGGCCATCCAGCGGCTCGGCACCTTCCGCAACTGACGCTTCAACCCAAGGAGGCCAGCCCCATGCGTTCCCTGTCGATCGCCGGCACCGGCATGCTCGCGCAGCAGACCAATGTCGATGTCATCTCCAACAATATCGCCAACATGAACACGACCGCCTTCAAGCGGCAGCGGGCAGAGTTCCAGGACCTCCTGTACCAGCAGGTCGAGCGACCGGGCGCGAGTGCCGGTGGCGGCGACAGCCGCTCGCCGAGCGGCATCCAGATCGGCGCTGGCGTGCGCGCCGCGGGCGTCTATCGCATCGCCGAGCAGGGCGCGCTGACCACCACCGACAATCGCTATGACCTCGCGATCGAAGGCAGCGGCTATTTCCAGGTGACCCTGCCCTCGGGCGAGACCGCCTACACCCGCGCCGGCTCCTTCCAGGTCAGCGACCAGGGCGAACTGGTGACTGCCGACGGCTTTCCGGTTCAGCCGGGGATCACCATTCCGGCCGAGGCGGTCGACGTCAGCATTGGCCGGACCGGCGTGGTGCAGGTGAAGCTCGACGGCCAGGCGGAGATGCAGGACGTCGGCCAGCTCCAGCTCGCCACCTTCGTCAACGAGGCCGGGCTGGAGGCGCGGGGCGGCAACCTCTTCATCGCCACCGGCGCAAGCGGAGAACCCAATGTCGCTTCGCCCGGCGATCCCGGCCTCGGCCAGCTTCGCCAAGGCTTTCTCGAAGCCAGCAACGTCAATGCCGTGGCCGAGATCACGGCGCTAATCACCGCCCAGCGTGCTTATGAGATGAACAGCCGGGTGGTGAAGACCGTGGACGAGATGCTCGCCACCTCGAGCCAGCTGCGGTGAGCCTTCTTCTCGCCGTCCTTCTGTCGCTCACCGACCCGCTCGCCCCGCTGGCAGGCCCGGAGCCCGGCGCGGGGGCGGAGAGCCGCCTGGTTCGCCGCGGCGAGCCCGTCACGTTGCGCCTTCAAAGTGGCCCGCTGACCATTGCCACGGCCGGCCGGGCGCTCGGCGACGGCAGCAAGGGAGCGCGGGTCCGGGTGGTCGCCTTGTCCACGCGTCGCACCCTCGAAGGCGTAGTCGAGGGTCCCGGCGAGGTCCGGCTGATCGCTCCCTGAGCCCTTCTTCCTCTCCGGTCCTGAAGAAAGAACTGCCCGTGACCCGAGCCCCCTTACTGCCGCTCCTCCTCTCCTGCAGCCTGCTGGCCGCCTGCAGCGTGGCTGAGAATGTCGCCAGCATCGGCAAGCCCCCGCGCTTTTCCAAGCCGACGGAGGTGCCGGCCCCGGCGGTCGAGCGATCGATCGCCACCTCGGCCGGTCCGGCGGCACCGCTACCCAGCGCCTCCCTGTTCCGCGACGGCGCCGCCGGCCTGTTCGCCGACCAGCGCGCCCGGGCGCTCGGCGATCTTCTCACCATCAGGGTGCGGGTCGACGACAGCGCCTCCCTCGACAATCGCTCGGAGCGGCGGCGCGGCGGCAGCGAAAGCGCCGGCATTGCCGGTCTGCTGGGGGTCGACCGGCTGCTCGACCGGATCGTGCCTGGCTCGTCCCGCTCCGCCACCGTCGATGGCGAGTCGGACAGCCGCTCGGCCGGGCAAGGCCGGATCGAGCGTGGCGAGACCATCAACCTCACCCTTGCCGCCATCGTCACCGAAGTTCTGCCCAACGGCAATCTGGTGGTTCGTGGCCGGCAGGAGATGCGGGTCAACAACGAGCTTCGCGAGCTGGTCATCACCGGCATCGTCCGCCCGGCCGACATTGCCCGCGACAACAGCGTGCCCCACAGCCGCATCGCCGAAGCGCGGGTCCTCTACGGCGGCCGCGGCCAGCTTTCGAGCGCCCAGGCGGCGCGCTGGGGCCAGCAGCTCTACGACGCCTTGTTTCCGTTCTGACTAGATCCTCCCTGTTGCCGCGCAGCGGCAATGGGGAGGTGGCAGCGCGAAGCGCTGACGGAGGGGCCGGCGGCGCTGGTGCAGGCCCCTCCACCACTCCGCTCGCGCGGAGCGGTTCCCCTCCCCATTGCTTCGCAACAGGGAGGTTCAGGCCGGCCTCAACCTTTCGCTAACCATCAAAATCACCCCCTCACGCCCGAACCCCCGGCGATCTTCCCACAAGAAGGGGACAGGCCCTTGATCGGCCTGTTCCACCAGGCCGCAGAAGCGGCCGCAGAACTCCAGAAGGAAACGAACCCATGTCCTTTACCGTGAACACCAACGTCGGCGCGATGGCCGCGCTGCAGAGCCTGTCCTCGACCAACAAGTCGCTGGCCCAGACTCAGAGCCGCATCAACTCGGGCTTCAACGTCGCTTCGACCAAGGACGACAGCGCCGCCTTTGCCATCGCCCAGACCCTCCGCTCCGACATGAGCGGCATGAAGGCGGTCTCGAGCAGCCTCAACCGCGCCAAGTCGGTCACCGACGTGGCGGTTGCCGGGGCCGAGCAGATCTCCGACATCCTGATCGAGATGAAGAAGAAGGCGCTGGAATCGGCCGACACGATCGACCAGGCCAGCCGCGACGCGATCAATCAGGACTTCATCGCGCTTCGTGACCGGATCACCACCGTGATCAACTCGTCCGACTTTAACGGCACCAACATCCTGCGTGACGGTGGCGGCAGCGTTGCGGCCCTGCAGTCGACCCAGGACGGCGACACCGCCACCGCCGGCTGGCAGGCCGATGCCCTGACCGTTGCCAATCAGGGGCTCAACCTTGGCGGTACCGTGATCACCGTCGCCACCACCGGAAGCATCGGCACCCAGGCCGATGCCCAGGCGATGGTGCAGACGCTGACCGACAGCCAGGCCAACCTCAAGACCTCGCTGTCGACTCTCGGCTCGGCCAGCCGCCGGATCGACGCCCAGCTCGCCTTCACCAGCAAGCTGAGCGACGTGGTCGAGGCCTCGGTCGGCAACCTCGTCGATGCGGACCTCGCCAAGGAGAGTGCCAAGCTCCAGGCGCTGCAGGTCAAGCAGCAGCTCGGCATTCAGGCGCTGTCGATCGCTAACCAGGCGCCGCAGGCCATCATGAGCCTGTTCCGCTAAGAACTGACGGACTTCGCTGGCCGGGGGGCCAGTGACGCACGGCCGGAGCTTTCTTCTCGATCGCTCCGGCCGTTGTGCCTCCGGCGAGCCGCCGTTCCATCTCACGAGAGGAGGCGCTTTCCTTATGCGCATCCGCGACATCATTCACGACAACGGCCTCACCGTCCGGGTGCAGCTCAGCGGCGACCAGGACGGCATGCTGGTCCAGCTCAGCGACCCGCTTTTCGCGCCCGAGCCGGTGTCGCTCGATCCTTATGGCTGCGAGCTGCTCGCCGCCTTTCTCCTTAACGCTCGGCTCGCGGCCGGCAGCACCCTTGCGGAAGAATGGAGCGCCGGCCTGTTTGGCTGCCGCTTCCGGCTGCTGCGCGGCGAGGCGGTGGAATTGAGGCAGGCCGATCGGTACCTGCTCGTCCGCGACCTCTTTTGGGACCGGCTGTTTGCCGAGCTGACCATGGCCGCCGCGCATGCCCGATACCTGTCCGATCCGGGCCGGCCAATGCCTCGCCGGCTCCCCACCACCGGGGCCCGCATTCTCCACTGATGATGTCGGCGGCGGTGGAGCCCCCCGCCTTTGCGCCGGGTTGCGCAGCAAAGCTCAACGTGGTGCGTTGGCTTGACCAGCCATGCCGATTCCCGATGAAAAAGCGCGGGCCTGGACCCGCCCCGAAGACTATTGGCCGACCCGCCGCCCGGCCCGGGTCGCCAAGACCCTCAAGAACCGCAAGCATCAGCCAGGCTATCGCGGTGACCCGCTGGATGGCGGCAGGCCGTCGCTGACGACTTGGCCCTACGCAATCATGCTTGCTTGCCTTGCCGTTCTCACCATCGCCATCATGATCATGGCGTTTCCCGGCCGCCGCGCCCCGACGCCCCCGGCCGAGCCGGTGACGGTGGAGGTCGGAACAGCGCCCAAGGGCTGGATCGACGAGCGCTGAGTTTCACCCGCTCGCTTCCCAGCCGCGCCTCGGCTAGCGACCGCCGGCATGGTTCCTTGCTTTCTCGCGCTCGGCGGTGATCGCCGGATCGCCTACCGCTACCGCCAGGGCAGCGGGCCAACCCTTTTGTTCCTTCCCGGCTATGCGTCCGACATGCTCGGCAGCAAGGCTGAGGCGCTTGATGCGCTGGCGGAGCAGCACGGCCTGCCTCTGCTCCGCTTCGACTATAGCGGCACGGGCGAGTCCGCGGGCCGCTTTGCCGACGGCACGCTCGATGCCTGGCTCGACGAGGCACAAGAGGTGGCAAAGCTCGCCGCCGGCCCGCTGCTGCTCGTCGGCTCCTCAATGGGGGGCTGGCTTGCGCTCCACCTCGCCGAGCGCCTCCAGGCCCGCGTGATCGGCCTCGTCGGCATCGCCGCCGCGCCCGATTTCACCAGCTGGGGCTATAGCGAGGCGGAGAAAAGCCAACTCGCCGCGCAAGGCGAGCTCCGCCGCCCCAACCCCTATGGGGGTGAGGCCGGCCTCACCACCTTGCGCTTCTGGCAGTCGGGCGAGCGGATGACGCTGCTTGACCGCACCATCAACTATGCGGGACCGGTCCGGCTCCTGCATGGCGACGAGGATGCGGAGGTCCCGCTCGACATCGGTGTGCGAACCAAGGATCGCCTCGCCTCGGCGGACGTGCAGCTGACGGTGGTCAAGGGCGGCAACCATCGCCTGTCCGCGCCGCATGAGCTTACGCTCCTCAAAGAGACGGTGCTGGCCTTGCTTGCGCGCAGCCCAAGCGCCACCTGAGAGCCATGCGCTTCCTTCACACCATGATCCGGGTCAGCGATCCCGACGCCACCATCCGCTTCTTCAACCTGCTCGGCCTCGAGGAGCGCCGCCGCATCAACAACGAGGCGGGCCGCTTCACCCTCATCTTCCTTGGCGTTCCTGGAGACCAGGGCGGCGAGGTGGAACTGACCCACAATTGGGATCCGGAGGATTATGGCGGCGGCCGCAACTTCGGCCACCTCGCCTATGAGGTGGACGACGTCTACGCCACCTGTCAGCGGCTGATGGACGCCGGCGTCACCATCAACCGCCCGCCGCGCGACGGCCGCATGGCCTTTGTCCGCACGCCCGACAACATCTCGATCGAGCTTCTGAACAAGGGCGGTGCCCAGGCGCCGGCGGAGCCCTGGGCGTCCATGCCGAACACGGGCGTCTGGTAGTGGTCGAGGTCGCCGCCGTTCCGGCGCTCAGCGACAATTACATCTGGCTGCTTCACGACGCCGACGCTGGGCACACGGCGGTGGTCGATCCGGGCGATGGCGAGGCCGCCCTGGCCGGGGCAAAGGATCGCGGCTGGCGGATCGACCAGGTGCTGATCACCCACTGGCACCCCGACCATACCGCCGGCATCCCCGCCGTCGTCGCCGCCACGGGAGCAAGGGTCTGGGGTCCGGAAGCGGAGCGCGACCGTTTCGCCGGGCTCGATCATGGACTGGCTGAGGGTGACCGGGTTGCGGTCGGCAGCCTCGAGGCCGAGGTCTGGGGCGTGCCCGGCCATACGCTGGGCCACATCGCCTTCGTCTTGCCCTCGGCCGGGCTCGCCTTCGTCGGAGACACCTTGTTCGCCGGCGGGTGCGGCCGTCTGTTCGAAGGCACGCCCGAACAGATGCACGCGTCGCTCCAGCGGCTCGGCACCTTGCCGGACGAGACGATCGTCTACCCCGCGCACGAATATACACTGTCCAACTACCGCTTCCTCGCGGCGCAGGCGCCCGGCGATCAGGCGGTCGCGGCCCGGCTGGCTGAGGTCGAGCGGCTGCGGGCCGAAGGCCGGCCGACCCTGCCCACCACCATCGGCCAGGAACGCGCCAGCAACCTCTTCCTGCAGGCGGAGACCGCCGCCGGCTTCGCAGCCCTTCGCGCCGCCAAGGACAGCTTCCGTTAAGCGTGGAGACAGCAGACTTGCCGAGCGTTGACTGCAAGTGACCGGCCTAGAAGGAAACCTGCCATGCGCCGCCTGACCTTTTCCGCTTCCGCCCTTGTCGCCGGAGCGCTTGCCGTCGCCGGCTGCGCCACCGCGCCGCAGCGTGCGGAACGCTCCCCCGAAGCCGAAGCCCAGCTTGCCCGCCTGCTCGAGGGCAAGGTCGCCGGCCAGCCGCAAAGCTGCCTGTCCTCCTTCCGCACCCAGGACATGACGGTCATCGACGAGCGCACCATTCTCTACCGCGACGGGTCCAACCGGGTGTGGCGCAACGACATGCTCGGGCCCTGCACGGGTCTTGGCCGGCCGGGCACTGCGATCGTCACTCGCCAGGTCAGCGGCGGCACGCTGTGCCGCGGTGAGATCGCCCAGATCATCGATACTGCCGCGGGCTTCACGACCGGCAGCTGCGCCTTTGGTGACTTCGTGCCCTATACGGGCGCGGGGCGGTAAGCTCTTCTCCCCTCCCGCTTGCGGGAGGGGCTGGGGGTGGGCACTTCACTTCAGGCGATCTGACACACCCACCCCAACCCCTCCCGCAAGCGGGAGGGGCTTATTCGGCTTACTTCCCGTAAAGCGCGTCCAGCCGCTCGCCATAGACCTGCTTCAGCACGTGGCGGCGGATCTTCATGCTCGGCGTCATCTGCTCGTTGTCGACGCTGAAGCCCTCTTCGGCGAGCGTGAAGCGGCGGACCTTCTCGATGACGCTGAGTTCGGCGTTGACGCGGTCGACCGCCTTCTGCAGCCGCGAGCGGATTGCCGCTTCGTCGCCCTTCAGCTCGGCCACCAGCTCGGGCTCGGGCACCAGCAGGGCAACCAGGTGCGGGCGGCGGTCACCATGGACCATCGCCTGGGCGATCTCCGGCTGAAGGGTCAGCATGCCCTCGACCCGCTGAGGCGAGACATTGTCGCCCTTGTCGTTGACGATCAGGTCCTTCTTGCGGTCGGTGATCACGATCCGGCCCTGGTCGTCGAAATGGCCGACGTCGCCGGTGTGAAGCCAGCCGTTCTGGAGGACGCGGGCGGACTCCTCCTCATTGTTCCAGTAGCCGTGCATGACCAGCTCACCGCGCACCAGCAGCTCGCCATCCTCGGCGAACCTGACCTCCACATCTTTCAAGGGCGGGCCGACCGTCTCGATCCGGATGCCGTTCTTGGGCCGATTGCAGCTGATCACCGGCCCGGCCTCGGTCTGGCCATAGCCCTGCAGCATGGTGAGTCCCAGCGAGTGGAAGAACAGCCCAACGTCGGCGTTCAAAGGCGCGCCGCCCGACACCATGGCCTTGATGCGGCCGCCGAACTTCTGGCTGACCTTCTTCTTAAGGAGCAGCCGGATGGCGAGGTCGGCGGGCCAGTCCTTGAGGGGAATGGAGCCGGTCTCGTACCGCTCCTTGCCGATTGCCAGCGCCTTGTTGAGCAGCTTCTGCCCAAGTCCGCCCTGCTTCTCGATCGCCTTCAGCATGCGCTGGCGAAGCATCTCGAACAGGCGCGGCACGACCACCATCAGCGTGGGCCGCACCTCCTCGATGTTGGTGGCGAGCTTCTCCAGGCTCTCGGCATAGTAGATCTGCGCACCGAGCCCGATCGGGAACATCTGCCCGCCGCTATGCTCATAGGCATGGCTGGCCGGAAGGAACGACAGGAAGACCTCGTCCTCCCAGGTGAAGTCGTTGGCGATAACGTCCGTGCAGGCCGCGACATTGTGGAGGATGGCGCCATGGTGCTGGCGCACGCCGCGCGGCGCGCCGCCGGTGCCACTGGTGTAGATAAGGCAGGCAAGGTCCTCGCGGCGGATGCCGGCAACGCGCTTCCGGACCGCCTCCACGTCTCCCTCACCGGCCACCAGCTCGTCCCAATGGTGGAACCTGGCGCCGTTCACCGGCTGGCCGGTGCGGATGTCCTCGATCCCGATCACGTCGTGGCAGTCGGACGAAAACAGCACCGCGGGGATCAGCGCCTTGGCAAGCTTCTGGGTGGAAACGATCACTGCCCGCGCACCGCTGTTGGTCAGGATGTGCGTGTGGTCGCGCGTCGTGTTGGTGGTGTAGGTCGGCACGGTGACGCAGCCCGCGGCCATGATCGCCAGGTCCGCGATCAGCCATTCGGGCCGGTTCTCGCTGACCAGCATGACCCGGTCGCCGGGCTTGCAGCCGATCTTGAGCAGGCTGGCGGACAGCGCCGCGACCTGGCGCGCCGCGTCGCGGTAGCTGGTCGACTGCCACGTCCCACCCCGCTTGGCCCACAGGAAGGGCCCATCGCCGCGCTGCTCGACCCGGTCGAGGAACATGGCGACGAGGTTGGGAAAATGTTCGAGCTGTGTGCCTTTGCGCATGCGACTTCCTGCTGCCCCTTGCTGTGAGGTCCCGCCCTTGCGGGGCGCTACTTAGGCGTAATGACCGGCGTGCAACAGTCCCGTCTTGAGGCTGTAAAGACCGCGCTGGAGCCGCTAGCAGCCTGCCGATGAGCCTGCGCCTGTTCCTTGCCCCGCTGATTCTCCTGTTCGCCGCAAGCTGCGCGACCGTGCCGGAGCGAACCGCCGAACCGGTGCGGCCGGGCTTCGTGATTGCCGCCAACCCGCTTGCGGCCGAGGCTGGGATGGAAGTGCTGCAGCGGGGCGGCAGCGCCGCCGATGCGGCCGTCGCCGTGCAGGCCATGCTGAGCCTGGTCGAGCCGCAGTCGAGCGGTCTTGCCGGCGGCGCCTTCATGACCTTCTACGAGAGCCGCACCGGCAAGGTCAGGGTCTATGACGGGCGGGAGGTCGCTCCCGCCGGGGCCACGCCGACCATGTTCCTCGGTCCCGACGGCAAGCCCCTGCCCTATGCCGCGGCGGTGGTCAGCGGCCGCGCCACCGGCGTTCCCGGCGTACTGCGCCTGCTCGAGGCTGCGCACCGCGACCATGGCGCGCTCCGCTGGTCCACGCTCTTCGCCGTCACCGAGCGCACGGCCGAGCAGGGCTTCACCGTCAGTCCGCGGCTCGCCCGGCTGATCGCCGGCGACTGGCCGCAGCTGACCGTGCCCGATGCGGTAAAATATCTGAGCCGCCCGGACGGCACCAAGCTCCAGGCCGGCGACACGCTGCGCAACCCGGCCTACGCCGCCTTCCTCCGCCGCCTTGCGGCCAACGGCGCGGACGCCTTCTACCGCGGCGAGACTGCCGCCCGCCTGGTCGAGCGACTGCGGGAAGGAGCCTATCCCTCCTCCATGACCATGGCCGACCTCGCCCGCTACCGCGCGGCGAGGCGCGAACCCCTCTGCCGCGAATGGCGCGTCTACCTCGCCTGCGTACCCCCGCCGCCGTCGAGCGGCGTGGCCACGCTGCAGCTGCTCGCCTTGCTCGAGCGGACCGACATCGCCGGCCGCAACGCCGCCGACCCGCAGGCCTGGTATCTGTTCGCGGAAAGCCAGCGCCTGATGTACGCCGACCGCGACCGCTATGTCGCCGATCCGGCCTTCGTCGCTGTTCCGGTGGAGGGCCTGCTCGATCCCGCTTACGTCGCTGAACGGGCAAGGCTGATCAGCGCCAGCGCCGGCCCCGCGCCGCAGGCCGGCACGCCGCGCGGAGCGGTTCGGGCCGCAGCCGACCGCAAGCTCGAGCCGACCGGCACCTCGCACTTCATCGTCGGGGACAGCGCCGGCAATGTCGTCTCCATGACCACCACCGTCGAGAGCATTTTCGGCTCCGGCCGGATGGTCGACGGCATGTTCCTCAACAATCAGATGACCGACTTCAGCTTCGTGCCCGTGGACGCCAGCGGGCAGAAGGTCGCCAATGCCGTCGCGCCCGGCAAGCGGCCGCGCTCGTCGATGACGCCGCTGATCTTGCTTGACCGTCAGGGCCGCTTCGCCGGCGCCTTCGGCTCACCCGGCGGAAGCGCGATCCTCGCTTACGTCGGCAAGACCATGGTCGGCTCGATCCTCTGGAACCTGCCGGTCCAGCAGGCGATCGAGCTCCCCAACCTCGTCGCCCGCGGCGACAGCTTCAGCGGCGAGGCGGACAAGTTCGCCCCCGGCGTCCTCGCCGGGCTGAAGGAGCGTGGCATCACCGTCCGCCCCGGCCGCGGCGAAGACAGCGGCATTCACGCAATGATGATCCGCGAGGGCGGCAGGATCGACGCCGGCTTCGATCCGCGGCGCGAGGGGAAGGTCCTGGTGGACGAGAAGAGGACGCGGGTTCGCTAACGTTCCCCGGCGAAAGCCGGGG
>ERZ1066118.1544-NODE-1544-length-13955-cov-11.781151_pt1 | contig 13955 bp, 20 predicted proteins | sample MGYA00382765_ERZ1066118 | MGnify/ENA primary metagenome ERZ1066118 (study PRJEB33369, sample SAMEA5778348) | biofilm metagenome | biome: Industrial cooling water; feature: Water cooling tower basin; material: Biofilm | place: United Arab Emirates | collected...
CGCTTCCGGTGGTCGCCGCGCCCGCCCAGGTCTGCGCCGCCCCGAGCGAGGGCGAGGCTCTGCTGATCGTCGATCGCAACCCGATCGCCCGGGCGATGATGCGCACGCTCTTCGCCCCCCATGCCACGGTCGTGTTCGCGGCCGGCGCGGCGGAAGCGGCGGAGCGCCTGGGCTCGGGCGGGATCGCGCGCGTGCTGATCGACGATGCGACCGCGCGCGCGGAGGGCGATCCGCACGACTTCGTAGCCCAGATCGTCGAGCATGCCCCTGAAGCCTCGGTGGCGCTGCTCTGGCCGAAGTGCGAGGACGCGGAGGCCGCCGCACTGCTCGGGCTCGGCATCCACCTGTTGATCAGCAAGCCGGTCACCGGCGCGGCGCTGGTCGAGCGGCTTTTTCCGGCCGAACGTGCTGCGGAGCAGCAATCCTCCCTTGTGCCTCGGGCGGCTTAGGTAGATAACACGCCTGCAATGTTCTTGCCGCCCACTAATCCCCCGCCGCTATCATGAGGGTGCTGTTCATCGAGGATGATCCGATGAATCGGCGCGTGGTGAAGGACATGCTCGACGTGGCCGGCGCCGAAATGTTCGAAGCGGAGGACGGGCCGACAGGTCTGCAGCTGATCGAGGAGCAGGAGTTCCAGATCGTGCTGGTCGACCTGCGGATGCCCGGCATGGACGGTATCACCGCGATCCGGCAGATCCGCGGCCGTGGCGATGCGAAAGGGCGCGTACCGATCATCGTGGTCACGGCGGACACCGCCCCCGACCTGCGCGAGCGCTGCGTCACGGCGGGCGCCGACGAGGTCCTGTTCAAGCCGGTGGCGATGGACGCCCTGTTCGACGCGATGGGCCGTATCCTCGCCCGCGACGCCGAGGGCGGCACCTTCGCCTAATCGCCCGGCGGCCTGAGCGCCGCCGCGAGCGACGCGCCCGCGCTGCCGGGCCGCGCGGGCTTGGGTTGCGACGGATCGGGCGCCCAGCCGGTCAGATGGACGATCTGGAAGCGCTCACGAATGCGTCCGTCCGCGTTGGCCTGTGCCTGGAACGCGCCTACCGCCGTGGCGAGTGCGGCGCGGGTTGCGGCGCGGCGCTCCGCGAGCAGGTTGGAGGCCGCCATGCCGCGCAGGTCGCCGACCAGGCGCAGCATGTCCGCATAACCGACCTCCAGCGTCTCCAGATCGGCGACGGGAAGCGCAAAGCCGGCGCGCATCAGCAGGTCGCCTGCCGCGCGCAGATCGACGGCGGGATGGAAGCGCGCGACCGGCCGGTCGCGCTCGGCCGCGCGCCATGCGTCACGCAGGCGCGGCAGACTCGCCCCGCCGACGAACGCTCCAAGGAACAGCCCGTCGGGGCGGAGCACGCGGCGGATCAGCGCCAGGGCGCCCGGGAGGTCGTCGACCTGGTCGAGCACGCCGGCGCTGACCACCAGGTCGAAGCTGGCGTCGGCGAACGGCAGACGATCTTCGTCGCCCTGCACCCCGCCCGCCGCGCGCGCGAACGCGAACCCAGGGTCGAAGCGCGCCACCCGCGCGCCCGCAGGGGGCGTGAACGCCGCATCGAAGCAGCCCAGGTCCAGCACGTCGGCGAAGTTGCGCCTCACGACGGCGAGCCGGTCGGCGATCCCGTCGAGCATCGCCGCCCGCAGGAAATCGTGCTCGGCATAACGCGCCTGCGCCCGGTCACGGCGAAGGCGGCGCGCCGCGCGTGAGAAGATGACGGGTGCAGACATCGCGGCGGGCTTGTGCGCGCGAAGCCTGCGGGTGACAAGCGGACGTGGCGGTCGCGCTTCTCCGCACGGTCCTGGACCTGGCGCTCCCGCCGCGCTGCCCGGGATGCGGAACCCCCGTGGATGCGGACGGCCGGTTCTGCGCCGGCTGCTGGAGCGCGCTTCGCTTCATCGGGCCGCCATGGTGCGCGGCCTGCCACTTGCCCTTCGACTTCTACCGGGGAGCCGACGCGCTGTGCGACGCCTGCGAGGCGGACCCGCCGCCGCATGCCGGCGTCCGGGCCGCCGTCGCTTATGGTCCGATCGCGCGGCAACTGGCGCTGAAGCTCAAATATGGCGGGCGGATCGGCGTCGCCGAGACCATGGCCGGCTTCATGGTTCGCCATGCGTCTGCGGCGGCCGCTGACCTCGTCGTGCCGGTGCCGCTCCATCGTTGGCGCCTCTGGACGCGCGGGTACAATCAGGCCGCGCTGATCGCGCGGGCGGTGGCGCGGCAGCTGGATGCGGAATGCTCCGGGGACCTGCTGATCCGGACCCGTCGTACGCCCGTGCTGCGGGGCATGAGCGGGCGTGAGCGCGCTCGGGCCGTGGCCGGCGCGTTCGCGGTCACGCCTGTGGGCCAGGTGCGGGTGACAGGACGGCGGGTGCTGCTGGTGGACGATATCTATACAAGCGGCGCGACCGCTGCCGCCTGCGTCGTGGCCCTGCGCCAGGCGGGCGCGGCCGAGGTGACCGTGCTATGCTGGGCGCGCGTGCTGACCGGCGGCGATTGACAGGCGCGGGGCGTCACCACATCTCGCGCCCATGGCGAAGGTCGAAATCTATACCAAGGCGTTCTGTCCTTATTGCTCGCGCGCCATGCGCTTGCTGGCCGGCAAGGGCGTGGAGCCGATAGAGTACGACATCACCTTCGGCGGCCCGCAGCGGCAGGAGATGATCCAGCGGGCGCATGGCCGCACGACCGTGCCGCAGGTCTTCATCGACGGGCGGCATATCGGTGGGTCCGACGACCTAGCTGCCCTCGACGGGCGCGGAGGGCTCGATCCGCTGCTCGCCGCATGAGGGCGGCCCTGCTGCAGATGACCAGCGGCATCGATCCTGCCGCGAACGCCGCGACGCTGGTCGATGCCGTCCACCGGGCCGCGGGCGAGGGCGCGGCGATGCTGTTCACCCCCGAGATGTCGGGGCTGGTCGACCGCGACCGGGCACGGGCGAACCGCACGGTCAGCGCGGAGGCGGACGACCCGGTTCTCGCCGCAGTGCGCGACGCGGCGGCACGGGCGGGGGTGTGGGTGCACCTGGGCAGCCTGGCGGTGCGGGAGGGTGATCGCTTCGCCAACCGTGGTTTCGTGATCGACGGCACGGGGGCGATCCGGGCGCGGTACGACAAGCTCCACCTGTTCGACGTCGACCTGCCGACCGGCGAAAGCTGGCGGGAGTCCGCGACCTATCGGGCGGGTGACGCCGCCGTGGTGGTCGACACCCCGGTGGGCCGGCTGGGCCTCTCGATCTGCTACGACCTCCGGTTCCCCGATCTTTATCGCGCGCTCAGCGACGCGGGGGCGACGGTGCTGACGGTGCCGTCGGCCTTCACCCGGCCGACCGGGCAAGCGCATTGGGAGCCGCTGCTGCGCGCGCGCGCGATCGAGGCCGGCGCCTACGTGATCGCGGCTGCCCAGACCGGGCAGCATGAGGACGGTCGCATGACCCACGGACACGCGCTGGTGGTCGATCCCTGGGGCGAAGTGTTGCTCGATATGGGCGAGCGCGCGGGGCTCGCTCTTGTCGAGATTGCGCCCGAGCGTGTGACGGAGGTGCGCGCCCGCGTCCCGGCGCTGCGACATCGGCGGCCCATCCCGCCGGTTCTGCTCGCATGATCGTCTTCGATCTCCGCTGTGAGGCGGGCCATGTCTTCGAGGCGTGGTTCGGCAGCAACGCCGACTGGGAGGCGCAGCGCGCCGCCGGACAAGCGACCTGTCCGTTGTGCGGCGACGCGACGCTCGAAAAGGCGGCGATGGCCCCGGCCGTGCCAGCCAAGACCAACCAGGGACGGAGCGGCGAGCCTGCCGAGCTGAAAGCGGCGTTGCAGGCGCTGGCGGTCGCGCAAGCGAAGGCGCTGGAGACCTCGACGTGGGTGGGCGACGCCTTCGCCGCGCGCGCTCGCGCGATGCATGTGGGGGAGGAGACGCACCGTGCGATCCACGGCAGGGCCACCATCGCCGAGGCCAAGGCGCTGGTCGACGAGGGTGTGACGGTCGCGCCGCTGCCACTTCCGGTCGTCCCGCCGGACGCGCTGAACTGAGGTCACGGCAGCGGTTCGTACAGGTACGTCTCTGCTCGACCGTTAGGGGGATCGTCGAGACACCGGGCACGGCGAGAAGCCGATGGTGACCCCGGCGCGATTCGAACGCGCGGCCCCCGGATTAGGAATCCGATGCTCTATCCTGCTGAGCTACGGGGTCACTCGGGCGTGCGCCTAGGCGCGGGGTGGGGGCCGGTCAATCACGAACGCAGACGTCCGCACTGACCGGCCGTCGCCCGGGCAGGATCAGGACGCCTTGACGTGCGCCGAAATGTGCTTGTTCATTTCAAACATCGTGACCTTGTCCTTGCCGAAGATCTTCTTCAGCTTGTCGTCAGCCAGGATCTCGCGCCTGTTCTCGGGATTCTGCAGGTTGTTCTTCTTGATGTGATTCCAGACCTTGCTGATGACCTGGCTGCGGGGCAGCGCGTCGGTGCCGACGATCGCGCCGAGTTCCTTCGACGGCTGGACCGGGGCATGGATGCCGGTGCCGGCCTTGGTCTGTTTGGTGGCGGCCTTCTTGGCGCCGGCTTCCTGCTTGGCGGTTGCCATGGGGTTCTCCTGTTCAGCCCCGGCCCTCCCCGGACCGGGAATCACGCCTTCTTGAGCGCGCTCGCCTTGTGCGCCGCCTTTCCGCCGTTGTCACTCCTGACGATATACTGCGGGTCATCGGGAGAGGCGCGGACGGTGTGCCCCTTGATCTTCGTGTCGCTGGTCTGCTTCTTCTCGACCACGCCGTGCGCTGTGCCGCCGTGCGACTTCCAGGTGACGTGGTCGCCCTTGTGCAACTCCTTGGCCATCGTTCGTCCTCCTTCGGTTCGGGTGCAACCGTGCAGGCGCATCAAGGCTCCCGGGCAGACGTCCGCCGGGTAACCTCGGTTGCATTGGTGCGTTGGGCGGCGATGGCGGTAACGAAGGCGATGCCGAGCGAACAAAATGGTTGCGGAGTCGAACCGTTCTGGGGCGAAAGGTCGGACGCAGGAGCGGGGAGACGGCCGAGGTGAGTGACCTAGTGGAGGCGATCGGGCCTGAGGATGTGCCCGAGCATGTAGCGGAGGCCGTCCGGACGCTGATCCGCTGGGCCGGCGACGATCCCACGCGCGAGGGCTTGGCCGACACACCACGCCGGGTCGCGAAAGCCTGGCGGGAATATTGTGCGGGCTATGCCGACGACCCCGGCCAGCACCTCTCCCGCGTGTTCGAGGAGGTCGGCGGGTACGACGAGATCGTGTTGTTGAAGGACATCCCCTTCCAGTCGCATTGCGAGCACCACATGGCGCCCATCATCGGCGTCGCGCATGTCGCCTATCTCCCCCGCAACCATGTGGTCGGCATCTCCAAGCTCGCTCGCGTTCTCCATGGCTATGCCCGTCGGTTGCAGGTGCAGGAGCGTCTGACCGCGGAGGTGGCCGATTGCATCTGGAACCAGCTCAAACCTTTGGGCGTAGCGGTCGTGATCGAGGCGACCCACGCCTGCATGACCGCGCGCGGCGTACGCACGCCGGGCGTGTCGATGCGGACCAGCCGCATGATGGGCGTATTCAAGCAGGATGAGCGGTCGCGGCGCGAGGTGCTGGCGCTGATGGGCCTGTGACCGCCGTCCTGGTCACCGGCGGGGCGAAGCGGCTGGGCGCTGCGATCGTGCGCCGGCTGGCCGCGGCGGGGTATCGGGTCGTCATCCACTATGGACGGTCGGAGGGGGACGCGCGCGCACTGGCGGACGAAGTCGGCGCGCTTGGCACGCTCGGCGGCGATCTGGCGGCGCTGGACGGATTGGGCGATCTCTGGGAGCGGGCCTGCGAAGTGGCGAACGGGCCGATCGACGGTCTGGTCAACTCGGCGTCGGAGTTCGTGTTCGACCGTCCGGAGGAAATCCGGCCCGATCTCGCCCATCGGCTGTTCGCAGTGAACTGCCTCGCGCCCGCGATGCTTACCGCTGCGCTGGCTCGGCAGGGGCGCGGCGGGGCGGTCGTGAATCTCCTGGATCAGAAGCTGGCCAATCCTAACCCGGACTTCTTTTCCTATACACTGAGCAAGGCGGCGCTGGAGCATGCGACGACGCTGACCGCGCAGGCGTTCGCGCCGGGGGTCCGGGTCAACGCGGTCGCGCCCGGCCTTACCCTGCCGAGCGGCGACCAGACCGAAGCGGAATTCGCGGCCGTCGCGCGCGCGAACCTGTTGCAGCGGCCCGTCGGCGCGGAAGCGATCGCGGACGCGGTGGCGTGGCTGCTGTGCGCCGAGAGCGTGACCGGGCAGACGCTGTTCGTGGACTCGGGCCAGCGCTTCATCCGGCGCGATGGCGACGTGATGTTCGAAGGGCGGGAGCGTGGCTGAATATGCGCTGATCCTCGACGACCTGGACGTGCTGATGCGGCTCGGCATTCATCCGCACGAGGCGGAGCCGCAGCGCGTTCGGCTGTCGATCCGATTGACGGTCGACTACGCCAAGGCCCCTTCAGCCGATCGCATCGAGGAAGTGCTGGACTATGACTTCGTCCGCGACGGGGTTCATCGTCTGGCGGCAGAAGGCTTCGCGCTTCAGGAAACGCTGGTCGAGGCGATCGCGACCCTCTGCCTCGACGATCCGCGCGTCCGCGAGGTGCGCGTGCGCTCGACCAAGCTGGATGTCTATCCGGATGCTGCGGTAGGCTGCGAGGTGGTCCGCAAGCGGGCCTGATCAGCCAACAGCCATGCCATCGCCCGCGGCCGATCGGCGAAGAGGCGCATCGTCGGGCGCAGGCTCGCCACGCGCTCCATTTGCAAGGAGACGAGCGGAGACCGGGTGACCATCGCGACGCGCCGGGCCCAGAGCGCCGCCATGGCCGGATCGGTGAAGTACCGGGCGAATCCGTCGAGCACGGCTGGCGGAACGACCGTCAGGCCGAGCATGTCGTACAGCGTCACGTGCTTGCCCGCGTAATCTCCCAAGGACCGGATCGCCCGATGCAGATCGGTCGCGGCGGCCCGAAGAGCGGCCTCGCCAAAATAGCCGTGCGCGGTCAGGCTCACCACCGCGTGCGACCGATCAACCACCACTTTGTGCATCCGCCACTCTCCCTGGCGGCGCCGTACACGCCCAAGGTTAAGGCCGGTTTGCGATCCGGTTCGCCGCACTGAGCACCGCGCGGACGCTGGCGGTCGCGACATCGGGGTCGATGCCGACGCCCCAGACGACCCCGCCGTCGGCGGCCCGGCATTCGAGATAGGCGACCGCGCGCGCGTCCGCGCCATGCCCGATCGCGTGTTCGGCATAGTCCAGCACGTCGAGCGACACGCCGGCCTGTCCCAAGGCAGCGACGACACCGGAGATAAGGCCGTTGCCGCGGCCGGTGATCGACCGCTCTTCGCCAGCGACCGCGACACGCCCGACGAACAGGCGGTCCCCGGGTGCGCCCGTCTCCTGATAGTCGCGCAGGACGTAGCGGTCCCCGGAGCCCGCCAGATAGGTCCGGTCGAACAGCGCGCCGATGTCGGCCGCGTTGAGTTCGCGGCTGGTTGCGTCGGCGAGCGCCTGGACATGGCGGCTGAAATCGGCCTGCAGCCGCTTGGGCAGCCTGAGCCCGCGGTCCTGCTCCAGCACCCAGGCGACGCCGCCCTTGCCGGACTGCGAGTTGACCCGGATCACCGCCTCGTAGCTGCGCCCGAGATCGGCCGGGTCGATCGGAAGATAGGGCACCTCCCAGAGCTGGTCGTTGCGCGCCGCCTGCGCCGCGAACCCCTTCTTGATCGCATCCTGATGCGAACCCGAGAAGGCGGTGAAGACCAGGTCGCCGGCATAGGGGGTGCGCGGGTGGACGGGGAGCGCGGTGCAATAGGTGACCGTCTGCACGACCTCGTCGATGTCGGAGAGGTCCAAGCCCGGGTCGATCCCTTGCGTGTACATGTTCAGCGCGACCGTCACGAGGTCGCAGTTCCCCGTCCGCTCGCCGTTGCCGAGCAGGCAACCCTCGACCCGGTCGGCCCCCGCCATCAGCCCCAGCTCGGCCGCCGCGACGCCGGTGCCGCGATCATTGTGCGTATGGAGCGAGATCGCGACGCTCTCCCGATCCCGGATGTGCCGGCCGAACCACTCGATCTGGTCGGCGTAGACGTTGGGCGTCGCGCACTCGACCGTGGCGGGAAGATTCAGGATGAGCGGGCGCTCGGGCGTCGGGCGCAGCACATCCATCACCGCCTCGCAGACCTCCAGCGAGAAATCGAGCTCCGCGGTGGAGAAGGTTTCGGGCGAGTATTCGAACAGCCACTCGGTCGCCGGCTGCGCGGCGGCCTGGTCGCGCAGGATCTTCGCGCCCTCGACGGCGATCGCCTTCACCTCGTCCCGCGTCATGCCGAAGACGATGCGCCGCCACGCGGGGCTGACCGCATTGTAGAGGTGGACGATCGCACGCCGGGCGCCGCGCAGCGAGGCGAAGCTCGTCTCGATCAGATCGCGCCGCGACTGGGTGAGGACCTGGACGGTCACATCGTCGGGGATGCGGCCCGAGCCGATCAGGCCGGCGATGAAATCGAACTCGGTCGCGCCGGCCGAGGGGAAGCCGACCTCGATCTCCTTCAGCCCGACCTTGACGAGCAGGTCGAACATCCGGGTCTTCTTCTCCGCGTCCATCGGGTCGATCAGCGCCTGGTTGCCGTCGCGCAGGTCGGTTGACAGCCAGCGCGGCGGGCGGGTGATCGTCCGCGACGGCCATTGCCGGTCGGTCAGGTCCACGGTCGGGAATGGGCGATATTTGACGGACGGGTCGCGCAGCATGGGGCTCTCGGGGCGAAGGAACGGACTTGCCTTAGGCGCGAAACGCGGGGCGAGCGCGCCTAAGGGCGCGTAAGTCGCAGCAGAAAGGCGAGATCAGACGTCACACGCCGACCCTAACGCGGAATGCGCCATGGTCAAACCCGGCGCGCGGCGGGCCGCGTCCGCGCCTGCCGCGATCAACCGGGCGAACCCGATCTCGGTCGCCAGCCATCTGTCCACGGTTTCCGGGTCCAGCGCACGGACGTGCGGCAGGACCGACCGCATCTGGGTGGCGGATACGCCGAACCGTGGGCCAAGCGCGCGTGCGTGAGCGTCGGGCTTCAGCCGGAGCGCAAGCATCGCCAGATAGCCGCCGGCCTGCTTCATGATCGCCGCGATGTCGGGGAAGGGGTGGAGCAGCGTGTAGCCATGGTCCCGCCGAAGCATGACGACCATGGCCTTCCAGCGCGCCGCGGCAGGGGCGGGTGCGGCCGAGCCGGGCGCCCACAGCCTCAGCGGCAGGACATGGGCGCGGTGCCAATCATCAAGCAGCGTCATCGTCGCCGGCGTTGCGCGAAGCGGCCGGACCCAGCGATCCGCCGGATCGGCGGCGCACTCCACCACGCCGAGATCGATCAGGCGCGCGATCTGCCGGGTGGTGCGCCGCACCGATGACAGGTCGCCCGCGAGTAGCGCATGTACGTCGCGGGTCGGCGCCCACCCCGCGTCGCTGCCCGCCCGAAGCCCGGCGAGCGCTGCGATGACGGCGTAGCTGCCGGTGTCGTGGACGAGGGAGCGCAGCAGCGCGGACCCGGCGAACAGGTCGGTCACCGCACGGCAGAACATCGCCGCGGCCTCTGGGAACACCGGATCGAGCACGATGACGGCGGCGGTCCGCTCGATCAGGTCGGGGGTGATCGCGTCGCCGCCGTGGCCCGATCTGGGACAATCGGGTTCCGGGTCATTTCTGCGCACCATGGCGGCCCCGCGACCTTGTAGGCTCCTTCCGGCGAACTGATAGTGGGGGACGCAGGATGATCAAAGCCGTATTCGCGACCGTGCTCGCACTGGGGCTGACCCCCGCGGCTCGGGCAACAGTCATCACGCCCGATTTTTCGGGTCCGGCGGAGAGTTTTTCGGCGGTTCTGCTGCAGACTAACCTTGTCACACCGTTGTTACCCGGCAGCCAATTGGCTGGAGCGGCTTCGTCTGCCGGCGGAATTCCGTCGGCCTTGACTTTGAGATTGACGGGGTTTGTCGGTGGCTTGGACTCCTTCAACAATCCTCGTGCGGTCGCCTCGGTGCACCTGGCCTATGCGCAGCAGTTCTACGCACCCGCGCCCAGCGACCCGATCACCAGCATCGACGCTAGCTTCACGCGACTCGATGATCGATCGATCAACGCCTTGCCTTTGGGCGACTTCAACGCGAGCAGTTATGTCGTTCTGGTGCAGAATGGTAGGTTCTTCTACCACGAATCACCACCCCCATGCAGAACTTCACTGCGGCGGCGATCGCCGCGACGGGGCTCCGGGCGGCGGACTTTAGACGCTATGATCCGGCCCGGTTCATCGAGGATCCCTCTTCCAATCCAAACTTCGGGCAGCCGTTTCAGCTCGGCCTCGGGTATTTTCGACGCTTCTCCGCCGGGTCTACCGGGCTGACCAACAATTTCTCCAGTACGGTCGCGTTCACCGACGTCGAATTTCGGATCAACTCCGCCGTGCCCGAACCCGCGACCTGGGCGATGATGATCATCGGGTTTGGCGGCGTTGGCGCGGCGTTGCGGCGTCGTCCCGAGGGGATCCGGGCGGCCTTGCGCGCCTGACCGGCGCGCATTGCCATCGCGTGACGGTCAGCTATGCTGACCTGATGCGCCAGCTGATTTATCAAAGCACGTCCACCGAGGCGAAAGCGGCGGCGCATGCGCCCGACATTCTGCGGGGCGCGCGTCCCTTCAACGGATTGAACGGGATTACCGGGCTGTTGCTCGCCGCGGAAGACAGGTTCTTCCAGGTGCTCGAGGCCCGGACGAGAGCGTGTTGATGGCGATGGAGCGGATCACCGGAGACCCGCGCCATCACGACATCCAGGTGCTATTGGACGAGCCGGTCGAGCGTCGCAGCTTTGCCGATTGGGCGATGGCCTATCGCGACGAGGGTCATCACCGGGGCATGCTGGAGGAGAGGCTGGACCAGCTCGTCGCCCGCATGCCCCAGGACATCGCCGCGCACGTCGAGGCGTTTGCGGCGGCCGCCTGAACTATTTCTGGAAGGCGGCGGCGATGTCGAGCTTCACCTCGTCGCCGACAATGGGTACGCCGTAGCCGAGGCCGAACTCGCTGCGCTTGATCGCGCCGACGGCGTGGAAGCCGATGTTCTCCTTGCCGCCCATCATCGCCGGCGCCTTGCCCGCGCCGTAGAAGTGGACGGTGAGCGTCACCGGCCGCGTCACCCCGTTGAGCGTCAGGTCGCCCGTCATGGTCGCGGTCTGTCCCTTCGGGACGACGCGCGTCGAGACGAAGCGCGCGGCAGGCGGGTTAGCGCCGAAGAAGTCGGGCTTGCCGCCGTCCTTGCCGGGACGGAGCAGGTGCGAGGTCAGGCCGCTCGACGCGGTCGTCACCTTTTCGACCGGGATGGTGATGTCCACCTTGGCCGCAGCGAGGTTCCTGGGGTCGAGCTGGAGCGTTCCCGTCACGTCGCCGAAGATGCCGGTGTAGGGCGAGAAGCCCAGGTGGTCGAGCGTCCAGGTGACCAGCGTGTGGCCGGAGTCGACCGTGTAGGTTCCGCCCGTCACTGCGGCCGGGTTGCGCGAGCCCGGCGGGGCGGACGGCATTTGCGCCACCGCGGGGAGCGCAAGGAGCAGGGCGGCGAGAGCGGTGCGGCGCATCGGTAAGACCTCCGGAAAGCTTCGGTTCACGAGACCCCGAGCACTGTGCCATGTTCGCGCGCGTAGGGCGATGGGAAGTTGCGGGAGGGTGTTGGGTGCGGGGAGTAGTGAGCCTGGCTCTCCTGGCGGTGGTTCTGTCCGGTTGCGGCGAGCGCCGGGCGGACCCGCGCGGTCTGCGGCCCGGCGAGACGCTGCTCAGCGTCTCGGGCACCGGCCGGGCGGAGAGCCGTCCGGACCAGGCGATGTTCACCGCGGGCCTGGAGACCGTCGCGCCGACGCTCGATGCGGCGAGCGCTCGGGCGAACGAGGCGGTCACGCGCATCGTCGCGGCGCTGGAGCGGCTGGGGGTGGACGAGAAGGACGTCCAGACCAGCGGCCTCAGCATCGGCCGCATCGGCTATGGCAAGGACCGCAACAAGTACCAGGCCAGCAACCAGATCACGGTCAAGGTGCGCCAGGTGGGCAAGGCCGGGCAGGCGATCGCGGCGGCGACGGCGGCCGGAGCCAACGTGCTGTCGGGCCCGAACCTGACGGTCGCCGATCCGGAGGCCGCGACGCTCTCCGCGCATGGGGCGGCGTACAAGGCGGCGCGGGCGAAGGCGGAGGCTTACGCCAAGGCCGCAGGCATGCGCGTCGCCCGCGTGGTCGCGATCTATGACGGCGGCCAGGGTGGGGCGATGCCGATGATGGCGGAGGAGGCGCGCGACGCGGCCTATGCTCCGCCACCCCCGGTCATGGTGCAGACCAGTGCGCCGGTCATGCGCGGGACGAACAGCGCGGTGATCACCGCGCGGGTGGATTTCGCGCTGGCGGAATGATGGGTCCGTCACCCCGGCCTCGAGCCGGGGTCCCGCTATGGTCGTCACGAGCGCAAGGCCGGATGACGACAGGGGGGGGGCTTAGTTCCGCTCGCGGTCCACCAACTTGTTCTTGCCGATCCAGGGCATCATCGCGCGCAGCTCCGCGCCGACCTGCTCGATCGTGTGCGCGGCCGCGGTCTTGCGGGCGGCCTTCAGCTCCGGCTGGCCGGCGCGGTTGTCCAGGACGAAGTTCTTGACGAAGCGGCCCGACTGGATGTCGGCGAGCACCCGCTTCATCTCCGCCTTGGTCGCGTCCGTGATGATGCGCGGGCCGGTGGTGATATCGCCATATTCGGCGGTGTTGCTGATCGAGTAGCGCATGTTGGCGATCCCGCCTTCATAGAGCAGGTCGACGATCAGCTTCACCTCGTGTAGGCACTCGAAATAGGCCATCTCCGGCGCGTAGCCGGCCTCGGTCAGCGTCTCGAACCCCGCCTGGATCAGGTGCGTGAGGCCGCCGCACAGCACCGCCTGCTCGCCGAAGAGATCGGTCTCGCATTCCTCGCGGAAGTTGGTTTCGATCACGCCGGACCGGCCGCCGCCGACGCCGCTGGCATAGGCGAGCGCAATGTCGTGCGCGTTGCCGGATGCGTCCTGATGCACCGCGATCAGGCAGGGGACGCCGCCGCCGCGGACGTATTCGGAGCGGACGGTGTGGCCCGGCCCCTTGGGCGCGACCATGATGACGTCCAGGTCCGCGCGCGGCTCGATCAGGCCGAAATGGACGTTCAGCCCGTGCGCGAAGGCGATCGTCGCGCCCTGCTTGAGATTGGCATGGAGGTCGTCGGCGTACAGGGCCGCCTGATGCTCGTCGGGGGCGAGGATCATGACCAGGTCCGCCCAGCGCGCCGCATCCGCGTTGCTCATCACCTGGAAGCCGGCGGCTTCGGCCTTGCCGGCGGTGGCCGAGCCCGGGCGGAGCGCGATGGCGACCTCCTTCACGCCGGAGTCGCGCAGGTTCTGCGCGTGGGCATGTCCCTGCGAGCCATAGCCGACGATGGCGATCTTCTTGGTCGTGAGCAGGTTCAGGTCGGCGTCGGCGTCGTAATAGACTCGCATTCTTGTCCCCTTGTGCTCCCGCGCAGGCGGGAGCCCAGGGCTCCACGCGGCGCGCTTGTGACTCTGGGCTCCCGCCTGCGCGGGAGCACATGGATTGCCTACGCGGCGTTCTTCCCCCGCGCGATAGCGACGATGCCGGTGCGGGCGACTTCGACCAGCCCGACCTCGGACATCAGCTCGACGAAGGTGTCGATCTTGGCGCGGCCGCCGGTCACCTCGAAGACGAAGGAGCCGGTGGTCGCGTCGAGGACGCGGGCGCGGTAGATGTCGGCGAGCCGCAGCGCCTCGATCCGGTGCTCGCCCGTGCCCGCGACCTTCACCAGCGCGAGCTCGCGCTCGACATGGGGACCGAGCGCGGTCAGGTCGGTGACCGAGTGGACCGGCACCAGCC
>ERZ1066118.1545-NODE-1545-length-13954-cov-6.944744_pt1 | contig 13954 bp, 13 predicted proteins | sample MGYA00382765_ERZ1066118 | MGnify/ENA primary metagenome ERZ1066118 (study PRJEB33369, sample SAMEA5778348) | biofilm metagenome | biome: Industrial cooling water; feature: Water cooling tower basin; material: Biofilm | place: United Arab Emirates | collected...
TCGAGCACTTCTTCACCCACTACAAGGACCTGGAAGCCGAAAAGTGGGTGCGCGTGGGCAAGTGGGGCAACGCCGCCGAAGCCCGCCAGATCACCATCGAGGCGATCGAGCGTTACGGGGCGGGGAAGTAAGAGTTTCTGATTGCGGGCCCGCCTCCGCGGGCCCGCCCTCGGCGCTGTTCTTGCGCTACGCTCCGGGCACCCGCAGCGGGTCCGCACCCCGGACTTTATCCGGGGGGGAGGACTTCTAGCGAGGACGAACCCGCGCAGGCGGGTTCGCAACGCAAAGACACCTCAAAACACTTCCAACAACATCTTGAAGATCAGCGCCAGCCCAAACGGCAGGCCGATCGCCATCAGCCACAAGGCGGCGATATCGCGGCGGAATTCGCCCGTGAGCGCGGAGTCTGCCGCCTCGGCGTCGGACAGCACGGCCCAGCGCTTTTCGTACCAGCGGCACACCGGGATGATCCCGGCGACCAGCACGATCAGCGCCAGATAGGGCAGCGCGGTCGAGGAGCCTTCGGACAGGGCCTTGACCGTCACGAAGATCTGGAGCGAGGTGTAGACCAGCAGGGCATAGGCGACATGATCGCTCATCGCCTTGCGCCGGTCGCGCGCGGGCTTGGCGGCCAGCGCTTCGGCTCGGGCTTGCTCTTCGTATTTCACCATGCGTGCCGCTCCCCACCGGTCTCTGTCAGTTCGGGGAGTATCGCAAAGGTGTCGCACAGTTGCAATAAGGCGCGCCTGCGCGCCGGATTGTTGCGCGGCGCGCAAGCCAGGCCCCGCAAGCCGCTCTTTTCGCAAGAAGGTTCAGGCGTCTCGCATGGTCTTGCCACGTAGCTAAGCAAAAATCCTGCCAAATGCGCGTGGAGACTTTCATCGCCCCGCCATGATGCTAAAGACTTGCGCCAATGAGCACCACGACCGTCTCCCAGCAGCCTGACGGGGCTGCCCCGATCCAGCCGCTGGGCAGCGGGCTCGAGGTGATTTCGATCGCCAAGAGCTATGACAAGCGCAGCGTGCTGACCGACATTTCGCTGAGCGTCGCGAAGGGCGAGGTGCTCGGACTGCTGGGGCCGAACGGGGCGGGGAAGACCACCTGCTTCTATTCGATCATGGGGCTGGTGAAGCCGGATTCGGGCCGCATCCTGATGGACGGCGAGGATGTCACCAAGCTGCCGATGTATCGCCGCGCGATCCTGGGCCTCGGCTATCTGCCGCAGGAAACCAGCATCTTCCGCGGCATGACGGTGGAACAGAACATCGCCTGCGTGCTCGAACTGGTCGAGCCCGACAAGGCGACGCGCGCCTCTGAACTGGAGCGCCTGCTCGACGAATTCGGCCTCACCCGGCTGCGCGAATCGCCTGCGATGGCGCTATCGGGCGGGGAACGCCGCCGCTGCGAAATCGCGCGTGCGCTCGCGGCCAAGCCCTCGATCATGCTGCTCGACGAGCCTTTTGCCGGCATCGACCCGCTTTCGATCAGTGACATCCGCGATCTGGTGAAGGATCTGAAGCAGCGCGGCATCGGGGTGCTGATCACCGATCACAACGTGCGCGAGACGCTCGACATCGTCGACCGTGCCTGCATCATCTACGGCGGGCAGGTGCTGTTTGCCGGAAGCCCGCAGGAACTGGTCGCGGACGAGAACGTGCGGCGGCTCTATCTCGGTGAGAGCTTCACGCTCTAGCATTGCCCGATGGCGCTCGGCCCCCGCCTCGACATACGGCAGACGCAATCGCTGGTGATGACGCCGCAGTTGCAGCAGGCGATCAAGCTGCTGGCGGCCTCCAATCTCGAGATCGAGACCTTCATTTCCGAGGCGCTCGAGGCCAATCCGCTGCTCGACACCGGCGGGCCTTCCGATCCGGGTGAGCCGGAGCGGATCGAAATCGCCGCGCCGGCGGGCGAGGAGGCGACCGCCGACCAGCTGATGCTGGCGGGCGGGGGTGAGGGCGATGCGCCGCTCGATCTGGCTGCGGTCGACCGCGATTTCGACACCGGCGACGGGGCCGGGCCGAGCATGCGCGATGCCGAATGGGGCGCGGCGGCGGGCGGCGCGGGAGGCGACTTCGACGACACGCCCGACTGGGAGCAGCTGCGCGCCGCCGAGGTCACGCTTGCCGAGCATCTAGAAGGCCAGATCGGCGCAGCGGCAAGCGATGCACAGACCGCCTTCATCGCGCGCCACATCATCGGCTTGCTCGACGAGGCGGGCTATCTGACCATCCCGCTCGAGGAAGTGGCGGACGATCTCGGGGTCGATATCTTTGATGCCAAGGCCGGCCTCAGGCTGGTGCAGTCATTCGACCCATCGGGCGTGGGCGCGCGCAATCTGGCCGAATGCATCGCGATCCAGGCGCGCGAGGCGGATCGTTACGACCCCTGCATGAAGGCGCTGATCGACAACCTCGATCTGGTCGCGCGCGGCGAGGTGGAGCGCCTCAAACGCCTGTGCCGTGTCGATGACGAGGATTTTGCCGACATGCTGCGCGAGCTGCGCAGCTACAACCCGCGCCCCGGCCTTGCCTTCGCGCCCGCCGAAACCGGCACCGTGGTACCCGACATCCTCCTCACCGGCAATGAGTCGGGCGGGTGGGACATCGCGATCAACGAGGAGACGCTGCCCAAGCTGATCGTCAATCGCGGCTATTATCTCGAACTGAACCGCGGGGCGACCAACAAGGAATCGCAAGGGTGGCTCAAGGAGAAGCTGGCCGATGCGCACTGGCTGATCCGCGCGTTGGACCAGCGCCAGAAGACGATTCTCAAGACCGCCGCCGAGATCGTCAAGCAGCAGGACGGCTTCTTCCGCCGCGGCGTTGCCGAACTGCGCCCGCTTACGCTGCGCGAAGTGGCCGAGCAGATCGGCATGCACGAAAGCACCGTGAGCCGCGTCACCAGCAACAAATATCTGTGGTGCGAGCGCGGCACGTTCGAGTTGAAATACTTCTTCACAAGCGGCGTCGCCTCAGCCGATGGCGAGGGCGCATCCTCCGCCGCGATCAAGGCGCGGATCAGGGCGCTGATCGATGCCGAGACGGCGAAAAACATCCTGTCCGACCAGCAGCTTGCCGAAATGCTCCAGAAGGAAGGCTTCGATCTGGCGCGGCGCACCGTGGCCAAATACCGCGAGGCGATCGGACTGGGGTCGAGCGCGGAACGGCGCCGCGCAAAGAAGCTCGCCGGGGCATCTTAGCGTTTTCCCTAGGGCGACGCGCCGACGTTAAGCCCTTAGCCTGCCTGCGATTTCGCTTTTCGCGAGGTGTGTCACGAAAGACTCACCTTAAAAAGTTAACGAGCTAAACGTCTTATTAACCTTTTTTGGTGAGAAGCAGCGTGGTTAACAGGTAACAACCTCTCCTAAGGCGAGGTTACCAGGGGTAAGACAGGGGACTGAGATGCGTGTTCTGCTGATCGAAGACGAACCGACCACCGCCAAGGCGATCGAGCTGATGCTCACCACCGAAGGCTTCAACGTCTATTCGACCGATCTCGGCGAAGAGGGTTTGGACCTCGGCAAGCTGTATGATTACGACATCATCCTGCTCGACCTGAACCTGCCCGACATGCATGGCTACGACGTGCTCAAGAAGCTGCGCGTCGCCAAGGTGCAGACCCCGGTGCTGATCCTGTCCGGCATTTCAGAAATGGATTCGAAGATCCGCTCCTTCGGCTTCGGCGCCGACGATTACGTCACCAAGCCGTTCCACCGCGAAGAACTGGTCGCCCGCATCTATGCCGTGGTGCGCCGTTCGAAGGGCCATTCGCAGTCGGTGATTCGCACCGGCAAGCTCGCCGTGAACCTCGATGCCAAGACCGTCGAGGTCGATGGCGCCCGCGTGCACCTCACCGGCAAGGAATATGCGATGCTCGAGCTGCTCAGCTTGCGCAAGGGCACGACGCTGACCAAGGAAATGTTCCTCAACCACCTCTACGGCGGGATGGACGAGCCCGAGCTCAAGATCATCGACGTGTTCATCTGCAAGCTGCGCAAGAAGCTGTCGCTGGCCTGCGGCGGGGACAATTACATCGAGACTGTCTGGGGCCGCGGCTATGTGCTGCGCGACTCGGAAACGGAAGTCGAAGCAGCGTAATCTTTGGAGAACCCGCCTCCGCGGGTTCCTCCTCGGTGCTGATCCGAGCCTTTCAGGCTCGGGCACCTGCGGCTCGGCCGCGTGGCCTCGCGGCCCGCCGGGCCGGAATAGCGCTTATCATTCCGGCAGTATTCGCGCCCGGGCCTCGGCCTCGGGCGTTTTGTCTTGCTTTCCGGCCGCTTGGCAGGATGGCGCGGAACACCGGCCCCGGCCTGCCCCTTGCGCACCCCACAGCACAAGGAGCACGAAACATGGCAGACAATCTCAAGGCCGGCGACAAGGTGACCTGGTCAAGCCACGGCGGCACGGCGCACGGCAAGGTGGTGAAAAAGCTCACCTCCGAAACCGAGATCAAGGGGCACAAAGTCGCCGCCTCGAAGGACGATCCGCAATACCTCGTCGAAACCGATGACGGCAAACAGGCCGCGCACAAGCCGTCGGCGCTGAAACGGGCCTGAGCCATGGCTGAGCAGACTTTCACCCCCACCCAGCGCATGGCCTCGGCCGCGCGGCATGGGTTGCGCCTGCGCGAAAAGTTCGGTCGCGGCGGCACCGAGGTGGGCGTGGCGCGGGCGAAGCAGCTTGCAGACCGCGACCCCGTCAGCGCGGCCGACGTGAAGTCGATGAAAAGCTACTTCGCCCGCCATGCCGTGGACAAGGACAGCGGGTCTCATCAGTGGGGTTCGGACAAGGACCCCAGTGCAGGCTATATCGCCTGGCTGCTGTGGGGCGGCGATGCAGGCAAGGACTGGGCGGAGCGCAAGGCGGACAAGCTCGGCAGCTAGCCGCCTGCGCGCCGATCAGCCGATCCGTTTGAAGACCAGCGCCCTCGGGTCCGGCATCTCGCCGCCGGGCCAGACGATCGTTTCGGTCATGCTGCGCCCATCCTTGGCGACGGTATAGACGCGGGTCGAAAAGCGCTCGCCGCCTTTGGCCAATGTCATCACCAGCGTATTGGGCGCCGGCTGGCGCAGCGCGACCGAATCGATTTCGGCGAAGTTACCGCCCACCGGCACCGGCACGCCATCTGTCGCCGCGGTGGAGATTGCCATGATCGTTCCGCCGTCACCAAACTTGCTCTGGACCACCGTGTGGATCCGCCCGTCGGCGAGCGGCTCGAAGGTGATCGTAACCGACACCGGGCGCTCGTTTTCCGGCAGGCGGGCGACATCGAGCGACCATTTCCCGGCAATCGGCATGGCGGCGGCGGCCTGCGCGGTTTCGGCAGCTTCAGGCATCGTGGTGGTGCCAGCGGCAAGCGCCAGTGCGAGGGCGGCGGCGGGGAGCAGGAAAGCCATGGCGATACGTCCTTTCGTCCATTCGAACCCCGTCTTGCGGGGCACGGACGCAGCCTCGGCTGACACGGGCGGCTGCGACAGATCGGATTTCCTGTCCCAGATTTTCTGTTCCGCCAGCAGCCGTGCCAGCTCGCGGCTGCTGCCCACGCCGGTCTTGCGCCGCGCCTCTCGCAGCCGTTCATTGATTGAGGCTTCCGACCGCCCGAGCTGCGCCGCAATCGACTTCACCGTGTGCCCGCCCGCCAGCAGGCGCAGGATTTCAAGCTCCCGCTCGTTCAGCGTGCGCGAAAGGGCATCGGGGTGCGGGGAGGGCAGGCTGGCCATGGCCATGACTCACCACAGCGGTCTCGCCCGCGTCCAGCACGATTTTCTTGTGCCGCGAACCCTCGCGTGCCAAGCGCCCGCCCCATGACGGCATTCAAGGAAGGCGATCCGACCACCATCACGCGGCTTTACGGGCGCTCGGTCGGCAAGAAGTTGCGCACCTATCAGCAGGGGCTGGTTGACAACCTCCTGCCGCAGATCGCCGTGCCGGCCGAGGGGGCGGTGACAAGCGAAGCGCTGTTCGGCGATTCGCGCCCTCTGCATTTCGAGATCGGCTTCGGCGGGGGCGAGCATCTTGCCTACCGCGCCGACCTCCTCCCCGATCACGGCTTCATCGGCGCGGAACCCTTCGTCAACGGGGTGGCGCAGGCGCTGACCCATGTGGCCGACCAGCGGCTCGCCAATATCCGCATCCATCATGGCGACGCGCTCGAGGTGCTCAGCCGCGTGCCCGACGGCGGGCTGACGATGCTCTACCTGCTCCACCCCGACCCTTGGCCCAAGGCGCGCCACGCCAAGCGCCGGATGATGAACGACGGGCCGGTCAGGCTGTTCGCGCAGAAAATGAAGCCCGGCGGCGAATTCCGCTTCGGCACCGACCACGCGGTCTATCTGCGCCATGCGCTGATGGTGATGCAGCGCCACACCGACCTGTTCGAGTGGGTGGTGGAAAAGCCGTCAGACTGGCAGCTCCGCCCCTCCAGCTGGCCCGAGACGCGCTACGAACACAAGGCGCGCACCGTGTATGGCCACGAGGTGTGGTATTTCCGCTTCCGGCGGCGGTAAGCCCACACGCCGCCGGTAGCGCGTGAAAGCTCAGCCCACCACCCCCGCGCCTGCCAGCACGGCGAGCGTCAGCACATCGGGTACGCTTGCCGTCATCGGCACGATCTGCACCGGCTTTTCCATGCCGATCATCATCGGCCCGATCGTGGCGTTGCTGCCCAGTTCGCGCAGCAGCTTGGCCGACAGGTTCGCCGATTGCAGCCCCGGCATGATCAGCACATTGGCCGGGCCGGACAGTCGGCTGAAGGGATAGAGCGCCATCACCTTGGGGTTCAGAGCCGCGTCGGGGGCCATTTCGCCTTCATATTCGAAGCCCGGGTCCTCACTGTCGAGGATCGCCACTGCCTCTCGGATCGAGTTCAGCCACTGGCCCGACGGGTTGCCGAAGGTCGAGTAGGACAGGAACGCCACCCGCGGTTCGTGCCCCATCCGCCGGGCGACCGCCGCGGTCTCCCTGGCGATATGGGCCAGCATCGGCGCATCGGGCCGCTCGTTGATGGTGGTGTCGGCAAGGAAGGTGGTGTGGTTCTTGCCGATCAGCATGTGAATGCCGAAAGGCAGCGCGCCGGCTTTGGGATCGAGCACCAGATTCACCTCGCGCACGGTCTGCGCGAAAGTGCGGGTCATGCCGGTGATCATCCCGTCGCCATGCCCCAGCGCCACCAGCAGCGAGGCGAAGACGTTGCGGTCCTGATTGACCATGCGCCGCACGTCACGCTCGGTATAGCCGCGCCGCTGGAGCCGCTTGTAGAGATAGGCGACCATCGCGGGCACATGCTCGCTGTCGGCCGAATTCTGGATCTCGAAGCTGCCCGGATCGCCGACCGAAAGCTGGTGCAGCTTGTCGAGCACCGCCTTGGTGCGGCCGACAAGGATCGGCGTGCCATAGCCGAAATCGCGGAACTGGATCGCGGCGCGCAGCACCACTTCTTCCTCGGCTTCGGCAAAGACCATGCGCTTGGGATTGGCGCGCGCGGTCTCGTAAACCGCCGAGAGCACCGAAGTGGTGGGGTTGAGGCGGCTGCGCAGTTGCATGCGGTAGGCGTCGAAATCCTCGATCCGCGCGCGCGCGACGCCTGAATCCATCGCGGCTTTCGCCACGGCGGACGACACGACTTCGATCAGGCGCGGATCGAAGGGGGCGGGGATGATGTAGTCGGTGCCGAACTTGTGGTTCTTGCCATAGGCGCTAGCCACTTCCTCGGGCACCTGCTGGCGCGCGAGTTCGGCGATGGCCTCAGCAGCGGCGACCTTCATCTCCTCGTTGATGGTGGTCGCCTGCACGTCGAGCGCGCCGCGGAAGATGAAGGGGAAGCCGAGGACGTTGTTGACCTGGTTCGGGAAGTCGCTGCGGCCCGTGGCGATGATCGCGTCGGGGCGCACGGCCTTGGCCTCGTCGGGCATGATTTCGGGCACGGGGTTGGCCATGGCAAAGATGATCGGCTTGTCGGCCATCTTCCTGACCCACTCCGGCTTCAAGGCGCCCGCCGCCGACAGGCCGAGGAAGATGTCAGCGCCGGCCAGCGCTTCTTCGAGGCTGGTGGCGGTGGTGGCGACCGCGTGGGCGCTCTTCCACTGGTCCATCCCCTCGCGGCCCGGGGTGATCGGGCCGGAACGGTCGCACATGATGACATTCTCGTGCCGTACGCCCATCGCCTTGACGAGCGCGGTGCAGGCGATGGCGGCAGCGCCTGCGCCGTTGACCACCACCTTGACCTCGCGGATGTCGCGCCCGGTCAGGTGGCAGGCGTTGAGCAGGCCCGCTGCGGTGATGATCGCGGTGCCGTGCTGGTCATCGTGCATCACCGGGATCTTCATGCGCTCGCGTAGCGCTGCCTCGATGATGAAGCATTCGGGGGCCTTGATGTCCTCAAGGTTGATGCCACCGAAGGTCGGCTCCATCAGCGCAACCGCACTGATGAAGGCTTCGGGGTCTTCGGTGGCGAGTTCGATGTCGATCGAATCGACGTCGGCAAAGCGCTTGAACAGCACGGCCTTGCCTTCCATCACCGGCTTGGATGCGAGCGCGCCGAGGTTGCCGAGGCCGAGGATCGCAGTGCCGTTGCTGATCACCGCGACGAGGTTCGCCTTGGCGGTGTAACGCGCGGCCAAAGAGGGATCGGCGGCGATGGCTTCGACCGGAACGGCGACGCCGGGGGAATAGGCGAGGCTGAGATCGCGCTGCGAGGTCATCGGCTTGGTGGCGACGATCTCCAGCTTACCGGGACGGATGGTCTCGTGATAGAACAGTGCCTCGCGCGCGGTGAAGCCGCCCCTGTTCTGGGTGTTGTTTTCGTCCGCCATGATGGCTGATCCCCTATCCGTCCGTAACGTAAACCGAGCACCGCTTAGCGTCACCAAGCCCGATGCGATAGGCGATTTATCGCAAGCACGCCCGGGGAAAGATGCAACAGCCGACATTCCCGAATCGGGTCGGCTGCGGGTAGGCGGGGCCATGGCCGCGCTCGAAGATCCCAAACCCACCCCGATGATGGCGCAATACCTGCGCCTGCGGGAAGAAGCCGGCGATGCGCTGCTGTTTTACCGCATGGGCGATTTCTTCGAGCTGTTTTTTGAAGACGCCCGGCGCGCCGCCGCGATCCTCGATATCGCGCTGACCACGCGGGGCGAACACGGCGGGCAGGCGATCCCGATGTGCGGGGTGCCGGTGCATTCGGCGGAGAGCTATCTGGCGCGCCTCATCAAGGCGGGCTGCCGGGTGGCGATCGCTGAACAGGTCGAAACGCCCGACGAGGCCAAGGCCCGCGCCAAGCGCGAAGGGCTGCCGTCCTCCAAGGTGCTGGTGGGCCGCGCGATCGTGCGGCTGGTGACGGCGGGCACGCTGACCGAGGAAGCTCTGCTCGAACCGCGCCGCGCCAATGTGCTGGTGGCCCTCGCCGAGCTGCGGGGCACGGTGGGGATCGCTGCGGTCGATGTCTCCACCGGGGCGATGGTGCTGGAGGAATGCGCCGCCGAACAATTGGGCGCGGCGCTGGCGCGGCTTGGCCCGAGCGAGGTGGTGGTGCCCGAGGACTGGCAGCACGGCCCCGACGAGGCGATCTTCCGCCCGCGCACCACCTTTGCGAGCGATGCGGGTGCGGAGCGGCTGAAGGCGGTTCACGGGGTCGCGACGCTCGACGCATTCGGTGCGTTCAGCCGCGCGATGCTGGCGGCGGCGGGCGGGCTGGTCGCCTATCTCGACCATGTCGGACGCGGCAGCCTGCCGTTGCTCTTGCCGCCCGTGGTCCGCGACAGCCAGGGCACGATGGCGATGGACGCGGCGACCCGCGGGAGCCTCGAAATTCTCGAATCCGCGCAAGGTGGGCGCGCGGGCAGCCTGATCGGCGCGGTCGACCGCTGCGTGACGGGCGCAGGCTCGCGCTTGCTGGCCGACGATCTCTCCGCGCCGCTGCTCGATGCCGCCGCCATCGAGGCGCGCCTCGCGCTGGTGCAATTCTGGCGTGACCGTCCGATCGAGCGCGCGCAACTGCGCGAAGCATTGCGCGCCATCCCCGATCTGGGGCGCGCGCTGGGCCGGGTGGTGGCGGGGCGGGGCTCCCCCCGGGATCTCGGCCAGCTGCGCGATGGCCTCGCCGAAGCGGCACGGCTGCACCACTGGCTGGCGAGCGCGCCCGACACGCCCGCCTTGCTTGGCGAGATCACAGCGCGGCTGACCGGCCACGGCGCACTCACCGACCTGCTCGCCCACGCACTGGTGCCCGCGCCCCCGACCGAGCGCAGCGGCGGCGGGTTCATCGCCGACGGCTACGACGCCGCGCTCGACGAGCTGCGCGCCACATCGGGCGATGCGCGCCGCGCGATTGCGGCGATGGAGGCGCGCTACCGCGAGGATACCGGGATCGCGAGCCTCAAGATCCGCCACAACGGGGTGCTGGGCTATTTCATCGAGGTCGCCGCGCGTCATGCGGATGCGCTGATGGCGCCGGACAGCGGCTTCACCCACCGCCAGACGATGGCGGGCGCGGTGCGGTTCAACTCGCTCAAACTGCACGAGGAAGCTGCCCGCATCGCCGAAGCCGGGGGCCATGCGCTCGCTTGCGAAGAGGCGCATTTCGAAACGCTGGTGGCCGAGGTCATCGCCGCGCGCGAAGCCATTGCCGCCACCACCGCCGCGCTCGCGCGGCTGGATGTCGGCGCAGGTAATGCCGAGCGCGCGGCCGAAGGCGACTGGTGCCGGCCCGAGATCGCCGAGGACGCGGGCCTCGCCATCACCGCCGGGCGCCATCCGGTGGTTGAGGCCGCGCTATCGAAAACCGGGGAGCGCTTCGTCGCCAATGATTGCCGGCTCGCCGCCGACAACCGGTTGTGGCTGATCGGCGGCCCCAACATGGGCGGCAAATCGACCTTCCTGCGCCAGAACGCGCTGATCGTGCTGCTGGCACAGGCGGGCTGTTTCGTGCCGGCGAGCGCCGCGCGCATCGGGCTCGTCGACCGCCTGTTCAGCCGTGTCGGCGCGGCGGACAATCTTGCGCGGGGCCGCTCCACCTTCATGGTCGAGATGGTCGAGACCGCCGCGATTCTTGCGCAGGCCACCAGCCGCAGCTTCGTGATCCTCGACGAGGTCGGGCGCGGGACATCGACCTATGACGGCCTCGCGCTCGCCTGGGCGGTGGCCGAGGCGGTGCATTCGCAGATCGCCTGCCGCTGCCTCTTCGCAACCCACTACCACGAACTCGCCCGGCTTGCGGAAACCTGCGAGGCGCTGAGCCTTCACCATGTCCGCGCGCGCGAGTGGGAGGGCGATCTGGTGCTGCTGCATGAACTCGCCGATGGCCCTGCCGATCGTTCCTATGGCCTTGCCGTTGCGCGTCTGGCCGGTGTGCCCGGGCCTGTCGTGGCGCGCGCCAAGGCGGTGCTCGCCAAGCTCGAAGCCACCCGCGAGGCGACCGGCGGGATCGCGGCAGGGCTGGGCGATCTGCCGCTGTTCGCCAACCTCAGGCCCGCCGAGCCGGAGCCCGCCAGCCCCGAGCATCAGCTCGCCGAAGCCCTGCGTGCAGCCGATCTCGACGCGCTGACCCCTCGCGAGGCGCTGGATCTGCTGTATGAATGGAAGCGCGGGCTGCCCCGGACCAAGGCGTGATTTCAACCAAGACTTAACCATGCGCCTGCTATGCAGCAGCCCATGCTCAGGTTTCTGTTCCAGAACAGCCGGATCGCGCTCGCTTTCGTCGTGCTGACCGTTCTTGCTGCCGTTGCGATGATCGGCCCGCAGGACAATGGCGGGCTTGTGACCCGCGCGGTGAGCCTGTCCGAAGGCCGGCGCGGGCTGCTGGCGTCCGACGGAGCGGTGCAAGCTGCCAATCAGACTGCCGCGCCGCCTTCCGTATTCGGCGAATACAATCCGCAAGGCGACGCCGGCCAATCGCCGACGGCAGTGCCTTCCGGCACAGGCAGCGGCAGCGGTGACGGCGGCGCAGGCAATCCCATGACCGCGCCGATGGCACCCGGCGCCGTGGTTGCGCCGCCGGGGCCCATCGATCCGATCATCCCCGACACCGCCGAAGCGCAATAGCGCCCATCCGGGAGGTCAATCCTCCTCGTCGTACACCTGCTCCGAACGGATGATGTCGTCATCGTCGCGCGCTTCGGCTTCGGCGAGCAGCGACACTTCCTCGGCCAGGCTTTCGCCGTCGGCGGTGGTCCAATCGTCGTCGGCATCGTCGGTGGTCTCACCGCCGTAGGCGCCGGTTTCGTCGTCGTGATTGGGCTCGCCCGCAAAGGCCGACATGTCGATCATGCCGGAGCCTTCCATCCGGCGCATCTCGTCGATCAGATCGCCGGTCGAATCCGGGGCGGGGTCGTAATCATTGCTTTCGGGCTTGGTGCTTTCCAGCGGGCTGGAGGTGCGGCTGTCTTCGCGCCGGGCATCCTCGGCAACATCCTGCGCCTGCGTGCCGACGGGGTCCTGTTCGGCATTGTGGGTTTCGGGCGGCAGGCCGTCGGCGGAATCGTGGGTGGCGGTGGTGGGCTTGTCCATCGGGGTTCTCCTTCGTGGCGGCAAAGCGCGAAGGAGCCTCCAATGTTGCCTAGCCGGGCAACTTAATGCGCCGGAACGCACGCCGCTTGCGCCGGATCAGCGCGTGGGGACCGGAGCCTCGCCCGAATAGTCGTAGAAGCCGCGCCCGGTCTTGCGGCCCAGCCATCCGGCCTCGACATATTTCACCAGCAGGGGAGCCGGGCGATACTTGCTGTCACGGGTGGTCTTGTACAGCACCTTGATGATGTCGAGGCAGGTGTCGAGCCCGACGAAGTCGGCCAATTGCAGCGGGCCCATCGGGTGGTTGAGGCCTAGGCGGCAGCCCTTGTCGATATCCTCGATCCCCGCGGTCGACTGGCCCAGCACGAACACCGCCTCGTTGATCATCGGCAGCAGGATGCGGTTGACGACGAAGCCCGGCTCGTCCTGCGAAAGCACCACTTCCTTGCCGAGGCCGCGCGCAAAGGCGGTGACGGCGTCAGTGGTATCCTTGGCGGTGGCGAGCCCCGGGATCACCTCGATCAGGCCCATCACCGGCACCGGATTGAAGAAGTGCAGCCCGATGAAGCGCGCCGGATCGGGCGAGTGGTTGGCCATGCGGGTAATCGGGATCGACGAGGTGTTGGACGCCATGATCGCCTGCGCGCCCAGAACCTTGCCCGCCTTCTCGAAGATCGCGTTTTTGATCTCCTCGCGCTCGGTCGCTGCTTCGATAATGAGATCGGCCTCGGCGAAGGGGGCGTAATCGGCGACGGGCGTGATCCGGTCAAGCAGCGCCTCTGCTTCGGCCGCCTCGATCTTGCCGCGGCCCATCAGCTTGGCGAGCGCCTTTTCGATTGTCACCTTGCCCGCTTCGGCACGGGCGAGGTCGACGTCGGTCAGCATGACCTTGATGCCATTGGCTGCGCAGGTCTGGGCGATGCCGGTGCCCATCTGACCGGCGCCGATGACGGCGATGTTGCGCATGGGGCTGGTCATGGGGAGTCGGTTCCTTCGCAGGTGCAGCAAGGCTGCTGCCCTAGCGAGGCGCTTTCGCAAAAGCCAGCGCTTAGCGCGCTATCTGTTTTGGCCGGGAACCCACTTCACGTCCATCCGCCCATTGTCGTTCACCACCCGGGCAAGAACGAAGAGGTAATCGGACAGGCGGTTGATGTAGGCGAGCGCCGCCGGGTTGACCGCATCGGCATCCGCCAGCGCGACCATCGCGCGTTCGGCCGCGCGGGTTGTGGCGCGGGCGATGTGGAGCCGGGCGGCAAGCTCGCTGCCGCCGGGCAGGATGAAGCTGGTGAGGGGCTCCAGCTTTTCATTATGCGCGTCGATCCGCTGCTCCAGCCAATCCACCTGTGGGGGCACGATCCGCAGCACCATTTCCGACGGGGCAAAATCGTCCCCCGGAGTGGCGAGATCGGCGCCGAGATCGAACAGGTCGTTCTGGATGCGGGTGATCT
>ERZ1066118.1552-NODE-1552-length-13901-cov-5.276759_pt1 | contig 13901 bp, 11 predicted proteins | sample MGYA00382765_ERZ1066118 | MGnify/ENA primary metagenome ERZ1066118 (study PRJEB33369, sample SAMEA5778348) | biofilm metagenome | biome: Industrial cooling water; feature: Water cooling tower basin; material: Biofilm | place: United Arab Emirates | collected...
CAGTCGGCCTCGCCGATTCTTCTGATTAATTCGGTGATTTCGGGGCGCAATTATCGCGGAATGCCGCAAATGGTCGAAGTCGCCAAAAAACTCGGCGCCGACGTGCTGAATTTCCAGCATTTCTGGTTCATGACCGACGCGATGCTCGATTCGCACAACAACCAATGGGGCGAATGTTTTCCGGTGACGAAAGAGGAAATGGGCACCATCGAAACCGAAGGCGTAAACGTGGATGAGCTGTTCGAGTTGATTTGCGAAGTCGAGAAAAACAAAGAGTTGCCGGTGCTGATTTATCCGAAATTCACCAAGCGCGAAATGGAAACGTATTACAATTCGCCCGAAGAGATGATTCGTCCGCGCACGCCCAAATGCGCGTGGCTGCAAACGGCGATTTTCCCGAACGGCGATGTTTCGCCGTGCTTCGATCACGTCGTGGGCAACATCCGCGAGCAGGGTTTCATGGAGATTTGGAACGGCGAAAAATTCCGCGCGCATCGGATGCGGTTGGCGCAGCACGGGCCGTATTCGCTGTGCGCGAGGTGCTGCGTGTATCATCGCGGCGACTGATTCAGAAAGTTGCGACAGGAAAATGTCAAGAATTTTCCCTGTATGAAAGATTGGAGTAAAATGGACGCCGGAAAATAGAGCCGCCTGGAGCTGTTTTCCGGCTTTTGTTTTTTGCAAAACCTCGCAGCATTTCGGTCGCAGACGTTTCGTGTCGGGCCAGTTCATCCATCATGCTCAAAAAACGCTCTTTTTCGTCGCTTTCGCTGGCTTTGGCGTGCGCTTCGCCGATTTTCGTGGCGGCGCCGCATTTGGCCCACGCCCAAACCGCGACGGCGCCTTCGGTCGTTGTGCGCTCGCTTTCGGGCGACATCGTGAAACTTTCGATTGGCGAAGCCGAAGGCGCCAAAGTCGGCGCGGTTTATGGCCTTTCGCGCGGCAGCACGAGCGCGCGCATCCAAATCTTTGAAGTCGACGCCTCGCAGTCGCTGGCGCGCATTCTCGATTCGACGCCGGGCTTTGTCATCACCGTCGGCGACACCGCGAAATTTTTGGGCATGGAACCGCTCGCCACGCCGCTCGCGCCGCAAAACAACGCGCCCTCGCAGTTGCCCGCCGCGCCGGTTTTGGCCGTTTCGGGCAAAAATGTGACGCTCGGCCTCGGCGCGCGCGACGGTATGGTGCCCGGCGCGGTTTACGCGATGCCGATGCTCGGCGAAGGCCGCGCCCGCATGATCGTTACGCAAGTGCGCGACGGCGAATCGACAGCGATTTTGCAAAACGTGGCCGAAGGCTTCACGCCGACGGTCGGCGAAATGGCGCGTTTCGTGGCCATTGAACCGCTGCCCGCCGAACTGCGCCCGCAAACTCCGCCGCCCGCTGTTATCACCGAAGTGCCGATGACGCCGACGATGCCCAGTTTCACGCCGGGCGAACAAGTGCCCGCGACGCTGCCGGTTTCGATTTCCGGCTCGACGGCGGCAGTGACGGCCATCGAAGGCGACAGCATCACGGTGAGCGCCGGAGCCAATCAAGGCGTGAAATCGGGTCAGACGCTGCCCGTTTTGCGCGATGGCGCCATTATCGGATTGGCGAAAGTGAGCGCGATCCGCGAAAACGACACGACGGCTTTCGTGCTGTGGCGCGATGAAACCGCCGCGCCGATTGCCACCGGCGACAGCGTGGGAATTTTGGCGGCGCGCGCGGGCACGATGCCGCTGGCGCCCATCGACGAGAAAACGCCCGCCGTCCTCGTGAAATACGAAACCGGCGCCTCGAACACTTCGGTGCCCAAAGCCGACCGCACTTACAATTTGCTGGCGTCGCTGGCCTCGACGGGCCTGATTAAATCGCAGCCGCCGCGCGTGTTTCACGACAACGGCGCGCGACGCCACGACGCTTCGGAAGACATCATTTTTTCGCGCGCGCAAATCGCCGGATTCATTCGCGAAGCGCTGGGCAACTACGAAGGCGCCGAAAACCGCGACGGCGCGGCGCTTTCGATGCTCACGAAGGATTTCCGCAAAGACCTGCTCGATTTGGGCGTTCCCGCCACCGAACTCGACCAATTTCGCGGCAAAGGCTTTCAAATCGGCGTTTCGACGTGGACGCGCGCAACCGTCACGGGCGGTGACAACGGCGCCGACAACCGCGACCCGTTCGCCGAACGATTTGGCGCGCGCCGCTCGAAAACCGGCATTGACACGCGCGTCAACGTGTTTTCGACGCTTTCCAACGATTTGCAGCTTTTCGGTTCGGGCGACATCGGCTCGAAAATCCGCGAAGGCGAGAAAAACGACGCCGAACTGCGCAATCTGTATTTGAAATACGATGCCAAACGACTGCTGCGCGGCCTGAGCCTCGAAATCGGGCGCAAAGAGCAGTGGTGGGGCGTCGGACAATACGGCACAACGGTTCTGGGCGACGCGGCGGGCGGCCTCGATTCGCTGCAAACCTCGTTCAAACGCGGCTCCTACGAACTCAACGGCTATTACGCTTATCTGGGCAAAGGCCCGGCGGGAAGCCCGCGCTCGTTGTATGGCCAAAATTTGAGCGTGCGCGTTGGCAAAAGCGCCAAAGTCGGCCTCGCCAGCACGCTGCTTTCGCCCAAAGACCGCTTCGATCCGAAACTGTTCGTGACGGCACTTTCGCCAGTTCCCCTGTATTTGGTGGATCGCGCGGATGATGACCCGACCGATTTGGCCAACACCAACGCGGTTGTCGGCGCTTACGGCGAAGTCGGCGTGGGCAAAGGCGCGCGCGTTTACGGCGAAGTCGTGCTGGACGATTTTTCGGCCAACGGCAACAACCAAATCGAAAACCGCAACGGCAGCCTCGTCGGTGTGCAGCTTTTCGATCCCAAAGACCCCGCGCGACTGGGATTCAAATTTGAATACGCGCGCTTCAACTCATGGGCCTACACGTTCAACCCGACGCAACTGGGGCCGGGCCGCGACCGCGACTACGAATATTACAACGACGGCGCGCCGCTCGGCTATCCGATTGCGCCGCTGTTTCCCGCGACTTTTGGCGGCGCCGAAAGTTTGCGCCTCGAAGCCTACGTGAAGCCGATGAAACGCCTCTGGATCAACGGCGGCCTCGAATTTTCGGACATCAATCCGCAAGACCAAAACGCCGCGCTGCCCGGCGAACGCGGCTTTTCGCGCCAACAGATTTACCGTTTGGCCGTCGGCTACGACCTTTCGCGCAACTGGTCGCTCACCGGACGCGCGCAACGCGTGGCCACCGATCAACCCAACTTCATCAAAGATGAAGACAGCCAGGTGGACAAGTTTTTGTCGCTCGAAATCGCGCGCTCTTTCTGAAAACGCACGGAAAATAGCGCTGGATGAAGGCTTGGGGTGAAGACCCTGACAAAAATTTTGCGGTGCGATTATTGCACATCGTGAGCGCGGCGCATAAACTGCCGCCGAATCTCTCATAAGAGAGGGGGACAATACAAATCAACATGAAAAATTGGATGCAACGTTTGGCGATTTTCGCGGTTGTTGGTGCGGCTCTTTCGAGCGCCGCTTTGGTCGGATGCTCTTCTCCCGAAGAACCCGAAGCCACTCCCACCACAGCTCCGGCTGATGCCGATCAATAATCGCGCAGTCACGCTTTAATTCTCGGATTAAACGTCTCGAAACGCCGCTTCAATGATTTGAGGCGGCGTTTCGATTTGTTCAGCTGGCCCAAGGGTTGACGTCACGCAGAGATGACGCTAAATTTTACGGGCCTCTGTGCGGCAGTGATTTTTAGGAAGAGCTGTGCTACGAGGACATCAAGCCGGGAAAGAGGAAAGAAAAACACGAAATGGCATTAGACCTCGCAAAACTTCAAGCCTACGACGTGGCGCCGCTCCAGCAACTGGATCAGGCCATCGGCGATGCGATTCGCAACGAACACGCCGAACGCCGTCGCAAAATCGAAGAACGCAAACAGCGCAAACTCAAAAAACGCAAACAAAAACGTCGTCGCTCGAACGACGATTAAATCTTCAGGCCACTTTCACGGCTTGATAAAGACAGCCGCAGAGCATTAAACTTTGCGGCCCAATGGCGGGAAAGCACAGCGGTTGTGCAGCGGAATCATAATCCGTTGGTCGGGGGTTCGAATCCCTCTCTCGCTACTCCCAACACCCAAAAATCCACCGAAAATTTTTCGGTGGATTTTTTTGCGTTTTCCGCCAAATTTTCCTTGCTTTTTCGCCGGAAATGTGCGAAAATATATCTCGCCTGAATTCACGGAATTCAGTGAATTTGACAGCTTCTCTTGGCCCTTCACCTTCGCCCCTGCGAAGTAAGGAGAAAAAACATGACAGACCTCAAAACCGAAAAGCGCGCCCGTGTTGCGCGCACCAGCGATTCTCGCAACGACGATTCTCGCACCAGCTCCACTCCGACCGTTGCTTCCGATTCCGCGAACGTCCCTGAAAACATTGAGGCGCGCGATGTGCAGGAAAGCGCAAAACAGGAAACTGAGAGCATGAACACCCCGAAAAATCCGACCAAAGACGCGGCGAACTTCGATGCCAGCGGCAGCGACGTGTTTCCCGATTTCGCCGTCGAGCCGCAGGAAGTGACGCGCCGCACGCAGATGCTCAGAGATTACGTGCGCGAGCACATGATCGAGGGCGAAGATTACGGCATCATTCCGGGCGGCAGCAAACCCACGCTGTTCAAGCCGGGCGCCGAAAAACTCAACGCGGTTTACGGGCTTTCGCCGCTCGTCGAAGTGACGAACCGCATCGAGGATTGGGACAGCGGCTTTGTGGCTTACGAAGTCAAAGTGCAGCTGCTCAACAAGCGCTCCGACCGCATCGAAGCCGAGGGCATCGGCTCGTGCAATTCGCGCGAACGCCGTTACAAAAACCAGGACGCCGCTGGCGTGGCGAACACGGTTTTGAAAATGGCGAAAAAACGCGCGCTCGTGGATGCGACACTCTCGGCGACGCGCGCCAGCGGCATGTTCACGCAGGATTTGGAGGACATTGATTTCGAGCCGGAACGCGCGAACTACGCGCCGCGCGAAGCGCGCAGCGTTCCCGAACGCGACCGCGCGCCGCAACGCGTCGAACGTCCCGCGCCGCGCGAAAACGGCGCGAGCGCACCGTCGAGCGGCGATTTGATCACCGAAGCGCAACAGCGCGCGGTGATGGCAATTGCGGGCCGCGTTTTCGGGCGCCACTCGCGCGACGAAGATTTGGTTCGCATGACCGACAAACCGCTCGAACAACTTTCCAAATCGGAAGCCAGCGCGCTCATCGACCGCTTGCGCGCCATGCTCAACGAAGCGCCCGGCAGCGCCGAAAACGAACCGCAATTCGTGCGCGCCAGTGAACGCCGGGCACGATAACTCAAACCGAAAAAAGCCGCTCAAAATCAAATTTTGAGCGGCTTTTGTTTTATCGGCTTGCCTTGGCGAAAAGCGGCATAAAGCCGCAGCCAACGAGGAAGTCGGCCTTCGCCGACATTTAAAGCGTTTCTCATGAGTTTTGAGCCATCGTCAAAACTGCGCTCAGCATGACGAACCGCGCGATGTCTCAGCACTTTTGAAAAACGCTATGGAGCGAAAAATGAGAAGTTTTCGCTCGCTCAAAGCCGTCGGCGAAGGCCGACTTTCTCGTTGGCTGCGGCTTTATGCCGCTTTTCACTTCGAGAATTCACGCGCGACAGTCGCACTTCATCCCAGTCGCCAAGGCCAGCCTTGACGCTACGACGCAGTTTCAAACTCCCAATCGAATCACATTCCACGAAAGTGGCGCCAGCGTTGCGCTCAAATGGCCGCTTTCAAAGCGTGATTTTCCATCGGCTTTGGGCACGACGGCATCGGGATTTTGCGCGGTGTTCGTCGCTTTGCGATTCGCGTGAGTCAGCGTGAGATGCTCCCGCAAAACGAGGTTTTCGAGGCCGCGAAATTGGGCGTCCACTTCGAGATTTTGGTTGGGGTGGCGGTTCACGGCGAAAAGCGTGGCGCTTTTTCGGTCGGGCGCGGCGATGAAAACGCTTTCCAGAAACGGCACATCCGCAATTTCGCCGGTTTGATAGGTCGGCGAACTCGTTTTTTGCTGCAAAACCTGCCCTCGCCCGAATTTTGAAGCGTGCAAAAACGGCCAGAAAATCGTTTGGCGCCACGCCGCTCCGCCGTTTTGGGTCATGATGGGCGCGATGACGTTGACCAATTGCGCCAGACACGCCACGCGCACGCGCTCGGCGTGTTTGAGCAGCGAAATCAACATGCAACCGACCACGAGCGCGTCCTCGAAGGTGTAAACGTCTTCGAGCCAGGGGCCAGCCGTTTTCCACGAGGGGATGGTTTTGTCGTCGGCGTTCGAGTGAAACCAAACATTCCATTCGTCGAACGAAAGCCCGATCTGTTTTTTGCCGCGCTTGAGCGTTTGGACGGTGTCGCAAATGGCGACGACTTCTTCGATAAACCTGTCCATCTGGACGGATTGCGCCAGAAATTGCGCAAGGTTGTCGCTCGGATTGCCGTAATAGGTGTGCAGCGAAATGAATTCGACGTGATCGTAGGTGTGCTTCAAGACCTCGATTTCCCATTCGCCAAAGGTGGGCATGGTGCGCGCCGAGCTGCCGCAGACCACCAACTCGATTTCGGGGTCTGTCCATTTCATCATTTTGGCGGTTTCGGCGGCGAGTCGCCCGTATTCGGTGGCCGTTTTCGCGCCCATTTGCCAGGGGCCATCCATTTCGTTGCCGAGGCACCACAACTTCACGCCGTAAGGTTTTTCGCGCCCGTTTTTGCGGCGCAAATCGCTCCAGAACGTGCCCTGCGGATGGTTGCAATATTCCACCAAATTGCGCGCGGCGTCGGCGCCACGCGTGCCGAGATTCACCGCCATCATCGCCTCGACACCGGCGGTTTCGCACCATTTCAAAAATTCGTCGGTGCCAAAATGGTTCGGCTCCAAAGTGCGCCACGCCAAATCGAGGCGCGCCGGACGCGTTTCGGGCGGGCCGATGCCATCTTCCCAGTTGTAACCCGAAACGAAGTTTCCGCCCGGATAGCGAACCAGAGGCACGCCGAGTTCGCCAATCAAATCCAGAACATCACGCCGAAATCCATCGGAATCGACGTGCGGGTGCGTCGGTTCGTAAAGGCCGCCGTAAACCGCGCGGCCCAAATGTTCGATGAACGAACCAAAAAGACGCGGATCGACCGAGCCGCGAACGAACTCGACATCGGCGTAAATGTGAACTTTCATGGACAAAAAAGGGACGAAACAGCTTCACGACTCGCGCGCGAGCCACTGCAAAACTTCGTCGTGCGTGGGAAGCGCGGGAATGGCGCCGAATTTCTGGGTGGCGATGGCGCCCGCAGCGTTGGCGTAGCGCGCGGCTTCGCGCAGATTTTCGGGCGTGAGAAACGCCGCGAAATTTTCGGGGTTGTGGCGGCAAATGAAACTCAAAAACGCCGCGACAAACGCATCGCCCGCGCCCAAAGTATCGAGCGGCGAAACGCGAAACGCCGGAAATGCGAGCGAAAACTCGCGCGTGGCGAGGCGAACGTCTTCGCCGCCGCTCGTCATCACCACGAGTTGCGGCCCACTTTCGAGAATTTTGGCGGCGCCCGACTCGAAATCGGCGTGCCCCGTCACAAATTTCCACTCTTCATCGGCGATTTTCACGAGGTCGCTTTGCGGAATCGAACGCCAAATCAGCTCGTGAGCGAGCGCAAAATCATCCCACAGCGATGGGCGCCAGTTGGGATCGAACGAAACCAAAACGCCCGATTCGCGCGCCTTTTGGACGGCCTCGAATTGGGCGCCGCGACACGGTTCGAGCGAAAGCGAAACGCTGCCGCAGTGCAGAATTCGCACGCCATCGAAGAGCGCGGGCGAAAATTTTTGTGCGTCGAGAAGCGCGTCGGCGCCCGGATTTCGATAAAAGCAGATGTCTTTTTTGCCGTCGGCGCGCGTGGCGACAAAAGCAATCGTGGTGCGCGCGTGGTCGCTCAATTGAACGTCGCGCACGTCAACGCCCTGCTCGCGCACCAATTCACGCAGCCACAAACCGAAGGGGTCGTCGCCGACGCAACCCACAAATTTGGCGCTCACGCCGAGTTTGGCGGCGCCCACCGCGACGTTGGCGGGCGCGCCGCCGGGAGCCTTGATCCATTCGCGCGCCTCGCCAATGGCCGCATCGGTCGTGGACGAAACCATGTCCACCAACAGTTCGCCAAGGCTCAAAATTCCGCCTGGCCGCAAGTGTTCGATTTTCACGGCGCGCCAGTTTGACAGAGAAATTTCGGCGACAAAAAACGGCACCGAAAATCGGTGCCGTTTTTGGAGGGTTTGATCACTGGGCCGAGCCAGAATTTATTGGCCCATCATCGCGCGCTGCACGCTGGGCGGCAAAATCACGCTGTCGATCACGTGGATCACGCCGTTATCGGCCATCACGTCGGTTTTGACGACGTTGGCTTTGCCGCCGATGCCCGGATCGAGCATCACGCCGTTACGAAGGCGCACGATGACTTTTTCGCCCGCCGCCGTCGCCACGTTGGTGCCCGAAGGCAGTTGCGTGACTTTGGCCGCCGTCACTTTGCCCGGAATCACGTGATATTTCAGGATCGTGGCGAGCGTGGCCTTGTTTTCGGGTTTGAGCAGATTCTCAACGGTTCCGGCGGGCAATTTCGCAAAAGCCGCGTCGGTGGGTGCGAACACGGTGAGCGGGCCTTTTCCGGTGAGAGTCGGCGCCAAACCTGCGGCTTTGGCCGCCGCGATGAGCGTTTTGAACTGTCCGGCGGCCTGCGCGGTTTCCACGATGTTGGCCGCTTGCGCGCTTTGGGCCGACGTGCCGAGCGAGGCGGCAACTCCGAGGGTGGCAAACAATGCTACTTTTTTCATCTTCTTCTCGTTTCCTTCCTTTGATTTTTCCCTTTTCGCCTGTCAGGGTTTCCCCTAAATCGGGCTTTCGGGTCTTTTCACTCAACCGATTTTCGGTTAAATAGGTTTGTTCGCAATACGGGTGCCCAAAGGAACTTTAAACTCTAAGTTGTGTTAATTGGTTTGCTGGCTTTACAAGGGGATTACGTTTCCCATTCGCGCGTCTTAGACGAGTTTTCGGTCGAAACGCGCCTGGTTCGCAGCCCCGACGACCTCGAAAATCTGTCTGGTTTGGTCATTCCGGGCGGCGAAAGCACCGTGATGAGCCGCCTTTGCGAGCGTTACGCGCTTCTCGAACCACTCCGTTTGCGCGCGCGCGACGATTTTCCGTTTTTTGGCACCTGCGCGGGCTTGATTTTTCTGGCGCAGTCCATCGCGGGTAGCTCACGAAACTTTGCGCAGCAAACGCTCGGCGCGCTCGACATCGAAGTGCAGCGCAACGCTTACGGCGCGCAAATTTCGTCGTTCGAGGCGGCGGTTTCACTCGAAATGCCGACGCAAATTCCCGAAACCATTCACGGCGTTTTCATTCGCGCGCCGCGCATCGTGCGTGTGGGCGAAGGCGTTGAAACCTTGGCTTTTCACGAAGAAAACGGCGAAAAAACGCCGGTCGTGGTGCGTCAGGGGCGCACGCTGGCCGCGTCGTTTCACCCCGAACTCGCGGGCGAAACGCGACTTCATCAAATTTGGCTCGACTCCATTTCATGAAAACCGATTCTCCGTTTAAAATTCTGGCGCTCGCACTATTTTTAGTGGGAATCGGTTTTTTGGTCGGTTTCGGCTTTCAATCGCGCGCCTCGCAGCAAGCCAACAACGGCAACGGAAACGGCGGCGCCAAAGCCACGCCCACGCCCGCTCCGGCGCCCGTAGTGCGCACGATGCAAGCCGCGCCCGACGCCACAAAACTCGCCATCACCGCGACTTTTGCGAATTCGGCCAACGCCGGAATCTGGATTCTCAATCTTCAAACGCGCCAGACCACTTACAGCGCTTCGCCCGCGGGCTGGCAGGATTATGTCGTGAGCTGGAAGGACAACGCCACGCTTTTGCTGGAGCGCGAACGCATTCCGCGCCCCGCCGCCGAAGCGACCGGCGGAATGTATGAAGCGCCCGTTTCGGAGGGCGAAACCCGCGAAGACCAGTGGAGTTTCGTCACACCCAAACTGCCGCGCGGCGACCGTTTGATTTCGGGATTTTACGGCACCGACGGCGATTTGCACCTCAAAACGCGCTCCGAGCCGAAAGCGATTTACCGCGTCGAAGGCGACGCGGCGCGAAAACTTGATGACTCGGCGTTCGCCTACGGCCAAAACCGCGTCGTGAACGGCTCGCTGTTCGTGGTGCGCGACCTTTCACCCCGCGATTCGCGTCAGGCGCTTTTTCGCGTGCAGGGCGGCGCGGCGCGCCAAATTTCGCCACCGCTCGAAGATGTGGCGTGGAGCTACGTCGCGCCTTCGGGGAAATCGTTTCTCACCGCGCGCGAAGAGGTCGAAAACTGGGTCTGGACGCTCTACGAAATCGGCGAAAACGGCCTTAAAAAAGTGCGCGAGGCGCCGATTCCGCTCGATGTGATTTCGGTGTTTTGGTCGCCGGACGAAAAGCGCATTTTGGGCGCGGCGGGCGAGCGTTTGTGGAACATCGAAATGCCATTGCTGCGCGCGACGCCGCTGGGATCACGCACCGATTGGAGCGCCGACGACGTGGCCTGGATTGGCAACAGCGCCGTCGCGGTGGCCTCGCAGGGCGAAATCTGGCGCGTGGACGTGCCATCGGGAAAAACCGACTCGCTGTGGAAATTCCCGCGCGAATTTTGGAAATAATCTCGCTCTAAACTGCGCGCGAAAAATGTCACTTCTCGCTTTTATCGGCGGCACCGGCTTTGATTTGCGCGGCCCCGATTCACCGTTTTCCGCGCCGCGCCACGAGCAAATCACCACGCGCTGGGGCGTGGCCAACGTCACGCACGCCACGCTCGAAGGCCGCGCCGTCGTGTTTTTGCACCGTCACGGCGCGACCGATTCGCCGCTGCGCAAAGACGTCCCGCCGCACAAAATCAACTATCGCGCCAACATCGCGGCGCTCAAATCGTTGGGCGTCACCGGCATTTTGGCCTCGACTGCCGTCGGATGTTTTCGCGCGCAATGGCCCATCGGAACGCTCGTGTGCCTCGATAATCTGCTCGATTTCACCTCGAACCGCGCCCAAACGTTTTTCGATTCGCGCGCCGTTCACATTGATGTCACGCAGCCATTTTGCCAGCATTTGCGCGCGATTGTGCTTCAAACCGCAGCGGAAAACGGCGTCGAAATCGAAGGAAGTGGCACCTATCTTTGCACGAACGGGCCGCGTTTTGAAACTGCCGCCGAAATTCGGATGTTCGCGGCGTGGGGCGCAGATGTCGTGGGCATGACGGCGTGCCCCGAAGCGTTTTTGGCGCGCGAAGCCGAAATTTCGTATTGCGGCGTTTCGATTGTCACCAATCTCGCGGCGGGAATTTCGCCGCACGCGCTCACGCACGAAGAAGTCACAACCGCGATGAACGCCGCCCTGCCCCGCCTCGCCGAACTGTTTCTCGAAGCCGCGCGCCGCTACGAAGACGACCCGCAAACGCCCGCGCGACGCGCCGTCCGGGAATACGAACGCGACGGTTTCGAGCCACTTTCGCTGGTGTGTTAAAAAATTCGGGCGTCGGAAATCGGCTATTTCGGCGCTTTTTTCACTTTTGGCGCGGCCCGAATCGGGGAACAATGGAATTACCATGACGCATCAATCCACCGATTTCCCAATCAGCCCAGAACAGCTCGCCGACTTCGAGCGCGACGGATTTCTCGCCGTGCGCGGCGTGTTTTCGCCCGAAGAAGTGCAGACGCTGCGCGAGCATTTCATGGAAATTCAGCGCGAGGCGCTCGACCAAACCTCGCCGCTGCGCCCTTTTTACGAGCCGAAAACCGCCGAAGAAGCGGGCGGCGATGTTTTGAAGCAGTTTCCGCGCGTGATGCATCCGCACCGCTTCGATGACCTCTCGAAAAAAACGATGCTCGACGCGCGCGTTCAAAGCATTCTGGCCCAACTTTTCGGAGAAGACGTGCTGGCCGCGCAATCAATGTTCTACTTCAAACCCGCCGGAGCCAAAGGTCAGGCGCTGCATCAGGACAATTTTTACCTGAACGTGCGCCCCGGAACTTGTATGGCGGCGTGGACGGCCATTGACGCCGCCGACGCCGAAAATGGCGGCATGTTCGTGGTGCCCGGCTCGCACAAACACGGTGTTTTGTGCCCGACGATGGCCGACATGAAAGAATCGTTCACGACGGAAAAGGTCGAAATTCCCGAAGGTTTGCAAGCGGTGCAAGTGCCGCTCGAAGCGGGCGACGTGCTGTTTTTCAACGGCGCGTGCATTCACGGATCGACGCCCAACTCGACTTCCAATCGTTTTCGCCGCGCGTTTATTTGCCATTACGTGCCCGCCTCGACAACCGGAATGAACGAGCATTATTACCCGCTGCACGATTTCGCGGGCAACGTCATCGAGCGCGAACGCATCAGTGGCGTGCTGAACACCTGCGGCGCCGAAGATTGGGAAACCTTTGAAAAACAGCGCGAAGCCTGGCTGCAAAACCAACCCGCTGGCGCCGGAATTCATTAAAAACCGCGTTCTAAACGAAAAACCCAACGCAAATGGCGTTGGGTTTTTCGCGTTTGGTGAGGGATTTCAATGAAAAATTCTCCGTAGCGCCAAGGCTTGCCTTGGCGACTCTTCTCACTCCGAGTTCAAACAACGCCAAAGCAAGCCTTGGCGCTACAAAGGCATTTTCAAGCCGACTCGCGCACGTTGAGCGCCGCTAACAACTCGTCCGAATTTTCGATTTCATCGGGCGAAAATCCCAAATCGCGCGGTTTGCGCCCCGAAATTTCCGCTTTGAGCCTGGAGTTTTGAGTCGAAAATCGAGTTTCGCGCAAAGGCAAAACCAATCGCGGCGCTTGAGGCGTGACGATCAAAATTTCATCGCCGCGAATTTCAACGCGCCCCAATTTAGCGCGCTCATTTTTGCGGTTCCATTCGAGCCGACTCGCAAGAGGCAAGCTTATTATCGTTACTCCTCCCCCAATAATTCCTGATGCCACGCCTCCAAGCCAATCGAATTTGGCTGCCAAGGCAAAAACAACTATGCAAAATACGACAATTTCACCCCGCGTTTTTCGAGTTCTTCGAGAAACTCATTTGGTTTTTCGAGAAAACGCAAATCAAAAACAAGGCGCCGCGTTTTTTGGCCGTTTCGCCACGAAATTTCGAGTGTTTCAAAACGTTTTTGCACGCATTCGATGGCTGTAATTGGGATATTTCGCCCCTGAATTTCGAGCGTATTTGCGGATAGAATCGGCGAAAATCTGGGGCGTAGTGCGATTGCCACAAAACGCGCGACGCTGGCACCAACCAAACCGCTTCCAAGAGCGAATGGGAAAATGACCAAACGGCTTATCGCCAAGTCAGCACCAAATTCGGTGACTAAAACCGGACTTAAGAGCAAAATTGCCGCGCCTCCCGAAAGACAGAAAATTGCTAAGGCCCACTCGGAGCGCGTTGGTGGATGGACGGGAAAAATCATCGCGGCGAAAGCGGGATGAAGTTTGATTTTTTCTGCGTTCTTCGCGCCACTTCTTCGACGAAAGCCATACCGTTTTGAAGTTCGCGCGCGCCGACTCGCCATTTTTCGCCGCGAAATCGGATTTCGAGTCGCCCGTTTTTCACGCTGGTTTGCGTGATTTCGTCCCATTTCACGAATTTTTCGCCGCCGGTTCCGCTCACGATTTTCAGGCCCGCATCGGAAAGTTCCACGCCGCCGCGTCCGGCGCGGCGACGGCGCACATCAAACTGCCACGTCGCGTAGAAAAATCGCGCCATAATCGCCAAACCGCCGCCGACGGCAATCGCGCCCGCGAGCGAAGCGAGCCTAAAACCCAATCGCGCGCAAAACGGCTTCGCTCT
>ERZ1066118.1553-NODE-1553-length-13897-cov-7.684222_pt1 | contig 13897 bp, 29 predicted proteins | sample MGYA00382765_ERZ1066118 | MGnify/ENA primary metagenome ERZ1066118 (study PRJEB33369, sample SAMEA5778348) | biofilm metagenome | biome: Industrial cooling water; feature: Water cooling tower basin; material: Biofilm | place: United Arab Emirates | collected...
ACCGAAAGCGTAGGGAGGAACGACCGAAGCTGTAGGTTGTCGTGGTGCAATGCCTTGTTGTGTTGCAACGCGATCAAGTGTTAGCCAAAAGTGGCTTTTACAATCACGCCATTTTCGATATGCACATTAAGACGATTCATGTTCAAATCCGCTGTGCCGAAGTATTGTTCTCCGTCTCGGCTGCGAACCCGAAACTTGCCACCGCCTTGAACCACTACGTCACGGACCGCTTCCTCTGTCTGCCCGATGACACTTTCGAGCCACGCGGCTCTCTCATCTAAAATAGCTTCTTCGCTCATCAAAACCTCCCGCCTGCCGGTAAGCAGGCTTGCAGCACAACGACCAAGCTCACCCGCCGCCGGAAGCGTAGGCTGTAGCGAGGCACGAGCGAAAGCCGAAGCTGTAGGCGGTCGGGTGCAGCGCCTTGTTGTGCTGCTGTTGGGACGCCGGAGCCGACACTGCCGCGTGGCTAAAGTACTTTGAGGCGAGCCGAAACGTATCAGCCGCCGAAACCCAAAACCTGCAAGCGAGCCGAAACGCCCCGACACGCAGAAACCAAAACCCGCACAAGAGCAGAAACGCCGCGCCACAAGAAACCCAAAAAGCCGCGCCTGAGCCAGCTACTTCCAGCCGCAGAAGCACCGACGCGAGTACTCGCATCCAACGCAGCCAACTATCAGCGACCGGAGTACTCCCGCCACGCGACGAACACGGCAGGCGCAGCAGCACAACGCCTAATTTCAGCCGCCAACGGAAGCGCCAGAGTGAGGCACGAACGGCGGCGCTGTAGTTGGTCGCGCTGCAACGATTTGTTGTGCTGCAACGCGACCAAGTTCTGCCGACGTGCTAACCACTACACTACGACCACATGGGCCGGTTGGAATCGAACCAACGCTTTCGGTTTGACGGGCACTATCCGTTATGCTACGCCTTGCGGCGGCAGGAATCGAACCTGCATCTCCGTCCTGAGCGTGCGGGCAGGAATTGAACCTGCTCGGTTAGGAGGCATCCGAGGCTTGCTAACCACACCTCGTCTTTTCTCGCCTGCGTGTCACCGTCCACGCCGCCGCACGCATATTAAATTGTAACAGCGACAGAAGCGCCGGACTTGCAGCACAACATCTGTTTATGCCGCAACTCTGTTTTTCGTTTAGGTTTAAGAATCAAAACCTGAACGCTTTTGCGATATTTTGTTCAATTTGACTTGCGGTATAATTCCACCCAAAGAGGGTTTTGCCGCAAGCCATCTACAACATCTCGACGCCAGTGTTGGGTTACAGGCGGTCGTCATCCAGTTCAGCGGGTGTGTCATCCTTGCTTTCCTTGTAATGCTTGCCACGCACTGGATTGCCCAGCCGCGACGGGTCGTAGTCGGTGCGCAGTGCGTCGGTGTCTGTCCCTGTGCCTGTGGTCGTAGAAAGAAACGGCATTGCCACAGCCTGCACAAAGTAACCCCACTGATGCCCTGACGTCGGCACAGCGCAGACGCCGCCTATCAAGACGTAACCGCGATTTAGATGGTCTTGAACCATACGCTCCAAATCTTCTTCTTCGGATGCTTTTAAAACAGTGTAATTTTTCATTCGTTGCCACCTAAGATTTCAGAAAGGCCACAAGTGCATGGATCGTCATTGCTTTTCCAGTTGATGATATTTTCAAACAACTGCGGGCACTCCGATTCGTGTTGCGCGTATTCTTTTAACTGCTGAATTTTGCGCTCTTTGGCTTCCAGTTGAGATAAGAGAAAATCGATGTCGCTCCTCGCATTGTAAAAAAACAACATATCATTTCTACGGTTATCGCTTTTCGGGAACTGTGCAATAACGCGAATGAGTGTTGCATGTTCGCCATTGCGAAAAACATGAGGCGTATGGGATCGCAGTTGTGCGCTCGTAATTTCAAATGGATGTTGCGTCGCATTCTGCAAACGCTCTCGAATCTCTTGGATCCGCTTTCCCTGTGTTGGTTGATTACTCATTTGTCCTCCATCGGCTCATACAAATTGCTTCGCAGCTTGTATCCCAGTGCTTTTCCAACTCGTACCATTGTTCTTATTGTCAGGTTTTGACCTCGCAACATTTTTGTGACTGTCATTCGGCTTACGCCCATGCGCCGCGCAAGCTCGGCCCTACTGACGTTTTTCGCCTCCATCATCGCAAAGATTTCATCGGCGATATCGTCTTGAGCACACGTGACCGCATGTTCAGGATTTGTTTCAATCTGCTCAATAAAAGCTTTGTGTCGCTCTATAATCACGCACTCGTTGTGAGTACTCATTTTCCCTCCGATTCCCTTTGAATCTGCTGTAGAAACTCGTTAATAGCTTTTTGTGCATCTTCGTCGCGGAATGGTGCATTTTGAATGTCTGAACCTTCAATGTCTCGCACCATTTCAGAAAGTGAATCTACACAAATATGTCGCTGATTGCGCGCTGCAATTTTAGCCAGCAGCGGCAGGTTGGAATTGAGTTGTTCGAGTTCTTGTTTGCTCGCATCGAGTTCGCTCTTCATTACACGGAATTCAAGAGCCACACCGTCAATCGCCGGGTCTTGCAACAAGATTTCGTTCAGCCCGCAGGAACACACGGAATCGCTGATTTTTCCGCAACCCTCCATGTGTTGTGCGTATTCCACCAACGCTTTGTATTTCTTAGCCCATGTCGCATCCATGTGATGCTGGCCATATTCGTAGTCGGAAGATGTCTGGCGCGCCATCAATTCGTTTTCTACTTCATCGAGAGCAGAGAGAAGCACCTCCACATCTTCGTATGTAACGTATTTTAGCTTTTGCTTGATTTTTTCAATTCGTTCGTTGTGAGTGCTCATTTCTTGCCCTCGCTGTAAAAATCAAACTGTCGGCACAGCAGGTGGAGCATCACCATGATGCGATATTTTGGCGACTTCCACTTTTCAAGCTCTGCGCTGTAGTATTCGACCGCGCGATGCCGCAACCGGCGCTCGTCCGCGATGACCTCGGCCAGCAGCCTGTTTTGTTCCTGCAAGCGCTCAATCTGGCGCAAGTAGGTTTGGCGCTCTGTGCTCGTTGGTGTATTGTGAGTGCTCGCTTCTTCGCTCTCGCCGCGTTTCCACGCGGGCCATGATTCAACTTTGCGGGCTGTTTTTTCAGCGTGCTCCCAAAAAGCGCGTGCCTCCAGTGTGTCTTTACGGGGAACGATGCTCATGTTGACTTCCCTTTGAGTTTCGGCGGCGTGCTGCGACTGCTCAGTCGAGGCAACGCAATTGGTTTTAGAACCGCACCGCACTGGCGACAAAAGAGTGTCCCGTCACCCTTCTTGTATATTTCATGCTGCCCACGGTCGCGGCACACTTGGGCGTAATCTGGTTGTTGAGTGCTCATGATGAATGCTCCAGTGTCTTTGGCTCTTTCGATGGTGGTTGCAAGGGAATTACATGTTTTGAAGGCTTGCTCCAAAAATGGCCGCAAGTGTTACATTTGTAAAACATCATCGCACCACTGCCATACCAGCAGCGAATGTTGATTGATGGGCAGTTGGGGCAAATGTATTTCATGTTGTTTTCTCCAATTCCAGTTGTTTGGCAATCTCAATGGCACGATTCAAAAGATGCTGAAAGTAGGGCATCGCATCAAGATCCAAAAACGTCTGTGGCGTTTGGATGTGAACACTACCTTGTGTATTGGATACCCAACATCCCGGCAAATCCACGTCTGCATAATACAGAAAATAGATTTTCCCCAGGCTGCCGCCACTGCGTTCTTCGATTGTGATTTCTGGCAACTCATTTGGTTCACTCATTGTTGGCCTCGCTTTGCGAAAGGCGCTGCAAGCGGTTAATTTCGTCGGCGATGAGCGCACCGGCGTTCACTAAATTCTCAATGACATCACGGTCAAACTTGAAAGGCTCTCGAAAAGGCCAGGCATGTTCACTGGCAACGGCGTCTTGAATTTCCTCGTCGCTTTTGAATGCGTTGAGAGCCACAACAACACCAGTTACAGCATAGTAAATAGCCGCTTGTGTTAATTCAAACCGTGTGTGTTGCGCGTCGTGCTCAGGCGTCCAACCCTTTTTGGTGTTTCTTTTCTGCTTTTCCGCAATCAACTCAATTCCTGTTTTCATCGCCATTCAACCTCCATTTTCACCTGCACCACTTCGCCCGTGAGCGCGTAGTAGCAGATGCGTGACAGTTCGAGTGCGGCTTCACGTTCATCTAAAGTAAAAATCCATGTTGGGCCGCGCAACTCTTCTCCGCGAATATCCCCAAATGACTCAAGGGCATCTTTCATTCGGCTTAAAGCAAGGTCGCCGCAATTCATCAAAACCCCGTCTTTCAGCCGCCACGCTGCCACCAAGTCACTGCAATACTTGCACTGCGGCTCAGGTGTATTTGACCATGATTGCTGCCACACATTGCTTAATTGCAAACCGTTGACGTAATCAACTGCTTCTTGAATCGAACATGATTTAGGCGGCACTGTCGGCTTCGGCTCCAACGCCTGCGCGATTTCTTCATTCAGTTGCTGCGGTGTGAGTACTCGTGTCATGGTTGTAATTCCTTTAATGCCTCGGCCAGTTCGTTTAATTCATCACCCAGATCAACGAATCCGTCACAATACGCAACATCGCGCGCTTGTTCCACAAATCCAATTCGCTTCTCAAACTTTCGCCAAATATCCTTCTGGTATTCACCAACAGCAGTTTTTTGTTCGTCTGTGAGTACTCGCATTATTCTCCTTTAGCAGCTTCTAAAAAGTGCTGCATCCAATCGTCCGCAGTCTTCGCTTCCTCGTAAGTTTGGTCACTGTCCGCAATGCGCTCGCACGCCAATCGTAGGGCCGCTTCCATTTCCTTTTTCCCTTCGGCCTTACCATCATTGAAGGCCGATTCCAAACCAGCAAAAACGTCTGTTGAGTTAAACATTTGATTCTCCCTTCATCGCGGCATCCAGCGCAGCCAGTGCGCGAAGAACATCTTCGCACAAATCACATCTTTGAGGCAGGTATGAGCCACACGCGCCACAACTGGTATCTCTCACGCGCTCAAGAATCTTATACATCTCTTGCACCGCGTCTGATTGCAGCACCTTTGCCCGTTCATGCGCGCGGACAGCGGCTTCAAACTCATCAAACGCCCATGTGAGCGATGGGTTTGTTTTTATGAGTGCGTTGCGCCAATCGTAAAAATCCTGCTCCAACTCTTTCAAATCACTGATCATGTCTTGCTCCCGATACGCGATTTCATGTCGCCTAATCTTCACGCGAGTAAATAAGTTCTCCGTTCAAAACTACATCGTGGATGCAGTCATGCCCGAACCTCAGCACAAAATCGTTTAGCTTTCCGTATTGATTGAAGTCGTAACGATAAATGTTGTCGCGGTCGCCGCCGATGCCAATTTTCAGGCGGCAATAATCATCGCGTTTAGCCAGTCGCCAATACAGCACGTATTTGTTGTAGCCGCAAAGCTCCAAATGACAGTCACCGTAATTTTCCAAAATCCACACCAGAGATTTCATTCCCATCTCATCCTCCAATTTTGCATCCGCGCTGGGCGGCTGAGTACTCACTTCTCGCCTTCCTGCGCTGCTATTACAAGCAAAACTTCCAAGTCCGCCTCGGCTTTGGCAAGCTCGCTTTTCATGCGCTCAATGACGCGTTTTTGTGCATCAATGATGAACATATAAGCCTCGTGCTTAGTGGGAAACCAGTTGCCGTTCCATTCAGGGCGAAAACCTCGAATATACAGCTGACTACGAAACTTCCCATCGCTGCACTTATAAATCTCCCGGATGACATTATCCTCCGCAGCTACAACCCTGATTTCCGTTGGTTCTTTGCTGTGCTCGAAGGCGTGCCACCAAACCGCCGCATTGTCGTAATCTTCCTGCGTGTATTGCTTGCTCATTTTCAATCTCCTTTGTGAGAACTCGAATCATCTTTTAAAAGCTCTGCTACCTGCAAAACAACATCGTCAGAAACTTCGCTCCATCTCGTGTTGTTGATTTTATAGAGAGCTTTCTCGCGCGCCTGATAGTCGCTCAGGGCTTTGAGATTCGCCTTAGTTGGTTCGATGAGCTTTGTGTCCGAATCGCCACGCTCGCGACCGTTGCTTTTGTTGAATCGTGCTTCATGTGCGAGGCGGTAACCGCGCGACACAACAACCTGAGTGTTGGTCAGCTTTTTGACTTCACCAAGCTGCCAGCAATGCACCCCAGGGCGCGTCAACAGTCCTTCAACTTCCACAATCACCTTGTCACCGGTCTTCAGGTTTTCAATCCATTTCAAATTGTTCATCTTCTCTCCTTGTGAGTACTCACGCCTCGACTAAACACTTTGTCTTCATTTCTTCAAACCAATCCGAAATTCCGCCGTGTGCAATAATTGCCTGACACTCCTCGTCGTCGCTTAGAATGCCAATGAATTCACGCATCACACACTCAAGATCGCCATTTTCAAAACAATCATGCAATGGCGCATCGTGCCCCGCGCGGAGTTGCGGGTCAGTTTGCTTGTGCTTACTTTTGAAAATTTCAGCGGCACGTTTCGCTTTTCTTTTTGGTGTCCAACCGTCCACGCAAATGCGATTAAACATCCTCTCTCCTTCGTTTTTAGCGCCTGTTTCATCCAAGTCGCTCTATCCATTCCGAAACACTCAGGCGCCTTCCGTCAACGCTTTTTGCAAATAGACGCGCGCCACTGGCCCATGAATCTTTCGCCCACATCCCTTTTGGCGCACGCCCACAAGTCCCTAAACGCGGCTCTCCGGCATCCTGCCATGCCTGAAACTTGCGCGACGACGTTTGCTTAAAATTCATCTCGATCTGCAAAAGCAACTCGCGCGTTTCAGGACGTGACACGGCTTCTTTAATTTCGTCTTCCTGCATGAATGGACAAAACACGCAACTCGATTTATGGACTTCACCCCAGCCCGATTCACGGAGATATTCAATGCAATCAGCACGCGTCATGCCTAAAAATTGCAATGGGTACGCAAACGAATGGCGCGTTTTTTTACCTGTACTTCGCACAGTAAAACGCTTGCTACGCTTTTCTTCATCTGCCTCGATGCCAACGTACCACGTAATATCTTCGCCTGGAAATCTTTGCTCAGCCCACCGTTGCATCACTTCGCCTTTGAACTTGAGACTGCAAACATGAGAGCCGCCAGGCAAAAGTGGCACAACGCCCAAACGCGTTATCCATTCCGTGATTGTCTCCCTGCTGCCCGTGCCTGAGCACTCGCCTTTGCGCACTGTAACGAACTCAATTCCCGCTTTTTCACACGCGCTTTTGGCGCGCTCAATGTTCTGATAGGTTTCAGGCCATTCTGCGCCCGGATCGGCGAAAACAACAGCATCCACAGGCGAGATATGCGGGTGGCCTTCAAGAAGAATCAGTAAGAGTGCGGTTGAATCCACGCCTCCACCAAAAGCAAGAATGTTTTTCATTGTGAGATTTTTAGCGCCTGTTTCAGCGCTCTCGTGGTTTTTATCACCTTCGCCCCAATCGCGCGGAATAAGCCGGTTTCTGCGCAAATGCGGCCTATTAAAACAACTTGGCGCGTATTCGCTTTGCGTAGCCCGTCATCACTTCGCCGCTTGTCGGGCATATCAAATGTGGAAACGGTTCAGGAAGCGCCGACTTCGTTGTTTTTCGCGTGATTTTTATTTGTTGCTGTTGCTTTTGTTCAGAAGCCCGCTGGCGACGCCGACGGCGCGCATCAACGGATTTTTGCCTGGAGCACGTGTCGCAATACTTTCGATTGCCATGTGCGACTGGTAAAAATCGCTGGCAGTCCTCACATCTTTTGTCGTTCATCCCTCACCTCCTGCAATTCGTCTTTAGCTTCACTAAGTTGCCGCGTGAGTTCGCGCACGTCGTAAATCATGGTCACAATCGCATCTACATCGTTGGTGGCAATGATACGCTCAGCGCGCTCGATGTCGCGGCTGGTGATGTGCTTTAACGCCACGCCGCGCGGATTTTTGATGATTTCGAGTTCCATTAGTAATTCCCTTGATGCAAGGAATCGAAGCGCTGCAAGTGCGCCTGCCAGAGCAATTTGACCGTGCCTGTCGCCCCACTGCGATGCTTGCGAAAAATTATTTCCGCGATGTTGTCGTCCGGCGATTCCGCGCCCCACTGTGACACGCCCGGCGAGCCTTTTTTGCGATAGTAACTATCGCGATAAACAAAGGCCACCACATCCGCCGCAAACTCAATATCGCCCGATTCCCGCAAGTCCGAAAGCACGGGCCTTTTGTCCTCGCGCTGCTCAACCGAACGTGAAAGCGACGCCAGGGCCATCACGTGACACGCGTTTTCCTTGGCCATCTCTTTAAGCGCGTTGGTGATTTCGCCGACTTCCTGCACGCGATTATTCGTATGCCGCCCTGTCTCTTTGTCGCCATGCGCCAGTTGCAGATAGTCCACCATGATGACGGCGAGGTCTCCCACTTCGCTGCGCAACCGGCGAGCCTTGGCGCGCATTTCAAACGGCGTCAACCCGGAAATGTCATCAATGTAAATCGGCACATTGCTGCTAATCAGGCGCTCGGCTGCCGATGCCACTCTTTGCCATTCCTCGTTATGCAGCCGCCCGCGTTTCAAATCGCCTGCATTCACCGCCGCCAGCGAAGTTATCACGCGCTCCACCAGCGACTTGTTGCTCATTTCCAGTGAATAAATCGCGACCGGCAACTTTTCGTAGAGCGCGATGTTGCGCGCCATGTTGAGCATTAAGGCACTTTTCCCCATGCTGGGACGACCGCCCCATATCGAAAGCTCGGAAGGCTGCAAGCCGTTGAGCAGCGCGTCTATGTCCGGGTAGCCGGTCGGAACGCCGCTCATGCCGTCCGAAGTGCGCCGCGCCTGAAAATCTCCCAGCAAGTCCCGGCATATCGAACCGATGTTGCGAAACTCACCGCGCTGCTGTCCAACTCCGATGCTATACGCGCTTTTCTGCCAGCTTTCAATCGCCTGCGGAAGCGGATTATCCGTGTCGTAAAAACTGCTGATCGCGCGCTCGGCCTGCTGTATCGCCTGACGCCGTAACGACAATTCCCTGACGGGGCACGCGTAGTACTCAATGTTTGCGGCACTGGGACACGATTCAATCAGCGCTGTGATGTAAGCCGCGCCGCCGATGGATTCAAGAATGCCGCGATTCCGGCACTCCGTGGCGACGGTAATCAAATCAGCGGCGGTTCCCACGTTGAATAAATCCACCACGACGATGAAAATCTGGCGATGAATTTCGCGGTAAAAATCCTCAGCCCGCAGCAACTCGATTGCGCGCGCGATGGCTTCGCGTTCCATCATCATCGCGCCCAGTGTGCTTTGCTCGGCTTCCAGCGACTGCGGCATCACGCGCTGATATGCGTCCTGATTTTTCCCGACGATGCTCGCTGTGTTCACGTGTCAACCCGTTCTTTAACCTAGTCTGCGCTGCAAAACATCAAGCGGATGCTCCCCGTCGTCGCCCTGCGCTTTTTCTGCACTCCAGCGCTGCGCTTCCTCGCGACGCTGGCGTATCTCCGCGTCCACCGCCGTGCCGTGCTCTATTTCGGCGGCGGCTTTTTCGTACTCCAGAATCAGGTCGTGCACCGTCGGCATAAAAGAACTGATGCCTTTTTGCCGCCGCGTGTCGCACGCCCGGTTGTAGCACCACAGCAAGCTATCGGCGTCTAATCCACGCAGGGTTAAAGCTTCTGTCCACCGCTGGAGCTGCTTCTGCTGCGCGATGCCCACCGGCAGCGAGTGCGAGAACTCCGCGTGCATCCGCTCCAGTATCTCGCTCACCGCCCGCGCCATAGCCATCGGTGAGGCATTCGAGGCCGTCGTAATACGGGTCGTATTCGGTCTGTTGGGCGGCAAGGGCTGCATCGCAGCGGCGGCGGAATTCGGCGAGGCGCTCGTAAGATTCGTTCTGTTGTTCTGCATGAGTTTTCACGTCCTTGCGGTTCAAAATGGCTTTGATGCGGTTTTGTATCTGCGACGGATACGGTGCGGTCGCGTGGGGCCACATCTCGCCACAGCGACGAATTTGCTCGGGGGTGTAACCCTGCTCGTAAAGCGTGACCGCCGCGACCGCGACTTTGGTTTTCATCGAATGAGTAATCGCCGCCGCCTCCAACTGGCAAGCGTCACAGACCGCGAGAAAATGCGGTGTGCGGAACCGCGCGTCGTCGGCACCCTCGATGAACGGATCGCGCCGATACCCGTCGTTCTCAACGCCGCGCGCGCCGCCCTCTGCGCCGTTCCGGCCGGATGCGTTTTCCGGTTTGCGATTCGACTGCGGCTGCGATGATTTTTGCTGAGAAGATGGCGGCGAAACTTCGCGCGCGTTTCTCTCTCTTTCTTTACTTTTATTTAAATCTTTATTTTGTGTGTCTACTGTGTTGACTACCTGCGGTCTACTGTGTTGACTACTTGTAGTCCACTGTGTTGACTGGTCTACTGTGTTGACTACCCGAATTGAATAATAAAAACCGGCGTTTGAGTTGTCTGAAATTGGCGTTTTTTGGAGCACTTGGCTGTCTTCAGCTTCGGCAATTCCATTAAGGACGCCTTGCCGACTAAGGCCCGTCAGTCTTTGTAATTGCGTCAGGCTCAACCGGTCGCGCTGCTTCTGCCAGCCAAAGGTTTGACGACAGACAGCCATCACAACACGGAGACAAACCTCGCTCATTTCGTGCATGCGGTCGAGCACTGCGTTTGGTATTTGTGTATAGTTTGGTGGCGCTATGCCATCTACTTCTTGTTGAAAATTCATCAAACACTCCTTCGCTCGTGTCTTGCCGAGCGCGCCTTGATTTCTTGGTCTCTCAGACCGGTGCAAATCGCCCTTTGCCGTTGGCAATATTACTAATCAGGCACTGTGACACACCTAACTCTTTAGCAATGTGCAATTGCTTTTCACCAGACCTTAATCGTGCGCGAATTTGCTTGACCTGCTCGTCATTAAACACTCTTTTACAAGAGCGCCTATCTTCTCTTCTTTCAAGTATTTCTCGCGGCAACTTGTCATCTGGGCGAAGCACCAATACACACTCAGGAGAGCACGCAACGCATTCGATTTCAGGGTCAGCCCATTTTGAATCAGGTCGGCCTCCCCAAAAACACATCCAACCGTCACCCCAAACATCTTGTTTTTTACAGTGGTCACACTGGTAAACAGCGCGCCCATCATTTGTGCGACCAACGATGTAATGTGTCATACGCCTCTATTCTATCACACATTGTAAGGATTGTAAACCTTGTCATCCTTGAAAATGTTGCAAAGTTGGTTTACAATGTAAGCCATGAGCACGCAGCCACAAAAGCCCGAAAATCAAGATACGGTCACGATGGCAGAAGCTATCGAGATCACCGGCTTTTCGCGCCAGACCATCTATGACCGCATCAACAGCGGCGAACTTGTGCCGCTTCCAAAGCCTCGCGGCTACAAAAAAAATCCTCTTGTGAAATTCCTGCGCGCGGATGTTGAAAAACTTCTCAACTCCTGACCCTCCATATTGCCCAGATGCGTTTTGCGCTCGATGAAGTCCTGATAATTCGTGGAAGGGTTGGCCGTCACTCGCCACCGCCTTTATAAATCAACGACTTAAACACCCTGCGCGGGTTTTTATGACAGTTCTCGCGCGCCGATGGCCGGTATTCATTTGTGCCTTCAATGATGCCCTCGCGTATACCTCGCAGCGTTACAGCGCCCATTGCGCGGCCCTCTGCGAACGATTCGCCCCATTCCTGTTGAACATCATCCACAATAAAGGTTTGCTGGCGTTCTGCCACTCTCTTTAGAGCTTCGTAGGCGCGGTGTGACTTCAAGGCTTCTGCGCCGCCTTCTGCGCGCTCAATGCCGTTGTCGCGGTTCAGGGCGGCTTTGTCGGCATCGTAGGACGGCGGCGTGCTTTGTGGTTTCGGGCCGGTGTATCGGCCTATTTCCGGCAGTTCAAAAAGTGACATTGTGAGTACTCCATGAGCGCCGCGCCCAAACCGTAGCCTGGGCGCGCCGCGCCGATTTATTTGTTCCCGTAAGAGTTGCCAAGTTCGGGGTCGTGTTCGATATCGGCTTCAGGATTGACAGCCTGACGCGCGCGAGCTTCCTGAGTGATGCGAGTAACCAGCGCCTGGTTTCGCTCGACATATTTGCCTTCGTTGATGCTCTGCAAGGCACTGTCGCGGTAGAATTTCAAGTCGTCAATCGAAAGCTCATCCACGCGCTTGCCCTTGCTTTTGCCAAATGGCATCGTCCATGAATCATTCCATGTCATTGCGCCATTCCCCTGCTGCTGGCCATTTTGCGGGCGCTGTGGCGCTTGCGCTGGGCGTTGCAGCGATGACTGCTGACGCGGCGCGACTTCGTGATTCTCATATTCGGTATCGAGTTTTTCTTCTGTGGGAATGCAGAAAATTTGCATCAGCGCATATTTCAGCGCGGCGCTCATCGCCTTGTTGCAAGACTTGTCGCCACTATCCATCGCCTCGCCGGTTGTGACGCAAACAACACTGCTGCCGTCGGCGGCGTAAATCGAGTACTCAACCTCAAGAATCGTGTAAAGCAACGTGCCACCTTTTGGTGTTTGGCGCTCCTCGCGGGTCATGTTGAGCACTCTGGGAACGGCGAAAATACCGGCATTGACAAAGTGTTCATGCAGGGCGTTGAACATGTCATCAATGCCGCGGAATTTGTATCCCTGTCCGGTGTTTTTCTTGTTCTTACCAATAGCGCCCACTGCGCTCATTACTTCACAAATTTTGCTGTAAATCAACGGCTTCGCTTCACTCATCATCTTCTCCCTCTTATGCTGCAAACAGATGTTTCACAGCGTCATCATCACAGTAAAAATCGCCGTCTTCGTCACGCCCCACGTAGCGCAGTCGGCTTTCGATTGAGATTAGTTCGCGGCGCAAAACTTCGCTGTCGCGCCGCGCTTCGGCATACAGCTTTAGCCGTCGTTGCCTGTAGGGTGCGTTCAGTTTTTGAAGGTGGCGTATTATCGAAAGCACGATGACGATACCAACAGCGCCTTGCAGGATGAGCCATGAAAATTCAGCGGCCTGCTGGCTAGCGACGATATGGGCGTGGCTGAGGTGTGGGGTCATTGGCTTGCCTTACAAGATGTTTCAATTGCTTCATATCCAGCGCCACAACATGCCATACCAATCATACCGTGGCGAAGTGTCAGAATAGGGTTAATCGTGCACGGGAGGCCCATAGAATCACACCACGAGCCATTTAGATGCTTGCAACCGTCGCAATTTTCCGTGTTTTGCCACATCGCGGCGTATTCAGAATCTTTGGCAGCCATTAACTCAAGCCACTTTTGCCAACGTTCTTTACGAACTGATTCAGGAATTTCGTTTTGGTCTTTGCCAAGCAATTCCTGCCATGAAGACTTAAGTGTGATTTCAACGTGAGTACTCATAACGATTCACCTTTAGCCTCTGCGATAATCGCTTTTGCGCGCGAGTTCCACTTTTCCCAATACATGGCATCAGCGTCGCTTTGGTCGATTGCCTCTTGAATGAGTGCGAACATTTTAGGTGCAGCGGCCATCAAAAAAGCATTCGCGCGCCAGTGTGCGTAGTCTTCCGTTTTCCCGAAAAAACGCGTTGTAACGCTTGCTAATGAATCGCCAGCGATCAATACACCATCTTCGCTTTCTGCCTTAGAAATAAGGCATATTGGCGCATTTTCAGCCAGAAACCGGCCATGTATTTCAACTATCCACGGCCCCGGCGTATGCTTTATTTGAGTACTCATATCGCATCACCGTCCGACGGCATCGCTTTTGTAATCGCATCATGGGCCAGCTTCTGCGCATCCGCGACGCAATCATTCATGATGTCAAATTCCCATGCACGCACTTTTTTTAAGGCGTCTGCCAAAATCTCACGGTCGCGGATTAGGCCATCAA
>ERZ1066118.1559-NODE-1559-length-13812-cov-13.952315_pt1 | contig 13812 bp, 11 predicted proteins | sample MGYA00382765_ERZ1066118 | MGnify/ENA primary metagenome ERZ1066118 (study PRJEB33369, sample SAMEA5778348) | biofilm metagenome | biome: Industrial cooling water; feature: Water cooling tower basin; material: Biofilm | place: United Arab Emirates | collected...
TACTATTCTTCCTTTTTCCAATTATACGTCCTAACATCAATGTGTAGGGCTATAAATATTTAGCGCGGTCATTAGGCTTAGTCTTTAGCACCTCATCCACGCTGACAACAACCGTGACCGAGGTTTTCGTACCTTTGGGTTTACTCCAAACTCCAATTGCAGGTGTTGTAGCTTGTTTTACCTCATAACCCATGATCGCCTCGTAGACAGATCCGATTTGCTCGACATCTAAAGCCCGATATGATAAGCGTTCGCCGTCGAGAACGAGTAGTCTTTGCAATACGTGATGGATGACACCATCAGAAATACGCGGCGGTTCGATCAGTTCCGATTCTGTATAGCTAGTGTGGCGCGATCGCCCTTCTAAAAATGCATACTCGTCGGGGTCAAATAGCTGTCCGTGACGGGCTGGCAAGTATAACTCGGCATGAGAGCCACCGTCGTAAACTAAGCGAAAAAGACTGAGCAACCATGCCCAAGCGCCGTATCGTTGATCCATCGTGTCAGGATAGTTCCCCGCATCTTCCCGCAGGCGATCGTACAGTCCAGTGACCGAGTAGTTGCGAGTATAGATAGAATCTTGCGGCATCAAGCCTTCATCTTCGGCGTAGAGCAGAAACACCAGCCGCAGTAAAGTGGTAATCAGTCCGCCGTAAATGTGTTGCGGGTCGGTTTGGGCAATGTCATTCAATAAGCGATCGTTAGCCGCCTCATTTGCCGTTTGGAAGCCACGCAGTAACTCCCACAGGGCATCGAGTACCTGTTCTGACAACTTCGTAGAAACTTCGTTTTGGTACTTGCGGCTATTTTGCAGCAGGGCAACGAGACGGCGATCGCTCTTGACGTTAAACAGGCGGTCTGCCCCCAATAGCATTTCCATCGCCCCCAAAATCAACCTTCCCGTCACTTCGCACATTGCCTGTACGGGGAATGTCAAGTGTCCAGAAGATTCGCCACGCGGGGCATAGACCAAGCGTAATTGGGTTTGGTTACACAACAATCCTACAGGAATTTCTTTTTCCCGCAACAGCCGCTCGAACTTCGCCTGGGGGCTAGCGTGCCAACCTGTAGATTTGCTATCTTCCGTGACCAGATCGAAATCAGTGCGAGAGGGAATTACCTGTACCAGCATCAACCAACCATCGCGGTAGGCTTGAGTGCTGGAACCCGTTCCAGCACCGCCTACCTTGCGATCGGGATCTGGTACGGCATAAGTCGATCGCAACACTTCCCCGTATTCCGGTAAAGAGACGGCTAAATCGTCGGGACTCTCAACTAAATCCTCTGGTTGCCAGCCCAAAACATCAACGGTGAAAGCTGAAAAGTCAGAAATTCCATATGTAGACTCTGCCTGCAATGTCTCTACATTTGTCAGTAGCCGTTGTTGTAGCTCAACCACATTCCGATTGATAACAGCTTGCGCCGCCACCAGCGCCGGAGGCGACACGACTAGCCCCACTGGTTGGAGAAAACCCAACCATTCCTTATGTGCGTAAATTTCTCGATCCTTTACCATTCCAATCACCCACTCACACTACAGCGACATACCTTCGACCAATGACAAATGACCAATAACTAACCAGAAACCGACCACAAATAAACCAAACCGACGGGTTCAACCCTGACAGCCCTCACCTGGTAAGAAGCTTCAATCCGTGCGGGTTCGGTTTGGAGTTCCTCAGCCAGTGCCTTCAGTCGCTTTTCCCAATGGCGGCTATCTGCTTCTAACTGCCGTTGTTCTTCAACCGGAAATTCCGCAAATGGAATCGTTAATTGCACCCCTTCGATCGCTTTAATTTCTTTCTGGCGCTGAGTAATGCGATCGCGCTGCTGTTCGAGGATCTTTTTCATCTCGGTAGCTTCTTTCTGTCCTCGTTCGGTCAACTTCTTTTCTGCCCTTTGAGCCAATACTTTGGCACGACGTTCTAAATGAGGAATCAAATCGGCGATATCCTGGGCAGCATTTTGTTTCAGCAGCTCTTTTACCGTCTCGTTCGCTTTTTGCAAGCGCGGAGAAGCTAGAGAATCTTCTAGCAATTGCAGGACGTTATCTTTCTCTCCTTCAGTTAAGGGTTGTAGTTTCTTGCGCCCCCTGGCGGCTGGGTCTGACCACTCGGCTGCTATGGCAATGACTTCATCGTGCAACCGCGATGCACCTTGTCCGTAGACAGACAAGCGCCCCAAAGCAATAACTTTAGGCATCGGATCGTCAGTCAGGCATACGCAAGCTCGCGTCAGCTCATCGTGCAGAAAGCCCTGCGCTAAAAACCTGCCCAAGAGACGCTGCACGACTCGGTGTTCCAAATGCAGGTGAACGACATCCCCATCCAAAGAACCAGGGTCGCGGAAAACAACCGGACGAATAGCAGTTTCCCGTCGCCATTCCCAAGGCTTTTGTCCTTTTTGGCGTGGCGGTCTGAGAGTATCGAGAGTTGTCGCCCAGGTCGGATCGGCGCGTTGGTCGAGGGGTGGCAGCGCCCAGCGAGCAGTTGCCTGATCCTGGCAAGCTTCATTTGCATCTACAGGCGTGAGGGGAGTCGCCCCCAAAATTTCCAAAGAAGCAGAAATTGCCTCGCGGAAGTGGCGATCGTCTAGCCCCAGCCAATCCCGCGAAGATTTCAGCATTTCTTGCAACTGGACGATCTGTTTGGTTAAATCTTGCTTCCGCAGCCGATTTTCTTCCAGTTCTTCGCTTATGATTTGTAGGTTTGGCAAGTCAGCTTTTTCTATAGACTGGGTAATATTGCTTGCCTCTTGGTGGCGAATTCCCTCTGACAACAGCCGCGATAGATTTCGTTCCACCACTGGTGAAAGGCTGCCCAGTTCTTTTTGAATCGTTGCCGTCTTTTTCACCAACACATCTAACACCCTATCTTCCGCCCGTTGCGGCAAGACAAAGTAGTAGCAGGAAACAACAGGCGATCGCTGTAATTTTCTGTCGATCCTGCCGTTACGCTGTTCCATTCTGCTCGGATTCCACGGCACGTCAAAATGAAAAAGATCGGCGCAATTGTTTTGCAGGTTTACCCCTTCCCGTGCGGCATCAGTGGCAATCAGAATGCGGAGGGGATGGCGTGCTGGATCGGAGTTGAAAGCATTTTTGATGGCTTCACGGCGTTCCTCCCCGATTCCACCGTGAAATACATCAATGCGATCGCGTTCTCGATCCGAGAGAGCGATCGCAGCTTGCAGTTGTTGCTGTAGGTAGCGTTTGGTATCCGTATATTCTGTAAAGATAATGACTCTGCGCTCTAACCAAGTTGCATTCGGTTGACCCAAATTAGGACAAAGATTGTCGCGAATCCATGCCACTAATTTGTCGATCCGCGGGTCTGCCTGGTAGCGAACTCGATCTGCTACCTGAGTCATTTGGGCTAAAATTTCCAGTTCGCGGGCTGTGAATTCGCTAGCCGCAGCCTGTCTGGTTGCTGCTGTTACTTGAGCGTCTTCTTCTGCCTGTACCTCTTCTTCCGCCAGCTCCGCCCGTTCGTCGTCAGCCCCTGGAGATTCTAGCAGTAACGATAATCTTTGTAAGTCTACAGGGGAAGAAATAGCAGCTTTTTCAACGGCGCTGGAGTGAACTTTTAGAGTGCGTGCGAATGCCTCGATTGAGGAAAGTAAGCGTTTCTGTAGCGATGTCATCACCAGCATCGCCGCATTTTGAGTAGATTTAGAAGCAGCCTTCAGCCGTTCTTCCCTTAAATTCCGATATTCTTGCAGCAACCGCGACAACTTCAGTTCTGGCGCATCCTCTGGCAGGTTATCGATCCAAATAGGAATAACTCTGCGTTCGGGAAACTCTTCCCCAATCTCCCGCAAATCTTGCTTTAACCGCCGCACCATTACCGTATCGAGTAATTTGCGATCGCGCACGGGTACGCCTCGACAAAAGCGTTGCGGGTCGAGGATTTCTAGCAGAGCAGCAAAGCTATTGGAATGTCCGTTATGTGGTGTAGCAGAAAGGAATAGCTTATGCTCGAAGCGAAGGGCAAGATCGCGGACGGTGCGCGTCAACTGGGAATCGACGGCGTACTTCGCACCACTAGCGGGAGCGGCGTTGTGCGCTTCGTCGAGTATGAGCATGGAACTAGCTGCAAAATCCCCCAACCAGTCCCGTAAAGGAGCGGCATAAGTCTCATCTCGCAACAAAGCGTGGGAGATAATAAAACGGGTGTGCGTCGTCCAAGGATTAATTCCATAACCGCGTTGAGAGCGACAGCTAGCAACGAACTCGCGATCGAAAATCAGAAACGTCAACCCAAAGCGGCTTTCCATTTCTTCCTGCCACTGGCGCACCACCGATGGCGGACAGGAAATCGCAACGCGCCTGACTTTTTGCCGCATCAACATCTCGCGCAGGATTAACCCCGCTTCGATGGTTTTACCCAACCCTACGTCGTCAGCAATAAATAAACCCACTCTAGGCATCAGTAAAGCCTTGCGTAGCGGTTCTAGCTGATAAGCTTTGACTTCTATACCTGCTCTGTACGGAGCTTGAAAGAGTTTGGGGTCGCAAGAGGTAACGCAATTCCAGCGTAGGGTATGCACGTAGGCAGAAAACAGGCGGGGGCAGTCGAAACCTCGATTCGCGATCGCCTCCCACGACGTTGTGCCAACGATTCTGGCATCGACTTCTCTTTCCCAAAGAACTTCTAGCTGCTCTCCCAACGCATCATCTTCCAAACAGGAAAGCCGAACCAAAGTGTCTTCTCGCTCCGAAGGTTTAGGCACTATATCTTCTACGAGATACTGCCGCGATCGCACGCGGACAATCTGACCAGCAACAACATTCATTTGTAAAATTTCCTTTACATTTCCTGCTGACAAGCGCAAAACAGTCCCCAATCTTGGGAAGCAATTTTTTACATAAAAAATGACCTGTTAAGCGAGTGCTTACAGCTTCAATTACGATTTAATTGCGTAAGAAATTCAATGAACAGAAGAATATTTCTAATAACAGTCAATACTGCTATATAAATCTATCTATATCTTGTTTGATACTCTGCAAAAACATGATGAATATTTTACAAAAGTATCTCTTTTGGTATAGTCTTGTCTATACAATATTGGAGTTAAAATACAAAGCAAGCTTTCGCTAATTCAGTAAAAATCATGAATTAAATTAATCATGAGATGGAACTACCTTTAGTTGTAATATAAAAATGCTTGTAGCATTTTATTTCTCTAAAATATAACATTCACTGATTTCCATATGTCATCAGTAATAACACTAAGTACCCTATTTCGTGTGATTCCAATATTGATTTAGTCTTGATTTATACTTAATTGTCCTATACAAACATCTTCTAAAGCGTCATTAATGAAAATGGAAACAGGAAGATAGTAGGCGATCGCTCTTTCCACTCCTGATTACATGTCTTTTGCGGATTTGCAAAGACACGCATTGACAAACTACGAGTAGAGGAAAAGAAAAAGAGAGGATGAATTCAGGGGTCTTTTCGGTTCAATTCAACGCTGCCCCTCGTTGGAACCCCAGACATGATTGCTAACGGCAGTCGAGAACAAGGGTTTAACCGTTGCTGCTTCGACACAATAAATTACGAAGCCATCAACCTCTGCTTGAGTAGCTTCATCACAAACTTAATACGACGCGATCGCACCTCTTAATTCCCCCGCTGCTCTTCGCCAGCAGGATACTCTTTTTTTCTCAGCCAATCCCTAATTGCCTCCTCTAAAGCTGCCGTTTGCGTGATTTCCAAACGAGCGCAAGCGATTTCTAGGGCAATTTTTAGGTCTTTAGGGATTCTTCCCCGCACTTCTCTAGTTTCTTCTTCAGCCATCCCAATACCAAGCCTTAATTCGGGCTTAATTTTGGCACAGGGTTTTGACAAAATTTCATTTGCGCTATTGCGGCATTGCGCTATTGCGGCATTGCGCTTATAATTATAAGAAGTTGTTAGTAACATTCAATACTTAGTAGCGTTGCTAACTCTAACTAACTCAACCTAATACCGCTGCTCGGAAGAACGCTTTCAAAGCTTGACTAATTCAATGCTTCTGAGTTAGTCAAGGCTGAATCGAAGTCAATAAGAAGTTTGAAGAAACGCGATCGTGCAGGTTGCTAATGTCACTCTCACAACCCAAACATTACAGATAGCTGCTGAGAGGATCTATGAGTGAAGTCACCATTCAATGTCGCCTGGTTGCCAGTGAAGAAACACTTCGGTATCTGTGGGAACTGATGGCACAGAAAAATACGCCGTTGATTAACGAGCTATTGGAGCAGCTCGGAAGACATTCCGACCTTGAAGCGTGGCTTAAAATCGGCAAGGTTCCTACAGTCGTCATAAAGGCATTATGCGACTCCCTCAAAACTCAAGAGCGTTTTGCAGGTCAACCTGGTCGTTTTTACTCATCAGCGATCGCTCTGGTTGAATATACTTATAAATCATGGATAGCACTTCAGCAGCGACGACAGCGACAAATAGAAGGAAAAGAACGTTGGCTGACGATGCTAAAAAGCGATCGCGAACTGGAGCAGGAAAGTAATTGTAGTTTAGACGCGATTCGTAATAAAGCTAGGGAAATTTTGATTGAAATTTCTGCTAATTGCGGACAAATTCAAAATCAGCAGACCAAGAGTAAGAAAAAAACTAAAAAAAGTAAATCCGAGCGAGCTACTGCTACATTGTTTGATACCTTGTTTAAGGCTTACATTGATACAGAAGATCCCTTCACGCGCTGCGCCCTTGCCTACCTACTCAAAAATAACTGTCAGGCGAGCGAACTTGAAGAAGATCCCGATCGATATGCTTTGCGTCGGCGCAAAAAAGAAATAGAAATAGAACGATTGAGGAAACAACTCAAAAGTCGGATACCCAAAGGTCGAGATTTAACTGGAGAAAAGTGGTTAGGTACGTTGGAAACAGCCACTCGTAACGTTCCAATAGATGAAGACGAAGCAAAATCTTGGCAAGCTAGCCTCTTGAGAAAATCTAGCAATGTTCCTTTCCCAGTGGCTTATGAAACCAGTGAAGATATGATTTGGTTTGGAAAATTACAACTTAACAATATACCAATCAATTTATATTTTTTCCGGCTGTGGCTTGATATCGTTTATTTAATTACTACTTTCTTTTTATTTGATTCTCTTCAAGCTGAAAAACAATGGTTTAATAAATTACGATTTAGTAACAGTAAATTGACGGTCGAACTGTGGAGTCTGGTGCTTGGTATAAATTGTCTATCGAGTATTTTGTTTTTACATGGCTCTTTTGATAAATATAAAAGACGTATCTGCGTGCAATTTAACGGATTAGGAAAACATCCCTGTGAAATTTATTGCGATTTTCGTCATTTGCATTGGTTTCAACGTTTTCTAGAAGATCGGCAGATTAAGCACGATAATAAGAATCAATATTCTAGCGGTTTATTTACCCTTCGTAGTGGGCGTATTGTTTGGCAGAAAGGAGAAGGTAAGGGCGAACCTTGGAAGATTCATCGTTTGTCACTTCACTGTTGTATAGATACCCGTTTGTGGACTGCCCAAGGAACAAAACTAGTCGCAGAAGAAAAAGCAGAAGAGATTGCCAAAGCGATCGCTAAAACTAGAGCAAAAGGCGATTTGAATCAGAAACAGCTAGCTCACATCCAGCGCAAGAACTCAAGCTTGGCAAGGATCGATAACCCTTTTCCTCGCCCCAGCAAACCTATATATCAAGGTCAGTCCCACATTCTAGTAGGAGTGAGCCTTGGTTTGAAAAAGCTTGCCACGATTGCAGTGGTAGATGCTAGTACGGGTCAGGTTATTACTTATCGCAGTATTAAACAATTACTGGGTGACAACTACAATTTACTCAACCGCCAACAGCAGCAGCAGCAACGTCTTTCCCACAAACGCCACAAAGCGCAAAAACGAAATGCGCCAATTTCTTTTGGTGAATCCGAGTTAGGGAAGTACGTGGACAGATTGCTAGCAGATGCAATAGTGGCGATCGCCCAAACTTACAGTGCAGGCAGCATTGTCCTACCTCAACTTAAAGGTATGCGAGAGCAAGTTAGTAGCGAGATTCAAGCCCTAGCTGAGAAAAGAGTTCCAGGATATCAGGAAGGTCAAGAAAAGTATGCCCAGCAGTATCGTGCCAGCGTTCACCACTGGAGCTATGGTCGCCTCATGGAGTGCATTCAAAGCTTTGCCGCCAAAGCTGGAATCGCGATTGAAGTTGGGCAACAACCAGTTCGAGGCAGCCCGCAGGAGAAAGCAAGAGATTTAGCCTTCTTTGCTTATCACTCTCGTGAAATTGCTGTCCGCTAAGCAAGCAAACCGAACCTTGAAAATGTAATATGAAAATAACAGCGCCTCAGTTCATGCTGACAAGAGCCTCTGTACTGTGAAAAATCTGGGTTAGTTTGACGATTGGAAGATCGTTTTGCTTTCTGACCCTGGTAGCTGCCCGCTCCTGATGCTGCTGTCACAAGACAGGATAGGTGCGCTCCCAGCAACAAAATAAGGAGTAAGGCTGTATAGCCATAGCCGTTCTAGCAACGGTGTGGATTCCCACAGAGGTGGCTACTGAATCACCCCCTTCGTCGGGGGAACCCTTCCTAAAATTTTTTGACGAACCGAAGCGGGGTGAAAATTCCCAGGAGGTTTGCCAAAACGCTAAATCCCCTGCTCAGTCCTGATTTAATCCTTTAATAGGTGACAAAATCTTCTAGTTTTAGATAGAACTGAGCGAATGTTTGAATAGGTTTGCCAGAATTGCATCTGGAAACCTATACTGGCAAGGGTCTAGACGGGTGCGGTTTCAACAACCATCTCGGCTAGGGATGGGTTGAAAGCAAAAACACTATACGACTCAAAACACCTCCGCCACGGTTTCAACAACCATCTAGGCTAGGGATGGGTTGAAAGTTCGTAACCGCAGCGTCCCAGACTTGTGACAATGGTTTCAACAACCATCTAGGCTAGGGATGGGTTGAAAGGGACATAATTCAAAGATCTGATTAACGGGATTTGAGTTTCAACAACCATCTAGGCTAGGGATGGGTTGAAAGAGTCAAAGCGTTATCGAGGCGCTGACGCGGCGGTAAGTGTTTCAACAACCACCTCAGCTAGGGGTGGGTTGAAAGATTCGTACTGCAATCATCCACACGAAAATAACAAAGGTATTAACACATCTCTCTGCTAGGGACGGACAGATTTAAGGAAGGGTTGAAAGGAGCGCCTGCTTTGCAATTACTAAAGCTAGATAATTCAATAGAAGCTATTTACCACCAGTTCTTGACGCTTTTTGCCACCAACACTACTATTGTGTGCTTTTAATAACAAGTTACCTTTAAGTATTACTCGTACTGGATGGTATCGATCGGTCATCCATCGACACTAATTCGTTAATAACAACAAAATTTAGTAGTCGCCGTTAGATTTATTTGGCAAGGCAATTGCGATCGCGTGTCTATTCTTGAAATAGCCAGTAGTTATCGTGTAAGAAGTAACTGCGTTTGAGTCTTGCTGCAATCTTAAATACTGAGCGATCGCCCCAATATTCATTTATGCTAGCGAACGATCGCATTGATGAGAAGTGTTGGCGTATCTAGTAAGCCGCGATCGCTTAGGCGGCAATTTGTCCAAACAGTCTGCTAAAGGGGAAGACACCTATACTAGATGCCGCTCAACTAGTTGGCAAATGCTTTACACGAGAACTACTAGACAGAATTGCGTATTGTTGTGAAGGAATGATATGACACTTGTTAATGGACTAGAAATATCAATAACTAGTACCCTCCGGCTGTCTCCATTTCTAGCGGTGTTCTACCCGTTTTATCGTGGATGGCAACAGGAAAATCGGGATAGACGGCAGCGAGAAGAGAAACAGAAGTTACGCGCTACTAGGGAAAAAGAATAAGTATCTTTATTCCCTAATTAAACATCAAAAGGGGCAAGTTGCTTTATTGGCATATGCCTTGGAATCGGGAATGGGTGTCCAGGAAGTTAGAGCTTACTTAGAATCTAGAGCAAACGAGTTTGGTGCTAGCGTCGTTGTCAGCGAGCGATCGCGAAACAATTTATCAATTTTCGATAGGAGAGCGGTCATGCTTGAGTTGAAGAATTTCAGCTGCCGTGCGAGGAAAAGTATTAACCGCGCTATAGCCGAAGCGCACTGGTTGGGTCATAACTTTATTGGTTCGGAACAATTATTACTGGGAATATTGGGTGTAGATGAAGCGATCGCCCCATTAATTGGAGTCACTCTAGAATCCGTTCGAGCTGAAGTGGAGAGAACAATTGGGCGCGGATCGGGGTATGTTGTTGCCAGCCCTCCTTTTACCCCCAGAGCAAAACGGATCGTGCAGATTGCGACGGCGATCGCTGTCGAACAAGAATGCAGTCATGTTGAGCCAGAACATCTACTGTTAGGTATCGCCGATCTTGCCGATGGAGTCGCCTACAACGTACTGAAAAATCTTGGTGTTCCGATCCCGCAGTTGCAGCAGGCAATTTTGACGCGGATGCGAGAGCTACCGCGTCAACCAGTTTCTCAACCAGATGCAACAGAAGACGAGGAAACTTTAACTGGAAATAGTTTGCTATCCGTCGTTCCTCCAGCTCATGGGAGTGCGCCCACACTGTTGAGTATTGTTAAGCTGCCGCAGGAAAACGGACGTTGGGTTGCTCAAGTTAGTGCCATTGGTAGTGGTAGCAGTCCCATGTTTAAAAGTGTCGCCTATGGGGATAGCGACTTCCAGGCGATCGCAAAGGCACTAGAAAGTCTAGCTCAGCTGTATCGGAATTACAAAATTTAGAGCGGACAACCCGTATGCTGACAAAAACAGATTTACAAAAGTTATACGACAGCCTTCCGCCTATTTCAAGGCGAGAGCCTTCAGAAGACCTGATAGATTTAGCTTATCAATTAAAGGTACTTGAGGAAGAAACTGAAACAAGTGCAGCCGCCACTGATATTTGGCATCAGCTAATCCTGCTGTGCCAAGCTCAGTTAAAAGAATTGCAGCCACAACAGCCTACTGCCGCTTCCCTATATCACCAAGATTACTATGCCTGGGTGAAGGAACAGATCCGCCTATTACACCTGCGGCAGTTTCACCAGCTAGATCTAGAACACTTGCCAGATGAATTAAACACTTTAGCTTGGTTAGTTCAACGAGAAATTGAAACTAACCTAGAGATCGTCTGCAACCACCTGCTCAAATACAAGTATGCACGGGAGTACCTGAACGACGAACCGTGCTGTAGCAGCTGGCGCTCCGCTCTATGGATGGCAAGAAACACAATTACCGACCAACTGAAAGACAGCCCTACTTTGCGGAATTATCCGGCTGAGGAATTAGATTTGCGGTATAAGTTGGCAACAAGTCAGGTTTACCAAGAAACAAAGCTGCCCAATGGTACATTGCCTCAAAACTGCCCTTGGACGATTGACAGAGTTTTAAGTCAAGACTGGTTGCCAGCAGAAGGCGAAACAGCATAGTGGTGGAGAACAATGAGCAACGCCAACGATGAATTTGGCGATCTAGCTCGTCGGGCTGAGGAGAGCCTGAAACGGTCACAGCAGCTGTCAGAGATACAGAATTTACTGGCAGGAGGCAGTGGATTTTCTCCCTTGTTGGGGCAACTCAATCTGTCCCCCGCTCTGAAGAAAGTTATTTTAACACTGGTGCAGATGCAATATCGGGGTAGTAAGAGCTGGAAAGCTCATCGGATTTATCGTTTTAAGCCAGATAATTCAATAGAAGTGAAAACCTATGTCGAAGCTGGTAGGGGAAATTTTATTCAGTTTACCGAAGCAGAGGCAGTCGCAATTGCCAATGCATTGAAAGTAGAAAACAGTGCTACTGATTCAACTGGAGGAGCGTCATTTCGTCAACTGCAAATTTTACTTTCGATTGGCTTCATCAGTTGTTTGGCGGTCAAAGTTTGATGATGAATCCAGTCTGAAATAAAGCTGCAATCGGGTATATGTTTTTTATCTCAGCTTGAGTAGGAAGTCAGAACCATTTTGAGAAACGAGCTGTTGATTTTAGCGTCAGTGTTGAAGTCAACCCTTAAGGGGGAACAATCAATCGATTCTTCACTGGAGAAAGACAATGAGCAACAGTGAGCGTTTAAACAGCAAGCAACTAGACCGAATTAGAGCTGAGCTGGAACGCATTTATCGAGAAGGAGTGCCAATTAATGAAATGGGCGATCGCGTAGACCTCAATGGGCAGGTTTTACCGTTTTTAGATTTAAATAAAATTCTGGGATGGGCAGCATCGCTGCTACCAGACACAGTAGTAGGGCATACCGTAGAAACTACTGATTGCCCCGTTTACCGCTATTTAAAGGATTGCGGTTTCACTCCTACACTTATTACCTGCGGCTCGATTCGGGGTAAAGGGTTTGTTTTTGTGTCCGCTTCTAGTCTGGGCGAAGTGATACCAGTGGCAATGTCTAAACTAATCTCCTTGGTAGATAGCCAAGCAAGGCAGGAACCCCAATCACCGCTCAAACTCTTGTAATGCTAATCCGGCAGCTTCAAGGATCGTAAATTGCTGTTGTAGTAACCCTAGATGATTTATGAAATCTGTGGTTGTGGATGCTATTAGTTATTTATAACCATTTGTAAAGGTGGTGAATGCACTTCACGTCTGCCTTACCGTCACTGGTACGCGATCGCGGCTTGCTGGTTCTTGGTTCTGGAATCACACCATTTTATCTACCCTATTACTTTGGGAAATACTCTGCCAGCGATCGCACTATCCCTACTGAGGTGGTGGAGGAACGATCTCAATCCCATACTTAGGGGCAGTGGTAAGAATTTTATCTAGGTCTTCAGAACTCAACGATGCTCTAGGGGTAATCTGAGCATTCACCGCCTTTCCAACTTCCGCAATAAATTTCTCAAATCCAGCCGGAGTCACCCAAACCAACATTTTCGCATCTGTAGGGGTCGGATTTGTAAATCGGTGCAGCTGACCTTGAGGGGAGTGGAGAAAAGTTCCAGCCGTCGCCACGAGAGTACGATCGTCAAGCTGAAATTCTATCTCTCCCTCTTGAACGTAGAATGATTCATTTTCGCGCTGGTGGCGATGCAAAGGCGTACCACCTTGAGGTGCGACGATGACTTCACAAAGCGCATAGGCTTCTCCCGTCTCTTCACCAATTGCCTTGAAGGTATAGAGGTCTTGACCAAAGTAGTAAGAACGACCTTGACCTGGTTGAACGTAAATTCCGTTTCGATCGATTGTCATTGCAACTACTCTTCTCATGGTGTGACGTAAATGGGTGCTATCAGCTGATGGGTAATCCGATCAAAAATTTGTTCAAATACTATATCTGGGATTGTATTATACGTAATTCAAGCGTTGATGAAGTGCTGCTGGAATTTTTAGCAACAATGCGATCGCTCTTTTGCTACCTGCTTATTTGGGAGAACAATCCGAGCGGTTGCCCAAAGCTGAATGCTATCGCATTGGAGATGGTGCTTGAGGTGAGTTTGGTTTTGTTGTAGATGGGTTGATAGGCGTTTGTTGCTCCTGGGAACGAGCTTTGTTACACTTTCGGATTGCTTCCATCCTTTCCCTTGTACCTCCTACACTCGGTCTTGGTATAGGAATGGATTTACGAACTCTGGTACTGCTGGGACGATCGGCGCGATCGCTTGCTGGTTTACCAGAATTATGAGTGGCATTCTCAGATCTGGGAGCAGGAGGAGTTACGCGATCGCTAGCTGACAAAGCTTTCACACCTGCATGACTGCTGCTTGCTAATAATAAAGCGATCGTAGAAGCACTTGCTAGGGTGTGTCATCAATTGAGCCAGATGACGGAAGCAGCGAGGTAAATTGC
>ERZ1066118.1560-NODE-1560-length-13809-cov-13.617130_pt1 | contig 13809 bp, 12 predicted proteins | sample MGYA00382765_ERZ1066118 | MGnify/ENA primary metagenome ERZ1066118 (study PRJEB33369, sample SAMEA5778348) | biofilm metagenome | biome: Industrial cooling water; feature: Water cooling tower basin; material: Biofilm | place: United Arab Emirates | collected...
CAAAGGTCGCCCGCGCACGGGACACGATAACAATTATTGATTGATAACCTCTATTCTCAACGCTCAATTTTCAATTTTCAATTTTCAACTCAAAATGCTTTCCTACGGCACCCAACTCACCGCCCCTGACCCGCTACAGCCGCTCGAACCCGCCACCCTGGCCACGCTCGTGCAACGCGACGACGCCCTGGCCCAGCTCACCGCCCGGCTGAGGCGGGTGCGGAGCATCCAACCGGCCACCTTCGCCGACTTGAAAAAAAACCTGCCCTTCGTGGTGGGCAGCGAGTTTGAAGGGGGCCAACGCCGCAAAGACCACTTCCGGGCGGCTCACCACCTGATTCTGGATTTCGACGGGTGCCTCGAAACCCCCGCCGCTGCCCAGGCGTTGGTCGAACGGCTCCGGGCCGACGCCCGCGCGTGGCTCTTGTTCCGCTCGCCGTCGGGCGAAGGGCTGAAGCTGTTTTTTCGCCTGGCCGAACCCGTCACCGACGCCGGCCTGTTTGCCGAAGGCTACCGGGCCTTTGCCCGCCACGTGGCCGACGAGGCCCGCCTGAGCGGCAGCATCGACCTGCGCACCTGCGACGTGACCCGTGCCTGTTTCCTGGCCCACGACCCGGAGGCGTTTTACCGGCCCGACTCCCTGCCCGTGCGCCTGACCGACTGGCTCGAACCCCGCGCCGAGGAACTGCTCCCCTCGCCGCCCCCCGAAGCCACCCCGGCCTCCCGGCCCCTCGACGAAGCCGCCTACCAGGCAGTGCGGGCGGCGGCGGGCCTGCGCCCCACGGTAACGAGCCGCGAAAAACAGGTGTTTGTGCCCGACGTGCTCCGTCAGCTTCCCGAAGCCCTGAACCCCCGGCTGGCCGAAACCGGCCTCACCCTCGACCTCGTGCAGCCCATCAACTTCGGGCTGAAACTGGGCGTGCGCCAGGGCTACCGGCGGGGCGAGGTCAACGTGTTTTACGGCAAGCGGGGCTTCTCGGTCGTGGTGGCCCCCAAGCAGGGCACCAGCCCCGACCTCAACGAAGCCCTGGCCCGCGTGCTGGGGGAGTTCCTCGAACTTTAAAGTTGAACATTGAACATTGAGCATTGAACATTGAAAATTTTCAATGCTCAATGTTCAACGCTCAACACTCATCTCTCTGCTCTCATCTCTCACCTCAAATGCCCTGCTACCGACCCCGACCCCCCCTGACGCCCTCCGAGGTGGACCGACTCTGGGAACGAACCGCCCTGCTCCCTGCCGCCGCCCCGACCGGGTTGGACCCGGCCCTGGCCACCCTGCCCCTGCCCGAACGCCTCCCCCGCCTGCTCGAATGGCTCACCCAACGCCCCCACAAACGCCCCGAAGACATGTACTGCTTTATCCTCTACGACATCGAAAACAACAAGGTGCGCCGCGTGGTGGCCAAATACCTGGAGCGCAAAGGCTGCACGCGCATCCAGAAATCGGTGTTTTTCGTGATGCTCCACCGCAACCTGCACAAGGAAATCTGCGCGACGCTGCGCAAGATTCAGTCGGCCTACGACAACCACGACAGCATCGTGGTGCTGCCCGTGGGCGAAGACATGCTCAACGGCCTGCTCTGCATCGGCAAAAACCTCGACTTCGAACTGCTCACCACCCACCGGAGCACGTTGTTTTTCTGACGAAGGCTGCCGATGTTTGGCCCGGCGATGCCGTTTGCCCCCTTGAAACCGATTGGCTTTTTTCCATTTTCAATGAGGAATTTCCGCGAAACGCTCTTTGAATCTACTGGCAATCAGAAACTTGAAAAATTAGCTCCCAGCAACTAACTTCCACGAGAATAAGGATTAAGACAAGAGAAAAATATAACCCCTGAAAAAGAAACTGGCTCCCAGCAACTAACTTCCACGAGAATAAGGATTAAGACCATTTCCCGGCGGCGTTTGGCACATTTCCAGCCTTGCCCAGCAACTAACTTCCACGAGAATAAGGATTAAGACTGTTAAAGTCTGGGGTCTAACGGTGCCTCGTGAGAAATTTCCCAGCAACTAACTTCCACGAGAATAAGGATTAAGACTGTACACCGTGTCGTGCGACCAGCCGCCCTCCATGAACCCAGCAACTAACTTCCACGAGAATAAGGATTAAGACCAGGAGCGATGCAATGTGTTGCGTCCATGATTATCAACCCAGCAACTAACTTCCACGAGAATAAGGATTAAGACAAGTTTTCGCCAACTCAAAAGCGAGGTTTTCCATGCCCAGCAACTAACTTCCACGAGAATAAGGATTAAGACCACCAACTGTTTGTGAGTAATAACTATCCTGTATCCCCAGCAACTAACTTCCACGAGAATAAGGATTAAGACATTTCGGTAACGTACAAAGGTATAGTTGAAGGCGGGCCCAGCAACTAACTTCCACGAGAATAAGGATTAAGACTCCCCGCAAACTCTCCCATTACGCGGGTTAGGGGCAACCCAGCAACTAACTTCCACGAGAATAAGGATTAAGACAGGGTGTAGCGGTAGTCCACGAACGGAAGGTCGCCTTCCCAGCAACTAACTTCCACGAGAATAAGGATTAAGACAATGCCGTCGATGGCCGTGCCTCTGAGGTCGAGGGACCCAGCAACTAACTTCCACGAGAATAAGGATTAAGACACGTACTGAGCGACCTGGTCGGCGGCGATGGGCTTGCCCAGCAACTAACTTCCACGAGAATAAGGATTAAGACTTCATCTCCGTGTGGTAGCCTTCGGTGCCATCCAGGCGGTCCCAGCAACTAACTTCCACGAGAATAAGGATTAAGACCGACGAACGTGGTGCCCAACGTGAAGAGGGCCCAGCAACTAACTTCCACGAGAATAAGGATTAAGACGGGTGGGGTGATTATTGTTCGGTTTTAACCTCCCATTCCCAGCAACTAACTTCCACGAGAATAAGGATTAAGACGGGATGAAGGTTTCCGGGGTGACTTCCATTTTCACCCCCAGCAACTAACTTCCACGAGAATAAGGATTAAGACGCGAGTTCGGTAGCGGCTTGGCACTGGCGGCCTTCCCAGCAACTAACTTCCACGAGAATAAGGATTAAGACCAGCAAGGATTGCATCGCAGCGGTCAGCAGTTCGGCCCAGCAACTAACTTCCACGAGAATAAGGATTAAGACACGATACGGATGTTGCTTATTTTCATCTCGTGATTACCCAGCAACCAACTTCCACGAGAATAAGGATTAAGACTTGGTCTCGTAAGGTGTACTGCATGATGAGGGATTCCCAGCAACCAACTTCCACGAGAATAAGGATTAAGACCTCCCTTGCCGGTCTTTCCCCGAACTCAGTAAACACCCAGCAACCAACTTCCACGAGAATAAGGATTAAGACTCGATAGAGAGGCTAAACGTTTGGTTGGAAATTAAACCCAGCAACCAACTTCCACGAGAATAAGGATTAAGACTTTCCCCGAACTCAGTAAACAAGTCACAACAAACGGCCCAGCAACCAACTTCCACGAGAATAAGGATTAAGACAATTACGGTTTTTGGCCGACCGTTCGCCAACGCTAACCCAGCAACCAACTTCCACGAGAATAAGGATTAAGACGGTTTCAATGTTTGTGCGGAACACAAACACGGGCGGCCCAGCAACCAACTTCCACGAGAATAAGGATTAAGACACCGTCCAAACTGCCCATCGTTTCGATTTCGGCTTCCCAGCAACCAACTTCCACGAGAATAAGGATTAAGACTGCTGGTTTTTTTGCTGGCGGCTTGCTCAATTTCCCCAGCAACCAACTTCCACGAGAATAAGGATTAAGACACCCGTGTGAGGCATCCACTAAACGACTTAGTCTTACCCAGCAACCAACTTCCACGAGAATAAGGATTAAGACGTCCTGGTAGTAGTTCTTACGGCCCAGCAGGTCGGCCCAGCAACCAACTTCCACGAGAATAAGGATTAAGACTGGCGCGGCCTAAGCCGTCAAGCGTGAAGGCCCAGCAACCAACTTCCACGAGAATAAGGATTAAGACGCGTCTATCCGTTCTTGTTCCGCGAGTTCGAGTTCTCCCAGCAACCAACTTCCACGAGAATAAGGATTAAGACGTTTTGTTTTGCCGCCAATCGGCGGCGGCGGCGGCGGCCCAGCAACCAACTTCCACGAGAATAAGGATTAAGACCGGTTTTGTTTTGCCGCCAATCGGCGGCGGCGGCGGCGCCCAGCAACCAACTTCCACGAGAATAAGGATTAAGACCGTCCCGGCGTTCGGTTCGCACGGCGGCAATGCGCCGCCCAGCAACCAACTTCCACGAGAATAAGGATTAAGACTAGCCACTCAAAAGACCGATTACTCACGAAAACTTCGCCCCAGCAACCAACTTCCACGAGAATAAGGATTAAGACCTGCCACCGTCGCCCCAACAGCGATTCCCGTCACGCCCAGCAACCAACTTCCACGAGAATAAGGATTAAGACCTCGTCTTCCTCGACGTACTTGCGCACGTCGGCATCCCCAGCAACCAACTTCCACGAGAATAAGGATTAAGACCTTTGGTTCGGGGGCGGAACGGCTCGCCAACCTCGCCCAGCAACCAACTTCCACGAGAATAAGGATTAAGACTGGGCGGTGCCGTCAAGGCAGGTTTTGAAGTCCCAGCAACCAACTTCCACGAGAATAAGGATTAAGACGCGGCGTGACGTGGCGCTTTCGCGCTGGGAGCGGGACGCCCAGCAACCAACTTCCACGAGAATAAGGATTAAGACATGAATCGAACTTTTCGGATAAAGAAGTTCTTCGCGCCCTCACTGGCGCGAGTCTGTGACTCGTGTCCACGCGTCGGAAGGCTTACCACTTTGTTCAAGGACGGTGTCGAGGTCCACCTCACGGGCAGCCGGATACTGCTCCAGCCGCTCAATCTCTTTTGCTTTCAGGGTCTCGTACATCCCGTACTTGCCCTTGTTGTTGGCTGGCGTTGGCTTTTTCATGATACCGCTTCAGTTTGCTACCCTTTGTCTTCCACACGTTGAATAGCGAATCCGGCGGTTCCTGACGACGAAAATAACACTTATCACCCGTTCTTCGATGCTCCGCCCATAGGCAATGTAGCGAGTTTCACCGGTAATCGGGTCGGGCTGTGTGGTTTCCACAATGCGAAACGGATCGGCAAATACGCTTTCCATTTCCTCGCGGGTGAAAAACCGGCCACTGCGACGCACAGCATCCATCTTCGTCAGGTTGCCCGAATCCCATTCAAAGTCGTAGTGGGTCGCCGTTGCCGCGTCAAATAGACGATTGCATCAGGATGCCTCACACCCCCACCCCCTCCCCAACCCCCACCTTCTTCGACACCGCCCACAGTCCCACGAACGTCAGCAAGCCGTTGAGCAACAGCTTTTCAAACCCAAACGTGTACCCAAACCAGTCCGGCGCGTTGACCACTACGAAGTACGTCAGCAGCGGCGAAACCAGGCAGAGCAGGGGCACGTAGCGGTCCACCACGGCCCGGCGGGTGTACAGCCCGAAGGCGTACAGCCCCAGCAGCGGCCCGTAGGTGTACCCCGCCAAATCGAAAATGGTGCGGATCATGGCCTGGTTGTTTAACTGCCGGAACAGGATGATGACGATGAGGAACAGCCCCGAAAACATCAGGTGGACGATGGTCTTCATCCGCTGCCGCTTCGCTTCGGGGTACTTTTCGATGTTCAGAAAATCAATGCAAAACGAGGTCGTGAGCGCCGTCAGGGCCGAATCGCTGCTGGCGTAGGTGGCCGCCGTGATGCCGAGCAAAAATGTCACCGCCGCCACGAGGCCAAACTGGTTGCCCAGGGCCAGCATCGGGTACAAATCGTCGGTGCGGGCGGGGATGGGCAGGCCCGTCTGGTTGGCATAAATGTACAGCAGCGCCCCGAGGCTCAGAAACGCGAAGTTGACGACGACCAGCACCACGCTGAACCAGAACATGTTTTTCTGTGCTTCACCGATGCTCTTGCAGGTCAGGTTTTTCTGCATCAAATCCTGGTCGAGGCCCGTCATCACGATGGCGATGAACGCACCGGAGATGAAGTCCTTGAAGAAGTTGTTTTTCGGTGCCCAATCCCACACGAAGATGCGCGAATAGGAGCTTTCCGTCACCGTGCGCCAGAGGTCGCCGCCGGAGAATCCGAGTTTTTGCCCAATCAAATACACCGTCAGGAACACCGCCGTGACCAGAAAAACCGTCTGAAGCGTGTCGGTCACGATGATGGTTTTCACCCCACCCTTGAAGGTGTAAATCCAGATGAGCGCGATGGCAATCACCACCGTGGCCTCGAAGGGCACGCCCAGCGCGTCGAAAATGGCCAGTTGCAGCACCTGCACCGCGATGAACATCCGCCCCGCCGACCCGACGGTGCGGGCCAGCAGGAAAAACCCCGCCCCCGTTTTGTACGACCAGAAGCCGAAGCGTTTTTCGAGGTAGGTGTAAATCGAAATCAGGTTGAGCCGGTAGTACATCGGCATCAGCACCGTGGCGATGACGAAATAGCCCACCAGGTAGCCCAGCACCACCTGAAAGTACGAAAACTGCCCCGTGCCCACGTTGCCCGGCACCGAGATGAACGTCACCCCCGACAGCGAGGTGCCAATCATGCCGAAGGCCACCAGGTACCAGGGCGACTGCTTGTTGGCCGTGAAAAACGTATGCGTGTCGGCGTTGCGGGAAGTCAGGAACGAAACCGCCACGAGCATGGCGAAATAAACGAGCAGAATGCTCAGGGCTAAGGTGGTATTCATCGGAACCGGAAGGGGGCAAACGGAGTTACGAAATGGCGCGCAAGGCGCGGCCAAAGTACGCGAAAAAAGGCCACATTTGCGGCGGAACCACTCCCGCGAAAACCCACGCCGCCGCTTGGAAAAGCCCGTTTGCCGCCGTAGTTTTGTTTACGCACCGTTCACCGACAAGCTGATTCACCTGACCACCCATGCTGACCAACGCCGCGCTGTCCCCGACCCCCTGGAAAGAAGAAGACGTTGACGTGCTGGACGCCGTGCAGGACGTGGAAGAGCACGACCTCGTGGTGTTCAACGACGACGTCAACACCTTCGACCACGTCATTGACACGCTCATCGACGTTTGCGAACACACCCCCGAACAGGCCGAGCAATGCACGCTGCTCATTCACTTCAAAGGCAAGTGTTCGGTGAAAAAAGGGGACTTTGCCACCCTCGCCCCCCTGCGCAATGCCATCTGCGGGCGCGGCATCAGCGCCGAAGTGCTTTAAATTTTGTTTGTTTGTTCGGATGTTTGGGCGTTTGGCGGTTAGGACAGCCGTCTTCAAAGTTTGCGACTCAACCAACAAACAGACAAACTTCCAAACAGACAAACCCCATTGAATTACCCTTCCAAACTGATCGAAGAAGCCGTCGAGGAGATTGCCAAGCTGCCGGGTATCGGGAAGAAAACCGCCCTGCGGCTGGCCCTGCACCTGTTGAAGCGCGACGGCGAACAAACGGCCTCGCTGGCCGAGGCGCTCGTCAAAATGCGCCTCAACACCCAGTACTGCCGCCAGTGCCACAACATTTCGGACGACGCGCTCTGCCAGATTTGCAACAATCCCCGCCGCGACCCGGCCGTCGTCTGCGTGGTGGAAGACACCCGCGACGTGCTGGCCATTGAAAACACGGCCCAGTTCAAGGGCCTCTACCACGTGCTGGGCGGCATCATCAGCCCCCTCGAAGGCGTCGGGCCGGGGGATTTAAACATCGAATCGCTCGTCAGCCGCCTGTCGGAAGAAGGCCACGAAATCCGCGAAGTCATCCTGGCCCTCAGCCCCACGATGGAAGGCGACACGACGGCGTTTTACCTGACCAAACGGCTGAAGCAATTCCCCGTCAAACTGAGCACCATCGCCCGCGGCGTGCCCATCGGCGGTGACCTCGAATATGCCGACGAGGTGACGCTGGGCCGGAGCATCGTGAGCCGGGTGGCGTACGAGTGAGTTTAGAGTTTAGGGTTCAGCGTTTAGAGTTAAAAGTGTCCACAACTCTAAACGCTGAACCCTAAACTCTAAACTTTTCCCTACGTTTGCGCCGCAAGCCTTCGTTTTCTTCCAAACATCACTTTTCATGAAACGCAATCTCTTATTCGCCGCCGCTTTCGGATTTTCAGCGCTTACCGCTTCGGCGCAGTTCACCCTCCCGCCCTTGCCCTACGACACTGGTGCGCTGGAGCCGTCGATTGACAAGCAGACGATGGAAATCCACCACGGTCGCCACCACAAAGCCTACGTGGACAACCTCAACAAGGCCGTGGCCGACAAGCCCGAAGCCAAACTGACCATCGACCAACTTGTCCGGAAGGTGGACGCCAGCACGCCCGCGGCCGTGCGCAACAACGGCGGCGGCCACTGGAACCACACGTTTTTCTGGAACGTGCTTGGCAAAGGTGGCGCGCCTTCGGGGCCGCTGACGACGGCCATCACCGCCGCCTTTGGCTCAATGGACAAAATGAAGGAAGAATTCGCCAAGGCCGCCACCGGCCGTTTCGGTTCGGGCTGGGCTTGGCTCATTGTGGGGAAAGATGGCAAATTGGCCATTACTTCCACCCCCAACCAGGACAACCCGCTGATGCCCGTGGCCGAAACCCAGGGTACGCCCATCCTCGGCCTCGACGTGTGGGAACACGCCTACTACCTCAAGTACCAGAACAAGCGCCCCGATTACATCACGGCCTTCTGGAACGTGGTCAATTGGGACAACGTGTCGAAGCTGTACGCGGCGGCGGGGAAGTAAGCTGCTCACGACGAGAAGGCTCTGACGATGGTCGGGGCCTTTTTTCGTTACCTTTGTTTGCCAAGACCCAAATCGAAACAGCAATGGAAAAAACGTTTTGGCTTTCCTACGACATGAGTCTGGGAAGCGATTTAGATGGGCTATATGGTTGGCTTGATGAACTCGACGCGGAAGAATGTTGCTTCGGCGTAGCTGTTTTTAAATACAAGCCAGCCACAAGCAGTCCGGCAGCAGAAATTTTGGACGTGTTGAAACAGCGGGTGAGATTCGGTAAAAATGACCGAATTTATCTGCTTTGGAAGGAGGACAGTACGGGTAAAAATCGGGGGGAATTTATTGTGGGGACAAGAAAAGGCGCGCCATGGAAGGGATATGCAGTAAAAGGAGTTATCGCTGATGTTTCTGAGTAAACGTGACAAAGCGCATTCTCACTGATGCTGGATTTTGGATTGCTCTGCTTGAGAGCGAGGACCAATATCATGAGGAGGCTACTGCGCTGTTTGTAACGATTGAAACTCAACAATTGCTCATCCCCTGGTGTGTGCTATATGAAGTATTCAGGACCCGATTCGTACGCAAACCAGCTCGTGTTCGCCAATTTGAACAACTTTTAATTCGCCCAAACGTCGCGATTATAAGTGAAAGTGACTATCAGGAGTCGGCACTTCGGCAGGTGTTCTCGTTTGCCCGACCAAATGTAAGTTTGGTCGATTGCGTGTTGAGAGGAATAGTACGAGACCGTGGTGCGAGAATTTCAACGTTCGTTACCTTCAACCGGTCCGATTTTGAGGACGTCTGTCAACCCAGAAACACCCAACTCATCCCCTGACGCATGAACCTCCTCTCCATCCTCATCGGCCTTGTGGCCCTCGTCATTGCCCTCGTCGGGCTGATTCCACTCGTGGGCATCGTCAACTGGGTTGCCATTCCCATCGCCGTCGTCGGGCTAATTGTTGGCAACTTCGCCGACTCTAAATCAGGGCGGAATTTCAACCTCATCGTGCTGGGCATCGCCGTCGTGCGGTTGTTTCTGGGCGGGGGATTGCTCTGATTTCGTGTGGTTTGCAGAAAAGCCGGAGCCGGAGCTTCGGCTTTTCGGTGTTGAATGGCGTATTTTTGAGTTCAAAAAAACGACGAACAACAAACGGAACCCTCATGACCCCGGAGACCCAAACGGCTGAACCCCAGCTTCTCAACGAAATCCCCTCCCTCGACCTCGCCGACTTCACCTCCGGCGACCCCGTGCGCAAGCGGCAGTTCGTGCAGGACCTGGGCGCGGCCTTCAACAACATCGGCTTTGTGGCCATCAAAAACCACGGCCTCACCGACGACATCCAGCGCAACCTCTACGCGGCCATCCAGAAGTTTTTCTTCTCGCCCGACGACCTGAAACGGAAGTACGACCTGCCCAACGTGGCCGGGCAGCGGGGCTACATCGGCAAGGGCCGCGAAACGGCGAAGGGCAACAAGGTGGCCGATTTAAAGGAATTTTACCACGTCGGCCAGCCCCACCCAACCGAAGACGATGGCGATCCGATTTGGCAAGAATACCCGCGCAACGTTTTTCCCGAAGAAATCCCGGAGTTTGAAAAATACACCCTGCAAACCTTCAGAACCTTCGAGAACACGGGCAAAACCCTGCTCCGGGCCATCGCGCTGTACCTCGATTTGCCGGAAGATTATTTTGAAGCTAAAGTCCGCCACGGCAACTCCATCCTGCGGGCCTTGCACTACTTCCCCCTCGACCCCGCCACCACGCCCGACGGGGCCGTGCGCGCCGCCGCCCACGGCGACATCAACCTCATCACGCTGCTGATGGGGGCCAGCGCCGAGGGCCTCGAAGTGCTCCGCCGCGACGGCCAGTGGATTGGCATCACCGCCCTGCCCGACCAGATCATCGTCAACGTGGGCGACATGCTCGACCGGCTGACGAACCACAAACTCAAATCGACCATCCACCGGGTGGTCAACCCGCCCCGCGAGAAGCTGGGCACCTCGCGCTTCTCGGTGCCGTTTTTCATGCACCCGCGTTCGGAAATGGACCTGACCTGCCTCGACTCCTGCGTGGACGCCGAGCACCCCAAATTGTACGTCGACATGACCGCCGGGGAGTTTCTGGAGGAGCGACTCGTGGAGTTAGGGTTGTTGAAAAAATGATTTTTCGCACTCACCCCGGATGCGTTTCGCCGTCATCCGGGGTTTTTAGTTACTTTGCCCATCCCTTCAGTCGGATGGGCTTTTTTTTGCCCTGACCCAGACACTTCCGAAATTTCGCCCATGCTTGTGACGGACTGGACGCGCGTGTTTCGCCCCCCCAAGCGGGTCGTCGGTCCCCAGCCCGTCCGGCGCATCCGGTATTTCATTTTCCTGAAAGACGTGGCCATCCTGGCCGTCAGCTCGTTTGGCGGCCCGCAGGTGCATTTGGCCCTGTTTCTCAAGCGCCTCGTTCACCAACGCAAGTACCTGACCGAGGAAGAACTCCTCGAACTAACCGCCCTCTGCCAGATTCTGCCCGGCCCCACGTCCACGCAGACCATCACAGCCCTGGGCTTTAAAATCGGTGGTCCCAACCTGGCCTACCTCACGCTCCTCGTGTGGATAACCCCCGCCGTGGCCCTCATGACCGCCGCCGCCCTCGGCGTGGACTACCTGCAAGACCGGCAACTTTCCCTGCAATTCACCCGCTTCATCCAGCCCATGGCCGTGGGCTTCGTGGCCCAGGCCGGGTACGCCATTGCCCGGAAGGTGGTTCACAACGGCCTGGGCATCGGGTTGATGCTCGCTTCGGCGGTGGCCGTGTACGTGTTCCGTTCGCCCTGGGTGTGTCCCATCGTGCTGCTGGTGGCGGGCAGCATCACGGCCCGGAAATACCGGGAACTGGAATGGGCCAAAAAGCAGAAAATGCGGGTCGAATGGGCCAATTTCCTCTTGTTCGTGGGCGTGCTCGTCGGCTCGGCGGCGCTGGGGGCCATCACCCGGAACCTGCCCGTGCGGTTGTTCGAGAATTTTTACCGCAACGGCAGCCTCGTGTTCGGCGGTGGGCAGGTGCTCACGCCCATGCTCTACACCGAGTTCGTGGAATTCAAACATTACCTCTCGCGGCCCGAATTTTTGTCGGGGCTGGCGCTCTCGCAGGTGGTGCCGGGGCCGGTGTTTTCCATTTCCTCGTACATCGGCGTACTGGCCATGCGGCAGTACGGGTTGGGGGGCAAACTCATCGGCAGCGCCGTGGCGGCGGCGGGCATTTTCCTGCCCGGCACGTTTCTGATTTATTTCGTGTACCGGTTTTGGGAACAACTGAAGCAGTACCGTCCCGTACGGGCCTCGCTCGAAGGCATCAACGCCGCCAGCACGGGCCTGACCCTGGCCGCCGGGGTGCTGTTGTTCGAACCCATTGCCCTCGACCCGGTGGCCGTGGGCACGGTGCTGGTCACGATTGCCCTGCTCCAATTCAGCCGCGTGCCGCACTACCTGATCATTCTGGCCGGGCTGCTGCTCGGCTTTGTCGTCCACTGAAATTCGCCTTTATTTTTTCTCCATGAACCGTAAAAACATCTCCTCCGGCGCCCCCTGGGAAACCAAAATCGGCTACTCGCGGGCCGTGCGCGTGGGCAACCTCATCGAAGTGTCGGGCACGGTGGCCGCCGACGCCGAGGGCCGCGTGGTCGGGCCGGGCGACGCCTACGCCCAGACGAAATTCATTCTTCAAAAAATCGAAAGGGCTTTGGCCGAAGCTGGGGCCAGCCTCGCCGACGTGGTACGCACGCGCATGTACGTGACCGACATCCGCCAGTGGCAGGCCATCGGTCAGGCCCACGGCGAGGTGTTTTCCGCCATTTGCCCGGCCACGTCCATGCTCGAAATCCGGCGGCTCATCGGCGATGAGTACCTCGTGGAAATCGAGGTGACGGCGGTGGTAGTCTGAACCGCGATTGGCCTGGATTTTAGGATGAATAGGATTCTGAATTCATGGATTACCTATCCTGAAAATCCTAAAATCCAGGCCAATCGCGGTTCAGACTATCTCACCTCCCGCCCCTTCCCCCGACCGTCGAAAACCCGCACCTCTTTCGCCCCAGCGGGCACGTCGAGCACCCGCGATGACTGGCTGAGGTAGCCCGAACCGTGGTAAAATTCCACCCGCTCCCGCCGCCCGTCGGCGTGGATGATTAGGGCAAAAATATCCTTTGGGGCGAGTCGAATGGTTTTGGGGGACACTTTGGACGGCACCAGGAGTTGCACCGGCCCGTTGTTGTTCGTCACAACCAGCAGCGAGCCGGAGGCGGTCTGCACCCGGCCCAGCGCTTTGGCGTCGAATTCGGCGTTCAGCCCGGCTTTCTGGAACGGAACGGGGGCAAAATCGCCCTTCCCATCGCCCAGCAGCAGGGTGCCACGCCCGGCGTCGTACCAGCCCGCGTAGGGTTCGGCGGCGTAGGAATTGCCCACGAGCAGGACGTCGGGGTGGCCGTCGCCGTTGAAATCGCCCGTCTGGATGCCGAAAACGGGGGCGATTTGGGCGGGGAGCGGTAGGGGTTTCAGGTTGAATTTTCCGCCGCCCAGGTTTTCGATGAGGCAACTGCGCATCTCGGTGGCTTTGAGCACGCGGGCATCCGCCTTGCGGTCGCCGAGCACATCGTCCACGGTGGCGCGGGCGTAGGCGGTGTACGAGGTGAAGCGCTTGCGCATGAGCACGGTCATTTGGTCGGTGGCCACGTCGCGAGTTGGGGCGAGGGTTTCTTTGCCTTCCAGAAAATACGTCAACACGGGGTCGAGGCGGCCGTTTTCATCGAAATCTCCCGCGTAAAGCCGCACGGGCTGAGCGGGGCTGGCCTTGTATTTTGAATTCAAACCGAGGTTCCCGGCCACGTAATCCACGTCGCCGTCCCGGTCGAAGTCGGCGGCGACGACGGCATTCCACCAGCCATGAGAGTTGAAAATTGAAAATTGAGAATTGAGAATTCCTTTTTGGTTTCGGAAAAACGTTGGGGTCATCCACTCACCGGCCAGGAGCAGGTCGGGCCAACCGTCCGCGTCGTAATCCGTCCAGAGCGCGGCGCAGACGAGGCCGGGGGT
>ERZ1066118.1563-NODE-1563-length-13790-cov-18.144958_pt1 | contig 13790 bp, 11 predicted proteins | sample MGYA00382765_ERZ1066118 | MGnify/ENA primary metagenome ERZ1066118 (study PRJEB33369, sample SAMEA5778348) | biofilm metagenome | biome: Industrial cooling water; feature: Water cooling tower basin; material: Biofilm | place: United Arab Emirates | collected...
GGAGCAGGGGCGCGCGGCGGAGGCGCCGAACGCGGCCGAGCTGGCGGAGGCGCGCGGGGCGGCGGCGGCGTTCGCGCGCGGCGAGGGCGGCGCGTTCCCCGACGACCCCGACGACCGGCGTCGGCGCGCGCGCGGCGGCGTGGATCGGCGGCAGGGCGGCGATTAGATTTCGTCATCTTTCCCGAACAAGTCTTCAGACCCGTAGCGGAGTAGACGCGGAGTTTCATGGCCAGGGCCACCAACCATCGGCAGCAGAGCAGTAACCGCGGCGGCGGGCGCCCGCCCGCGGTCCCCACGCCCTTCGAGGAGGCGCGGGACGAGCTCTTCCAGCACGTCATGTCGTGCGGCGTCGTCGGCGCCGACCCGGAGCACCAGAAGGAGTGGTTCGACGAGACGATGGCGTACATGAAGGACCGCTTCAGCGAGCTGGGCGGCGCCCAGCTCCAGGAGCTGCGCACCCTCGGCGAGCGCTTCGCCCAGCCGCCCAAGCGGCAGCAGCCGCAGCCCGCCGGCGCCGCCTGACCGGCCTAACGCCCCCGCCCGCCGCGGGGGCGTTTCGCGTTCGGGCCCCAACCGGCAGGGCCGTCTGCTGCGGCCTAGCTCACCGCCGCCCGGGGCGCACGCGCCGCAAGGCGACGCCGAGCCGGGCGCCGTGCCCCAGCCCCAGCTCGACGGCCGGCGCGGTGCCGCCGCGTGCGCGCCCTTCCACGCCCACCATGAGCAGCAGGAACGGCCGCCCGTCGCCGTCGGCGGCGCGCACGGCCACCCCGCCGCCCGCGTAGACGCCGCGCGCGCCCTGCCGGAACGGGTCGAGGAGGAATCGGCCCACGACGGCCAGCTCGGCCGCGGGCACCGCGCGCGCCCGGCCGCCGCTCGTGGAGCGGGTGACACCCACGCCCGCGAGCGCGCCCACGCGCACGTAGCTCCCCGCGTCGGCGAGGAGGCCGCCGCCCACGGTGAGCGCCGGGTGGCGGTCAACCGCCGCGTCGGCGCGGAACTCGACTGTCGGCGGCGGCGGGGCAGGCGACCGGGGCGGCTGCGCCGTCGCCCCGTTCCCAACGGCCGTCGCGAGCAGCGCGGCCGCCGCTCCCCTGACGGCTGGCGTGCGGCTCAGCGCGCGCGTTCGCGCCACAGCAGCAGCGTGTAGTCCACCGTGGCCGCGACGGCGAGCACGCCGACCACCGTCACCAGCGGCCCCACGCCGGCCGGCCACACGATGAGCGCCAACAGCGTGGCGAGCTGCAGCACCGTGACCACCTTGCCGAGCGGGCGGGCGCGGAAGGTGACCGCGCGCAGCCACGACACCGCGCGTGCCACGAAGAAGCCGATCACCGTCATCAGGTCGCGCAGCAACAGCGCGACGGCCTGGAGCGGCGACAGCCCGCCGCCCTCGTGCCCCTGGGCCACGAAGGTGCCCACGGCGGCGAGCACGAACAGCCGGTCGGCGATCGGGTCGATGAGCGCGCCCCACCGGCTCACGATGCCGAGCCGGCGCGCGAGCCACCCGTCGAGCATGTCGGTGAGCGAGGCGGCGCCGACGAGCGCCAGCCGCTCCCCCGCCCCCGTGGACGCGACGAAGCCGGCCGCGAGCACCACGCGCGACAGCGACACCGCGTTGGGCAGCGTCCACAGCGTGGGGCTCGCGCCGTGCCCCGGCGCGCCCGGGTCCGATCGGCGCGACGTCTCCGCGGCCATGCGCGCAACGTAGCCGCGCGGCGGGCGCCGTGCGGCCGAGGGGAGGGCCGGTCGAGGGGCCGCGGCGCGGGCCTGTCGTGCGGCCCGGCGGCCCGGTAACGTGCGCCGCGTGCCGCCCCCGCCCGCCGCCGCCACGCTCGCCCCGCTCGCCGCGCTCGGGTCGCTGCTCCCCGTCACGCTGCCCGTCGTCGAGCCGGCGGTGGCGGGGTACCTGCTGGTGTCGCTCGTGGCGCTGGCGTGGGACGTGGTCTACGCCAACCGCATCGCCCAGCTCCGCCGCGCGCCGCGCCCGCTGGCGGCGCTGAGCGGGGTGTGCGGGCTGGCCATCGCGCCGGCCTACGCCGTGTACCTGGCCGGCAGCACGCTCTACGGCGGGCGGGCGGTGAACAGCATCGGGTGGGTGTGGCCGCTGGCCGCGCTGCTCGTGCTGGCCCAGGCGCTCTACGCCACCGGGCGCCGCTTCGTGACGCCGTTCGTGGGCGTGCCGCTCGTGTGCTACGACCTGCTGGCCACGGCCGTCATCACGACGCGCTACCTGGTGCAGCGCGGCGTGGAGCCGCCCGCCCCGCTCCTCGCCCTCTCGGCCGCCCAGGCCGCGGTGCTCGGCACGGTGCTCGGCCGCGCGGCGCTGGTGTCGCCGGTGGCCGTGCTGGTGCCGCTGCTCGTGCCGGCCTACCCGGCGCGGTTCCGGCTGACGCGGGCGGGGCGGGCGGTGCTCGCGGTGGGGACGGCGTTCGTGGTCGGCGTGCTGCTGCTGGAGGTCCCGCGCGGGATCGGCGCGGTGGCGAGCTACGCGGCGTTCGCCGAGGACCGGCTGAGCGAGCGGCCGGGGAACGACTTCGCGGTGGGCGTCAGCGCGCTCACGCGGCTGGCCGGCCCACCGCCCGCGCTCACGGTGCGCAACGACGTGCCGCTGGTGGACTCGCTGGAGGGCGACGCGGTGGCCGTGCGCCTGCGCCCCGCCGCCGCCACGCTCGCCGCCCTGGACTCGCTCGACGCGGTGCTCGAGCCGGCGCGGCGGGACAGCGCGCAGCTCATCGTCTGGCTGGGCTTCGCGCCGGGCGACGCGGCCGCGCGCCGCGCCGACCCGGCGGGGTTCGCCGCGCGGCGCCTGGCGCTGGTGGAGCGGGTGTGCCGCGCGCTCCGCCCCGACGTGCTGCTCCCCGCCGGCGCCCCGTACGGCGAGGACGCCGCGCTGGTGGGCCGGCTCGCGGTGGACGAGTGGCGGGCGTACCTCACCGCCGCCGCCGCCCGCGCCAAGGCGGTGAACCGCCGCATCGCCGTCGCCGTGTCGGCCGGGGACTACTCGCCGGCGGACAGCGCGCTCTACGCGTGGGCGGCGGGGCGGGGGTCGCCGGTGGACGCGGTCGGGTTCGCGGTGTCGCCCTCGGTCACCGGGGGGACGGGGGTGGACGCGCGGCTGCGCGCGGCGGACCGGTGGATGCGGGCGGCGGCCGGCGGGGCGGCGGGCGCCGCGCCGGGCACGCCGTTAGGCGGTGCGTTAGGCGGCGCGTTCGGCGCGGCGCCGGCGCGGGCGGCCAAGCCGCACTGGGTGTGGGACGTGCACGGCTTCCCGGTGGTGCACGGGGCGGCGAGCCAGGCGAACACGGTCTGGCACACGCTCGCCTGGGCCACCGCGCACCCGGAGGTGCGCGGCGTGGTGGCGAGCGAGCCCGGCGACTACGTGGAGCTCACCGGGCTGCGCGCCCCGACCGGCCGGCTGCGGCCGGCGGTGGGGGCGCTGCGACGGGCGCTCCGCGGGCTGCGCGAGACGGCGGTGCCGTAGCGGGGGGCGGGGGGCGGGTCAGAGACCCGCCCCTACGGGGGACGGGGGCGCGGTCACCCCTGGGCGTCGGCGGCGAGCCCGCCCAATGCGGCGTCGCCCGCGCCCTGGCCGCCGCTGTCGCGCATCTCCTGCGGGGCGCGCTCCATGAGGCGCGCCGCGGCGTCGCTCACCCGGGCGGCGTAGGCGCCGGCCCCCTCGTCGTCGCGGCGGGCGGGCGGGACGAGGGCGCGGTCGGTGGGGTCGGCGCTGTCGAGCTGGTTGCTCATCCGGTCGCCGCCCAGGCTGGACACGGCCACCTCGAAGCGCTCGACGGCTTCGAGGAGCTCGGCCAGCTCCTCCGCCGGCTCGTCGCCGGTGACTGCCACGCCGCGCTGGCGGAGCTGGGCGTAGGCCATCTCGGCGGCGTGGGCCTGGTCGGCGGCGCGGTGGGGGTTGAGGGCCTGGTCCTGGTCCTCGCGCGACATGTCGGTCATGGGATGGGGAAAAGGGACGGGGGCGCCGGTGTGCAGGAACGGCGCCGTCCCCGGCGCGCGGTCACTCGCCGCGGACCAGCCCCTCCGCCCTTCCCCCTCCGAACACTCGGGCCGCGAACCGCCGGACGTCCTCGCGCCCCACGCCCCGCACCCGCTCCTCCCACCCCTCCAACTCCTCGAGGCCCTCGCCGAGGAGCCACGCGTCGACCGCGTCCCCCAGCACCGTCCCCCCGCCTTGCCGCGCGATGGCGTGGGTGCCGAGGGCGTACGTCTGCGCCCGCTCCAGCTCCTCGGCCGTCACCCCGCCGTCGGCCAACCGCGCGAACTCGGCGAGCAGCCCCGCCCGCGCCTCCTCCTCCTGCTCCGGGCCCGTCGCGATGTACGCGCCCCACGCCCCGCCGCACCGGCGGGGCGACGCGAACGCGGCCACCGTGTAGGCCAGCGAGCGGCGGTCGCGCAGCTCGTCGAAGAAGCGGCCGCCGAGCCCGCTCGCGACCCCGGCGAGCAGACTGCCGACCACCCGCGCCGGGTCGCGCCGCGACGGGCCGGGCACGAGGAGCGCCAGCGCCGTCTGGCGCTTGGCGCGGCGCTCGGCGTTCACCCGCACGTCGTCGCCCCAGCGGACGTCCGGGACCGCGGGCGCGTCGCCTGGGGTCAGGTCGGGGAAGGCGGCGTCGAGGAGCGCGGCCGCGTCGGCCGGGTCGACGTCGCCGGCGAGCGCAAGGACCGCGTGCGCCTCGCGCGTCACCCGGCGGTGCCAGGCGCGCACGTCGTCGGCCGTGATCGCGGCCAGCGACGCCTCCGTGCCGCCCACCGGCCGCCCGTACGGGTGGCCGGCGTAGGCCGCCTCGGCGGCCAGGCGGAGGGGCCAGCGGTACATGTCGTCCCGCAGCGTGCGCAGCTCCTGCTGCGCGACCCGCCGCTCGGTCTCGACCGCCGAGTCGGGGAAGCTCGCGTGCTGGACGACGTCGGCGAGGAGGGCGGCGGCGCCGGGGAGCTCGGCGGCCGGCACCGACAGCCCCCAGCCGAAGGTGTCCGCCCCCGCGCTCGCCCCCACGCTGCCCCCCATCCGCTCGCCCAGCTCGGCGACGTCGGCGGCCGAGCGCGTGCGCGTGCCCTTGACGCTCGCGGCGGCCATGAGCGCGGTGATGCCTAACGCCGGGTCTGGCTCCGCGGCGGCGCCGCCGAGGACCGTCGCGCTGAGGTGGACGAGCCGCGCGCCGGGGCGCGGGACCACGAGCACCGGCACCCCCGCCGCCGTGCGGAAGACGTGCACGCCGCCCTCCACGCGCTCGGCGCGGGGCCGCCCGGCGCGCACGGCCGGCGCCTCCAGCGGGCGCGGGGGCGGGGCGGCGGGGACCGGCGCGTAGGGCGCGCGCCCGTCGCCGTCGAGCAGGCGGCGGAAGGCGGACGGCCCGTCGGCCAGCGGGGCGGCGTCGCGCGGGCGGTAGACCACCGCGCCGGCCTGGTCCGGGTCGAGCCAGCGGCGGGCGGCGGCGGTCACCGCGTCGGCGGTCGCGGCGAGGAGCGCGTCGTGGTACGCCTCCCCGCGCCGCCAGTCGCCGTGCGCCTCCCACTCGGCCAGCCAGCTCGCCTGGCCCTCCATGGTCTCCAGGCGCCGCACGGCGCGCGCGCGCACGATCGCCCGCACGCGCGCCAGCTCGTCCTCGCGGACGCCCTCGCGGAGCAGCGCGCCCAGCTCGCCCCACGCGGCGCGGGCGGCATCGGGCGCGGTGGCGGCGTCGCCCTCCACGTGCAGCACGAACACGCCGAGCTCGGTGGGCGTGCTGTCGTAGGCCCCCGCGCTCGACGCCAGCGAGCGCTCGCGCACCGCGCGGTAGAGGCGTGACGAGCGGCCGGTGCCCAACACCGCCGCCGCGAGGTCGAGGCGCGGCGTGTCGGGGTCGAAGGTGCCGGGCGTGCGCCAGCCGACGGCCGTCTGCGTCTGCCGCACGTCGCCGTCCAGCTCGCGGTAGCGGAAGTCCGGGGCGCGCGCCGGCTCGGCAGGGCCGCGGTCGCGGGGGGCGGCGCCGTTAGGCACCGCCGCGTAGCGCGCCTCCACCTCGCGGAGCGCGCGGTCGGGGTCCACGTCGCCGGCCACCACGAGCACCGTGTTGCTCGGCCGGTAGTAGGCGCGGTAGAACCCCGCCACGTCGTCGCGCGTGAGCCGCCGCAGCCCCTCCTCCGTGCCGATGCGCCAGCGGCGCACGCGGTGGCGGTCGTGCAGCAGGGCGTAGAGCGTCTCCACGGTCACGGCGCTCGGGTTGTCGAGCTTGCGCCGCGCCTCCTGGATGATGACCTCGAGCTCCTTGGCCAGCTCGCCGGCGTCGACCACGCTGTCGGCGTAGGCGTCGGCCTGGATGTCGAGCCCGTCCACCCAGCCGCTCGCCGGGAGCACGGCGTAGTAGCTGGTGTGGTCGTAGATGGTGTGGGCGTTGAGGTAGCCGCCCCGCGCCTTGGTCTGCCGCGCGATCTCGCCCACGCCGCGGCGGCGCGTGCCCTTGAAGAACATGTGCTCCAGCACGTGCGCCACGCCCACCACCGCGTCCGGCTCGTCGAAGTAGCCGGCGTTCACGTACGTGTTGACGGCGACGACAGGCGCCGACGCGTCGCGGCGGACGAGGACGCGGAGCCCGTTGGCGAGCGTGTGGCGGTGGACGGTCGCGGGGTCGAACAGGGGCACGGCGGCGCGGGGGTTCGGGGGGGCTGGTCGGTGGGGCAATCCCGGTGCCGGCGGGCGGGGGCACGCGTACGGGCCGCCCGGAGCGTCGGGCGACCCCGGGCAAGGTGTCATCCTGAGCGCAGCGAAGGATCTTCCATGCGCCGATGCGGAGTCGCGGAATCCGGGGCCAAGCTCGGCCCGCCTCCTCCACGCCCCTTCGCGACGGCCGGAAGATCCTTCGCTGCGCTCAGGATGACACCGGGGCGCCGGTCGGGCGGGCTCGTGCCCCCGCTCCCCGCCCCACGCTACACCGCGTCGCTCAGCGAGGTGAAGGTGAAGTCCCGCGCCCGGAGCGGCGGCACGACGATCGCCCCGCCGCCCCCCTCGCTGCTCGCCGCCCGCTCGGGGCGGCCTAACGCCTCGAGGTTGTTGAGGAGGAACACCGGGCTCTCGTTCCAGCGCATGTTCTTCACCGCCCGCGTGATCTTCCCGTCCTCGATCAAGAAGGTGCCGTCGCGGGTGAGGCCGGTGTGGAGGATGGTGCGCGGGTCGACCGTGCGGATGTAGAAGAAGCGCGTCACGAGGAGCCCGCGCCGCGTGCCGGCGATGAGTTCGTCGAGCGAGGCCGTGCCGCCGGCCATGCGGAGCGTCCCGCCGCCGCCGGCGTTGGGCGCCCGGTTGCTGCGCTGCGCCCAGTAGCGGTCGTAGGCCAGGTCGCGCAGCACGCCGTTCTCGATCCACGTGGTGCGCACCGCGGGGAGCCCGTCGGCGCCGAACGGCGCGCCGGGCGCCTCGGGGTCGAACGGGTCGCTCACGAGCGTGACCCGCTCGTCCACCACCCTGGCGCCGATCTTGTTGCCGCCGCCGGCCTTGCTGAAGAACGAGCGCCCCTCGTCCGCCTGCCGCGCGTTGAGCGACCCCGCGAGCAGGCCCACGAGCGCCGCGACCGCCGAGGGCTCCAGCACCACCGTGTAGCGCCCCGGCTCGATGGCCACCGGGTTGGCCGAGCCGCGCGCCTTCTGGATGGCGCGGGCGGCGACGGCGGCCGGATCCACGCGGCGCACGTCGTTCTGCGACGCGCCGGCCCAGCCGCTCCCCGTGCCGTCGGGGGTGCGCATGGTGACCGTCAGCGAGGCGCGCGTCTGCCGGTGGTAGCCGAACAGGCCGCGGCTGTTGGCCACCGCCGTCGCGCCGGCGTCGTGCTCCAGGTAGCCGGCGGTGACCAGTCCGGCGGCGCGCGCCGGCTCGGTCACCGCGCGCACCGCCGCGGCGCGCCCGGCGGCGTCCAGCGCCGCGGTCGCGTCCACCCAGCCCGGCGCCTGCTGGTACTGCTGCGGCTCCAGCAGCGGCAGCCGCTCCGGGTCTTCCGGCGCGAGTCGCGCGAGCGCCTCGGCGCGCTCCACCACGCCGCGCAGCCCGGCCTCGTCCAGCCGGTTGGTGGTCGCGCTGGCCGTGCGGGCGCCGACGCTGCTCTGCACCGTGACCACGACGTTGCGCGTGTCGCCGCCGGTGCTCACCTGGTTGACCGCGAAGCGCGTGTTGCCCTGCGCGCCGCTGGTGACGTTCACGCGCGTCTCGTCGGCGCGGGCGAAGCCGAGCACGCGGCGGGCGAGCGCCTCGGTGGCCTCGCGCGTGAGCACCGCGTCGTCGGCCGCGGCCGCCGCGGCGGCGAAGAGCGACCGCGGCCCGCGCGTGCCCGTCTCGTGATCGATCGTCATGCCGTGCGCCCCGTGTTGATGACGTTGACGTTGCGGAACCGCGCCGGCGGGCAGCCGTGGCTCACCGCGTTGGCCTGGCTCGGCTGCCCCTTGCCGTCGTTGGCGGTGCCGTGGAGCTGGTAGCTCCGGCGCCCGCCGATCATGTCCATCGCGCCCCAGAACTCGGGCGTGCGCATCTGGTAGGCGACGTCCTTGAGCATCCCGGTGATCTTGCCGCCGCGGATCTCGTAGTACACCTGCCCGCCGAACTGCGCGTTGTAGCGCTGCTGGTCGATGCTGTACGACCCACGGCCGAGGATGGCGATGCCGCGGTCGGTGGCGGCGATCAGGTCCTCCCACGTGTGGTCGCGCGCGCCCGGCAGCAGGCTCACGTTCGGCATCCGCTGGAACTGCACGTCGTCCCAGCTCTGCGCGTACGAGTTGCCGTGGCTCCGCACCGGCCGGCCGCGCCGCGCGTACCAGTCCTTGAGGTAGGGCGCCTGCTCGCGCGTGGTCTGGTAGTCGACCACCACGCCGTCCTGCACGATCATGTACTCCTCGGGCTTCACGCCCTCGTCGTCCCACCCGCACGCGGCCAGCGAGCCGGGCTGGGAGCGGTCGGCCCGCACGTTCATCAGCGGCGAGCCGAATCGCAGCGTCCCGAGCACGCGCTCCGGCGGGCTCACGAAGCTGGTGCCGGCGTAGTTGGCCTCGAAGCCTAACGCACGGTCCAGCTCCGTGGGGTGGGCGACGCTCTCGTGGATGGTGAGGAAGAGGTGCGACGGGTGGAGCACGAGGTCGTACCGCCCCACGTCCACCGGGCGCGCCTTCAGCTTCTCGACCGCCTCGGCGGCCCACCGCGGCGCCTGCCCCACGAAGTCCGCGCGCGTGACGTGCTCGTAGCCGAGGCCTAACGCGGGGACGTCGGTGCTGTCGCGGCTCTGGAAGTCGCCGCTGCCCACGGCGGTCACGCTCATGGTGGGCGCCGTGCGGTAGAGCGTCTGCACCGTGTACGTGCCGTCGGTGCTCGCGAACGTCTTCTCCTCGCGGAGGAAGCTCATGGCGGAGTTGACGAAGCGCACGCCGCTCACCTTGAGCGCCGCCTCGTTGGCGGCGAGCAGCAGCGCGACCTTGTCGGCCACCGGCACGGCGAACGGGTCGACCTCGATCGGGCTCCGCCACTCGCCGTTGGGCGTGGGCGTGACGGGCGCCAGCTCCACCGGGCGCACCTGCGCGCGGCGGTTGGCCCGCGCCTGGGCGACCGCCTGCCGCGCCACCGCGGCCACGGCGTCGGGCGAGAGGTCGCGCGTGGCGGCGAAGCCCCAGGCGCCGTCCACCAGCGCGCGCACGCCGACGCCCGCGGTCTCGGTGTCGCTCAGCGCCTGCACGCGGCGCTCGCGCGTGGCCACGGCCTGCGAGCGGTTCTGGCCGATGCGCGCGTCGGCGTAGCTCGCACCGGCCGAGCGCGCGGCGTCGAGGGCGCGCAGGAGGAGGGCACGGACGGCGGGGTCGCCGGGGGCCTGACCGTTAGGCGGGAGGTAGCCGCCGGTCGCGAACGGGTCGGGCGGCGCGGCGAGCGCGCCGGCGGCGCCGGGGAGGAGCAGGCCGCCCGCGGCGGCGGCAGCGGCGGCAGCGGCGCTGCCTCGGACGAACTCTCGGCGGGACAGGCTCACGCGGCGGGCGCTCGGGACGTGGAGGGGCGGGGGCGTTACGGCGGGGGGCGCGGCGTCTCACCTACGCGCCGCCCGGCCGAAACGTGGGCGATCGCCCGCGGTCCGGAAAGTCGGGCCGCGGCGTGGCCGCCGTGGGCGGTCGGGCCGGACTCCGCAAGGTCAAGAGCTTGGACGGGATTTACAGGATTGACGGGATTATCGGACCCGTGCGAGGGCGAGATCAACCTGCCCAACCGTTGCCCTGGTAATCCCGTCAATCCCGTAAATCCCGTCCAAGTTGTTGCTCGTGACAGCGCCGTGCCGCCCAAGCCGGAGCGCCGCTCAGAACCCCGCGCGCACCCCGAACAACAACTGCCCGTCGTGGTTGCTCCGCGCCCCGCGACGCCGCGCCTCGCTGTCGTAGCGGTCCCGGACGGTGCCCGTGAGGTCCAGCCCGCGCGCCAGCGGCACGGCGAGCGACGTGACCGTCTCGGCCGTCGCCCGCCGCGCCGGGTCGGTGACGGTGGGCTGGTAGAACGTCACGTGCGTGAGGCGGATGCCCGGCGCGCCGCCGGCGCGGGCGGTGAGCTGGCGGCGCACCCGCGCGCGCAGCGACCAGCGCACGCGCGTCCCCGCGCCGCGCCCCACACCCGCCACGTCGTCCACCCGCAGCGCCCGCGTGCGCTCGGCCAGCAGCGCCACGCTCAGGCTCGCGTCCTCCGGGAAGCCAGCCACGGGCGCGGCCGGGCGCCAGAGCGTGCGCTTGGCCCCCGCGCCCACCGCCGCGCGGAGCCCGATGCGCTGTTGGAAGTTGGACTCCGCGTCGCCGAGGACGAACGGCGTGAGACGCGCGGCCGGGCGGAAGTCGGCGCCGCCCGCCAGGCGGACCGTGCGGGCGATGACGCGGCGCACGTTCGCGGCGTCGCGCGCCTCGCCGTAGCTGGTCTGGAGCTCGGCGCGCAGCGCGAGCGCGCTGTCGGCGCGGGCGGCGGAGGCGAGCGTGGCGACGAGCCGCTGACTCGCGGCGCCGAACAGCACGTTGCCGCTCAGCTCCGCCGCGCCGCGCCAGGGCGGGCGCGCGGCCGGCGCGGGGTCGGGGGTGGCGGCCGTCTGCGCGCCGGCAGGCGCGGCGGCCAGGGCGACGAGGGCGGCCGTGAGCGGGACGGCGCGCAGCGGCCGCGCGCTCAGGTTTGGATGGAGCGCCGCCGCAGCACCGCCACGCCGGCCGCCACGCACGCGAGCCCGTACGCCGCGCCCACCAGCGCCGCCCCGGTGAGCGGCGTGAGGATCTGCGCCACGCTGTTGACGTCGCCCATGTTGGCCGGGCGCAGCGCCTCGAACACCGCCACCGCCGGCCCGTGCGGGAAGAGCCACCGGAGCGGCTGCGCCCACCAGAAGCCGTTGTACGCGGCCGCCGTGAGCGGCACGCCGGCCGCGAGCCACGCGGCCGCGATCGGCGCGTCCCAGCGCAGCAGCGTGGAGATGAGGAAGGTGAGGCCGCTGGCGAGGACGTAGGCCAGCGCCGCGCCCGCGAACACCGTGGCCACGGGGATGACGCCCGGCAGCACGAGCGCCGCCACCAGCACCGCGGCCAGCAGCACGAGCAGCGAGCCGACGCCGTTCACCGCCAGCCCCTGCAGGTAGTAGCGCACGATGGGCACCGGCTTGGCGAACAGGAAGCGCTGGAGCCCGCGCTCGCGCTCGCGCGCCACCAATCCGCCGGCGCCGATCAGCCCGGCCGCCACGCCGCCCAACGCGAAGAGCACGTGCGACAGCGCCGTCATCTCCGCCGCGCCCACCGGCCCGCCGCGCCCGCCGCGGTTGGCCGCGATCCACGTCAGCAGCCACACCCCGAACAGCGCCGCGCCCGCGAGCCAGAACCCCCGCCGCTGCCAGTAGTCGCGCCACTGATAGCGGGCGTAGCGGCGGAGGTTGCCGCGCACGTCCTCCGGGGCGAGCGGCGCGTCGTCGTCGTCCTCGAAGGCGCCGGCGGGGGCGCCGGCCGGCGCGGCCGGCACCAGCGCCCCCGACTGGGCGGAGGCGGCCACCGCGTCCGCCCAGTCGGGGGCGCGCACGTCGTCCAGCCGCTCGTCGTACCGCCGCTCGTCGTACGGCCGCTCCGGTCGCGGGTCCTGCCGCGGGTCGTTCACAGCGCCACCTCCGCCATCGCGTCGCCCACCGCCTCGTGGAATTCGTACTCCAGCGCGCTCTGCGCGGGCGCCACGCCCGAGAGCAGCACGCCGGCCGCCATCGCCTCCGCCAGCATCCGGTTGAGCGCCGGCAGCGACTCGGCGCGCACCGCCCAGTCGCCGCGGCCTAACGGCACCGCCTCCCCGAACACGCCGGCCAAGTGCTCGCCCCCGTCGGCCACGGTCAGCCGCCAGAGCGTCGCGCGGGCCATCGGCATCACGCGCGTCACGTCCACCACGCGCTGCAGTTGCCCGCGGTCGAGGATGGCCACGCGGTCGCACAGCCGCTCCATCTCCTCCAGGTTGTGCGAGGCGATGAGCACGGCCCGGTCCGGCCGCCGCAGCTCGGCGACGACGCCGCGGAAGCGGTTGGTCCAGAGCGGGTCGAGGCCGTGCGTGGGCTCGTCGAGCACGAGCACGCGCTCCCGCCGCAGGAGCGCCTGGGCGAGCCCCAGCCGCTGCTTGTTCCCCTTGCTCAGCTCGCGGAACTTGGCCTCGCGCTTGTCGCCCAGCCCGAGCTTCTCGGCCACCTCCTGCGCGCGGAGGGCGACGTCGGCGTCGCGCACCCCGGCGAGCGTGGCGAAGCGCTCCAGGGCGTCGCCCACCGTCCATCGCGGCTCCACGTCCACCAGCTCCGACAGGTAGCCGATGCCGTGGCGCTCGATGTAGGCGCGCGGCGGCTGGCCGTCGATGAGGACGTGGCCGGCGGTGGCCTGCGCGTAGCCGAGCAGGATGGAGATGAGCGTGCTCTTCCCGGCGCCGTTGGGGCCGGCGATGCCGAGCACCTCGCCGCGGCGCACGGTGAGCGTGAGGCCGGCGAGGGCCGTCACGGTGCGCCCGGAGAACGGGGCGCTGTAGCGCTTGTAGACGCTGTGAAACTCGATCATCGAAGGGGCGCCGGGGCAGGCCGCGTGGCGGGGGACGCGGCCCGTACGGCGTCGCCTCCCGGCGGATTCAGCGCGGCGCGACGCCCGGCGCGCCCATGCCCGGCCCGCCCATCCCCGGCGCCACAGGTCCTGGCGCCATCGCCCCCGGCAGCGGCCCGCCAGGCGCCATCGTCCGGCAGCCGTCCCACGAACCCGAGCCGGCGCGGGCGAAGAAGCGGTCGGCGGCCATCGGGTTGCCCTGCTGCATCAGCGCGCACGCCATGCCGCCCGCGGCCAGCCGGTCCGCGCCGTCGCGCTCCAGGGCGCGGGTGAAGAAGCGCACCGCCAGGTCCGGGCGCCCGGCGACGAGCTGCACGCTTCCCATCTCGCGCGCGGCCACGGCGCTCGCGGTGTCGCGCTCGATGGCCGTCGTGAGCGCGGTGGTGGCGCGGACGAAGTCGCCTTCCTCGCGCGCCATGCGGCCGAGGTAGACGTACGGGAGCGACGCCTGCGGGTCGGCCGCGGCGGCCGCCTCGAAGCCGCGGCGGGCCTCGTCGCGGCGGCCGGCCTGGTAGGCGGCGACGGCCGCGTCGAGCGAGGCGCCACCACGGCGGCCGGGGCCGAACAGGTACCAGGCGCCGGCGCCCAGCCCGGCGACCAGGAGCAGCAAGCCCAGGAGCAGCGCCGGCGAGCGGCCGCCGCCCGCGCGCCGGGGCGGCGCGTCGTACGCGGGCTCGAGCGGGGGCGGCGCAGCCGGCGGGGCGCTGGCG
>ERZ1066118.1565-NODE-1565-length-13765-cov-12.212691_pt1 | contig 13765 bp, 11 predicted proteins | sample MGYA00382765_ERZ1066118 | MGnify/ENA primary metagenome ERZ1066118 (study PRJEB33369, sample SAMEA5778348) | biofilm metagenome | biome: Industrial cooling water; feature: Water cooling tower basin; material: Biofilm | place: United Arab Emirates | collected...
GTTGATCTCAAGTAGTTCTGTTTCCAGCTTACCTAATTGATGACACGCTATAGTAGTAGTACAGAACTCAGACGCAATAAATCTGCTGGCTTGTAGGTTTCACCTTCTAACTCTTGAAACATCAATAGTGCTTTGGAACTAACAGGAAAAGTCAAACAGTAATCCATACCAACGTTGCTGAGGAATAAAACCGCTACGGGATTGAGCTGCAAACTGTTGCCTAGATATAACAGTGCGGGAACTAAAGCCACAGCCCTAGCTGTATGGGAGGTCATGTAGATATGGGAAGTAAGAGAGATTAATGACAGCACTAGTAAAACCAATATGCGTGACTCCGTGCCAGCGATGCCGCTAGCGGCAAATAACCGATCGATAATCCACTGAGCTGCATCAGACTCAATCAATGCCTCGCCTAAAACTAAAGCTGCACCGACAAATATAATTAGGTTCCACGAAACCGCTTTCAGTCCATCTTTCCAGCTAATCACGCCAATGCCAGGTGCAGTCAGTACTAACGCCCCAATTGTAGTTACGGTGGCAATTTCCAACCCATGCCAGCTTTCTGTCAGCCACAGTCCTACCATGACCAGAACAACGCACAGCGTTGTCCGTTCTGCGACTGAAAACGGCTTTTGTTGCTGATAAGGGATCTGAAGTTGGCGCTGACGGCGATTTTTATCTAAAAATAACCGCAGAATTACCCAACAAGAGATATAGCTGGCAACAACTCCAAATGGCACGCCATAAAGCGCCCATTGTGCATAGGAGAGTCTGACATCGGCAATCTCATCTAATAAGTCAATTGCAATTAGATGGGAACCCGCACCGATAAGAGTAGAAATAGTGGCTACCAAAATAATTGTCGGCATGAGTAGCGCCATTGCACGGGTAATGCGGCGATCGCCTGCGGCATTGGCAATGCTGCGAAACACGGGAATGACTACAGCTGCCCTACCAGAAGTAGAAGGAATGACGAAAGATAATGGAATTAACATCGTTGTCAATAGCCAAAATACGCCATTGACATTACGGGCGCGACTAACTACTAACTGAGTTAATCTTGCTGCTAAACCTGTTTGCTGTACGGCTCCTCCTAAAATAAAAGCACCGATCGTTAACCAAATTACGTCTGATTCCAGAGCTTCAAAGAGTGCTTCTTGTTCGCTCCCACCAGATAAAATCAGCAACAGCACTGTGGCTAGGGCAACATAAGCTGCATTTAGAGATGTGGTTGACCACAAAATTACTGCTAAAGCAAAGGCGAACAGAGATAACCGCGCTTCTGTCTCCAACGCACTTGGTAGCAAAACAGCAATTCCTGCGACTAGAGTTAGTGCTATGGGCAATACGGCATCAACCACCCAACGAAACCGCCTTTGACGCGGTGGAGTCTTGGACGAAGGGCGTTTGCCGTCCATCCGCGACCAAATGCTAGTTGCACCTAATAGTTGCCTATTTAACTTTTGGCTACTTGGCTTTTGAGTGGCAGCAGCTTTACCCATCTTTCCCCCTCATCACCAACTAATGTGCAGCATGACGCTCTGTACTGAGTTATTGTTTCACTCGTTTAATGTAAACGATCGCTTTTACTTAATCAGTATCTAACTTTTTCTTAAGGTAAATTTTTTCAATCTTTAAGTATCTATCCCAAGATGGAAGACAAGGGTCTCTATCTCGATTTGACTTTTCATTATATGTATTCTGATAATTTCTGCAAATACAATTTTTGATGAATTAACATTTCATACTTTGCATTTATAAGAATTCTTGAAAAAAACTCTTTTCAAAAAAATAAAATTTTTAACTCCAAACTCGTTACAGAGAAAGATTTACAGCTAGTTTTAATTGAGTAAATTTCTTTGTTTGAGACAATTCAAAATAATCGACATGAACCAGAATTCGAGCAGTAAACTTATCTTTGCTATTGTTGCTATAGTTTTAAATTGGTCGCTGTCTTCTACAGTAACAGCAGGGCAAGTTAGACAACAAATAAGATCGAGTACGAAAAATAGCAATTATCAAAGTATAAAATATAGCTTATTTCCACCAAAAGGTATAGCTATAAATACGAGTATAAATTACAACAGCAGTCAAGAAACAAAGCCAACACCAAGCATAGATCGTCGGAAAGAACCTTTTAACTCGCCACTACATCTTGCAGGTCAAAGGGATAATCTTCCCAATCGAAGAAGGCAAGGGGAGGATTTCCAGATGAGCCAAGTAACTTCTGTTTCTCAGCTATCCGATGTTCAACCGACTGACTGGGCTTTTCAAGCTTTGCAATCCTTAGTAGAACGCTATGGCGCGATCGCTGGTTATCCCGATGGCAGATTTAGAGGCGAACAAGCAATGACGCGATCTGAATTTGCGGCGGGGTTGAATGCAGCACTAGAAAGGATCGACGAACTAGTAGCAACCGGAAGCAGTGCCATAACACAAACAGACTTAGCTACGTTGCAAAGACTGCAAACTGACTTCGCTACCGAACTGGCAACTTTACGGGGACGAGTCGATCGCTTGGAAGCACAGACAGCCCAGTTAGAAGCCAACCAATTCTCTACTACTACCAAACTAGAAGGAACGGCAATTTTTGCCCTCAGTGATGCCTTTGGTGGGCAGGCGGGCGACGACAACAATACAGTCCTGCAAAGTCGCGTCAGATTGGGTTTTGAAACCAGTTTTACTGGAAGAGACTTACTGACGACTAGGCTTGATTTTGGTAACTTCGAGCAATTCGACTTACCATCAGATGAGGGGCGCTTGGGTTTTGACTCGAACACCGATGGAGATGTAGAACTGGGCAGCCTGGAATATGAATTGCCAGTAGGCGAAAAACTCAGGCTGTTGTTTCAATTTAACGATTCAGACAGCGATGATTTTACCGATGTAGTTAATCCCTTATTTGAGGACAGCGATACGGGGGCAATTTCTCGCTTTGGACGACGCACGATTTATCGCATTCCCAACAGCAACACGGGCATCGGCGCGAGATTGCAAGTATCAGAAGTAATAAGTTTTGATTTCGGTTATTTAGCTGGAGCAGCGAACGATCCGACAGATGGAGTGGGGTTATTTAACGGCGATTATGGCGCGATCGCCCAACTCACATTAACACCTAGCGATCGCTTGGGAGTAGGCTTGACTTATATTCATTCTTATGGAGGAGCTGGTCAAGCTTTAGATACGGGTACGGGTAGCACAGCCGCCAACTTAACTGAAATTGGCACGGCAAATTTAGAACTGCCTGTAGTCAGTAACTCCTACGGCATTGAGTTGAGTTACAGAATTAGCGATAATGTTGCGATCGGCGGTTGGGTAGGTTACACTACTGCCCGTGCGATCGGTTTGGGAGATGCATCGATTTGGAACTACGCCATCACCCTGGGATTTCCCGATCTGGGTAAAGAGGGTAATCTAGGGGGAATTATTGTGGGAATGCAGCCGAAATTAACTGGTACGAGTAGCAGCTTAAGGACAGTAGGACAATCGAGCGATCGCGACACCTCACTTCATATTGAAGGCTTTTATAGATACCAAGTTACAGATAATATTTCCATCACTCCTGGTTTCATTTGGCTAACAGCCCCCAATCACGATCGCAGCAACGAAGATATTATTATTAGCACTATTCGCACTGCCTTTGAGTTTTGACAGTCTTCCATATTGTTGCCAAATACTCATAAAAGCAACATATTGCCTGCTATATGCAAAAAAACACCGTGCATAAATTGGGATGTAAACAGTATCAACCACTCTGGTATTTTCTGGCTGGGAATCTTAGCCGGACAAGTATTAAACAGTTGGCATGGCATTACTGCGGTATTTTATTTGAATGAACTTATGACAAATTTAATTTTGCTTATTTCATAATTTGAACTTGGTAATTGGTAATTGGTAATTGGTAATTGGTAATTGGTAACTGGTAATTGGTAATTGGTAACTGGTAACTGACAACTATGCACAGACGTTACATGTAACGTCTCTACACTGATAACTGGCAACTGATAACTGTCATTTTCTCGTCACATTTTTAGTCAAGACTAATGAGAGCAACTCATGAGAGATCGGGCGCGATCGCATGAGTTGCTTATTGCCATTACTACCATCAAGAATTATGCTGTACTTCCTGCTGACTTGGGTAGCTACTGCGATCGCCCTTTTAATTACAGCTTATGTCGTTCCAGGTTTTGAGTTTAACAATAATTTCACGTCAGCATTAATTGCTGCGGCAATTTTAGGGCTAGTTAACGCAATTGTGCGACCAATTCTGATAATTTTGACTTTACCATTCACGCTGTTAACACGCTTGTCTATTTTTATTTGTGATTAATGCCTTGATGTTGTGGTTGGTAGGTGTTATTACCCCTGGTTTTATCGTTACTGGCTTTCTACCTGCCTTGTTAGGTTCGAGCGTGTTGACGCTGGTTTCTACAGTGCTAGGTTACTTGCTTAGATCTGCGAGATGAGGTTGGCGAGATATTTACTACAATCAAGGGGAGGTTGCCTAGATGCAAAACCAAAATTCTCCATCTTTGTCTGCGAATATATCGCGGCAAGAATTACGGGAGATAGTGCGATCGCAACTACAGGCATTATTAGCACAAGAAGACTTGCGGGGAGCTAAAGCTTTACTCGTACCCGTACAGCCTGTAGATATTGCCGCAGTAATTACAGAGTTACCAGCCGCAAAACAAGCGATCGCATTTCGGTTACTGTCTAAAAATGAGGCGATCGAAGTCTATGAATATCTCGACTCTAACGTACAGCAGGCACTTATAGAAGAATTTAAGCAGCAAGATGTCCTTGATATTGTTGATAAAATGTCTCCCGACGACCGAGCGCGGCTGTTTGATGAGTTACCCGCCAAAGTCGTCCGTCGCTTGCTCAATCAACTCAGTTCTACAGAACGCCAAGCCACTACCCTACTTCTAGGTTATAACTCTGGCACGGCTGGGCGACTGATGACGACAGAGTATATTGCTCTGAAGGAAAATTCCACAGTTGTCCAAGCTTTAGAACGGGTTCGCCGTTTAGCAGATGTAACTGAAACTATTTACTACTTGTATATTACTGATGAGTCTCGCCGCCTCACGGGTGTGCTTACCCTGCGCTCTTTGTTAACTGCACAGTCCGAGCAAACTGTGGGTGAAGTGATGAAACGGGAGGTAGTTTTTGTCCGCACAGATACCGACCAAGAAGAAGTCGCTAGGTTAGTGCAAGACTACGACTTTGGCGCAGTACCCGTAGTAGATACCGAACAGCGTCTCGTCGGGATCGTCACAGTGGATGATGTCCTTGATGTCATCGAGCAAGAAACTACAGAGGATATCTACGCTCTAGGTGGTGTCGAGGCTGGCGGGGATAAATACTTCCAAACAACTAATTTATTTAAAATTGCTCGGATGCGGGTTAAATGGCTGTTCGTTCTTCTATTCGCTAATACAGCCACTAGTGCTGTTATTTCTAACCAGGAAGAAGTTCTAGAGCAGGTTGTTGCTTTAGCTGCCTTTATTCCATTGTTGATCGATACTGGTGGTAATGTTGGGGCGCAGTCTTCGACAGTAGTAATTCGTGGTTTAAATTTGAGAGAAGTTCAGCTCAAAAAAGCTTTGGGAGTAGTGACGAAACCATCGTCGGGGTACTGCTAGGATTGATGCTAGGGTTGGTTGTGATTGGATGGGCTTACTTCCTACAGGGTAATTTAGGTGTAGCCGTGGTTGTCGGAATCAGCCTACTGGCAATTAGTTTTTTAGCCGCAGTGTCGGGATCGGCTTTACCTTTCCTGTTTAGCAAACTCGGTTTAGATCCAGCCTTAATGTCGGCTCCATTTATCACTTCTGTGGTTGATGTTTTAGGTGTCTTGATATACCTCTGGACGGCACGAATGGTTTTACAATTGTAGAAATAATCTGAGGCGATGGGACTCGCCTTAACCGCCTGCTGTATTTTCTTAACCAATAAAAAACAGAAGGCTGATGGTTCCTACTTTCCTGGCATACTGCAGGAACGTAGGGCTGTGTCAATTACCCGAGCGGACTCCTGTAGTAGCACTTATCTACGAATTACAGGAGGAGTCGCAAGTGTTAATCAGTTTGCTGTTAATTTTACTAATTGGCTTTTTTGTCGGTCAAGTTGCTCGTCGCCTGGGTATACCTGCCTTAATTGGCACGATCTTGATAGGCATTCTGCTAGGACCGCAAGTTAGTAACGTCATTGACCCCAGCTTACTGCAAACTGCCGATCGCTGGCGCACGGTAGCAGTGACGATTATTTTAATGAAAGCGGGACTGGGACTAGACCGAGAAAAGTTGGCACAGCAGGGAGCAGTAGCGTTGCGTTTGGGTTTTCTACCAGCGGCAATGGAAGCAGTTGCGATCGCCATTGCTGCTACATTTATTTTTAATTTCGATTTCCTCACTGGTTTATTACTCGGTTGTATCGTTGGCGCTGAATCTCCTGCTGTCATTGTCCCTGGAATGCTGCGACTTAAAAGTTCTGGCTGGGGAGTCACTAAAGGAATTCCCGATGCGATTTTGACGGGAAGTGCATTATCTGATGTTTTATTATTATTAATCTTTGATTTGTTACTCAATTTTTTGAGTCGCGGCGCTGTTGAAAGTGTTTCCTTGCCTGGAGGAATCGCCTTAACTGCGGTGCAATTGTTGCCTTTGCAGATTTTGCTACAAATTTCCTTAGGCATGGCGATCGGTTATTTAGCCGCTCGTCTCATTGTTTTACTATTAACAAAACAAAATTGGACGCAAAATTCAACTCAAGATGTCCTTATCGCCGCTGCTATTGCTTTATTTCTAGTTGTTTTATCTCAAAATTGGACGTTTTTTTCTGGCTATTTAGCCGCAATGGGAATGGGCTTTTTTCTCATCGAGTTGGATGCTCCTTTGGCTCGACGGCTGCGCGTAGGATTTGACAGCTTGTGGGTTGTCGCTGAAATTATTCTGTTTGGATTGTTGGGAGCAAGTATTCAACTACAGGTATTGGGCAAAACTTTACTACCCAGTTTATTAATTTTGGCGATCGGTCTTTTGATTGGTCGCACGGTGGGGTGGTATCTCTCCACTTGGGGAAGTAATTGGAATTGGCGAGAAAAGCTGTTTCTGCTACCTGGTAATTCAGCCAAAGCTACAGTCCAAGCAGCTATTGGTGCAATTCCTTTAGCACGGGGGATTGAGGGTGGTGAGACAATCTTGGCTGTAGCAGCACTCTCAATTTTAGTCACCGCACCCTTGGGAGCTTGGGCAATTCCTACTTTTGCCCCAAAATTATTGCAGCGGGGTGAAGTCGATCCGACGAAGGTGACAGTTGCTACGCGCAACCTGCTATTAGCTGCTGTTGATACTTCGCCTCTGGCTGCACAAGTTTTGCTCAAGACAGCCGATTTAGCAAGGCGGAGCGATGCCGAAGTTATTGTCTTACATGTCGTTAATGTTTCCCAACCGCAGGCTGTAGAGCAACTGCGCCAACAGACTCAGCGTTTGCTGTTAGATATTCGGCATCAATTTGTAACTGTCACAGGCTCTATTCCAGAAACAATCGTTCGCATGGCGCGGGAATATAAAGCTACAGAAATTGTGATGGGAAAACGCGGACATCAGCCTTGGGAGCAAGTTCTTGTCGGATCGGTTTCTCAAGCCGCGATTGAAACTAGTCCGATTCCTGTAATTGTGATTGAGGATGCATCAGTTCATCCAGAATCTAAAACTTAGCTTCAGAAATTTGATCTACTAGCGCCTGAGGGCAACCTCGAATTTGCGAGGGCGCACAGTTGTGCGCCCCTACAAATCCGACATCATCTGATTGAAATTGTATTCAAACGTTCTATCGGCGGTAGTTAGGGTCATTCTTATCTACAATCGGACGATTTGGAGCATCTAGATCTAATTCTTCGCGCCGCACTGTCTCTTCGGCGTTGACCATTTCTTGCTCGGTTTCCTTTCTAACTCTGACTTCTTCGCGTAAAACAGCTTCTTTGCGAATGTCAGGAGTTTCTTCGTAAATCTCCATATGTGCAACTTCACCTTCACGGAAGTTTGCTTCCCCTGGAGAAACTGGTCTACCAGCATCATTCGGCGTGACGCGCTCTACCACGACTCGCTCTTTTTCGACTGGGACTGAAACTCTTTCTGTTTCAGTTTCCACGCGCTTACCAATTGAAACTTCTCCTGTTTTACGACGGCTTTTATTCGCAACTAATCTTTCTTCATACAGCTTGAGCGACTGATGATCTTGCTGGTTCATATCGTACAGAGCTGGCTCTTGCTGGTAGTTGTAAGTGCTGCGATCGTAATTAGCTGTATTAGCTGTTGTCGCTGCTGGAGTTGTCGCTCCTAAAGATGCTGATGATTCTAGCGGGCGATCGCGATAAACTCCCCGTACCCGTTCTTCATATGCGTCATCAATTTTTAGATCGTCGCTAAACTCTGGCAAACTTTCCGCTTGCTCTTTGGTAAAGCCAACTGCATAAACGTGTCGCTGACTTCCATCGATGCGAGAACGACCCACTGGCAGCAATATCTGCTTACCAAAAATCCAAAAACCAGTGTCAACGACAAAATACCGGAAACGACCATCTTCATCAACTAAGATATTCTTGACAGTGCCTACCTTTTCATTGTCTCTGTCTGAATAAACTTCATAGTCTTTAATATCATCGCCACCGAAAGAATCTCGGTAATCAGTGTCAAAATCCTCAAGTTTGTGAAGAGCCATATTATTTTTCTCCCTTTTATTTTGTACTTAACTAACTAGATTAAAACTTTATTCAACTAATGTATCTTGCTAGCGACGGAGTTCAAATGTCTCGATTTATACAATCGCTATTTCTTTTGATATAAATGTCTCTATCAAATGATAGATTGATTAATAAACCAGTTAGTCATGAAGCTGTAATTAGATGTAAATTATTACGTCAATAGGAGAGAGAAATTGGCAAATAATAAAAGCTATTCTCAAATTAGAAAATAGAAATTGTTATGAATTAAGCGGGAGATTCCATGTTGACATCCCTTCGTGATTTATCAGGTGGTTTGACATTACTAACTGTAGGCATGAGTATAGGAGCGATCGCGGGTACAAATGCACCATTAAGCTTATCGACTCCAGTTTTGGCACAAGATGCTCCAAATCAAGCTCCAGCAGCTAGTTTTCCCGATATTCAAACTCATTGGGCTAGACCATAATATGCCGTTAATAGCGTCGCAGAGGCAACAAAAGCAAATGCTGTGGTTAACTATCCCGATTTGAAAGTTCTCAATCCGAATCAGCCTGCAAGCCGAGGAGATATTGCTGCTTTTGTTCACCAGGCTTTAGTTGCCCAAGGACGCATCGAACCACTGCCAGGTGAAGTAATGGCGGTGATAATTCGCTTACTAGAAGCGATCGCCACCATAGCTGATTACACCTGCGATCGCAAAGACCGTGCAGTGTTGCTGCGTCATGCGGCGGCGATTAAACGCGATAGCTACGAGAACGTATCGGATAAGTTGGATAAACCAGATATCGATGAGCAATACTTAGTAGTGGAAAAATCACTTCGATCGGGATAAGCACGTTGCTATTTCGAGCGTCATTGTCTGCATTATCTCAAAATTTATGACAAATTTTTGGCAACAATTGCAAATGTGGGGCGATCGCGCTCGCGAATTTTTGACTCCCTCAGTCTTCGCAGGTCCGATTACCGATCCAGTACCAGTTTTCCTGACAATTATGGCGATTATGCTGGTTGCACCGCTGTTATTCGAGCGGGTGAGGCTACCAGGAATTGTCGGCTTAATCTTAGCGGGAGTGGTGGTGGGACCAGATGGGTTAGGAGTTTTAGAGCGAGATAGCACGATTATCCTGCTCGGTACTGTGGGTTTGTTATTTCTGATGTTTATGGCTGGGCTAGAAACCAGCCTCGACGACCTAAAATACAACGCAGACAAAGCAGTAATTTTTGGCATTGCTACCTTTATCGTGCCGATGGCACTGGGTACGGTGGCGATGCTGGCAATCGGATACGGTTTCTTGGCAGCGATACTCGTTGCTTCCTGTTTTGCTTCCCACACGCTCTTGGCGTTACCAGTAGCGACTAAATTGGGAATTATGCGGACTCAGGCAGTCACGGCGACTTTGGGAGCAACTTTAATTACCAATGTCTTAGCTTTACTCGTTCTCGCCGTTGTTGTCCAGGCACATCAAGGTAGCCTTAGCCTCGGTTTTTGGTTATTTCTAATTCCGGCTTTAACTATTTATACCTTTGCTACTTTATGGGGAGTTCCTAAAATCGGTCGTTGGTTCTTTCGCCGTTTTGGGCATGACGAAGGGGCTGAATTTACGTTTGTCGTCGCTACTTTATTTGTTGTTTCTTATGCGGCAGAACTCATTGATATTGAGCCAATTGTGGGAGCATTTTTAGCGGGAATTGCCATTACTCAACTGATTCCCCAACTGAGTCCGCTGATGAATCGCATTCAGTTTATTGGCAACACTTTATTCGTGCCATTTTTTCTAATTTCAGTAGGAATGTTGATTAATCCGAGGCTATTAGTTAGCGATCCGCGATCGCTATTGGTAGCAGGGGTGATGATTGTCGTGGCGCTCGTTGCCAAATTTGTTCCAGCTTGGGGCAGTGGTAAGCTATTCGGCTTTCAGTCCTCTGGCATTATGGTCATGTTCGGTCTTTCTGTTGCTCAAGCTGCATCGACGCTAGCAGCAATTACAGTTGCTTTTCAGATTCAACTCGTAGACCAAGCAACTGTTAACGGCACTGTCGCCATGATTTTAGTCACCTGTATTGCTTCTCCTTGGGTAACGAGTCGTTGGGGTCAAGGAGTGAAAGTTGAAGCAGCAACTTCTACTAGCAAGGGGGGAACAAAGCAATTGCAACAAGGCTTTGCCGCAGCTCAAAATCTCCGCGTTTTAGTCCCTGTTGCTAACCCTAGTACGGAAGATAATTTACTTCATTTGGCTTTAATTCTGACTAAAAAAACAGCGGGAACTTTGCTGCCTTTGCATATTTTGCCAGATAAACAGGGAACGATCGCCCCAGAAGCAAAAATTCAGCAAAGCCAGTTGTTAGCCACGGCAGAAACCATCGCTCATGCAGCTGTAACGGCAGTCGAACCGATCGGACGCATCGATGATTCAGTTGATAAAGGAATTTTACGCTCTGCCTTAGAACGCGATGCCAATCTGATTGTTTGTGGCTGGAAAGGGTTTTCAACTTATCGCGAAAATTTTTTTGGTAGTGCGATCGATAACGTGATCCGTCGCGCTACAATCCCTGTATTAATTGCCCGATTTGCCCAGCCAATTGAAAATACTCATCGCGTCTTTTTAGCAATAGCCGATATTGAAAAATCAGCGTCCACTTTTGGACAAACGGTGTCGCTTGCTAAGTCTCTCGCTGACGAACTCAAGGCATCGCTACAACTGTTGCAGGTGACAGCCAGTCCCCGCAAACGCACGTCTTTTAATCCAGAAGAATTAGGATTGAGTCCAGACACTCAAATTCAACAAGTCAGGGGTAACTTTATCGGTCGAGTTTCCAAAATGCTTCAGCAAGATGACTTATTAATCTTAACGGCTGGAACTCATCCAGATATTAGAGGTTTACCAGCGTTGGGGGTTGCACCAGAGGCGATCGCTCGGAGTCATCCAGAAGTTTCGATTATTGTGATTCATTTTCCTCAACAGATTTAATCTCAGTCAAGTCCTACCCCTAGAGGCTCGTCATAGACACGCGAGTCTGACTAAGATTGACATTTGAAGTTAATCAAAATTGACGCATGGTAACGGAATCGGCGATCGCAGAGGCGGCAATTGAAACCAACATCAAGCAATTTCTATCAGTCTTAGCGGTGTCTCTAGGCGTGGCAACGCTACCGCAAGTCTTTAGCTGGTTTCGCCAAATCCCTTATACCCTACTACTCGTCATTGTAGGTTTGGGATTGGCGTTTGTGGATGTGCGCCTGGTCGAACTATCCCCTGGACTGATTTTGTCAATTTTTCTACCCCCACTGCTGTTTGAAGCTGCTTGGAATCTGAAATGGTCGAGTTTGAAGCAAAATCTCGTTCCAATTTGCCTTTATGCGGTAGTGGGTGTAGTTATCTCAATTGTGGGAGTGGCATTCAGTTTGAATCAATTTGCCGCACTACCACTGACGACAGCTTTGCTAATTGGCGCAAGTCTCTCCGCTACCGATCCGGTTTCCGTTACGGCTGTATTTCGAGAGTTAGGCGTAAGCAGTCGTTTGACAACTTTAATGGAAGGCGAAAGCTTATTTAATGACGGGATGGCAGTAGTTGCCTTTGAATTTTTAGTGGCGCTATCTTTCGGAAACACCCAGCTAGGAGTTCAACCAATTTTAGTCCAGTTTTTTGTGGTTGTAGGCGTTGGTGTGGCTGTAGGAGGTTTAACTGGTTTTGGTATTTCCTACCTGACGCAAAGATTCGATTTACCTTTAGTCGAACAATCTTTAACTCTGGTTGCTGCTTACGGCACTTACATAATTACTGAGGATTTAGGCGGTTCTGGAGTGATTGGAGTCGTGACTTGCGGCTTAATTCTGGGAAACTTTGGCTCTCGCATCGGCATGAATCCTCGCACGCGGATTATTGTCAGCGAGTTTTGGGAGTTTTTGGCGTTTTTTGTCAACTCAATCGTGTTTCTGCTGATTGGCGACCAAGTTCACTTTACAACGTTGGGAGAGAATTTAGGCATAATTGCCGTAACGGTAGGGGCAATTGTTGTCATGCGAGCGATCGCAATTTATACTCTCAGCCAGTTGAGTAACTATCTTGCCAAATCTACCATTCCCTTACCAGACCAAACCGTACTTTGGTGGGGTGGGTTGCGCGGTTCCGTCTCCATTGCTTTAGCATTGAGCGTATCGGCGGCTCTCCCAGAGCGAGATAAAATTATTGCTACGGTGTTTGGGGTAGTACTATTTACCTTGCTGTTTCAAGGACTGACAATTAAAACTTTACTGCAAAAGTTAAACTTATTAGGCGATCGCCCTCGTCAAGAGCAATACATGGAATTTATCGCGCGACGGGTTGCCCTCGATCGCGTGCTAAAACAGTTACAGGCAGACCAACGCCCAGGTATCGATCCAGAGTTTTATCGCTACCAGGAGGCACTCATTAAAGGCGGAATCGAAGATTTGCAAAAAGAAATCGAGCAACTTCAAAATGAGTTTCCCGACCTGATAAATTTTAGCGCCCAACAATTACGCTCCGAACTATTGGCAACCGAGGCGAATACGTATGCAGAATTTGTCAAAGCTGGACGATTGAATCGAGAATTGTCGCCGTTTCTCCCAGAAGTATTACAAACTGGAGATGGGCACAGCGATTAAGCAATAAGCGATTAAAATCGCAGCTATACAGACAAAACCTGCGGAGGCAGGTTTACAAGCATTAAATTTTCCTCAGTTCGCGAAGAAAGTTAGCCGCAACAATTCAAACCGCAGTCAGTGACGAGAGAATGCGATCGCGGGCTGTATCTTTAGGACAAAAAATTCGCGCCGAAAATGGAGTAGCGCGAGCAGTCAGTGAAATCTCCAGCAGAGCGGTTAATGGTTAATTGTTAGAAGACGAGGAATGCTGCCACCGATCCAAAATATCTTTAAACAAAGTTTCTTCAATCCAGGTTTTAGCAACTACTGCGAGGGGAAGTGCCATCAGCAATCCCAAAGCCCCAAAAAAAGTAGTATAGCACTCGAAGCAAAGGTTAGGACATAATAGAGGAGGAATCAACGAGAGA
>ERZ1066118.1569-NODE-1569-length-13723-cov-21.635426_pt1 | contig 13723 bp, 12 predicted proteins | sample MGYA00382765_ERZ1066118 | MGnify/ENA primary metagenome ERZ1066118 (study PRJEB33369, sample SAMEA5778348) | biofilm metagenome | biome: Industrial cooling water; feature: Water cooling tower basin; material: Biofilm | place: United Arab Emirates | collected...
TCGGCGTGATGAGCTACGACCCGGCGTTCATGAACACGGCGTCGTGCAAGAGCGCGATCACGTTCATCGACGGCGACGCGGGGATCCTGCGCTACCGCGGCTACCCGATCGAGCAGCTCGCCGAGAGCTCGACCTTCCTCGAGGTCGCGTACCTGCTGCGCCACGGCGAGCTGCCGGCGCAGGACGAGTACACCGGGTGGGTGCACGACATCACCTACCACTCGTACGTGCACGAGAACATCGCCCGCTTCCTCCAGGGCTTCCGGCACGACGCGCACCCGATGGCCATGCTCACGAGCGCGCTCGCCGCGCTGTCGAGCTTCTACCCCAAGGCCAAGGACATCCACGACCCCGAGCAGCGCTACATCAGCATCATCCGCCTGCTCAGCAAGACGCCCACGATCGCGGCGATGATCTACCGGCACATGAAGGGGCTGCCGGTGGTCTACCCCGACAACTCGCTCAACTACGTCGAGAACTACCTCTCGATGGTGGCGAAGATGGGCGAGCCGCGCTACGAGTCGAACCCGGTGTTCTCGAAGGCGCTCGACGTGCTGTTCATCCTGCACGCCGACCACGAGCAGAACTGCTCGACGAGCGCGGTGCGCGCGGTGGGTTCGTCGCACGTCGATCCTTTCTCGGCGGTCGCGGCCGGCGTCGCCGCGCTCTACGGCCCGCTGCACGGCGGCGCCAACGAGGCGGTGCTCCGCATGATCGAGGAGATCGGCCACCCGAGCCGCGTGCCGGCGTTCCTCGAGGAGGTCAAGGGCGGGAAGGGGAGCCGGCTCATGGGCTTCGGCCACCGGGTCTACAAGAACTACGACCCGCGCGCCCGCATCGTGAAGCAGCTCGCCGACCAGGTGTTCGCCGAGATCGGCATGGACAAGGACCTCGAGATCGCGCTCAAGCTCGAGGAGGCGGCGCTCAACGACGAGTACTTCATCAGCCGCAAGCTCTACCCCAACGTCGACTTCTACACGGGGCTCATCTACCGCTCGATGGCATTCCCGACCAGCTACTTCACCGTGCTATTCGCGGTGGCGCGCATGGCCGGGTGGCTCAGCCAGTGGGAGGAGATGCTCCTGGACAAGGAGCAGAAGATCGCGCGCCCGCGGCAGATCTACACCGGCGCCGGCGAGCGGGCGTACGAGAGCCGGCTCACGGACAAGCAGCCGCGCACGCGCAAGGATTCGATCCGCAAGTAGTGCCCGTGTGATGGGCGGGCGGCCGGCAGGCCGTCGCCCCGGCAGACGCGAGCGGCCGGCGCCCCTGGTTCTGAGGGCGCCGGCCGCTCGCGTCTGCTACGTGGGAACCGCATCATTGGCATTCCAATTGCAAGGCGAGGCGGGGCGGCTGCCCGGTCCGGGTCGTGGCCGTTTCGCCCTGTCCGCTCTGCCCGCGTGCTCTCCGCCCCTGCCGCCGGCGCCGCCTCCGCCGACGAACTCGACGCCGTGGGTCGCCGCGTGTTGGGGCCGCCCACGTCGCCGTTCGGCGTGCCGGGGGTCCTGCTCGCCGTGCGGGCCGCGGGGCAGACGCGAGTGGTGGCCCTCGGGCACGACGGCGCGGGGCGGGAGATGGCGCGTGACCGGCTCTTTCCCCTGGCGTCGGCCACCAAGCTCGCGACCGGGCTCCTTGTCCTCAGGCTGATCGAGGACGGCGCCCTCGCGCTCGACGGGCCCGTGGGTGACGTCCTGCCGGACGCCGCCGCGGCGGCCGTGACGGTCCGCGCCCTCCTCTGCCACCGCGGCGGGCTCCCGCTCGACCTGCCGCCGGACGTGGTGGATGACGCACAGGTCCTTGACTGGCGCCGGCTCGCCGGCGTGGTCCTCCGCACGCCCCCGCGGCAGGCGCCCTGGGGCGAGGTGTCGTACAGCAACGTGGGGTACGGACTGCTGGCGCTGGCGGCGGAACGCGTCACCGGCTGGACGTTCCGGGACGCGCTGCACCGGCTCGTGCTGGATCCGATGGGGCTCGACACCATCTTCGCGGCCGACGCGCCGGAGCGCACCATCGCTATCACCGATGTGCGCAGCCCCCTCGCCGGCACGGACCGCGATCCGTACAACTCGGCGCACTGGCGCTGCCTGGGCCTGCCGTGGGCCGGGCTGGCCGCCACCCCCGACGCGCTCCTCGACCTGCTCGACGCCTACCGGTCGGCGGACGGGCCGACCGACGGCGCCGGCGTCATTCGCCCGGAGACGGCGGCCCTCGCCACCACCGACCACGCCGAGTCGGCCGCGGGCGGATTCCCCGGCGGCGAGGCGCTGCTCGGCTTCCACCCCGGGAGGCCGATGCGCTGGGCGCCGTGTGCCTGGGGGCTGAGCGTCGAGCTGCGGGGCGACAAGCGGCCGCACTGGACCCCGGCCGCCGCCTCGCCGCGCTCGTTCGGCCAGATCGGGTCCTCGGGCTGCCTGGCCTGGCACGACCCGGAGGCCGGCGCCTCGTGGGCAGTCCTCGGCGCGCGCTCCACCGAAAGCGGGTGGCTCCTGCGGCACGGCCCGGCGCTCGGGACGGCCGCCCTGGCCGCGGCGGCGCGCATGACCCGGGGCGCCCCGCCCCATCCCTCGTCTTCCTCTTCCCTGACCGCTGATGACCGACCCCCTGACGAGCGTCGTGGCCTCGACGCTGGCCGTGCCCCCCGAGCAGGTGACCGACGCGCTGGCGTTTAACGCCGTGCCGAGCTGGGACTCGGTCAACCACATCAACCTCATGCTGGCCGTGGAGGACGCCTTCGGCGTCGCCATCCCGGACGACGACATCGTCGAGCTGACGAGCGTCGGCGCCATCCGGCGTTTCCTGGCCAACACCGGTGCCGTGCCGGCGGCATGATGGACGTGCAGCCCGGGCGGGCGCTGCACACGGCGCTGCAGGCGCGCGCGCAGGACGCCGCGGAGCGGCCCGCCCTCACGGTGCAGCAGGAGACGCTCACGTACGCCGCGCTCGACGCCGCCGCGCGCCAGGTGGCGGCCGTGCTCACGGCGGGCGGGCGCGTGCCCGTGGAACGCGTGGGGGTGTTCGCGTCGCGGAGCGTCACGGCCTACGTGGCGACCGCGGGCGCGCTCTACGCCGGCGCGGCCTACGTGCCGCTCAACCCGCGCTTCCCCGTGGAGCGGACCCGGGCGATGCTCCGGCGCGCCCGACTGGACGCCGTGGTGGTCGACCGCGCCGGCGCGGCGCTGCTCGCCGAGGTGCTCGCCGGCGTGTCGCCGGCGCCGCGGGTGGTGGCGCCGGACGACGGCGTGGCCGAGGCGTTGCGGGCGGCCGGCGTGCCGGTCGCGGCCGACGCGGCGGCGGTCCGCGACGCCGTCCCGCCCGCCGCGCTCCCCGCGCCGCTGCCGGACGACGTGGCCTACGTGCTCTTCACCTCGGGTACGACGGGTGAGCCCAAGGGGGTGGCGGTCACGCACGCCAACGCGCTGCACTTCCTCGACGCGGCCGCCGCGCGCTACCCGCTGGGCCCGGACGACCGCTGTTCGCAGACCTTCGACCAGACGTTCGACCTGGCCGTTTTCGATCTGTTCCTGACGTGGAGCGCAGGGGCCTGCCTCGTGGTCCCGCAGCCGATCGAGTTGGTGGCGCCCGTGCGCTTCGTGCAGCGCCACGTGCTCACGCTCTGGTTCTCCGTCCCCTCGGCGGCGGCGCTGGCCATCAAGAAGGGCATGCTCCAGCCCGGGGTGATGCCGTCGCTCCGGTACTCGCTGTTCTGCGGCGAACCGCTCCCCGAGGCCACGGCGCGCCTGTGGGCCGCCGCGGCCCCCGCCTCGCGCGTGGAGAACCTGTACGGTCCCACCGAGCTGACGATCGCCTGCCTGGTCTACCCGTGGCGCGCGGATGACGGCGCGACCGCGCACGACGGCGAGGCCGACGCCCGTCGCGAGGGCCCGGACGGCATCGTCCCCATCGGGCGGCCGCTGCCGGGCCTGGGCGCGCTGGTCGTGGACGACGCGCTGCGCCCCGTGGCCGACGGCGAGCCCGGCGAGCTGCTCGTGTGCGGCCCGCAGACCACGCCCGGCTACTGGTGCGACCCCGAACGCACGCGCGAGCGGTTCGTCGACGTCCACCTGTCACCCACCCGCGCCCACCGATTTTACCGCACCGGGGACCGCGTCCGGCGCCTCGCGAGCGGCGACTACGTCTACATCGGGCGGACGGACACCCAGATCAAGGTACTCGGCTTCCGCGTCGAGCTGGGCGACGTCGAAAGCGCGCTCCTGCGCCAGCCCGGCGTGGTCCAGGCCGTCGCGGCCGGCTGGCCCGTGGAGGACGGCCGGGCCGCCGGGATCGTCGCCTTCGTGAGCGGCGACGCGGACGTGGACGAGCTGCCGCGACGCGTCGCCGCGCTGATCCCGCCGTACATGGTGCCAAGCCGGGTCATGCGGGTGGACGACATGCCGCTCAACCCCAACGGCAAGATCGACCGCCGCGCGCTCCTCGTGCGGCTGACCGAGGACGCCGTCCCGGCGTGACGTCCGCGCCCGCCCCGCCTCGCGAAGCCGCCGGCGCCCAGCTTCGCCCGGTGCGGCTCCCCGACGACCTCGACGCCCTGCTGCGGTTGGAGGCGGCGGCGAGCGCGGCCTCCACCGCCTACGTGCACGCGCAGCCCAAGGACGCGCGCGCCTTCCGGGCCGCGCTCGTGCGGCGGGGGGCAGCCGAGTTCGGGCCGCCGCACGCCCGCTTTGTGGCGCTGCCCGGCGCACCCGCGGCCGGATTGCTGGCCGTGCTCGACGCGCCGGCGCTCGCCCGCGCCCGGCTGCTGACCGCGCTCGCGGTCCGCCGCGGCGAGGTCCCGCTCAGCGCGGTGGTCCAGGGCCGCATGCACCGCCTCGGCGCCACGCTCGCCCCGGTCGAGGCCGGGACCGCCTACCTGTCCCGGCTGGCGGTCGCACCGGAGGTGGCCGGGCGCGGCCTCGGCCGGTGGCTCGTGGCGCAGGCGGTGGACCGGGCGCGGGCGCTGGACGCCGCCCACCTCGTCGTGGACGTCGCCGCCGACAACGCCCGCGCGCTCGCGCTCTACGAGTCGGCCGGCTTCACGCGGCTCGGCGGCGGGACGGCGCATGACGGGGCGGACGGGCGCGCCGTGTCGCACGTGCGGCTCGGGCGCCCGGTGCCGTGAATCCGCCCTCACCCTCTGTCTGCTGACGCCGCCGCATGCCCGTGCTGTCCCCCGCTCTCCGCCACCGGCTCGCCGGCTCGCGCCACCCGCTGGTGCTGGGCCTCAAGCGGACCTACCGCGGCGTGCACCGCGCGTCGCTCCCCGCGCCGCGGCTGGTGGTGCGGCCGGTGCTCGCCGCGGTCCTCGGCGTGCGCGGGGTCGTCCACTTCGTGCGCCGGGTGTTCTGGGCGGAGCCGCTGTTCAAGGCGTACTGCGCCGAATACGGCCGCGGGGTTCACACGGGGATCTTCCTCCACTGGGTGCAGGGCGCCGGCCGCATCGTGTTGGGCGACGACGTGTGGGTCGACGGCAAGTGCTCGTTCACCTTCGCCGCGCGGTACGCCGAGCGGCCGACGTTGGCCGTGGGCTCGCACACGGGGATCGGGCACAACTGCAGCTTCACGGTGGCGCGGGCGGTGACCATCGGCCGCCACTGCCGGCTGGCCAACGACGTGTCCATCTCGGACTCGAGCGGGCACGGCTCGGACCCGGAGAGCCGCAAGGCCGGCGCGCCGGCCGCCGACGCGTCGGTGAAGCCGGTGACCATCGGGGACAACGTGTGGATCGGGAGCGGGGCGACGATCCTGCCGGGCGTCACGGTCGGCGACAACAGCGTCATCGCCGCGCGCGCGGTGGTGACGGGGCCGGTCCCGCCCAACAGCCTGATGATCGGCAACCCGGCGCGGCGGATGGCGGCGCTGTAGTCGTCCGCTCCGGATGGTTGGCCGGCGGGCCGAGCCGTGGTTGCGCGGCGCGCCGGGGGGCGTCACACTTCGGCGAATGGCCAACCTGCGTCGAGCCGTCGCGCTCGGGAACACCCCGGCGACGCGGGCGGCGCGTGACGTCTACCGCGCCGCCCAACGCGTGCACGTGCCGGTCCCGCGGCCCGTCGGCCGCGGGGCGCTCGCGGTCTTCCGCGCGGGACGCGCGGCGTGGCACAACGCCTACCGGCTGCTGGTCTGCGAGCCGCTGCTCAAGGCGTCGTGCACCCGGCACGGGCGCAACCTGCGGGGGGGCGGCTTCGTGCCCTGGATCTCGGGGACCGGCGACCTGATCTTCGGCGACGACTGCAAGGTCGTCGGCAAGCTCTCGATTGTGTTCGGCACGCGGTTCTCCGAGCGCCCCACGCTGCAGGTGGGCAATCGGTCGGGAATCGGTCACGACTGCCAGTTCGTGGTGGCGGATCGGATCACGATCGGCGATTACTGCCACATCGCCGGGGGAACCCGCATGTTCGACTCGAGCGGGCACCCGCTCGACCCCGCGAAGCGGCTCGCTGACCTCCCGCCGGACCGCGACGACGTCAAGCCGATCACGATCAAGGACAACGTCTGGGTGGGCGGTTACTCCGTCATCTTCCCGGGCGTCACGATCGGCGAGAACAGCGTCGTCGCCACCGGCTCGGTGGTGACCGCGGACGTGCCGCCCAACACCCTCGTCGCGGGCTACCCGGCCCGCCAAATCAAACGCCTGCAGCCCGAAACCCCATGAGCTCGGACGTCGAGAAGATCGTCGAAATCCTCCAGCGCGTCGGCGAGATCGAGTCGCTCGCGCCGGACCAAGACTTCTACCGCGCCGGCATCGACTCCATGAAGGCGATGGACGTGATGCTCGACCTCGAGACCGAGTTCGGCGTCACGGTGCCGGACGACCAGTTCGTCAAGGCGCGCACGGCCAACGCGCTCGGCGACCTGGTCGCCGGGCTGCGCGCGGGCTGACCAGGGGCTACCCCGCCGTGGACGCCCACCTCGCCGCCCTGGCGTACGCGCTCCCCGAGCGCGTGGTGACCAACGACGACCTCGCCCGGGACCACGCCGACTGGGACATGGCGCGCATAGGCGGCAAGGTAGGCATCACGCGCCGGCACGTCGCCGCCCCCGACGAGACCTCGGCCGACCTCGCCTACGCCGCCGGCCGCAAGCTGCTCGACGGCGCCGGCATCGACCCGGCGACGATCGACTGCCTGCTCTTCTGCACCCAGACGCCCGACCACGTGCTCCCCACGAGCGCGTGCATCCTTCAGGAGCGGCTCGGCCTCGGCACCAACGTGGCCGCGTTCGACTTCAACCAGGGGTGCTCGGGCTACGTGTACGGCCTGGGGATCGCCAAGGCCTTCGTGGCCGCCGGGATGGCGCGCCGCGTCCTCTTCCTGACCGGCGAGACGTACTCCAAGCTCATCCACCCGCGCGACCGCACGGTGCGGGTCCTGTTCGGCGACGCGGGGTCGGCGAGCCTCATCGAGGCCGCGCCGGGGGGCGCCCGCATCGGCGCCGTGCGGCTCGGCTCGGACGGCGCCGGGGCGCAGAATCTGATCGTGCAGGCCGGCGGCTTCCGCCGCCCGCGCGACGCCGAGTCGGCCGTCGAGACCACCGACGAGATCGGGTGCACGCGCACGCCCGAGCACCTGTTCATGGACGGGCAGGCGATCACCACGTTCGCGCTGCAGCGCGTGCCGGCACTCGTGGCCGACACCCTGGCCGACGCCGGCCTGGCCGTGGACGCCATCGACCACTTCGTGTTCCACCAGGCCAACGCGTTCATGAACGAGCGCCTGCGCGGCCGTCTCAAGCTCCCGGTCGAGAAGGTGCCGAGCTTCCTGGAGACGGTCGGGAACACGGTGGTCAACACCATCCCGATCGTCTTGCGTGAGGCCGGGCCGCGGTTCACCGCAGGGCAGCGCGTGCTGGCCGCGGGATTCGGGGTGGGCTACTCCTGGGGCGCGGCGGTCCTGGAGTGGGGGGACGTGCGCTTCGCGTAGCGTGTCCGCGTAGCGCGCGCGCGTAGCGTGAGGCGCCGTCGGCGGGACTGACGGCGGTATGGTGTCACAGAGCGCGTCACGCGGCGGCGCTCCGCGCCGCAACTTGAGCATCTGAGGCTACGATCAGGCTCAGCCGCATTGCCGGGTGTCGACGGCGCGCGCACCGTGGCCCGTTCTCAGGGTGCCCCCAATCGGCGCCCCGGCCGCGGTCCGCCGATCGGGCCGCCCCCGTCGCCCCGCCCGCGGATGGGATACGCCGTCTACGCCGCCCTGGAGCGTCGCCTCGCGCCGGGCGTCGAGTACTCCCAGGCGCAGTTCGAGCGCACGCTGACCGCCCACGTCGCGGGGGTCCGCGACTGGCTTGACCTGGGCTGCGGCCACCGCCTCCTCTCCGAATGGCGGGGGGATGCCGAGGCCGCGCTCCTGAGCGGCTGCCCCCGGGTGATCGGCCTCGATCCCGACCGACAGGCCCTGGGGAAGCACCGGTCGATCCGCCACCGGGTGGCCGGGGACGCGTCGGCGCTTCCGTTCGCGGACGCGAGCTTCGACCTGGTGACGGCCAACATGGTGGTCGAGCACCTGGCCGACCCCACCGTGCAGTTTCGGGAGGTCGCGCGGGTGCTCCGCCCCGGCGGCCGGTTCCTGTTCCACACCCCGAACGCCCGCTCGTACATCGTCCAGGCGGTCCGTCGCCTGCCGCTCTGGGCCACGCGGCTCCTGGCGCGCGTGCTGGAGGGGCGGGACGCCGAGGACGTGTACCCGACGCACTACCGCGCGAACACCCCCGAGGACATCGACGCCGCGGCCGCCGCGGCCGGGCTGCTCGTCGAGCGGGTCGACGCCATCCGCTCGTGCGCCGCGACGGCCGCCGTGCCGCCACTGGCGGTTCTCGAGTTGCTGCTCATCCGGCAACTGGGCCGCGAGAGCCTAGCGGGCTACCGCCCCGATCTGATCTGCGCGCTCCGGAAGGCGCCGCCCGTCCCGACGGCGCCGCTGTCTCCGCCGGCGTCGACCGTGGCGGCCGCGGACGCGGTGCTGCCGTCGGCGCGGGCGGTCCCCCGGCCGTCTGCGGCCCTCCCTCCCTGACCGCGGGCGACGGCGCGGCGTCCGGACACCCGCGGGCCGCATGGGTGGCGCAGGTCACGCGCACGGGGCAGGCGAGGCAGTGTCGCCGCCGTGCGGTGCAGACCAGCGCGCCCAGCTCCATCAACGCCTGGTTGTGGACCCACGCGGCCTTGCCCGTGCGCGGCAGGATCGTTTCCGCGATCCGCCAGAGGCGTGTGAGGTCGCGCGCGCGCTTGGGGTTGAGCTCCGGCGCGAACACCCGCGCCAGCACCCGGGCGACGTTGGTGTCGACCAGCGCCGCTCTCCGCTCATAGGCAAAGCTCGCCACCGCGCCGGCCGTGTAGGCGCCCACGCCGGGGAGCGCGCGGAGCTCGGCCACCGCGTCGGGAATCGCCCCCGGGCCGCCGTCGCGCGTGACGTGGCGGGCGAGCGCGTGCAGGTTGCGCGCGCGGGCGTAGTAGCCGAGGCCGGTCCACGCCTCGGTGACGTGCGCCTGGGGCGCCTCCGCGACGTGGTGCAGGGTGGGGAAGCGCTCCAGGAAGCGCGCGTAGTAGTCGACCACGCGCGCCACCTGCGTCTGCTGGAGCATCAGCTCGGAGACGAGCACCCGGTAGGGGTCGCGGGTGTCGCGCCACGGGAGCGCCCGCCCGTGCGCCCGGAACCAGTGGCGCAACTTGCGCCCGAACGTCCGGACGCGAGCAGGATCGAGGCCGGCGTCGGGCGCGGCGTCGGCTGCGGCGCCCCCGCTCCGGCGGCGCCGCGCCACTACGCCGGCGCGTCCGTCGCCGGGCGCTCGGCCGCCGAGCCGGGCACCGGGCGCACGGCCTGCGCCGGGTTGCCGACGTAGATCATGTCGCCGCGGAGCCGCCCGCGGCACACCGCCCCGAACCCCACCACCGCGTTGTCGCCGATCGTGGTCCCCGGCAGCACGCCCGCGCGCGCCCCGACCCAGACGTTGGTCCCGATCACCACCGGCCGCACGCGCACCGGCGCGTCGGCGCGGTGGCGGTCGACGTGCAGGCTGTGGAAGTCGGTGTCGGAGATGGACACGTCGCTGAGGATGGCGCGCTCGCCGATGGTGATGCGCTCGGCACAGCCGAAGCTGGTGCCGTTGAGGAAGCTCCGGCTCCCGACCTCGATCACCGCGTCGGCGGCGTAGGTCCAGGGCGTGACCGTGCGCTCCACGATCACGTCGTCGCCGAACACCACGCGCCCGGGGCCGCGCACCACCAGGCGCCCGCCCACGCGCAGGTTGCGCCCGGCCTCGAAGCGCACGCCGCGCACGCGGCACGACACCCGGACCCAGTGCCCGCGCGCCACCGAGAGCGCGTACGCCAGCGCCACCCCGGGGTTGCGGACCGCCTTCGCGAGCTTCCCCGTCACGACACCGTCTTGGTCTTCCGCCGCAGGAAGTCCATCAGCACGAACTGGCCTAACGTCATGGTGCTGGTGAAGTACGCCTTCCCCCGCGCGATCTCGCTCACCCGCTTCACGAACTCCACCAGCGTGCGGTCGCGCGCCAGCATGAAGGTGTTGATCACGATCCCCGACCGCCGGCAGTCGGCCACCTCCTTCAGCGTCTCGCCCAACACGCCGGCGTCGAGCCCCATCGGGTTCTTGTAGATCATCCCGTTGGGCAGCGTGAGCGCGCTCGGCTTGCCGTCGGTGATCATCACGATCTGGCGCATGTCCTTCTTCTGCGCCATGAGGATCCGCCGCGCCTGCTTGAGCCCCTCGGCCGTGTTCGTGTGGTACGGCCCCACCTGCGCGTGCGCCAGCCGCGCGAGCGGGATCTCCTCGGCCGAGTCGTGGAAGAGCACCACGCGCACCGTGTCGCCGGGGAACTGCGTGCGGATGAGGTGGGCGAGCGCGAGCGCGACCTTCTTGGCCGGCGTGAAGCGGTCCTCGCCGTAGAGGATCATCGAGTGCGACGTGTCGAGCATGAGCACCGTCGCGCAGCTCGACCGGTACTCGCTCTGGCGCACCATCAGGTCTGGGTAGTCGAGGTCCATGGGCACCTCGATCTTCCCGGTGCGGGCGAGCGCGTTCTTGAGCGTCTCGTTGACGTCGAGGTTGAGCACGTCGCCGAACTCGTACGCCTTGCTCGACCCCTCGGCCTCGATGCCGGTGGCCAGGTAGGGCGTGTCGTGGCTCCCGACGCTCGACTTGCCTAACGAGCCGAGGAGGCCCTTGAGCGTCTTGTAGCCCAGGAAGTCGATGCCCTTGTCGGTGAGGTTGAACTGCACGTCCTTGCTGGCCGCGTGCCCCACGGAGCCCTTGCCGGTCACCGACTGGTTGGCGCCCGGCATCTGCGGCGGCGGCGCGTCGGCCTTCAGGTAGCCGTCGGCGACCAACTTCTGCACGAGCTGGTCGAGCAGCGCGGCCAGCTTGGCGGCCGAGTCGGCGTCGCCGTCGCCGCGGAGCGCCTCGAGCATCTCGGGGGTGAACTGGCCGCTGTCCATCAGCGCGTCGAGGATGGCCTGCTTGAGGCCGTCGAGCGAGCGGTCGGCGTCGTCCCCCGTCTCGCCCCAGAACGGGTGGTGCTGCGCGCCCCCCGCGAACCCCGAGTCGAGCAGGAAGTCGGCGAGCTTGTCGAGCAGCGACTGCAGGTCGACGGCGTCGGCCAGCTCGGGGTTGTACTTGGTGTACGTGTGGAAGCGCATCGGGAAGCCCGGCGGGACGGTGAGCGCGTGCGGACCCGAGGTCCGCCACGAATGGCTAGCGCCCCCCGTCCTACCCCGCTACCGGGCGGCCGGCACCGCGCGCGCGGCGGGCGCGTCCAGCACCTGCCGCACCCGCGACGCCAGCAGCTCGGGGGTGAACGGCTTGGCGAGGAACGCCAGCGCCTCCGCCCCCACCCCGCGGTGCAACACCTCGTCCTCCGTGTAGCCCGACGTGAACAGCACCCGCACGCCCGGCCGCTCCGCCACCACCTGCTCGGCCAGCTCGCGCCCGCCCATCCCCGGCATCACCACGTCCGTGAGTAGCAGGGCGATGGGGCCCGGGTACGCGCGGGCGATGGCCAGCGCCTCGGCCGCGTCGGCGGCGGTAAGCACGCGGTAGCCGCGGCGCGTGAGCGCCGAGCGGGCGATGGTGCGCACCGCGTGCTCGTCCTCCACCAGCAGCAACGTCTCGCCCCCGCCGGCGAAGCGCGCAGGTGCCGGCGGGCCTGCGCCGCCTGCGCCGGCATGCCCGGCGTGGCCGTTGTTCCGCGCCGTCGCGTCGCCGACCGGGGCCGGGACCGCGGGCATGGCGTCTGGCGTGGGGCGTCGCGCGTCCGCGGCCTCCGCGTCGGCGCGCGGCAGGTACAGGGCGAACGTGCTCCCCACGTCGCGCGCGCTGGCCACGCGCACCACGCCGCCGGCCTGCGTCACGATGCCGTACACCGTGGCCAGCCCGAGCCCGGTCCCCTTGCCGCGCGCCTTGGTGGTGAAGAACGGCTCGAAGATCCGCGCCTGCGTGGCCTCGTCCATCCCGACGCCCGTGTCGCGCACGGCGAGCTGTACCCACCGCCCCGGCGGCACGCCCGGGTGGTCGGCCGACTCGGTCTCGAGCGTCACGTCGTCGGTGCGCACCACGAGCGTGCCGCCGTCGGGCATGGCGTCGCGCGCGTTGAGCACGAGGTTCATCACCACCTGCTCCAACTGCCCGCGGTCGGCGGTGGTGCAGCCGCCGCCCGGGTCGGGCGTGACCGGCGACTGGACGACGAGGCGAATGTGCTCCCCGATGACGCGGCCGAGCATGGGCGCCAGCCCGTCCACCACTTCGGCCACCCGCAGCACCCGCGGCTGCACCACGCCGCCGCGGCTGAAGGCGAGGATCTGGCTGGTGAGCGCGGCCGCGCGGCGCGCGGCGTCGCGGATCATCGCGACGTCCTCGTGCGGCGAGCTGCCCTCGGGCAGGTCGGCGAGGGCGAGGTCGCAGGCGCCGAGGATGCCGGTGAGCAGGTTGTTGAAGTCGTGCGCGATGCCGCCGGCGAACCGGCCTAACGCCTCCATCTTCTGCGCCCGCCGCAACTGCTCCTGGCTCTCGCGCAGCGCGCGCTCGGCGGCCCGGCGCGCGGTGACGTCCACCGCCACGCTCAGCCGCGCGGGGCGCCCCTCGTACTCGGTGAGCGCCGTGTACACCTCCACGTCGAACACGCGGCCGTCGCGGCGGAGGTGGCGCCACACGCCCGCGTCCAGCCGGCCGGGGTCGCGCTCGCGCGGCTGGGCCCCGGGGCCCGTGCGCGCCGCGGCCAGGAAGAGGAGCCGGTCGTCGGGGGGGCGGAGGTCCACGAGCGTGAGGCGCGCGAACTCCTCGCGCGTGTGGCCGTACTGCGCCACGGCCGCGTCGTTGACGGCGAGGAAGCCGAAGGTGCCCACGTCCACCAGGTACATCGGCAGCGGGCACGCCTCGAACAGCAGCCGGTGACGCTGCTCGCTGGCGTGGAGGGCGGCGGTGCGGGCGGCGATGGTGCCGGCCATGTCGGCGAAGGCCCGGGCGAGCGTCCCGAGCTCGCCGGCCGGGGTCTGCCCCGGCGTGGCAGCCGCCGGGGCACGGCCGGCGGCCAGCGCCTCCGCGTCGGCCACGAGCGCGCGCACGGGCCCGGTGATGCGCCGCGCGGCCGCGAGCGCGAGCGCCGAGGCCAGGGCGAGCGTGACGCCGCCGAGCAGGAGGTCGCGCCAGAGCTCGGCCCGCGCGGCCGCCTCGATGGTGGCGCCGGGCACGTCGACGCGCACCGTCCACGGGGCGCCCGTGGTGCGGAA
>ERZ1066118.1570-NODE-1570-length-13703-cov-8.810888_pt1 | contig 13703 bp, 14 predicted proteins | sample MGYA00382765_ERZ1066118 | MGnify/ENA primary metagenome ERZ1066118 (study PRJEB33369, sample SAMEA5778348) | biofilm metagenome | biome: Industrial cooling water; feature: Water cooling tower basin; material: Biofilm | place: United Arab Emirates | collected...
AGCTGAGAAGGCACGTCGGTATGCTGAAGAGACACGTCGGTATGCTGAAGAGACACGTCAGCAGGCTGAAATAGCAAAGGTTGTTGTAAAAGAACAACAAGAAATTTTAGAGGAAATTCGATTAACTCAACAAAGATATCAGGAAATTCAAAAAGACTTGCCCTAGAAATCAAGCAACGGTAGGAACCTCGATTAGCACAACCCCCAGAGGAGCTTTTAGGGCATGGGGATAGTGAAGGTTATAAAAGCGACCTTCAGTCGCCACAATATTCTTTTTTGGGCTTCCTGGGAAAAGAATGTTTTCTCCATAAGGGCTAGAAAACGATTTCAGGCGTGTTAATTCTTGACTAGCATCACCACAGTCGTTTAGAGGGTAATCAAACTTTTAGGGGCATTTTTTGAGGGGGTGAGATTTTTCGAGAAGCTGTCAAAGCGATCAAGTTAATAGATTGAGCAGCTTTATAACTTGTTGACTTGTTGAGAAGTTATGTAGTTGAAGGGTGATTGGGTTAACTTCTTTCCCATTCGCCCAAAAAAGAGTTAAATTGAAGGATATTTAAGTCTCCGTCTAGGTTTGAAGGAGCTTACGCTCACAAAGTGAATTTTGACCGCGTGGAAGGACTCTGCCGTTTGGTTGCCTATTTTCTCCTTTTCTGCCGTTTTTCCAGAGCCTTTAAAAGTTTAGATGGGTCGTTGTTTAGAAGACGCTCGATCGCCTCCTCTACGATGACCTCCTTATAAGGTGCGTTCTCTTTGCCGAGTTCTAATTGAAGGTTGAGGACAAATCTTTCTAGCTTAGTTAATACTGCTTTGTCGATCTGGAATGTAGCTTTTTTGAGTTCAATTACTGATAAGTCTTCTTTTTGACTTGTTGGCTTCTCAACTTGATAGCTAGTCGAATCTTCAGTTTGATTAGAGGTAGGCGGTTCTGATTCTTTAGGGGTTGAGCTAATTGCTTGTGAACGGGAACGAGTTTTACTTGTCTTATTGTCAACTGATTGACTTGTTGTATTAATAGCTGGTTCACTTTCTAGGATGCTAGGTTGTTCCGAGACTTCTTCTTGAGTGGGTTGACTGGTTAAAGGTTCAGCTTCTTGACTTTCTAGCTGTTCTTCGGTTTTGTCTTGTTGACTTGTTAACTCTTTAAATGGTTCACTGGTTGACTGGCTAGATTGTTCAAATCGTTCTATAACTTTCTCGGTTTTGTTAAGGGGGTCGTTATCACTGATTCTGGCTCGTCGGGGCATTAGTCTTTCTCCTAGTTAATAGATAAAATTCTTTGGGCTATGGCTCGATAGGGGTCTGAAAGTTTGGGGTCTTTAGCAGCGTAAAGGTGAATCGGTTCTCCTGCTAGGTTGGATTCGGCGAACTTAACCGATTTGGGAACTGGCTCGAAGATGGTGGTTAAATCCTGCATCCGTTTGGCTAGAGAGTCGAGGACATCTCTGCACATGATGGTGTTATCAGCCATCGTGGGGATGACCCCTAGAATCTTTAAGTTGGGGTTGAGTCGCTTCTGTACAACAGAAATGGTATCGAGTAAAGAAGCTAATCCTTTGAGGGCAAAGAATTGACACTGGACGGGAATTAGAACAGCATCGGCACAAGTGAGGGCGTTGACGGTTAAAAGTCCCAACGATGGGGGGCAGTCGATGAGAATGTGAGCATATTTAGCTTTAACGGGGGTAAGTCGCTCAGAGAGGAAGTAGGAGCTACCGACTTTGCCGAGCAGTTCGGATTCTCCGTTAGCTAAGAGAATATCGGCGGGTAACAAGTCAAGTTGAGTGAGCTTGGTACGAACGATCGCGGACTCGGCGGTGGCTTCTTCTTTGAGGACTTCATAGATAGTTGGTTGGTCGTCTTCGCTGTCTTCGAGGTTAAAACCTAACCCAGAGGTTAAGTTGCCTTGAGGGTCGAGGTCAACGACGAGACAGAGGGCGGTTTCGGCTAGGATTCCGCCTAAACAGATGGATGATGTGGTTTTGGCAACTCCGCCTTTTTGGTTGACAAGAGCGATAATCATGGCTTGTCTACTTAATGAGTTGTTAACTTGTCAGTTAGCTAGTGGGTTAACTTACTAACAAGTTGTATTGCTATATTAATAGATTGTTTGGGCAGATGGGAAAAGAAATCTTTCTCCCCATCCGCCCCTTAAAAATCCAGGGTAGCGATCGCTGTTGTTGAAGAACACACTATCGACCTCGAGCCGCAAATTGCTCGAGCGACGATTGACCATCTCAAGCCGCCTCAAAACTGCACCAGGGCAATCGAGCTGCTCAAGAATTAGAAATCTTAGGGTTAACTGTAAAAGGACGTGCAATGAATTGATAGATCACCTCAACGAGTTCAGGCACGATCAGTAACCTTGGCTCAGAGTAGGAAGCAATTTGCTGCTTGGGGTCTGGTGGAACAGCCTTCAAAACGTGATTCATCCCCTCAATGATTTTTAGCTCTGCATCGGGTTTAGCCATTTTTAGAGCTTGTGCTTCACTAACAGGCACTTGAATATCAGTGGTTCCTTGAACAATCAAGACAGGCATCGTAAGACGTTTGATTTCTTGAGCAGGAGTATAGCGAAACCAGGAAATGAGGTAGGGTTGTACACTCGCTCTAAAGAGTTCGTTGAGTTCTGGCGAAACGGAAGCGGCTTGTTTACCTTGTTCTAAAGCAGCAAGAATCCGCTCACTCTCCTGCCATAGTACAGTTGGAAGTTGGGAGCGTAGTTGCTCTCGCAGTACCTGAGAAGCATTTCGAGCGGGTGCTGCTACGGAGATGAAAGCGTTAGCTCCAGTTCTCTGAGCAGCAAGTATTCCAACAAGAGAACCTTCACTGTGACCCATAATGGTGATACTTGAGAAACGAGCATCTGCCTTTAGTTTCTGAATCCAAAGTGCAGCATCTTGCACATAAGTTTCAAAGAGCAGATCCGCCTCTTTAGGGGCTGCGGATGCGCTTTTTCCAATGCCACGCTTGTCGTATCGGATTGAGGCAATGCCATGATTTGCTAATCCTTCAGCAAGTAGCTTGAGACTGTTGTTTTGTCTGGGAATCAGAGTGCTGTTGCCGTTGCGATCGGTGGGGCCTGAACCTGCAATTATTAAAACGACAGGCTGAGGTTCATCAGATTTGGTAATGAGTTCTGTGCCATAGAGGATTCCGGTTGGCGTTTTGAGCTGAATTTCACTGCCTTTTAAGGCTTGTGACCCTAGCAGCGAAAGCGTAAGAGGAATGAAGCAGACAGCCAAACTGACCAAACTGTAGAATTTTAATCCAACCATCTCGTTCGTCCTCGGTCATTAAGGTTAAGTACGGTGCGACGAAAGCCCACTCGTCGTCACTGACATTGGATGGATAAAGCTTTCTAGTCATGCCTCTAATCTAACAAAAGTGCATAACACCCTCTAGAAAGCCCATCAAAAGTCTAAGGTCGCAATCGCCCGTTGTTTCTGCTTATCCGTCACCCCTAAATAACGCTCCAGGGCGGCTAGGGTGCGATGACCAGAAATCGCCTGAATATGCCTTAGTGGAACACCTGCATCGCTCATCCAAGTTAAAGCCGTTCTTCTAAATGAATGGGTACTTACTCCTTCAATCTCCAACCTCAAACAAGCTTCGCGTAAAATTCGGTCAGCACTCGCTTTGTGAATATGACCCCTGCCATGTCTACCAGGGAATAAGTGAGGATTATATTTATCAAGCGACGGGGCTGAAATTCGATATTCTTCCAAATACTGCCGTAATCGAGGGTGAATATCGATTTCCCTCGTTTCCTGTTTGCCTTTGGTATTAAAACAACGGATCACTAATTTATCCCTGACCCCCTTAAGTCCGATCGCATCGGCGTAGAACAGGGTGCAGACTTCATTGATACGGGCGGCGGCATACAAACAAATCCCGAATAAAGCTTTGTCTCTTGGATTGACAAAGCCCTCGTTAAACAGAGACGATATTTGTGGGGCGGTGAGGATTTCGGCCCGTCCGAAACGATTGACTTTCATAGGTTTTAGTTTACGCTAACAAATTAAAGTATGATCGCGTAACCTCATTAAACCCTTACTCGTACGTGACTCTAGCTAGGCGAATTTAGTTTTTCTTATCAGTCGAGGGGGTTTTTTAGGGTATTTTGGCACATTTGATAAGATTTGTTTATATAGGTCTGTTGGAGGAAAAGAGATGGAAAGTCTTAAATTAAAAACCCACGTTGGTCATGACGGATTGTTACAGATTAAGCTTCCTTCTGAGATAGCTGACTCAGAGGTAGAAGTGGTGGTCATTTATCAACCAGTGGACAAGACAGAAAAAAGAAGCTGGTCGCCAGGATTTTTTGAGAAGACATTTGGGGCTTGGGTTGGTGAACCAATGGTGAGAGAACCACAAGGAGAGTTCCCCCAAAGAGAACCCTTAGCATGATTTACCTGTTGGATACCAATACCTGTATCGCCTATATTAATCGCCGTAATCTTTCAGTTAGAGAGCGTTTAAATGCTTTATCCCCATCAGATGTAGCTCTTTGCGATGTGGTCAAGTACGAGCTTTACTATGGAGCTTATCGAAGTTCAAGGCAACAGGAAAATCTGGCCACTTTGAGAGAGTTTTTTAGTGAGTTTGTCAGTTTACCCTTTGATGGTCAAGCGGCGGCAATCTGTGGTTATATTCGGGCTTCTTTAGCGGCTGTGGGGACTCCGATTGGAGTTTATGATCTCCAAATTGCTGCGATCTCAAGAGCGAATAACTTGATTTTAGTCACCCATAATGTTGATGAATTCAGTCGAGTCGAAGGATTAACGATTGAAGATTGGGAAGCTTAATGAGTTTCTTTTTCCCCGAACATCATCAGTTCATTCCTTTCCCCGACCAGCCCCGACGACTTTACCTACCAATGGCAACAATTGCTTTGATGTTTTCTGGGTAGAGATTAAAATGACAGTAACCAGAAATCATTACCGCATCTATGTGGAACTTGAGTCAGGTTTGGGATCATGAAATTGACGAGGCAGAAAAGGAAATTTTCAACAAGTACAAATATGCCTTGGCTTACATCGGCGTAGATTTTGACCGAGAAGATGTGCAAGAAACGCTCGTCGCTCACTTGTTTACCCTAGAAGCGGCTTGCCAAACCACGATCTCCTATTGGGTTTGGCAGAAAAAAAACAATGAGGAATTGGAGAATCCCAGTACCTTTTTAATTAAGGCTCTTAGGTTGAAATGGCAACCGATCAACTGGAAAGACGAATACATGGATAACCCCGATTTCAAAAGCCCCTGTATTCGTTGGTGGGAACGCTCGGCAACTGTCTGGGGAACTGATCTTAGAAATCAGTTAGTAGCCGATGTGTACGAAACCGACTCTGGCTCTGAATACATCCTATTTCGGACGGAGAAAACCCTTCCCTTGAGGACGGCTAGGGTTTGGGGCTGGCAGAGGGTTTTAGAATATGCTCTGGGGACGGATGAAGATTAAGGAGATTTCATCCGTTGGCGAGTTTTCTGAAGATATTCCATCGTAAATCCTTTATCCCACAATTCTTTAAAGGAGTGCCACTCGGCGAGGTATAAGCAGCCCCGATTGACCCAATATTCCCCATCTCGAACTTCGTAAGCGATGGCATAACTCAAATCTCGCATCCACTCATACCAGAGGTGAAAGTTAACCTGTTGGGTGGATTGCTGGTCAGAGAAGCCGTTCTTGATAGCCGTTACGATAAAGCCAGCAGGATTCTTCACATGATGGTTGCGCTTGTAGGACTGATAGGCAGCGAGTGCCATCTGCACCAGTTCGGCTTTTGTCGTCCTGACCAGTTGCTCTAGAACTGGGTTAAGCCTGACCCCTAGCTCATCGAGTTGTTCGAGTTGAGCATCGGCTTGAGGATTAACGTGGGCTTCGGTGTTCCCCTTAACTGGTTCATTTGTATTAATTTGTTTGGGGGCGGCGGAATTTAATTCTTGATTACAATCTCTTGACTCAGATAGATTAGTAAAATTCAGTTTCTCTAAATTAGAACAAGTGTTCTGGTGTAAATCTTCTTTCCCATCCGCCCCTAAAACAGGGTGGGTGGTGGGGTGATCTGTTGTATCTTTTTTATCTATTAAAGATATAACGAAGTTATTAGGATTTGAGGCTAATTTTTGGGAATTTTTGTTCTCGAATTGGGAAGTTATGTTCCTTTCAGGAGAATAAAACTTCTCCTGATTGGTAGACGATAAGTAGTACACTCGAACTTTCCACCAGCGACGGCCACCACAGTGGAATTCGACTTTGAGGAATCCGAATTCAATGAGTTGGTTGAAGGCTTGACGAATCCATTTCCAACAAAAGGGTTGTCCTGATGCTCTTTGCTGTCCAGTCCAGTCTCTGAATTCTTCGAGGTCAAGGTCTATTAGCTTGCCTTCGGGTTTTTTTCTTAGGAGGAATCGTTTGAGAAATTGTGCGGCAGGGCAAAGATTGATATCTAGGGCATCCATTTCGGCAGTTACTTTGGCAAATGCGGTCATTTTCGTAAATTGTCCTTTTTTTGCAATGAATAGGACTAAACCGCTTTTGGTCATGCTACCCTAGTATTTGCAAGATATTTTGGGGTGGCTTGACAGCATTTGCGGTTGAGTCACTTTAAACTTTTTAGGGCTTTTTCCTTTTCCCTTTAATATTTGTATCGTTTTTTCTTGACATCGCCAATATCTTTTTCGATCCTTTTTGTGTAAAGAAAAGTTAAGAGGAAAAACGATACATTAATTGACTAAAAGACTTGTCTGATCAGGGATTAAGGGGATTTTAGAGAGACGGGACACAAGAACAGTTTGGCACTAGCTTTTTAAGAACAATAAGACCTGAAATCTTCATAAATCAAGAGTTTCAGGGTTTTCGCCAGTAGGATCTAAAAAGATCCAAGAAGAGAATTTTTTGAAGGCTCATTTATTAAGATTTACAACGCAGGCCCCCGACTCCGTTCAGACTTTTTCTGTTGCTCTCTAATTGCGACGATTAGAGCCTCGTTCCAGTCTTTTTGATAATCGGGTGCCTCACGAGAGATTTGAACGCCTTCTGGGGCAAATTTAGCCAACTCCAGAGCAAGTTTTTCACCCGCTTCATCACGATCTGTAGCGATGACAATTTGACCGCCTTGTTTGTGGATCTTTTCAAAAGCACCTCGGATGAGGTCTTTCTGATTTTCTGATAGGGTTCCTCCTGTGGCAAAGTAACGAGTCTGGTCGTCATCAAAGAAGCGGTAGTAACTGAGGCAATCAATCGGGCTTTCACAGATGACTAGCTGTTTGTCATCTGGGGTGGTTTGAGAATGCCATAAGCCTTTCGTTCCGCTTTCTGAGAAGCCTTTAAATTGCTGGTTACGGATTTCATAGCCACAGACCCCCTCTCGATCTCGGTGGGGGAAGATTACGTTTTTTCGGGAGTCGATGTAAATCGTCCCCGAAAAGCGATCCGATTCGATGGTTTGTTGATCAATTCCCCGATGCTGGAGATAGGCGTGATTGGCGATCTCCCTCATCGAATCAAATTGAGCGATGATTTTGTGTCGGTCAGGGGTGGTGGGTTTGGGTTTGGGTGCCGCTTCAGAATGTTTGTAAGTCGCAGTGTAGCCGCCTTCTACCCAGGGTCTAAGTTCTTTTCTCACCTCACCTAAATTGAGCGATCGCCTTTTCTGGATAAAGTCGATGATTGAACCTTTATCTCTATCATCTTTGACGGAGGAATAGAAGTAATGTCCATCATTTTTATCAATTCCAACGAGGATTTTATCTCCTAAATGATCCTTAAGGACTATGCAGTTTTGACTGGTTTTGTTTTTGTCAATTTCATATCCTTGAGTTTGAGCATATTCGACAAGGTTAATTTGGGTTTTAAAGGTTTCTAATTCTTCGGTTTGTTTCATTTTTATTCTTCTAAGGCGTTCAGGATGTCTTTGTAGGCTTTCTCTAATTCTTCGATTCTGTTGCTCAAGGTGTTGATGGAGTTGGTTAAGTTGTTGATTTGTTTGTTCTGATTGTTGATGAAGTTCTTGATTTCTTCGCTCTGTTTCTGTCTGTTCTGTTCCTGTTTGTTGAGCCAGTTGTTGATAAGTTCGTTCTGTTTCTTTTTGTCTTGTTCGTATTGTGAGATGAAGTTTTTGAAGGTCTGGATTAGTTGTTTTTCGAGGTCGGTCATTTTCTTCTTCTATAGTTTGAGACAGGGTTTGCTGTTGCATTTCCATTGAGTTTGTTGGCTCAGTGGAGAGTTGGGGGGAATGATGATGAATTTGCCTTTGTTGTTCTGATAGAGTTCGATTCCCCAAGTCTTTTTCTTGAGGAGTTCGAGGGTTTTCTGTTGTCGTTGACTCTCGGCTTGTTGGCTGGTTATCTTGTTGACTTGATGAGCTAAGTATTGCGTCATCGCCCAACTGCCTAGACAAGAACCGATTAAGAGGCTCCCTATCGTTGCTCCTGGTAGGACTAGATACCACTTGAGTTGATTCTGTGATTTCTGTTTGATGAGTTGGGTAGCGTTGCTGAAAGTATTCAGCACGTTTTGACATTCGGTTTCTAAGTTCTGTTTGAGCTTGTTTAATTCGCTGCTGTGTAGTTCCTCGATTTGCTTCCTCTCCTGCTCCAATTTCTGCTGGAGTTCTCGATTCAAGTCGCCAAGATGCGTCATAAATTCCCCCTTTTAAACGGATACGTTTGTTTAAACTCTCTCTATAGACTGTTAGATAGTTATCTCCCGTTCGAGTTATTTGAAAATTGGCATCTTCTAAGGTTTTGATGATGTCTTCTCGATTGTGAATGCGCCCTAGTTTGATGTTTTCTTCGATGTAGTTGTGGATGACTTTTCGGTAATCATGGCGGCTGATGGTGGCGAGTCCTGCTTGAGAGAGTCTTTGGTTTTGAGCATCAATGAGGGCGTGATAACCAGGTTGGTAAACTCTGGCTCGGTTTGGGTCGTCGGGTCTGGCCCATCCTTCTGTGTAGTTCCAATAATCGCGCCAGTGACAGAAATAATTTTTCCAGCCTGGGGGGGCGATGTTTAAACTTTTACCTGTGCTGAGTTCAACTCTGGGGGTGACGAAATGCAGTTCAACACGCTCTCCGCTTGTGTGGCTGTGTTTAACCCAAAGGATGTCGTATTGATCGGGTTCGAGTCCTGCGAATGCGGTTTTCTCGAATGAATCGATTAATGCTTGTTGTTGTTTTTCGGTGGGCGCATCTTCGGGGGCAAAGCTGATTACGCCTGTTTGATATTTGTATTTAAAATCAAGTGAATCAATGATTTGAACGATTTGTTCTGGGTCGCCTTTTAAGACTTCGGGTAAGGGTTCTCTTTTTACGCCTTTGCCATCTTTTTCGCGGGTTAGGTAATCAACGATTCCACCGCCTTTTCCTTGACCGCCATTGAAGAATTTAACTAACATCTTCATCACCTCCGTTTTTTTGGGCGGATGGGAAAGAAGATGCCTTTTCATTTGTTAGTTGATTGAGGATGAGTTCGATTTCTTTGAGGGCTTCAATCACTTCGAGGGCTTCGGCGGTTGTTTTGTAAGTATTAGCCCATTTAGCAATTTGGTTAAGATTAATTCCGATGCGACGAATTTGACAGGTTCTTTCTTGAAAAAGGGAGCGATCTAACTGTTTGGAAATGGTGACTTTTTTCATGGCTTGACGGACTAGAGAAGCCAGGGGCATTCCAGCTAAAAGGGCTTTTTCTTGCCATGCTGATTTTTCAGTTTTGCTTAATCGAATTAGTAGTGAGGTGTCAAGTTTTTCAGCCATCTTCATTTCCTTTCCCATCTGCCCATGAAAGGGGTTTTAGGGGGGAACCCCCTAACCAGCACCCGCCACTAATTATAAACGAAGTGAGGGGTCTTTGTATATTGGCGGGGTATGCTGGCTTACAAGTAACAGAGGGAGGGTAGTTCTCTTAAGTAAATGGGGATTGTAGCTAGTCGAGTTCCTTAACTGTAGGGCAGAGCGGATAGGACTCAAACACCCCATGTTGGTTAAGTGTTTTCATTAACTGGGATAACTCTGAGAAAGTAAATGGTTTACTTAGATATCCCACTAAGTTTAAGTGCTTAGTATCTCTTAAGTTTTTCATTTCTTGAAAAACAGTTAAACCAATAATAGGAAGCTTTTTTAAGTTTGAGTCAGACTGTAATTCAGTGAGCAATTCTAACTCATTTATGAGTGGCTGATCAATGTCTAATAAAATTAATAAATGTTCTTGAAAACCCGCTTGCGATTGATGATTGTGTTCTCGTAAAAAGGCTAAAGCTTCTAATCCCGACTCAGCTACATAAAGGCGATTGCTAAGAAAATTTTTCTGGAATAACCGCCGAATTGCCATTAGGTCTACTAGATCATTTTCAATTAATAAAAACTTCATGAGGATTTTAACCAAAGTGTTAAGGAAAATGAGGTTAGGTTGAACCAGAAATTATTAACTGTCAGTAAACTCTAAGTTTGACTTGAGATTGAATAGTTATTAAGACTTACTTAGGTGATTAAGTTTGAGCTTGATTTATTTAAGTTTAATCTTTAACTGTAAAGATTTTAGTTGTAGACCTTTGATTGCTTGTTAATTCTGAGTTGGGTAATAACGTGGTCGTTTCCCCTCTGAAGCTTTCCAGCCTGTGACTTTAAACAAATAGTCATTAACCTTCATTCCTTGTTTAGAGGCGGCTTTATCCGCTTGATAGATGGTCAGTCCGAGGCGATCACACAGTTCACTTTTAGTCAGCCCATCTTGTGCTTCTTTTTCAATGTATTGAATTTCCATTCTCTGGGTTGGGAAGATTACTACTTCTGATGTCATTTTAGGGGCTAATGATTTAGAACCCGCTTCGATCAGTGAGGCTTTTATTAGGGCTACTTCTTTTTTCACTGCTTCTAACTCATCGAATAATACTTGAGATGAGATTTCAGTTGGAGGGCGATCGTTGAGGTAATGTTCGAGGATGGCCACGACCGCCTGTGAAAGTTGACTGATATTTTTTTCTTTCATCCAAGCCGTGAGTTTAGCTGATAGGTCAGCCTCGAGGTAGGCTTGTATCTTGGTATGTTGTTCTAACCATTCTTTAGTGGGCATAATTTCAACGAGACAGAACTGTAGTTGACAGTTAATGACATAACTAAAAGTATTATAGATTAAAGTCTTGACCGAAATCGATTACGAGTCAGCTACTCTTAATCGCTCTCGCTTTAAATCTACTAAAGTTTACAGTAATTTACTAGAGCCGAGATAGGTTAACTTAAGTCATCAACTGTAAATAACTTAGCTTGTGTAGTTTACAGTTAATCAACAACAGTTACTATTTACGGTCAACTACAGTTAACTACTATCGATCAAAAAAAGGCTTTAGAGAATCACATAACAAGTTGACAGAAGGTTAACTTCTTTCCTATCTGCCTTTTAGAAGACTTGAAGGAAGAGCGCGCTTCATTGATCAGATCCGCTCTTCGGCTCACTTTTCACATCGGTTTAGCTTTGAAGATGGGCTTTTTAATTAAGAGAAGAATGATGATCCTGAAAAATCATTCTAATGATAGAGCAATAAATAACCTAAATTAGAGATGTTTAATACAGACTAATGAAAATAGCTTATCGGCTTGGCTAAGAGTTTAAATTGATGCTCAAAACGGTAAGCAGTGAAGAATAGCAGATTGCTGGAAATTGAGGATTAATTAGGTGTTAAAAATAATTGTTTTGATTTGGAGTTCATTTTGTTGACGATTCCCTATAAGGAAATACTCAATATCTTGCTAGTAGAAGATGATGAAGTATTTGTTAGGGACATCAAGCAAATCTTCAAAACAAATAAAATTACTCATTCTCTCTACACAGCCACGAACGGATTAGAAGCTTTAGAGATGTTACGTTCTCAAGATGGGAAACCGCCTGTAATTCCTCAAAGATCTCGATTAATCTTGCTGGAGCTTAACTTACCGAAAATGAATGGATGGGAGTTTCTAGGTAAGTTACGCTCTGACCCTAAACTTAAAATAATACCAGTCGTTATTTTGTCAAGTTGTTGTGACAAAGATGAAGAAAAACTGAAGCTTTACAACTTGAATGTAGCTGGCTGCATTAGCAAACCGATTGCTCCATCAGAGTTAACTGAAGTGCTGATAACAATTCTTAAATATTGGACAATTAACGAACTAATCTGAGTTAATAACTCAAGCTTTTTCGGAAATTTGAATAGCCATTTAACTTCGATTAAAACTCTCAATTTCTTGAGTCAAGCCGACTTGCTCTTAAAACGATAATTCATGATTTCACTTGTCAACTTGGAACGCTGACTAACTTAATAGCAAGTTTAAAGAGTGACTTCTTCCCCATCTGCCCAAAGAAGGATTAACCTAGATTGTGAGCCGTGTCTATAATAAAGGCGATTTGATCGTGATCTTTTAAGCTAATTTCACTAACTTTGTTTGGAGTCAATCTTGTTAACTGAACTATCTAATAAAAAACTTAACATTTTGCTAGTAGAAGATCATGTAGAAACGGTCGTGGACATCAAGCAGATCTTTGAAACCAACAAGATTACTCATCCTCTTTACACAGCTAAGAACGGATTAGAAGCTTTAGAGATGTTACGTTCTCAAGATGGGAAACCGTCTGTGATTCCTAATGAGTCTCGATTAATCCTGCTAGATCTGAACTCGCCCAAAATAAACGGATGGGAGTTTCTGAGTGAGTTACGCTCTGACTCGAAACTAAAAATTATCCCAGTCGTTGTTCTAGCAAGTAGTTGTGACAATGATGAAGAGAAACGAAAGCTTTACAAATTGAACGTAGCTGGCTGTGTTAACAAACCCGTTGCTTCAGATGAGTTAGTCGAAGTGTTCATGACAATTATTAAATATTGGACAATAAACGAACTGCCCTAAACTGATAACTAAAACTTTTTTAGGACTTGGCTTTAAAAAAAGATTAAAACAACAATCCATCAGTTAACTTGTCAACTTGTTAGCAAGCTAACTGAAGAAAAGATTGAATGATTGACCTTTTTCGGATCGGCTAAAAGGAATTGTATTAATTTAATGAAGCGATCGCGCTCTCCGTTTAATTTATTCTTCGGGCAGATGGGAAAAGAATATCATCTCTGTTGAGGAGAAAAAGCGATTTGAGGCGGGTTGCTCGAAGGGTAAATAGCACAAACTGTCGTTTAGAAGATAATGAAGCTTTTAAGGGCATTTTTTGAGGAGTTAGATTTGGGTGAAGCTGTGGGGAGATCGGGTAAACTTTTTTCCCGAATCCCAAGAGAAAGTTAAATTAATTGGAAAACCCAGAGCGGACAAACTTTAGAGAGATATTGGAAGAATTTAGAAAATATTATTTGATAAAGCTCATTCAATTATTAATAAAATGTAGAATATTGTTTCAGTTGGAGAGTAATTATGTGACAAACAAGCCAAACAGCGAAACAAACGAGGAGCAGCGACAGCAAGCTGAGCAAGAAAGGCAAGAAAAAGAAAGTCTACGAGAAGAAGCCGAGTTTAGTCGCCAGGAGCAGGAGGAAGAACGTCAACTAAGCGAAGAAAGCCGCTTGGTCAATGAATTAACGCGACAGGAATTTGAGAAGGCACGTCGGTATGCTGAAGAGACACGTCAGCAAGCTGAGAAGGCACGTCGGTATGCTGAAGAGACACGTCAGCAAGCTGAGAAGGCACGTCGGTATGCTGAAGAGACACGTCAGCAAGCTGAGAAGGCACGT
>ERZ1066118.1573-NODE-1573-length-13680-cov-5.449761_pt1 | contig 13680 bp, 17 predicted proteins | sample MGYA00382765_ERZ1066118 | MGnify/ENA primary metagenome ERZ1066118 (study PRJEB33369, sample SAMEA5778348) | biofilm metagenome | biome: Industrial cooling water; feature: Water cooling tower basin; material: Biofilm | place: United Arab Emirates | collected...
GTCCAGCACCGTGGAGCCGGACGGGGCGGCGGGGCCGACCAGCATGGCGGATGCGGCGCCCGCGCCCTCGAACAGGTCGCCGAGGGTGATCTGGCCGTCGGCGTCCACCGGCGCGGCGCGGAGCTCCACCGGAACGGCGGCGAGGGCGGGCGCGCCCGCGAGCCCGCCCATGACGCCGACCACAGCCAGGGCGCGACCGAGCCGCCGGAGGCTCAGGGCGCAGGTGCTGACCTTGGAGCGGGGCGGCCTCATGTCACTGCTTCAGCTGGGTGGAGACGTTCAGCATCTCGTCGGCTGTGTTGATGACCTTGCTGTTCATCTCGTAGGCGCGCTGGGCCGCGATCAGGGCGGTGATCTCGCTAACAGCGTCCACGTTGGAGGCTTCGGTGTAGCCCTGCAGCAGCTCGCCAAAGCCGGGCGAGCCCGGCTGGCCGGTGGTGGCGGGGCCCGACGCGCCGCTCTCCAGGAACAGGTTGTCGCCGAGCGCCTCCAGCCCCGCCTCGTTGACGAAAGTGGCGAGCTCGATGGTCCCGACCACCGTCGGCGCGGGCTGCCCCTGCTGGCTGACCTGCACCTGGCCGGACTTGCTGATGGTCACCTCCACCGCGTCCTGGGGGATGGTGATCTGCGGGTTCACCGCGTAGCCGTCGTCGGTGACGAGCTGGCCCTGGTCGTTCAGGGCGAGATTGCCGGCGCGGGTGTAGGCGGTCTCCCCGGACGGCAGGGTGATCTGCAGGAAGCCCCGGCCGCTGATGGCCAGGTCGAAGCGGTTGTCAGTTCGGGTGGCGGAGCCCTGCTCGGTGATGCGGTAGACGCTGCCGGCCTTGACGCCATGGCCCACCTGCACGCCGGTCGGGACCACCGTGCCAGCCTCCGAGGACTGGGCGCCCTGCCGCTCCAGCGATTGGTACATGAGGTCCTGGAACTCGGCGCGCTGACGCTTGAAGCCCACCGTGTTCATGTTAGCGATGTTGTTGGAGATGACCTCCACGTTCAGCTGCTGGGCCATCATGCCGGTGGCGGCGGTGCGGAGGGCGCGCATGCGGGGCTTCGCTCCTATTGCGTCCGGCCGAGCCGCTCGACGGCGCGGCGCGACAGGTCCTGGGTCTGGTCGACGATGCGGGTGGCGCGCTCGTAGGCGCGGGACACCTCGATCAGGCTGGTGATCTCCAGCACCGGCTTGACGTTGGACTGCTCCAGCATGCCCTGGCGCAGGCGCACGTCGGGGGCGGGGCGGGCCGGAACGCCAGCGGAGAAGAGGTTGTCGCCCCCCTTGGCGAGGGAGCGGCGGCTGTCGAAACGCACCACGTCCAGGCGGCCGAGCTGGACGTTGCCCTGGCTGACCGTCCCGTCCGGCGCGATCACGGGCGTCGGCGCCTCCGGGTTGAAGACCAGCTCGCCCCCGCCCGCCAGCACGGGCTGGCCCGCGGCGGTGACCAGGCGGTTGCGCCCGTCCAGCTGCAGCCGGCCGTCGCGGGTGTAGCGGTCGCCGGCGGGCGTGCGCACCACGAGGAAGCCGTCGCCCTCCACGGCTACGTCGAAGGTGTTTCCCGTGCGTGTGAACCCGCCCTGCGAGAAGTCGCGGGCCACCTCGCCGTCCACCACGAAGTCCACCGGCCGGCGGATCCCGTGGCTGCGGGCGGGGCGCACGGCCTCCTCCTCGGTCAGCAGCTGCTCCACCTTGAAGCCGGCAGTGTCGGCGTTGGCCACGTTGTTGGCGATGATGTCGAGCTGGCGGCGCAGGGTGATCTGGCGCGACAGGGCGACGTAGGCGGTGTTGTCCATCGCGTCGGCCCTCCCTCGCGTGCGGCGAACGCCCTGCAAGGGCCGTGCCGCGGATTTCCTCGGCCGAGAGTGACGCTTGCTTGGTTAACGACGTCCTTCCCGGATCGGGACGGGGCGGGGGCAACCGTCCGTTAACCGGGAGAGGGGAGAACAACCGGCAGAATCTGCCCACTCCCGCGATCGGCTCGTCGACCCATGGCCAAGAAGGACGCCAAGAAGACCGAAGCGCCGGCGGAGGCCGCCGCCGAGGGCGCCGAGGGCGAGGCGCCCAAGAAGAAGGGCCCGCCCAAGATCGTGCTGATCGGCGCGGCGGCCGCCGTGCTGGTGCTGGGCGGTGGAGGCGCGGGCGCCTTCTTCCTGCTCGGCGGGAAGGGCGAGGACGCGGCCGCCCACGGCGAGAAGGCCGAGAAGAAGCCCAAGAAGAAGGAAGAGAAGGGCGGCCACGGGAAGGGCGGCAAGGGCGGGGAGGAAGGCGGCTACGGCAAGCTGGCCGACGGCCCCGACGGGGTGGTGTTCTACACCCTGCCCGACCTGGTCGCGAACATACAGACGGAGTCGGGCAAGACCGCCTACCTGAAGCTGAAACTCACCTTCGAGCTGCCCGACCACGCCACGGCCGAGGCCTTCGAGCCGAACGCGCCCAGGCTGGCCGACATGTTCACCACCTTCCTGCGGGAGGTGCGGGAGGAGGACCTGAGCGGGAGCCAGGGCACCTATCAGCTGCGCATGGAGCTGCAGCGCCGGGTCAACCTGGTGATCGCGCCCGCCCAGGTGAACGGCGTGCTGATCGAAGAAATGCTGATCCAGTAGCGCCGTGAGCGACGTCCTCAGCGCCGAAGACGCGACCCAGTGGGGGGCCATGCTGGACGAGGAGTCCGGGGCCGCGTCGCCGGCCGCCGGCGCGCTGGGCGAGCGCATCCTCAATCAGGACGAGATCGACAATCTCCTGGGCTTTGACGTCGGCGACGAGGACGGCGCCGACAAGAGCGGCATCCGCGCCATCATCAACTCCGCGCTCGTCTCCTACGAGCGCCTGCCCATGCTGGAGATCGTCTTCGACCGGCTGGTCCGGCTTATGACGACGTCGCTCCGCAACTTCACCAGCGACAACGTCGAGGTCAGCCTCGACAACATCAGCTCCATCCGGTTCGGCGATTACCTGAACTCCATACCCTTGCCGGCCATACTGGCGGTAGTGCGGGCGGAGGAGCTGGACAACTACGGCCTGTTCACCGTCGACTCGAACCTGATCTACTCCATCGTGGACGTGCTGCTGGGCGGGCGGCGGGGGACGGCCGCCATGCGCATCGAAGGTCGCCCCTACACCACCATCGAACGCGCGCTGGTGCAGCGCATGGTGGAGGTGGTGCTGGGCGATCTGCAGGCTGCGTTCGAGCCGCTGACGCCCGTCGCCTTCAACCTGGACCGGCTGGAGACCAACCCCCGGTTCGCCGCCATCGCCCGCCCGGCCAACGCCGCCATCCTGGTGAAGCTGCGCATCGACATGGAGGACCGGGGCGGCCGGATCGAGCTGCTGCTCCCCTACGCCACGCTGGAGCCCATTCGTAAGATGCTGCTGCAGCAGTTCATGGGCGAGAAGTTCGGCCGCGACAACATATGGGAAGGCCACCTCGCCACCGAGCTCTGGTCCACGCACATGGAGGTGCGCGCCGTGCTGGACGAGCAGCAGCTGCCGCTGTCGCGCGTGCTGAACCTGCAGGTGGGCGAGACCCTGCTGCTGAACGCCACGGCCGACAGCCTGGTGGAGCTGCGCGCCGGGACCGTGCCGCTCACCCGAGGCCGGATGGGGCGCAAGAACCACAACATCGCCGTGCGGGTGGAGGCGCCGCTGGCGCCGGCCGCCAAGCGCGCCCTGACCTCGGCCTGACGGGCGGCGCCATGACCTTCGCCACCCTGCTGCTGCAGACCATTTTCTCCCTGCTGGTGATCGCGGCCCTGGCTTACGGCGTGCGGCTGAACCGGAAGCTCGTGGAGCTGCGCGACGGACAGGCCGCCTTCGCCCGGGCCGTGGCTGATCTGGACGGCGCCGCGGCGCGCGCGCAGGCGGGGCTGGAGGCCCTGCGGGTGGCCACCGACACGGCCCAGGCGGAGCTCGCCGACCGCGTGGACGAGGCGCGGCTGCTCGCGGGGCGCTTGGAGGCGGCCGTGTCGGACGCGGCGCTCTCGGTCCGCCGCCTGGAGACGGCGGCGCGCGCCCGTGTGGCCGAGCCCGAGCCGACGGGACGGACGGAGGCGGAGACGCCCCACCGGCCGGAGCCCATCATCATCAAGCGAACGCCCGCCCGGCCGGTCGAGCCGGCCGCCGAACCCGCCGCCCTCGCGAGGCCGAGCGAGACCTCGACCGAGCGCCTGCGCCGGGTCGCGGCCCTGCTGCGGCCCGAGCCCGAACCTGTCCCGGCCCGCGCCCCTCGCGCGGGCGCACGCCCCGGAGCCGCTCCATGAGCCGATCGCCGCGCCTGCTTCCGCTGCTCGGCGTCGCCGCTGGCGGCGTGCTGGCCGTCAACGTGCTGGCGGGCGCCCAGGCCCTGCCCGCGCTGTGGGGCGGAGGAGAGGCCCGGGCGGAGGACGCCAAGCCCGCCGCGGCCGCGCCGGCGGCCAAGCCCCCGGCCGCTCCGGCCGCCAAGCCCGCGCCGGCGAAGGCCGTGTGCGCGCCCACCGCCGCCGACCTCGCCCGCCAAGCGGGGCTGTCGCCCTCCGAGCTGCGCATCCTGCAGAGCCTGGGCGAACGGCGGGGAGAGCTCGACCAGCGGGAGCGCGACCTCTCCACCCAGCTGACGCTCATGGCGGCGGCGGAAGCCAAGCTGGACGCCCGCATCAAGGCCCTGAACGCGGTGAAGGCGGACATTCAGAGCCTGATCGGCCAGGCCGACGGCCAGAAGGCGTCGGAGGTGGATCGTCTGGTGCGGGTCTACGAGAAGATGAAGCCCAAGGACGCCGCACCGATCCTGACCGCCCTGGACGACAAGGTGCGCCTGCCCGTAGCCGCCCGCATGAAGGAGCAGGCGCTGGCTGCCATTCTCTCGCAGATGGAGCCGCGGGAGGCCAAGGCGCTGACCGAGAAGCTGGCCGACCGCTTCACCGCCGAGGCTCTGGCCGCGCGCGCCAAGGCCGCCGCCGCCAACGCCGCGCCGCCCCCGCAACGGAGTTGAGCCCGCTCGAGTTTGGGTCGGCGACGAGCGCGGGCTAGACTGCACGCCCATGATCGACACGCGCTCGGACGAGCAGCTCTATGAGGAAGACTTCCCCGTCTGGCTCGAGCGTCAGGCGGCGGCCCTGCGCGCGCGGGGCGCCGGCGGGAACGCCATCGACTACGACAACGTGGCGGAGGAGCTGGACGGCTTGGCCCGAAAAGAACGCAACCGCATCCACAGCCTCGCCTCCCGCGTGGTCGAGCATCTGTTGAAGCTGGAGTTCGTCAACTCGATGCGGGACTGGCCTCATTGGCGGGCCGAAGTGCTGGCGTTCCGTGACCAGATCGACCAGCACCTCACCGCCTCGCTGCGAAACGCCACTGAGCCCGAATGTCCGGAGATTTTCAGCAAGCAGCTTAAGCGTCTGGTCACGGCCGAATACCTGACCCCCGCCGACGCAGACTCTGTCCGCCAGGCCCGACCGGAGGGCTACACCTGGTCTGAGATCACGGAGGAGGACTGGTTTCCGGCCTATCGCTGGCCCGAGGCGGCGTGATCTCGGCCGGGCAGGCCGCCCTCGTCACCGCGAGTCTGGAGCGGGTGGGCGAGGCGTGCGGCGATCCCGCGCCGCTGGTCTATGCCCGGCTGTTCCAGCGCTGGCCCGAGCTGGAGCCCATGTTCATGCTGGACCGCGACGGCGCCGTGCGGGGCGAGATGCTGGCCCTGGCGCTCCGGTCGCTGCTCGATGTGGCGGAGGGCGCGGGCGCTGGCGCGGGGATGATCAGGGCGGAGCTCGTCAACCACAGCGGCTACGACGTGCCCCCGGCCGTCTTCGCCCGCTTCTACGAGGTTGTGGCCGAAGTGGTGGCCGAGCGTCTCGGAACCGACTGGACGGCGGAGACGGCGCAGGCCTGGCGCGCCCTGCTGGCGGCGGTGTCCGAGCTGATCACCGCCCAGGCGGCGGAGTCGGGCCTCTCGCTCGAGCTGGCCTGAGCGCTGCAACCTTAGCCGTTGGGCGGCGTTCCCGCTCCGGTTCTTTGTAGAAGCGGCCCGGCGCCGCGTGGAGCGCTTCGAGTGCGGAACGAGAGCGGGGCGGCGACGCTCGAGCGGCCGGAGACGCCGCTGCAGACGACCATGCGGGCGGCGGTGGTCACCGGCCCGGGCCGGCTCGAGATCGCCCGCGCGCCCGTCCCGGAGCCGGGCCCCGGGCAGGTCCGGGTGCGGCTGGAGGGTTGCGGGGTCTGCGCCTCCAACCTGACGCCCTGGGAGGGGCCCGAGTGGATGCAGTTCCCCACCGAGCCGGGCGGGCTCGGGCATGAGGGCTGGGGCGTGGTGGACGCCGTGGGCGAGGGGGTGACCGGCCTGCAGGTCGGCGACCGCGTCGCGGCGCTGTCCTTCAAGAGCTACGCCGAATTCGATCTGGCGGACGCCGAGGCCTGCGTGCGACTGCCGGACAGCCTGGCCGGAACGCCGTTTCCGGGCGAGCCGCTGGGCTGCGCCATGAACATCTTCCGCCGCTGCGACATCCAGGCGGGACAGACGGTGGCGATCGTCGGCATCGGGTTCCTGGGCGCCATCCTGACCAGGCTCGCGACCGAGGCCGGCGCGCAGGTTATCGCGGTCTCCCGGCGTGCGTACTCGCTGGAGGTGGCCCGCGCCTTCGGCGCGGCCGAGGTCATCCCCATGCACGATCACTACGGCGTCATCAGCCGCGTCTCGGAGCTGACCGGCGGCGCCTTCTGCGACCGGGTGGTGGAGGCGGTGGGCAAGCAGTGGCCGCTCGACCTGGCCGCCGAGCTGACGCGCGAGCGGGGCAAGCTGATCATCGCCGGCTACCACCAGGACGGCCCGCGCCAAGTGAACATGCAACTGTGGAACTGGCGCGGGCTGGACGTGATCAACGCCCATGAGCGCGATCCCAAGGTCTACGCCCAGGGTCTGCGGGAGGCGGTGGAAGCGGTGGCGTCCGGCCGGCTGGATCCGGTCCCGCTCTACACGCATCGGTATCCGCTGGAGCGGCTGGACGAGGCGCTGGACGCCACCCGCGATCGGCCCGACGGATTCCTGAAGGCGTTGGTGACGCTTTGAAGGCGGCGCTTGCGACGACCGTCCCGCTTCGGGACGCCGCCAAGCCGCGGGTGGGCTTCCTCGGCGTGGGGTGGATCGGCCGACACCGTATGGAAGCCATGCTGGCCACGGGAGCCGTGCAGGCGGCGGCCGTGGCCGACCCCTCGCCGGAGATGACGGTAGAAGCGCTGAAGCTCGCGCCGGATGCGGAGTCGGCCGCCTCGCTCGACGTCCTGCTCGACATGGGCCTCGATGGGCTGGTCATCGCCACTCCGAGCGCCTTGCACGCCGAACAGGCGATCCGTGCGCTGGAGCGGGGCGTCGCCGTGTTCTGCCAGAAGCCGCTCGGCCGTACCGAAGCGGAGACCAGGGCGGTGGTGGACGCGGCGCGGGCCGCCGACCGCCTGCTGGCCGTCGACCTCAGCTACCGCTTCACCGAAGGCATGCGACGGGTGCGCGAGCAGGTGCGCTCGGGCGCGCTCGGGCGCGTGTTCGCCGCCGACCTGACCTTCCACAACGCCTACGGGCCCGACAAGGCCTGGTTCTACGATCCAGCCCTGTCGGGCGGCGGCTGCGTGATGGATCTAGGTGTGCACCTCGTGGATTTGGCGCTCTGGACCTTCGACTTCCCGGGCGTCACGGGCGTGCGGAGCCGCCTCTACGCGGCCGGCGAGCCGCTCACGCCCGGTGGGGGGCGCGTCGAGGACTATGCCGTGGCGGAACTGGACCTGGCGGATGGCGGCGTGGTCCGGCTGGCTTGTTCGTGGAAGCTTCAGGCGGGCTGCGAGGCGGTGATCGAGGCCGCGTTCCACGGCCTGAACGGCGGGGCCGCCTTCCGCAATCTCGGCGGGGGGTTCTACGACTTCGCGGCGGAGCTCAGGCGCGGGACGACGCGCGAGCCGCTGGCGGAGCCTCCCGACCCGTGGGGCGGGCGCGCCGCCGCGCGTTGGGCCGAACAGCTCGCGGTCGGCGCCCGGTTCGATCCGGAAGCCGAGCGCCTGGTGGAGGTGGCCGGCGTGCTGGACCGCATCTATGGCCGCTGATGGGCGGCTCTGGCCCGTTACGCTGTAACGGGCTATAGGCCCGCCATGGACCGGTTCCGGGTCGACTTTCTCACGATGAGCGCGGCGGCCCGGCTCGCCTGGGCCGCCGCCGCGGCGGCTCTCGTGTGGGGCGCCATCGCCTGGGCGCTGCTGTCGTGAGCGCGCTCAGGCTGCACGACGTGACGCTGGGCTACGAGCGCCACCCGGCCGTCCACCATCTGGACGGCATGTTCCCGGAAGCGCGGCTGACCGCCGTGGTCGGACCCAACGGCTCGGGTAAGTCGACCCTGCTGAAGGGCGTCGCCGGCGCCCTGCCGCCCCTGTCGGGCCGCATCGATCTCGGGGGGCTGCGCCAGGACGAGATCGCCTACCTGCCGCAGGACAACGGGGTCGACCGGGGCTTCCCCATGACCCTGCATGACCTGGTGTCGCTCGGCCTGTGGCGACGGCGGGGCTTGTTCGGCGGCATCGGCCGGGAGGACCGGCGCCGGATCGACGAGGCCTTCGCCGCCGTGGGTCTGGACGGCTTCCAGGGCCGGCCGGTGGGCTCGGTCTCCGGCGGCCAGCTCCAGCGCGCCCTGTTCGCGCGGGTGCTGCTGCAGGACGCGCGCCTGATCCTGCTGGACGAGCCGTTCACGGCGCTGGACGCGCGCACCGCGGCGGACCTGATCGACCTCATCCGGCGCTGGCCGCGCGAAGGCCGGACGGTGATCGTGGTGCTGCACGACCTCGACCTGGTCCGGGAGACCTGCTCCGACACCCTTCTGCTGGCGCGCGAGATGGTGGCCTGGGGACCGACGGACCAGGCGCTCCGTCCGGAGAACCTGTTGAAGGCGCGGCGCCTGTCGGAGGCCTGGGCTGACCACGCCCACGCCTGCCAACGGACCGCCGCCTGATGGACGCCCATGCCGCGCACGAGCACGCCCTGCCGCTGGCCCACGCCGCGGCTGGAGCCGTGGCTCTGGCCTTCGGAAGCGCGCCGCTTGGCGTCCTGCTGGTGGCGCGGCGCATGAGCCTGGTGGGCGACGGCCTTTCCCACGGCGTGCTGCCTGGGGCGGCGCTGGCCTTCCTGCTGGTCGGGCCCGACCCGCTGGCGCTGACGGCCGGCGCGCTGGCCGCCGGCGTGCTGGTGGCGCTGCTGGCCGCCCTGCTCGCGCGGGCGCGGCGGCTGCCCGAGGACGCCGGGTTCGCGGTGTTCTACCTGTCGGCCCTGGCGCTGGGCGTGCTGCTGATGGGCGAGGCCGCGGAGGCGGAGGAGCTGCTCCACTTGCTCTTCGGCCACGCAGGGGCGTTCGACACGCCGGGGCTCCTGCTGGCGGGCGCGGCGGCGACCGCCACGCTGGTGTGCCTGGCGCTGTTCCTGCGCGGCTTCCTCGCCGAGTCGGCCGACCCCATCTTCATGCGCACCGCCGGCCTCCACGGCGGGGCGCTGCACATGCTGCTGATGGTGCTGGTGGCCCTGAACCTGGTGGCGGGCTTCCGCGCCTTCGGCGCCCTGATGACGGTGGGGCTGATGATGGTGCCGGCGGCCGCAAGCCGGTTCTGGGCCCGCGCCTACGCCGGCCAGGCGCTGGCCGCGATCGCCCTGTCGGCCCTCGCCAGCGGCGCGGGCCTGCTGCTCGCCTCGGCCATGCACGCCGAGCCGGGCGCGCTCATGGTGCTCTCGGCGGCGGGGCTGTTCGCCTTGTCCGGCCTGTTCGGCCCCAACGGCGGGCTGCTGCAGAGCTGGCCCGGCCGCGCGCACCTGGAGGGCTGAGCCTCACGCCAGGTCGGCCAGCTCCGCGTCCGTGAGGTCACCCGGCACGATGGTCACCGCCAGCCGGCGACCCTCCCAGCCGAGCGCGCCCTTGCCCAGCGCCGAGATCAGCGGCCCTGGTCCCCGCCGGCCCACAGCGGCGGCCAGCACCAGCACCTTGACCTCCGGCTCGTCCACCACCGTGGCGCGGATGGCCGGCCAGACCTCGCCCTCGCGCAGCAAGAGCTCGGGCGCCGCGCCCGTCAGCGCGACCGCCTCCGCCGCCAAGGCCTGCAAGGCGGCCTCGGCCTCCTCCCGCGCCTGCCGCTCCATCTCGTCCCGCACGCCCGACCAGTGCTCGAAGGCGGCCAGGGCGTAGGTGCGCAGGATGGCCACGCGCCCGCCCACCCGCTCGGCGCGACGGCAGGCGTAGCGCAGGGCGGCCCGGCTCTCCGGACTGTCGTCGGCCACCACCAGGAACTTGCGCATTGGGGTTGAAGCTGCGCCCGAGGACGCGTGCGGGCAAGCCTCAGTGGGCGTGGGCGCCGTGGCCGTGGGCCTTCAGCTCCTCATCCACCCGGGCCGTGGCGAAGAACACGGCCTTCACCGGCCCCGCCCGCTCGAAGGTCAGGGTGACCGGCACGGTGGTTCCCGCCTCCAGCGGGCGCTTCAGCCCGGTGAACATCAGGTGCAGGCCGCCTGGCTTGAATTCGACCACGCCGCCGGGAGCCACCGTCACAGCCCCGGCCGGCCGCATCACCATGCGGCCCCCGTCGGTCCGCATGGCGTGCGCCTCCACCTTGGCGGCGCAGGCGCAGGCGGCCGAGAGCAGCCGGTCGGGCGCCTTCCCCTTGTTGAGGAGCGTCATGTAGCCCGCCGTCGAGGTCACCTTGCCGATGGAGGCGCGCACGATCGGGTGGGAGACCGTGATGTCGCCGGCCCTGACCTCGTGGGCCGCTGCGGGTCCGGCGGTCACGGCGAAGACGGCGGCGAGGGCGAGCAGGCGCATGGCTCCAACATGGCCCGTCATGACCAGAAACCCACGAGGCGCTTCGTCTCAGCCACGATCGGATCGGCCACGGCGCGGGCGCGTTCCGCCCCGTCCCGCAGCACCCGGTCGATCTCGGCGGGGTCGGCCAGGTAGCGCCTCATGGCATCGCCCACGGGCGCGAGGGCGTCAGCCAACAGATCGGCCAGCGCGGGCTTGAAGACCGCGAAGCCCTGCCCGCCGAAGCGGTCCAGCACGGCCTGGTCGCTCAGGTCCGCGAGCGCGGCGTAGAGCCCGACCAGGTTGCGGGCCTCGGGGCGCCCCTCCAGCCCGTCCACCGTCTCGGGCAGAGGCTCAGGATCGGTGCGGGCGCGCCGGAGCTTCTGCCGGACCTCGTCGGGGTCATCTGTGAGGTTGATGCGCGATTGGTCGCTCGGGTCCGACTTGGACATCTTGGCCGAACCGTCTCGAAGCGACATGACCCGCGCCCCCGGCCCCTGGATCAGCGGCTCGGGCAGGGGGAAGAAGCCCGGGGCGCCGTAGTCGGTGTTGAACTTGGCGGCGATGTCGCGGGCGAGCTCCAGATGCTGCTTCTGGTCCTCGCCCACAGGCACGTGGGTGGCCTTGTACACCAGGATGTCGGCCGCCTGCAGCACGGGGTAGGTGAACAGCCCCACGCTCGCGCGCTGCTTGTCCTTGCCGGCCTTCTCCTTGAACTGCGTCATGCGTTCGAGCCATCCCATGCGGGCCACGCAGTTGAAGATCCAGGCGAGCTCCGCGTGCGCCGGGACGGCCGACTGGGGGAAGATGGCCGCCTTCGCCGGGTCGACGCCCGCGGCCATGTAGGCGGCGGCGATCTCCCGTGTCTGGGCCGCGAGCTGGGCCGGGTCCTGCCAGACGGTGACGGCGTGCAGGTCCACCACGCAGAAGAAGCAGTCCTCCTCGTGCTGCAGGCGCACGAACTTCCTCAGCGCGCCGAGGTAGTTGCCGAGGTGGAGCGCGCCGGACGGCTGGACGCCCGAGAGCACCCGGCGGGGGCCGGCGTAGGCGGGCGGAGCGGCGAGGCTGGCGTCGGTCATGGCTCGGGTCCGGAAGCGCCGGCGGGAGCGCCCGGCTCGCGCCGGAGGGCGCCGCGCAGCTCGGCGACCGTCACGCCGCGAAAGGCGAGAAGCGCCGCCGCATACACCAGGAAGCCCGCCGCGCAAGCGACCAGCACGGCCATCTCCTTGCTCCACAGCCAGATCCGGAGCTGGGGGTAGAGCCAGGCGAGCGCGCCCAGCACCCCCGCCATGGCCGCGCTGGCCGCGCCGATGCGGAGGAGCCGGCGCACGAGCGCGGCGCTCGGCCGGTAGGCGCCTTCCCGCGCGAGCGTGCCCGCGAGCAGGGCCACGTTGATCCAGGCGGTCAGGCTGGTGGCGACCGCCAGGCCCACCACGCCGTCCATCCCCGCCGTCTGCAGGCCGAAGCACAAGCCGGCGCCGAGCGCGATGTTCAGCCCCACGGTGATCAGGGCGACGCGCATGGGCCGGTTCATGTCCTGGCGCGCGAAGAAGGGCGGGGTGAACACCTTGGCCAGCACGAAGGCCGGCACGCCCCAGGCGAATTGCTTGAGCACGTCGGCCGTGCGCGCCGCGTCCGCGCTGGTGAAGGCGCCGCGGGTGACGGTGGCGTCGATGATGAAGAAAGGCGCCACGAACAGGGCGACCGCCGCCGGCAGGGTGAACGCCATGGCGAGCGCCACCCCGTCGTCCATGGTGCGCCGCCCGCCCTCGTGGTCGCCGGCCACGAAACTGCGGGTCAGGCGGGGCACCAGCGCCAGGCCGATGGCCACACCCACCAGACCGAGCGGCAGCTGGTAGAGGCGGTCGGCGTTGTAGAGCACGGCCCTGGCGCCAGGGTCGCTGCCGGTGAGCACCTGGCTGACCAGGGACGACATCTGCAGGGCGCCCCCCGCCACCGCGCCGGGCACAGCCAGCGTCAGCACCCGGCGGACGACCGGGGTCAGGCGGGGAAGACGCGGCCGCAGGCGGACCCCCAGCCGCTCCACCCCCCACCAGAGCAGCGCCGCCTGGAGCACCCCCGAGAGGGTGACCGCCCCGGCCGTCAGCAGCAGCGCACGCTCCTGGTCCCAGGGGACCGCCAGGGCCGCCAGGGTGCAGAGGTTCAGGAGCACGGGCACGCCGGCCGAAAGGCCGAACCGGCCGGCGGTGTTGAGCACGCCCGACAGCAGGGCGGCCACGCTCATGCAGGCCAGGTAGGGCATGGCGAGCTGGGTGGCGACCACGCCCAGCCGCAGGACCGCCGGGTCGTCCACGTAGGCCGACAGCAGCAGGGGCATGATCCAGGGCATCAGGATCATGGCGGCCGTGCAGAAGGCCGCCACGGCGAAGAGCAGGAAGGCCAGGGTCTGGGCCGCCGTATCGGCCGCCGCGTCCTCGCCGTCGGCGGCGCGGACCCGGCCGTACACCGGCACGAACGCCTGGGCGAAGGCGCCCTCGGCGAACAAGCGGCGGAACAGGTTGGGGGCCATGAGCGCGGTCGCCCAGACGTCCATGAGCGGCCCCTGGCCGAAGCGGCTGGCCAGCGCGAGATCCCGGGCGAAACCGAGCAGCCGGCTGCCCAGCGTCAGGGCCGACTGCACCAGTGTGTTGCGGGCGAGGCTCATGGACTTGCGGGCCTAAGGGCGCCCGCCCGCGGCGGCAAGGCGGCCGGACCGCCTGGCGGAAGTCGGCCGCCACAACCCCAGATGCTGCGACAAGGAACCGCCTCCGCCGCACGCACAAGTCGGCGGCCACGCTTACGTTTCTTTGTTAATCGGCCGGTAGACGTCGGGGGGCGTCGACTCGGGGACACCAATGTCAGCAGTTCTCGCCTTTGCTGGGGCGGAGGGATACGGCGCGGGCGCGGTGG
>ERZ1066118.1574-NODE-1574-length-13674-cov-5.227843_pt1 | contig 13674 bp, 19 predicted proteins | sample MGYA00382765_ERZ1066118 | MGnify/ENA primary metagenome ERZ1066118 (study PRJEB33369, sample SAMEA5778348) | biofilm metagenome | biome: Industrial cooling water; feature: Water cooling tower basin; material: Biofilm | place: United Arab Emirates | collected...
GGCGGTGAGCGCCATCGACCTGCTGAGCCAGCAGATGCGGAAGAGGTTGCTGTAGGGGGGTGCGGGACGGGGTGGCTCTTCGACCCCGTGGGAGTGCCGCCGTGCTCGGGCGCGTCAAGGGACCCCCCCCCGCCTGCGCGGGGGGTCGGCTTCGCCGCCCTTGACCCGCCCTCCGCGCGGCGGCCGATAGGTGAGCGTCGGGACGCGAGGCGTCCCGATAGGTTGTTCGCCCCTGGCCGGTCGAACGCAGGGCTAACTGGAAGGCGCAAACTCTTCCTTCGATCGCGCTTGTGCCTCGTCCTTGGACGAAGGTCGGTTCAGCTCGGCTTGACGCCTCACGGCCCGGCCTCGCGGGCGAACTCGGCGGCGAGTTCGGCGTAGAACCGGTCGCGGGCGTCCAGGTCCTGGCGGTCGGGGGCGGCGACGTCGAAGTCGCGCACCGGCAGGCCCTGGTGGGCCTCCAGCATGAAGCGGCGCCAGAGGACGGCGGGGAGGTCGCCGCCCGTGACCTTGCGGGTGGGGTCGTCGTCGTCGTTGCCGACCCAGACCCCGGCCGCCCAGTCGGGGGTGAAGCCCACGAACCAGGCGTCGCGCCAGTCCTGGGTGGTGCCGGTCTTGCCGGCCGCCGGGCGGCCGATGGCGGCGGCGCGGCCCGTGCCGCGGGCGATGACCCCCTGCAGCATGCGCTGCATCTGAGCGGCCTTGAGCGGGTCCATGACAGGGACGGGCGCGGAGGGGGCGCGGGCGTAGAGCAGGTCGCCCCGGGTGGAGGTGATCCGCTCGATCAGGGACACCGCCGGCGGGCGACGGCCGCCGAGCTGGAAGGCCTGGTAGGCGCCCGTGAGCTCCAGCAGGGTGACCTCGTGGGCGCCGAGCGCGACGGAGAGGTAGGGCCGCTCGGGCAGGGTGGTGATCCCCAGCCGGCGGGCGAAGGCGCCCACCTTCTCCGGGCCGGTCTCGTCGGCGAGCTTGACGGCGATGGTGTTGCGGGAGCGGACCAGGGCCTGCTCCACCGTCATGGCGCCCTGGTGGCCGCCGCCGTAGTTCTCCGGGGCCCAGCGGCCGAAGCGGACGGGCGCGTCGATGCGGACGTCCGTGGGGGAGACCCCGGTTTCCAGGGCGGCGGCGAAGACGATGGGCTTGAAGGCGGAGCCGGGCTGGCGGCGGGCGTGGACGGCGCGGTTGTAGGGGCTGAGGCGGTGGTCAACGCCGCCCACCAGGGCGCGGACCGTTCCGTCGGGGGCGAGGGCCACCAGGGCGGCCTGGTCGGCGCCCCAGCGGCGGGGGCCGTTGCGCAGGCCCTGACGGACGATGCGCACGGCGGCGGACTGCAGGCGCGGATCCACCGACAGCTGGACGATCAGGTCAGGGCTGTTCGCCGGCACGAGCGCCTGGGCCTGGGCGGCGGCCAGGTCGAGCACGTAGCCGAAGTCGCCCTCGCCGCCGGGCGGCGGGCTGAGCACGGGCGGGTTCCGCCGGGCCGCCTGTTCCTGGCCCGGGGTGATCCAGCCCTCCTCCCGCATGAGGCGAAGGATGAGGTGGGAGCGGGCGAGGGCCTCCCCCATGCCGTTGGTGGGGTCCAGGCGGGAGGGCGCCTTGGGCAGGGCGGCCAGCAGGGCGGCTTCGGACAGGGTGAGGCCGCGCGCCGTCTTGCCGAAGTAGGTGCGGGCGGCGGCCTCCACGCCATAGGCGCCTTCGCCGAAGTAAGCGCGGTGCAGGTAGAGGGTGAGGATCTGGTCCTTGGAGAGCCGGCGCTCCAGGCGGGTGGCGAGGACGGCCTCCTGCAGCTTGCGCTTGAAGGACTGCTCAGGGCTGAGGAGGACGATCTTGACCAGTTGCTGGGTCAGGGTGGAGCCGCCCTGGACCACGCGGCCGGCCTGCCAGTTCTCGCGGAGCGCGCGAACGACGCCGCGCCAGTCGACGCCGCGATGCTGGTGGAAGCGGCGGTCCTCGGCGGCCAGGAAGGCCCGGGGCACGTAAGGCGGGAGCTCCGACAGCGGCACGCGCTGGCCGTGGCGGGGTCCCCGCGTGGCGATCAGGGCGCCGTTGCGGTCGTGAAAGGCGACGCCGGGCGGCCGGTTGAGCGACCAGAGGGCGGCCTCCAGCCTTGCGGGTTCGCTGGCGGCCGGCAGCTGGGGAAGGTCGGCGAAGATCCAGCGGTAGGTCTGGGCGCCCGCGAGGACCGCGAGCAGCAGCAGGCCGAGCGCGCCGGCGATGAGGGCGCGGCGCAGGGGGGAGAGGCGGCGGTCGGGCGCGGTCACGAAAGACGGGCGCGCCCCGGCTGCTTCCATTTGGTCGTTACGGGACATGTCGGGGGCACTACATGCACGCGATGAGCCGCGTCCTGCGACGTGGGGCTTCGGGCTTGGGAAGTGGGTTCGACATGCAGGCCATCCGGTCATACCGCGATCTGACCGTCTGGCGAGAAGCCATGGACATCGCCGAAGCCGTCTACGCGCTCACGAGGACTTACCCCCGAGAGGAGGTGTTCGGGCTGACGTCTCAGACCAGGAGAGCAGCAGCGTCGGTCGCCGCCAACATAGCCGAGGGTTACGGCCGCGGTTCGCGCCCAGCGTACATCAGCTTCTTGCGCATCGCCCAGGGCTCGCTCAAGGAACTCGAGACGCACCTCCTGCTGGGCGAGCGGGTCCACGTGTGCCGATCGGGGTCGGTGGCGGAAGTTCTCGAAGCCTGCGATCGCTTGGGTCGACGTATGCGGGTGCTCATCGGGCGCCTGTCTGAGCCCCAAGCCCCACCTCCCGATGACCGGCTTCTGGACCTACAAGCGGCTGGAGCAGATGACGGCGGCGGAGTGGGAGGCGCTCTGCGACGGATGCGGGCTGTGCTGCCTGGTGCGGTTCGAGGACGAGGACACGGGCGAGGTGATCCCGACCCGGGTGCACTGCCGGCTGTTCGATCCGGACGCCTGCCGGTGCTCCGACTACGCGAACCGGAAGCGGCACGTGCCGGACTGCATCAAGCTGACGCCCGGCGCCATCGAGGCGCTGGAATGGATGCCGAGATCGTGCGCCTACCGGCGTGTGTGGGAGGGGCGGGACCTGGCCGCCTGGCACCCGCTGGTGAGCGGAGACCCCGAGAGCGTGCACCGGGCGGGGGTGAGCGTTCGTGGGCAGACGGTGAGCGAGGCGGCGCTGGCCGACCCGGAAGACGCGCTGGACTTCGCCGCCTGGGACCTGGTGGCGGAGCGGGGGCGTTGACGCGGGCGCTCAGGCGGCCGATCTATCCCGCATGGCCACCATGCTCGCCGAGGTCTACGACGCTCTGATCGAGGCCCGGCGCTTCTCAGGAGAAGGCGCGCAAGGCTCCTCAGGCCGTGGCGGGCTATGAGAACCGGTTCTCCACAATCGACCAGCGCATGACCAAGCTGGAGGGCAAGGTCGACCTGCTGACCTGGATGGTCGGGTTCAACACGGCGGCGAGCCTGGCCGTCCTGTTTCGGCTGTTCACTCCGTAGCGCCACCCGAGCCTAGCGACTTTAGTTCGGCGGCGCTCCGGGGCCAAGGTCGGGCGGCGGATGGGGGGGATGGTCCGGGGGTTGTCCTCCGGATGACTCGGGCGGGGTCCTTTCGGGATCAACGGCTTAGGCGGAGGCGAGATTAAGTCGTCCTCGGCGCCCGGTCCTGGGGTAGTCTTCTGGCAGGGTCGAGACGTGGGCCGGGAGGCCCCAGCAGCGGGACACGCCGCTCGATCATCAGCGGGAGAGCGGGATGTGGGACTGGCGGCGGCCGTTGGGCCGGGCGCGGCGGGAGGTTGCGCCCGCGGCTGAAGAAGCGAAGGCGTCCGCCGCCGGGCGGCTGGTGGCGCTCACCCAGGCCGGGCGGCCGGTGTGGACGCCCCGGGACTATGGGCAGCTGGCGAGGGAGGGCTTCGGCAAGAACCCGGTCGCCTACCGCTGCGTGCGGATGGTGGCGGAGGGCGCGGCGTCGGCGCCGCTGGTGGTGTTCGTGGGCGGGGAGCGGGCCGGAGCGGACCACCCGCTGCAGCGTCTCCTGGACCGACCGAACCCCGAGCAGGGCGGGCCGGACCTGAGGGAGGCGTTCTTCGGGGCGCTGCAGACGGCGGGGAACGGGTACCTCGAGGCCGTGGGCCTCGAGGCGGGGGTTGGGGGTTCGGGCTTGGGGAGTGGAGCTCGGGGCGGGGCGACGAGCACGCCAAGTCCAAGGGCCCAAGACCCAGCCCCCGAGCTGTACGCCCTGCGGCCGGACCGGGTGAAGGTGGCGCCGGGGGCGAACGGGTGGCCGGCGTTCTACGAGTACACGGTGGACGGGCGCTCGGCGCGGATTGGCGCGCGCGACGCCGACGGGTGGAGCCCGGTGCTGCACCTGAAGCTGTTCCACCCTTACGACGACCACTACGGGTTTCCGCCCATCGAGGCGGCGGCCTTTGCGGTGGACGTGCACAACGCGAGCGGGGCCTGGAACAAGGCGCTGCTGGACAACGCGGCGCGGCCGTCGGGGGCGCTGGTCTACGGCGGGCGGGATGGCGAGCGCATGACCGAAGCGCAGCACGCCGCGCTCAAGGCGGCGCTGAGCGAGGTCTACGCCGGGGCGGCCAATGCGGGGCGGCCCATGGTGCTGGAGGGCGGCCTGAGCTGGACGGCCATGAGCCTGACGCCCGGCGAGATGGACTTCATTGAGGGCAAGCACGCGGCGGCGCGGGAGATCGCGCTGGCCTTCGGCGTGCCGCCCCAGCTGCTCGGCATCCCGGGGGACAACACCTACGCGAACTACCGGGAAGCGAACGGGGCCTTCTGGCGGGGGACGGTCATGCCGCTGGTGGAGCGGCTGGCGCGGGCGCTGACCGGCTGGCTGGGGCCGCGGTTCGCGGCCGAGGGCGGGGGCGCCGTGGAGGTGCGGGCCGACTGGGACGCCGTGCCGGCGCTGTCGGCCGAACGGGACGCGCTGTGGGCGCGGCTGGAGGCGGCGAGCTGGCTGTCGGCGGAGGAGAAGCGACGGATGGAAGGGGTGGGGTGAGGTGGGGGCCTGGGGTGTGGGGCTTGGGGCTTGGGAGGGTGAGTGGCGGGTGGTGAACGGCGCCCGGCGACCCAAGCCCAAAGATCCAAGCCCCAAGACCCAAGACCCAAGCCCCACCACGGAGGGGCGCGGATGACGGAACAGATGGGGTGGAGGCTGGAGCGGACCGTGCCGGTGGCGCTGCTGCTGGCGGTGACGATCCAGGCGGCGGCCGGGCTGATGTGGGCCGGGCGGGCGGCGGCGCGGATCGACGAGATCGAGCACCGCGTCACCGACCAGCGGGGCGTGGGCGAGCGGCTGGCGCGGCTGGAGGCGCTGATCGCGGCGCAGACCGCCCAGCTGACGCGGATCGAGGCCAAGCTGGATCGGAGCGGGTCGTGAGGAGCGAGCGGCGAGCGGCGAGCAGCGAACAAGGGGCGGGTTGGGGCGCGGGCGGAGGAGGCCCGGCGGCTGCTCGCTGTTCTCTGATTGCTGATCGCTCCCTCCCCGTGGAGGGCTACGCCTCCCTGTTCTGGACGCGGGACATGAACGACGACGTGGTGGCGGCGGGGGCGTTCCGGGCGAGCCTGGAGCGCTCGGGGCCGGGCGGGGTGAAGATGCTGCACCAGCACGACGCCGCCGAGCCGGTGGGCGTGTGGGACCAGGTTGAGGAGGACGGCCGCGGGCTGAAGGTCCGCGGGCGCGTGATCGAGGCCACGCCGCGCGGGCGGCTGGTGGCGGCGCCGATCCGCGCCGGGGCGCTGGACGGGTTGTCCATCGGCTTTCGCGCCGTGCGGGCGCGGGGTGACGGCAACCGGCTGCGGGTGCTGAGCGAAGTGGAGCTCTGGGAGGTGTCGGTGGTGACCTTCCCCATGCTGCCCGGGGCGCGGCTGCGGGTGGCGGGGGTCTAGGGAGCAGCGAGCAGCGAGCAGCGAGCAGCGAGCGGGGCGGCGTGTCGGCGATGGCGCCGCGCTGATCCTGCTCGCTGTTCGCTGCTCGCTGACAACACGAGAAGGGGAGAGGATGAAGGAGACCAAGCAAGGCGCGGCTTCGGCGGAGACGCGGGCGGCGCTGCACGAGGTGCTGGGCGCGTTCGAGGCGTTCAAGGCGGCCAACGATCAGCGGCTGGCGGAGCTGGAGCGCAAGCGGGGCGCCGACACGCTGCTGGAGGAGAAGGTGGCCCGGATCGACGCGGCCGTGGCGGCGGCGAGCGGGCGGCTGGAGCGGCTGGCGAGCGAGGCGCGGCGGCCGGCGCTGGGCGGGGTCGGGGCTGACCGAGCCTTGGGCTCGGACCCCTCCGGCCTTTCGGGGCGCCTCCCTGCGGAGCGGGGAGGGGAGCAGAAGATGCTCTTCGAGGCGCACATGCGGACCGGGGCGCATCTGCTGGAGCTGAAGGCGGGGCTGGCGGAGACGCCGCCCTCCACCGGCGGGCTGATCGCGCCCCCTGAGATGGAGCGGGCCATCGAGCGGCGGCTGGCCCAGGCCAGCCCCATGCGCGAGATCGCCAGCGTGCGGACGGTGGGGGCGGCGACCTTCCGCAAGCCGGTCTCCACGGCGGGCGTGGTGGCGGGCTGGGTGGCCGAGACGGCGCCCCGACCGGAGACGGACCCGGCCACCCTGGCGCTGCTCGAGTTCCCGGCGGCCGACCTCTACGCGTCGCCGGCGGCGACCCAGGCGCTGCTCGACGACGCCTATGTGAATCTGGAGGAATGGCTGGCGGCCGAGGTGGAGGACGCCTTCGCCGCCCAGGAGACGGCGGCCTTCGTCACCGGCGACGGGACCAACAAGCCCAAGGGCTTCCTGAACTATCCCAAGGTCGCGGACGCGAGCCAGGCCTGGGGGCAGATCGGCTATGTGGCCACGGGGACGGCCGGCGCCTTCCCCGCGACCGCGCCCACCGACAAGCTGCTGGACCTGATCTACGCGCCGCGGGTGGCGTTCCGGCCCAACGGCCGGTTCGTGATGAACCGGAAGACGGCCTCGGTGATCCGCAAGTTCAAGGACACCACGGGCCAGTACATCTGGCAGCCGGGCACGCAGCCCGGGATGCCGCCGAGCCTGCTGGGCTATCCCGTGAGCGAGATCGAAACCGTGCCCGACATCGGGACCGACAGCTTCTCGGTGGCGTTCGGGGACTTCGCCAAGGGCTACCTGATCGTGGACCGGGCGGGGGTGCGGGTGCTGCGGGATCCCTACAGCGCCAAGCCCTACGTGCTGTTCTACACCACCAAGCGGGTGGGCGGCGGGGTGCAGAACTTCGACGCGATCAAGCTGCTGAAGTTCGGGACGGCCTGAGCAGCGAGCAGCGAGCAGCGAGCAAGGGAGCAGGGGAGCAGCGAGCGGGGCGGAATGAGCGTCGCTCGCTGCTCGCTGCTCGCTGCTCGCTGATCCCTTCAACACAGGACTGAAACCATGGCCGACCCCGTCACCCTGGACGAGGCGAAGGCGTTTCTGCGCGTCACGCACGGGGCGGAGGACGCGCTGATCGCCACCCTGCTGGCCGCGGCGCGGGCGCGGGTGGAGGCGGCGGCGGGCCTGAGCCTGTCCGACGCTTCGCCCGCGCCGCTCCGGCTGGCGGTGATGATGCTGGCGGCCCACGCCTACGATGACCGGACGGGAGAGACCCCGCCGGCGCTGGAGGCCTGGCTGCGGCCCTACCTGGCGGTGCGGCTGTGACCCGGCGGCCGGGGCGGCCCGACCGGACGCGGGCGATCATCAGGACGGGCGCGGAGACGGAGACGCCGCTGGGCGGACGGGAGACCGTCTGGAGCGAGGCGGGCGTGCTCTGGTTCGCGGTGGACAGCCGGGGGCTGCGCGAGCGCCCGGCCGACGGCGGCCTGGGTGCGCCCCGGCTGGTGGAGGCCGTGCGAGGCGTGAGCCGCAGCCACCCGGCCGTGCGCCGGGGCGTGCGGCTGAGCACGGCCGACGGCGACTGGCGGGTGACCGCGGTGGAGCCGGACCGGCCGGGGCCGGGGCGGAGCGTGCTGCATCTGGAGCGGCTCTAGGACTTGGGGCCTGGGGCTTCGGGCTTGGGGCTTGGGGCGGGACGGCGGGCAAGCCCCACGACCTAAGCCCCAAGCCCCTCTTCTCAGACAGGAACAGACCATGACGGACCCGGAGCGGGCGCTCCAGGCGGCGATCCTCGCGCGCCTGAAGAGCGATGGGGCGAGCACGGCGGTGCTGGGCGGGCGGATCTGGGATCAGCCGCCCGGGGACGGGCACCCCTACGAGTACCCGCACCTGCTCTTCAGCCGCTGCGAGACGCGGCCGCTGGGCGCAGACGGAGGCGAGTACGAGCATCGGCTGACGCTGACGGCGGTGAGCCGGTACGGCGGCTCCGAGGAGGCCAAGCGTGCGGCGGCCGCGGTGCGGGCGGCCCTGGACGGGGCGAGCCTGAGCCCGAGCGGCTGGCGGTGCGTGAGCCTGACCGTGACCTTCTCCGACACCTATCGGGCCGCGGACCTGCGCACGAGCTACGGCGTGCTGCGGCTAAGGGCGGTGACGGAGGCGGCCTGAGGAGGGCAGGGAGCAGGGAGCAGGCAGCAGGCAGCGACTGCGAGCAGGCGGTCGGTCGCGGGCGGCGGGCGAGATCGGGATGGTGCTGGTGACTCTCTGCTGCCGGCTGCCTGCCGCCTGCCGCCTACAGCCAACCGCCTCGCTGGAGAGGAGAGGAACGAATGGCGGCGCAGAGGGGCAGGGACATCCTGCTGAGGGTGGGCGACGGGGGCTCGCCGGAGGTGTTCACCACGGTGGCGGGCCTGCGGGCGCGGACCATCAGCCTGAACGCGAAGACGGTGGACGCCACCGACAGCGACTCGGCGGGGCGGTGGCGGGAGCTGCTGTCCGGGGCGGGCGTGAAGTCGGCGGCGGTGTCGGGGGCGGGCGTCTTCCGGGACGCGGCGTCCGACGCGGCCGTGCGGGAGCAGTTCTGGAGCGGGGAGGCGCGCAACTGGCGCCTGATTGTGCCGGACTTCGGCCAGCTGGAGGGGCGGTTCCAGGTGACGAGCCTGGAGTACGCCGGCGAGCACGAGGGGGAGGCGACCTTCGCCCTGACCCTGGCCTCGGCCGGCCCTGTGGCCTTCGCGGCCGTGTGAGGGGCGGAGATGAACGGCGCGCGGGGCGAGGTGGAGGTGGCGCTGGGGGGCGAGCGGCGGGTGCTGTGCCTGACGCTGGGCGCGCTGGCGGCCATGGAGACGGGGCTCGGGGTCAGCGGGTTCGCAGCGCTCGGCGAGCGGCTGGGGCGGATGTCGGCGGCGGACCTGGCCGTGGTGCTCCGGGCGCTGGGCGTGGAGCCGGACGGTCTGGTGCCGAAGGAGGCCGCCGAAGCGGTGGCGGCCGTGTTCAGGGCGGCGGCGTGAGCGGGGCGGCGGGAGCGGGCTGGGGCGCGTCGCTGCGGGCGGCGCTCGGGCTCGGGCTGACGCCGGCGGCGTTCTGGGCTCTGTCGCTGAAGGAATGGCGGATGCTGACGGCCGGGGAGGCGGGGGAGCGGCCGCTGTCCCGGGCCGAGCTCGAGCAGCTGATGGAGCGCTTCGATGGATAGGTGGGCGGAGGCGGGCGAGGCTGGCGGGGCGGCCTTCGCCGAACTTCGGGCGGCGGGCGAGGAGGCGGCGCGGGCCATCGACGACGCTTTCGTGCGGGCGGGCGAGAGCCTGGCGCGGTCGCTGACCCGGGCGGCGGCGGACGGCAGGCTGACCCTGGACGAGCTGGCGAGCGCGGCCCTGCGGGTGTTCGAAGCGCTGGCGCGCTCGGGCCCGGGCCGGGCGGGCCTGGCCGAGGCCGTGGGCGCCGTGTTCGGAGGCGCTCGCGCGGAGGGCGGCTTCGTGGCCGCGGGCGCGAGCTACCTGGTGGGGGAGCGCGGGCCGGAGGTGTTCCGGCCGGCGGCCTCGGGCGCGGTGGAGCCGCTGGCCGGCTCCGGGCCGGTGACGGTGAACGTCACGGTGGAGGGCGGCGGGGCCGGGGCGCTGCTGCGGAGCGAGGCGCAGATCGCGGCGGCCCTGGCGCGGGCGGTCAGCCTGGGCGTGCGGCGGTGAGGCCGATGGTGGACGTCACGGCGGTGGTCGGCCTGCTGGTGATCGGGGCGGTGGCCGGCGCGGCGGTGGCGCTGGGCGGGGCCGACGGGCTGCAGGTGGCGAGCGCGGCGGTGGGGGGCGTGGCGGGCTGGCTGGCCCGCTCGGCCCGGCCGGACGGGAGGGCGGACGGTGGCGGATGAACAGCTGCTGGCGGAGCTGCGCCGGGACGAGGGCGTGGTTCGCCACGCCTATCAGGACAGCCTGGGCTGGTGGACGATTGGGGTGGGTCGGCTGATCGACCCCCGGAAGGGCGGGGGCCTGAGCGACGCGGAGATCGACCTGCTCCTGGCCAACGACGTGGCGCGGGTGGAGGCGGAGCTGGACCGGCGGCTGCCCTGGTGGCGGACGCTGGACCCGGCGCGGCGGCGGGTGCTGGTCAACATGGCCTTCAACCTGGGGGTCGGGGGGCTGCTCGGCTTCCGCAACACCCTCCGCGCCGTGCGGGAAGGACGCTGGGAGGACGCGGCCGAGGGCATGCTGCAGTCCAAGTGGGCGCGGCAGGTGGGCGCCCGGGCGACCCGGCTGGCGGCCGTGATGCGGGGAGGGGCGGGTGAGCGCGTTCCATGACGTGCGGCTGCCGGCGCGGCTGGCGTTCGGGTCCACGGGCGGGGTGGAGCGGCGGACGGAGGTGGTGGCCATGGCCTCCGGGCACGAGCGGCGGTCCACGCCGTGGATGCACGGGCGGCGGCGCTGGCTGATCGGCGGGGGCGTGCGGACGCTGGACGACCTGGCGGAGCTGACGGCCTTCTTCGAGGCCCGGCGCGGGCGTCTGCATGCGTTCCGGTTCAAGGACTTCGCCGACGGCAAGTCGTGCCAGCCGAGCCGGGCGGCGGCAGAGACCGACCAGGTGATCGGGACGGGCGACGGCGCGCGCACGACCTTCCAGCTGGCGAAGGCCTACGGCGACTACCGCCGGGAGATCTCCAAGCCCGTGGCCGGCACGGTGGTGGTGGCCGTGGCGGGGGCGCCGGTCACGCCGGCGGCGGTCGACCACGGGACGGGGGTGGTGACGCTGGCGAGCGCGCCGGCGGCGGGCGCGGCGGTGACGGCGGGCTTCAGCTTCGACGTGCCGGTGCGGTTCGACACGGACCGGCTGGAGGTGACCCTGGAGAGCTTCGGGGCGGGGCGGCTGGTGGCCGCGCCGCTGGTGGAGGTGCGGGGGTAGGGGCAGGCAGCAGGCAGGAGGCAGCAGGCAGGAGGCGGCAGGCAGCAGCGAGCAGCCGAGGACAGTTGGCCACGTTCTGAGCGGCGCCTGAAAGGCTGCCGCTTGCCGACCTGCTGCCTGCTCTCTGCTGCCTGCTGCCTGCTCTCTGCTGCCTGCTGCCTGGGAGGGGGCGAGATGCGACACATACCGAGCGGTCTGGCCGCCGCCGTCGAGGGCGGGGCGGCTTCGCTCTGCCATGTCTGGATCGTGGAGCGGCGGGACGGGGCGCGGCTGGGCTTCACCGACCATGACCGGCCGCTGACGGTGGAGGGGGTGGTCTGCTCGGCCGCCAGCGGCTGGACGGGCGGCGCCCTGGAGGCGGAGATCGGGGGCGCGCCCGGCGCCCTGGCGGCGAGCGGGGTGCTGGACGACGCCGCGGTCCGGGAGGCCGACATCGAGGCGGGCCTCTACGACGGCGCGGCGGTGGAGGTTTGGCGGGTCGACTGGGCCGCGCCGGCGAACCGGGTGCGGCTGGAGCGCGGGACCATAGCGCGCCTGGTGGGCCGGGGCGCGGGCTTCGTGGCCGAAGTGGAGGGGCCGCTCGCCGCACTGGACCGGGTGGTGGGGCGGACCTACGCCCGGCGCTGCGACGCGGTGCTGGGCGACGCCCGGTGCGGGATCACGCCTCCCTCCGCCGCCGTCTGCGACAAGCGATGGAGCACCTGCACGGGCGTGTTCGGCAACGGGGTGAACTTCGGGGGCTTTCCTGGGATCCCCGGCGACGACTTCATGACGGCCTACCCCGTCGAGGGCGGCCGCAACGACGGCGGCCGGCGGTGAGGCGGCTCGACTATGGCGGAGCGGAGGCGGGCCTGGCCTGCCCGGCGGTGCTGGCGCGCGGTTGGCTCGGCACGCCGTACCAGCATGGGGCGAGCCTGAAGGGGGCGGGCTGCGACTGCCTGGGGCTGGTCCGGGGCGTCTGGCGCGAACGCCACGGGGCGGAGCCGGAGACGCCGCCGCCCTACCGGCCCGACTGGGCCGAGGTGCTGGACGGGGAGCCGCTGCTGGACGCGCTCGGGCGCTGGTTGGCGCCGGTTCCGCCCGAGCAGGCGGGGGTGGGCGACGTGCTGGCCTTCCGCATGGCGGAGGGCGCTGCGGCCAAGCACCTGGCCATCCTGAGCGTCGGCCGGATGGGCGGCGGGCGAGTCCCGGAGCCGCGGATCATCCACGCCTACTGGGGGCGGGCGGTGGTGGAGAGCTGGCTGCAGCCCTGGTGGCGGCGGCGGGTGGTGGGCGCTTGGCGCTGGCCGGCGGGGTGAGGAGGGCGTCATGGCCCAGGTGATCTTGAGCAGCGTGGGGCAGGCGCTCGGCGGTCCGGTCGGCGCGGCGGTCGGCGCCGCGGCCGGAGCGGCGCTCGACGCGGCGGCGATCAACGCGCTCAAGCCGGCGCGGCAGCTGGGGCCGCGCCTGCCCGGGCTGCGCGTGACGTCCACGGCCGAGGGGGCGCCGCTGGCCTGCGTGCTCGGCCGAGCGCGGGTGGCGGGGCAGGTGATCTGGGCCGCTCGCTTCCGAGAGCGGCAGGTGCGGGGCGGCTCGGCCAAGGGCGGTCGGACGGTGGAGCACCGGTACTCGCTGAGCTTCGCGGTCGGCCTCTGCGAGGGACCCATCGACGGCGTGGGGCGGGTCTGGGCTGACGGCCGGCCCATGGACATGACCGGCGTCACCATGCGGGTGCACCGCGGGACCGAGACGCAGACCCCCGATGCGCTGATCGCCGCCGTGGAGCTTCGAGGTGTTCCGGCGGCCGGGGTCCGGCGGACTGGAGGAGAAGCTGACGGGCGTGTGCCTGATCCCGGGGGCGGGCGAGTTCGTCTACGGCGCGGAGACGGTGCTGCGGCGGACGGGGCTGACCCAGTCGGCGGCGGAGAACGTCCACAACGGGCAGGGGCGGCCGGACTTCCTGGTGTCGCTGGACCAGTTGGAGGCGCAGCTGCCCAACGTGACGGACGTAAGCCTGGTGGTGAGCTGGTTCGGCGACGACCTGCGCGCCGGCCACTGCACGGTGCGGCCGGGCGTGGAGCGGGCAGACAAGCGCACCCTGCCGATGGCGTGGAGCGTGGCCGGGCTGGACAGGAGCGCCGCCCGGCTGATCTCCGCGGATGCCCAGGGGCGGGCCAACTACGGCGGCACGCCGTCCGACGAGACGGTGCGGCAGGCCGTCGCCGAGCTGAAGGCGCGGGGCTACCGGGTCACGCTCTATCCGTTCCTGATGATGGACGTGCCGCCGGGCAACGGCCGACCTGACCCGTATGGCGGGGCCGAGCAGGCGCCGTTCCCCTGGCGCGGGCGGATCACGGCGGCAGACGGCGCCGGGGCGGCGGCTGTGAGCGCCTTCTTCGGCGGCCCGTCCGGATGGGGGTGGCGGCGTTGCGTCCGCCACTACGCCGAGCTCGCGGCGGCGGCCGGAGGCGTGGACGCCTTCCTGATC
>ERZ1066118.1577-NODE-1577-length-13657-cov-10.972210_pt1 | contig 13657 bp, 11 predicted proteins | sample MGYA00382765_ERZ1066118 | MGnify/ENA primary metagenome ERZ1066118 (study PRJEB33369, sample SAMEA5778348) | biofilm metagenome | biome: Industrial cooling water; feature: Water cooling tower basin; material: Biofilm | place: United Arab Emirates | collected...
ACACCGAGGGCGGCGGCGAGCGCGGCGACGCGCTCGGGGGCGCCGGCGAGCGCGGCGTCGACCGCGCCGGCGAGCGCGAGGCGGACGGTACCCGGCGTACAGCCGAGCACGTCGGCGACGCGCTCGTGGTCGACCACCCCCGCCTCCTCGGCGGCGTCGAACAGGAGGGCGAGTGGCGACTCTGCTCCGGCATCCCCCTCCTCCTCGCCCTCCCGGGCGTCCCCCTCCCCGCCGTCCGCCGCGCCTGCGGGCGCCGGACGGCGGAGGACGCCGGCGCGAGGGGACGGGACGGTCGTGGGCGAGGTGCCGCGGGAGCGCGAGGGGGGCATGCGGGGCGACGGAGCGGCCGGGCGGAGGCGAGCGGGCGAAAGGTAACGCCTGCTGCCGGGGTCCGTTCGGGCTCGCTCTGCTCCGTCGGAGGGCGTTGCACGCGGCGCTCCGCCGCCCCGTCCCCGATCGCCGCGGCCGCTCAGTCGTCGCAGTGGAGCGGGCCGTTGTTGTAGCCGTCGAGCTGGCTCGCCCAGCTGGTGACCTGGGTGCGCGTCGCGTTCGACAGCCCGGCCCAGACCGTGGTCAGGTTCGCGGCGGTGACGTCGCGGGCGTCGAGGAAGGCGTTGGCGGCGGCGATGGTCGCCGCGATCGAGCTGGGGTCCGCGCCGGCCTCGACGTTGAGCATCGCCGCGAGGAGCTGGGCACGCAGCTTCACGAGTCCGTTGCTCGGGCTGGCCTGGCGCTGCCCGAGGATCGCGTCCGACTCCGTCGTGTTGTCGACCACGTCGTCGCCGAGGGCGATCGGGAGATACTGGCTCACCATGTCGGGCTGCGGACCGCCGCCGTCGTGGTTCTTCCAGTAGCCGATCGTGCGCGTGCAGCCGGTGAAGGCCCGGCGGCAGACGACGAGGTTGTCGATCCCGCCGGACTGGGGATCGCCCGGGGCGCCGACCCGGAACTGCATCGAGCCCGGGATGATCGGTTGCGTCGCCGGGACGACCGTCTGGACGGAGCCGTCGCCGATCGGGTTCGAGCTGGCGATCTCGATGCCGCCCACCAGGTACTGGACCCCCGCCTCCTCGTAGTCGTCGTTGTCGACGACGGTGTACGACTTGAGGTAGTACCCGGCGGGGAAGCCGGCGAAGGTGAAGGTGCCGCCGCCGTTGTAGTCGAGGATGGAGCCGGGGTCGCGGCGGATGACGAGGATGCTTCCGAGCCCGGCGCAGCCGGGGCAGCGGCGGTGCGGGCCGGAGTGTTCGAGGTCGGTCCCGTCGTTGGGTGCCGCGCTCACGTTGTTCGTGCTGAACGCCATCCCCTGACCGGGGCCCGCCGGGTTGAACCGGGTCGTGGTCAGCGTGAGCGCGAAGCCGAAGCCGGGGACCGTGACGCCGTCGACGTTCGCACCGTGGGCGAGCCCGTCGAAGGTGATCGTGTGGCAGACCTCCGAGGCGCCGGCGCCGGCGCCGGCGGCGGCGGCGGCGAGCCGTGCGCGGGGCGGTGCGTCCACCTCGGGCGCGAGCGGGCCGGGATCGGCGCAGGCGGCGAGGGCGATCCCGACGACGGGAAGCAGCGAGGACCAGCGGAGGGGCTGACGCATGACGCACTCCTTCGGCATTGAGGACGCGACATGTCGGGACCCGTGACGCTCGTCACGGGCCGGGACTGGTCCGGTCACTATGGGGTCCGCGGCCGACGAGCGCAACAGCCGGTTTTCGGGGCCCCCTGTGCGTGGTTAGGCACGGTCGCCCGCGAGCGCCAGCGCGGCGCGCGCCCGCCGTCGACGCGCCCGGGCGGGGCAGGGGCGGAGCGAACGGCCGAGTGCGCCAACAGCCCGGGCGCCGGGTGCGTAGACGGAGCGTCGCACTCTCCCCCGCCACCCCGGAGCACCACCGTGCCCTCCCGTCGTACCTCGGGCTTCCGCGCCGCCCTCCTCGGCGCGATCGCTCTCGCCGCGCCGACGCTCGCCGGCGCCCAGACCTTCCCCACCGCCGACCCGGTGATCCCGCGCCTCTGGGCGCTCGGGATGGACAGCTCGCAGGTGGGGCCGCTGCTGCAGACGCTCAGCGACTCGATCGGGCCCCGCCTCACCGGCACCCCGCAGCTGCAGAGCGCCCACGACTGGCTCGTGCGCACCTACGCGGGGTGGGGGATCGCGGCGCGCAACGAGCGCGTCGGGACGTGGAAGGGGTGGCGGCGCGGGACGACGCACGTCGATCTCGTGGCGCCGCGCGTGCGCACGCTCGAGGGAACGCTGCTGGCGTGGAGCCCGGGGACGCGCGGGCGCGACGTCACCGGGGCGGCGGTCCTCCTCCCGGCGCTCGCCGACAGCGCCGCCTACGCGGCCTGGCTGCCGACTGTGCGCGGCCGCTTCGTCCTCGTCTCGCCGCCGCACGTCACCTGCCGCCCCGACGAGTCGTGGGAGCGCTGGGCGACGCCCGAGACGCTCGCCCGGCTGCGCCGCCAGCGCGACTCGGTGCGCGGCGAGTGGGCGGAGCGGGTGCGCCGCACCGGGCTCGCCGTCTCCCTCGGCACCGGCTCGCTCGGGCAGGCGCTCGAGCGGGCGGGGGCGGCCGGGGTGATCGCCTCGCGTTACGAGGGGGGGTGGGGGGTGAACAAGGTGTTCTTCACGCGCAACGAGCGCGTCCCGGCGCTCGACCTGAGCTGCGAGGACTACACGCTCGTGGCGCGCCTGGCGGCGGCGAACCAGGGGCCGGTGCTGCGCGTGCGCGCCGAGGGCGAGCTCACCGGCGACGCCCCGACGTTCAACACCGTCGCCGAGCTGCGCGGACGCGAGAAGCCCGAGGAGTACGTCGTGCTCTCGGCGCACCTGGACTCGTGGGACGCCGCCTCCGGGGCGACCGACAACGGCACCGGCACGGTGATCATGCTCGAGGCGATGCGCCTGCTTCGGCAGGCGTATCCGAACCCGAAGCGGACGATCCTCGCCGGGCACTGGACGAGCGAGGAGCAGGGGCTCAACGGCTCGCGCGCCTTCGTCGAGGACCACCCCGAGGTGGTGCGCGGGCTCCAGGCACTGTTCAACCAGGACAACGGCACCGGGCGCATCGTCAACGTGTCGCCCTCGGGGCTCGTCGGCGCCGGCGAGGCGTGGGGGCGCTGGGCGTCGCGCCTCCCGGCCGAGCTGACGCAGCAGCTGCAGTTCCGCTTCCCCGGCTCTCCCTCCGGCGGCGGGAGCGACAACGCGAGCTTCATCTGCGCCGGGGCGCCGGGCTTCGGGCTCGGGTCGGCGGCGTGGGACTACGGCACGTACACCTGGCACACCAACCGCGACACGTACGACAAGGTGTCGCTCGACGACGTGCGGGCGAACGCGGTGCTCGTGGCGATGCTCGCCTACCTCGCCGCCGAGGACCCCGAGACGACCTCGCGCGAGCGCGCCGTGCGCATCGGCGAGGTGGCGCGCGGCACCGCCGGGGTGTGGCCGGCGTGCCAGAAGGCGGTGCGCCGCTGGCAGGACTTCACGCGCTGAGCCCCGGCCACGCGCCGCCGGGCCGTCGGGGTCGGCGGCCCGGCACGGGGCGGGGCGGACGGCGGGTCAGGGGCGCGCCGCCGGGGCGATCGCGCGCGGGACGACGATCCCGTGGAAGCCCAGGGTGTCGCCGGACTCGGCGCCGCGCCGGCCGAGGGCGTGGATCGCCTCGCGGTAGCCGTGCAGCGTGCCGACGTCCACGTAGGTCTCGCCGGCGGCGACGGCGTGCGCCGTGCCCCCCCCGGCGAGCCAGGCGTTGACGAGGGTGCCGAGGTACTCGTCGGTGCGCTCGCGGCGCAGCCAGAGCGCGTGCAGCTCGCGGAGGATGGCGCCGGTGAGCTTGAAGGCGCCCCACACCCAGCTGGTCGACGGCGCCGGCTGCTTCACCTGGATCTCGAGCACGCGTCCGGCCGCGTCGGTCACCACGGCGTCGAAGTACTCGGGGTGGGCGACGGGGAAGAGGAGGAAGGAGAGCGCGTCGTCCGGGAGGCGCCGGAAGCCGTCGGCGGGGAACCAGACGGTGTCGGGGAGGCCGACGAGCACCTGGTCGTCGGGGGGGATGAAGGGGAGGGCGCGAAAGAGCGCGTCGCAGAGCCCCGCCGGGTGCGGCTGCACGGTGAAGGCGACGTGCGCCGCACAGGCGCTGCCGCCGTAGTAGGCGAGGATGTCGGCCTTGCCCGGGGAGACGACGAAGCAGATGCGCGTCGCCCCGCCGCGCACCATCCGCTCGACGAGGTACTCGCTCACGGCGCGCGGCCGCTCGACGCCGTCCTCGAGGCGGCTCCCCACCGGGAGCAGCTCTTTCGAGAAGGCGAGCGGCTGGATGCGCGTCCCCTGCCCGGCGGCCGGGATGATCCCCCACATCGCTCAGCGCTCCGGGACGGCGGCCAGCCGCGCGTCGTCGCCGGCGGCGATCGCGTCGAGCAGCTCGGCGGCGCGCCGCTCGGCGGTGTGCTCGTCGAGCGTGCGCTCGCGGGCGCGCCCGCCGACGCGCGCGAGCGTCGCGTCGTCGAGCGCGAGAGCGGCGAGCGCGTCGTCGGTGTCGCGGGCGACGAGGATCTCCTCGCCCGGGGCGTAGAAGGCGTCGAGCCCGGCCCATGCGTCGGTGAGGATCGGCACGCCGCACGCCGCCGCCTCGAAGAGCCGCCCCGAGGGGCACCACCCCATCGCCGCCATCGCCCCGCGCGTCACGTTGAGCGTCAGCCGGCTGCTCGCGTAGAACGCCGGATGCTCGGCGGGCGGCAGGTGGGCGAGATACCAGACGTTGGGCGCCCAGGGAAAGTCGGCCGGGTACTGGGAGCCGGCGAGCACGAAGCGCTCCGCCGGGAGGCGGCGCGCCGGCTCGAGGAAGAGCGCGTCGACCGCGCGCTGCCGGTCGGCGGCCCAGGTGCCGATGTAGGAGAGCGCCGAGCGCCACGCCGGGCGCGGCTCCGCGGGGCGGTGGACGTCGGGGTCGACGCTTCCGTAGAGCGGCAGCGCGCGCGGGGCGCCGAGCCGCGCGACGAGCGCCTCGAGCGCGGCGCCGCCGGTGTAGCTGAGCGCGAGGTCGAAGCCGCCGAGCCCCTCGGGCGGGAGGTACGCCACCGGCTCGCCCGCGTCGAGCCGGGCGAGCGTCACCGGCGTGTCGAGGTCGTAGAAGACGCGCTGCACGCCGGGGGCGTCGCACGCGAGGCGCGCCGCCTCGACGGCGTCCGGGCAGTACGAGGTGACGATCGCCACGTCGGCGTCGGCCACGGCGCGGCGCGCCCGCGCGCGCACCGCCGGCCAGTCGGGGTAGAGCACGAGCTCCCCGCGCGGCAGCGCGTGCAGGTCGCGATGCCCGGCGTAGTACGGCACGTCGCGCTCGAAGAAGTCGACGCGGTGCCCGGCGCGCGCGAGCGCGCCGATGAGACCGCGCCACAGCGTCGCGTGGCCGTTGCCCCAGGAGGAGCTGACGGTCAGCCCGAAGATGACGATGCGCATGCCGGCGCGCCCTGCAAGCTTCGGGCGCACGTCCTCTCGCGCGGGGCCCTGGAGCGGTGGAGGTACAAAGATCCTTGGCTTCCGACTTGCAACACCTCCGGCCGGCGAGGCGGTCGGGCTGGTGGGACCGGGCGCGCCACGACGGGTGGCTGGGGGGGACGCTCGCGCTCCGGCGGGAGTCGCTCGTCGGCCCGGGCGAGGACGGAACGACATGGGGCACCACATCCTGATCACCGGCGGCGCGGGCTTCATCGGCTCGCATCTCGCCGACGAGCTGTTGCGCGCCGGCCACCGGGTGCGCGCGCTCGACAACCTCTCGCCGCAGGTGCACGGCGGCGCGGGAGCGCCGGTGGGGGAGCGCCCGAGCTACCTCCACCCCGACGTCGAGCTGCAGGTCGGCGACGTGCGCGACCCGGACGCGGTGCGCCGCGCGCTCGATGGCGTCGACGCCGTGTACCACTTCGCGGCGATGGTCGGCGTCGGGCAGAGCATGTACGAGATCGCCCGCTACACCGACGTCAACAACCTCGGCACGGCGGTGCTCCTCGAGGCGCTCGTCGAGCGCGCCCGCACCCGCCCGGTCGCGCGGCTCGTCGTCGCCTCGAGCATGTCGCTCTACGGCGAGGGGCTCTACGCGGCCGCCGACGGGACGCGCGTCGAGCAGGCGGCGCGCACGCGCGAGCAGCTCGTCGCCGGCGACTGGGAGCCGCGCGGCGCCGACGGCGCCCCGCTCGCCCCGCTCCCCACCCCCGAGTCGAAGCCTCCGTCGCTCGCCTCGGTCTACGCGCTCTCGAAGTACGACCAGGAGCGGCTCTGCCTGATGGTCGGCGCGGCCTACGGGATCCCCACCGTCGCGCTGCGCTTCTTCAACGTCTTCGGCACGCGCCAGGCACTGTCGAACCCGTACACCGGCGTGCTGGCGATCTTCGCCGCGCGGCTGCTCAACGACCGCGCGCCGCTCCTCTTCGAGGACGGCGAGCAGCAGCGCGACTTCGTCAGCGTCGTCGACGTCGCCCGCGCCTGCCGGCTGGCGCTCGAGGTCCCCGGCGCCGTCGGCGAGGTGTTCAACGTCGGCAGCGGGCGGCGCTACACGATCCGCGAGGTCGCCGAGCGGATGGCGCACGCGCTCGGCAAGGGGTACATCGCCCCCGAGGTCACCGGCAAGTACCGCGTCGGCGACATCCGCCACTGCGTCGCCGACATCGCCAAGGCGCGCCGCCTCCTCGGCTACGAGCCCGCCGTCCCCCTCGAGGACGGCGTGGTCGAGCTGGCCGAGTGGGTCGAGGGGCAGACCGCGGCCGACCGCGTCGCCGAGGCGAGCGCCGAGCTGGCGGCCCGGGGGCTGACCGTATGAGCGGCGCCGCGAACGGCAGCGCCCACGGAGCCGCGAACGGAGCCGCGAACGGAGCCGCGAACGGAGCCGCGAACGGAGCCGCGAACGGAGCCGCGAATGGGGCCGGCGCCGGCGACCCGCGCCCGGTGCTCGTCACCGGGGGCGCGGGGTTCGTCGGGTGCAACCTCGCCGACCGGCTGCTGCGCGAGGGGCGCTCGGTGCTCGTCCTCGACACGCTCGGCCGCCCGGGCGTCGAGCGCAACCTCGCCTGGCTGCGCGCCACGCACGGCGACCGCGTGCGCGCCGTCGTCGCCGACGTGCGCGACGCCGGCGCGGTGACGCGCGCGGTGCGCGAGGCGGCGGAGGTCTACCACTTCGCCGCCCAGGTCGCGGTCACGACCTCGCTCGCCGACCCCGTCGAGGACTTCGACGTCAACGCCCGCGGCACGCTGCACGTGCTCGAGGCGATCCGCCGCGTCGGCGAGGAGCGCGGCGAGGCGCCGCCGCTGCTGTTCACGAGCACCAACAAGGTGTACGGCGATCTCGCCGACGTGGCGATGCACGCCGAGGGGCGGCGCTACGCTCCGGCCGACGCGGCGCTGCGGGCGCACGGCGTCTCCGAGCGGCGCCCCCTCGACTTCCACAGCCCGTACGGCTGCTCCAAGGGCGCGGCCGACCAGTACGTGCTCGATTACGCGCGCTCCTACGGCGTCCCGGCGGTCGTCTTCCGCATGAGCTGCATCTACGGCCCGCGGCAGTTCGGCACCGAGGACCAGGGGTGGGTCGCGCACTTCCTCATCCGCGCCCTCGAGGGGCGACCGATCGTGCTCTACGGCGACGGGCTGCAGGTGCGCGACCTGCTGTTCGTCGACGACCTGGTGGACGCGATGCTCGTCGCGCGCCGCCACGTCGCGCGGCTCGCCGGACGGGCGTTCAACATCGGCGGCGGGGTGGGGAACACCACGTCGCTGCTCGAGCTGCTCGACCGGATCGCCGAGCTGCGCGGCGCCGCGCCGGCGGTCGCCTTCGAGGGGTGGCGCACCGGCGACCAGCGCTACTACGTCTCCGACGTGCGCGCCTTCGGCGAGGCCACCGGCTGGGCGCCGCGCACGGGCATCGGCGACGGGCTCGCGCGGCTGCACGAGTGGCTCGTCGCCTCGCGCGCGGGCACGTCGCCGGGCACGGCGCCGGGCGCCGCGTCCGGCGGGGCGCGTCCCGTGGGCGCCGGAGCGGCGGCGTGAGGGGAGCGAGCGTGTCGGTCGCTGGCGGGCCGCTCGGGGCCGCCGCGAGCGCGCCGGCCCGGGCGCTGCGCGCCTGCGTGCTCGAGGCACCGGGGGTGGTGCGGGTCGCCGCCGGGGCGCTCCCCGAGCCCGCCGCCGGGCAGGTGCGCATCGCCCTCGAGGGAAGCGGGGTGTGCGCCTCCAACCTGCCGATGTGGGAGGGGCGCGAGTGGTTCACCTATCCGGCGCCGCCGGGCGCCCCGGGGCACGAGGGGTGGGGGGTGATCGACGCGCTCGGCGAGGGGGTCGCGGGGCTCGCCGTCGGGCAGCGCGTCGCGGCGCTCTCGTACGCGGCGTACGCGACGCACGACCTGGCCGCGGCCGACGCGGTGGTCGCGCTCCCGCCGGCGCTCGACGGGCTCCCCTTCCCCGGGGAGCCGCTCGGCTGCGCCGTCAACATCCTCCGCCGCGCCGACGTGCGGGCGGGCGACGACGTCGCCATCGTCGGCGTCGGCTTCCTCGGCGCGCTGCTCTGCCGGCTGGCGGCCGATGCGGGGGCGCGCGTCGTCGCCGTGACGCGGCGCCCGTTCGCCCTCGAGGTGGCGCGCCAGTTCGGCGCCCACGAGCTCGTGCCGATGGACGACCACTGGCGCGTCGTCGAGCGCGTGAAGGCGCTCACCGGCGGCCGGATGTGCCAGCGGGTGATCGAGTGCGTCGGGCTGCAGTGGCCGCTCGACCTGGCGGGGGAGCTGACCGCGGAGCGCGGGCGGCTGACGATCGCCGGCTTCCACCAGGACGGCCCGCGCTCGGTGAACATGTTCCTCTGGAACTGGCGCGGGATCGACGTCGTCAACGCCCACGAGCGCGACCCGCAGGCCTACGTCGCCGGGATGCAGGAGGCGGTGGCGCTCGTCGCCGCCGGGCGGCTCGATCCGTCGCCGCTCTACACACACCGCCATCCGCTCGACGAGCTGGGGGCGGCGTTCGAGGCGACGCGCACGCGCCCCGACGGCTTCCTCAAGGCGCTGGTGACCACCGGATGAGCGCCGCCGGCGACGCACCCCGAGCGACGCCCGGCGATCCCCCGCGTCTCGGCTTCCTCGGCACCGGGTGGATCGGGCGTCACCGGATGACGGCGATCGCCGCGAGCGGCCACGCCACCGTCGCCGCCGTCGCCGACGCCGCGCCGGCGAGCGCCGAGGCGGCGGCCGCCGCCGCCCCCGGGGCGGCGGTGGTCGACTCGCTCGACGCGCTGCTCGCGCTCGACCTCGACGGGATCGTCATCGCCACGCCGAGCGCCCTGCACGCCGAGCAGGCGGTGCGGGCGCTCGAGCGCGGGTGCGCCGTCTTCTGCCAGAAGCCGCTGGCGCGCACCGCCGAGGAGACGCGCGCCGTGGTGGACGCGGCGCGCGCCGCCGACCGCCTCCTCCGCGTCCACCTGCCGTATCGCCAGCCCGCCCGGATGCGGGCGATCCGTGCGCTCGTCGCCGACGGGGCGCTCGGGCACGTGCACGCCGTCGACCTGACCTTCCACAACGCCTACGGCCCCGACAAGGCGTGGTTCTACGACCCGGCGCTCGCCGGCGGCGGCTGCGTCATCGACCTCGGGATCCACCTCGTCGACCTGGCGCTCTGGACGCTCGACTTCCCGCCGGTCGTCGGCGCCCACGGGCGGCTGTTCGCCAAGGGACAGGCGCTGGTCGACCCGACGACGGCGGTCGAGGACCACGCCCTGGCGACGCTCGACCTGGCGGGGGGGACGGTCGTGCGCCTCGCCTGCTCGTGGCACCTGAGCGCCGGGCAGGACGCGGTGATCGAGGCGGCGTTCTACGGCAGCGAGGGGGGCGCGGCGCTGCGCAACGTCGACGGGTCCTTCTACGACTTCACCGCGCACCGCTTCCGCGGCACCGCGCGCGAGGCGCTGGCCCTCCCCCCCGACGACTGGGGCGGGCGCGCGGCGGTGGCGTGGGCGCGGCAGCTCGCCGCCGGCGGCCGCTACGATCCGGCGGTCGAGCGCCTCGTCGACGTCGCCGCGGCGCTCGACGCGATCTACGGGCGCGCGGGGGCACCGGCCGGCGGCGACGGCGGCGGCGTGCAGGGCGGCCGCGCCTCCGCCGCCGCGACGCCGGCGCTGGTGGCGTCGTGAGCGGTCCCGGAGCGGACACAGAGTCGTCCACGGCGAGCCGATGCGGATCCTGATGACCGCCGACGCCGTGGGCGGCGTCTGGACGTACGCGCTCGAGCTGGCGCGGGCGCTCGCCGCGCGCGGCGCCACGGTGCAGCTCGCGACCATGGGGCGCCGCCCGAGCGATGCGCAGCGCGCCGCCGCCGCGGCGGTGCCGGGGCTCGCGCTGCACGAGAGCGACTGGCGGCTCGAGTGGATGGACGACCCGTGGGACGACGTGGCGCGGGCCGGCGAGTGGCTGCTCGCCCTGGAGCGCACGCTCGCCCCCGACGTGGTGCACTTGGGGGGCTACGCGCACGGTGCGCTGCCGTGGCGCGCGCCGTCGGTGCTCGTCGCCCACTCCTGCGTCTGCTCGTGGTGGGAGGCGGTGCACGGCGCGCCGGCGCCGGCGGCGTGGGATCGCTACCGCGCCGCGGTGGCCGCGGGGCTCGCCGGCGCCGACGTCGTCGTCGCCCCGACGCGCGCGATGCTCGACGCGCTGGCGCGGCACTACGGGAGCGCCGGTGTGGCGGCGGCGCGCGGCGGGCGCGTGGTGCCCAACGGGCGCAGCGCCGCCGCTCACCCGCCGGCGGCGCGCAAGGAGCCGCTCGTCCTCACCGCCGGTCGGCTGTGGGATGCGGCCAAGGGGGTCGCCGCGGTGGTCGACGCGGCCGACGCGCTGCCGTGGGTGGCCTGCGTCGCCGGCGAGTCGGCGCCCCCGGCCGGCGCGGCGGGGGACGGCGCGGCGGTCGGCGCTCGCGCGGCGGCGAGCGTGCGCTGGCTCGGCGTCCTCCCGGCCGCCGAGCTGGCCGGGTGGATGGGGCGCGCGGCGATCTACGCCCTCCCGGCGCGCTACGAGCCGTTCGGGCTCAGCGCCCTCGAGGCGGGGCTCGCCGGGTGCGCGCTCGTCCTCGGCGACCTGCCGAGTCTGCGCGAGGTGTGGGGCGACGCGGCGCTGTTCGTCCCGGGCGCCGACGCGCGCGCCCTGCGCGCCGCCCTCGCGACGCTCGTCGCCGACCCCGAGTACCGCGAGGCGCTCGCCGGGCGGGCGCGCGCCCGGGCGCTCGCCTACACGCCGGCGCGCATGGCCGACGGCTACCTGCACGCCTACGCGGAGGCCGACGCGCGGCGGCGCGCGCCAGTGCCCGCCGCGCCCGCCCTCCCCCTCGTGCCGGAGCCCGCCGCGTGCACGTGACGCTCTTCTGCCACTCGCTGGCGTCGGACTGGAACCACGGCAACGCGCACTTCCTGCGCGGCGTCGCGCGCGAGCTGGTGGGGCGCGGACACGTGGTGCGCAGCTGGGAGCCGGCCGACGCGTGGAGCGCGGCGATGCTGCGCGCCGAGCACGGCGACGCGGCGCTCGACGGCTGGCGCGCGGCGTACCCGGAGCTGGCGGGCGTGCGCGGCTGCTACGACCCGGCGGCGCTCGACGACGACGCGCTCGACCGGATGCTCGACGGCGCGGAGCTCGTGCTCGTGCACGAGTGGAGCGACCACGCCCTCGTCGCCCGCCTCGGGGCGCGGCGGGCGGCGGGGGCGCCGTGGCGGCTCCTCTTCCACGACACGCACCACCGCGCCGTCACCGAGCGCGCGGCAATGGCCGCCTACGACCTGCGCCACTACGACGGTGTGCTCGCCTTCGGCGAGGCAGTGCGGCAGGTCTACCTGCGCGAGGGGTGGGCGGCGCGCGTCTGGACGTGGCACGAGGCGGCCGACCACCGGCGCTTCCGCCCGCTCGCCGGGGAGCCGCGCGAGGGGGACCTGGTCTGGGTGGGGAACTGGGGGGACGACGAGCGGACGGCGGAGCTGCGCGAGTTCCTCGTCGAGCCGGTGCGCGCGCTCGGGCTGCGCGCCCGCATCCACGGCGTCCGCTACCCGGCCGAGGCGCGCGCCGAGCTCGCGGCGGCCGGGATCGCCTACGCCGGCTGGCTCCCCAACTACGAGGCGCCCGTGGCGTTCGCCCGGCACCGCGTCACCGTCCACGTGCCGCGCCGCCCGTACGTGCGCGCCCTCCCCGGGATCCCCACCATCCGCGTCTTCGAGGCGCTCGCCTGCGGGATCCCGCTGGTGAGCGCCCCGTGGGACGACGCCGAGGGGCTCTTCGCCCCCGGGGCCGACTACCTCGTGGCCGACGACGGCGCGGCGATGCGGCGCCACCTCCGCGCCGTGCTCGACGACGCCGACCTCGCCCGCGCCCTCGCCGAGCGCGGGCGCGCGACGATCCTCGCCCGCCACACCTGCGCCCACCGCGTCGACGAGCTGCTCGCCATCGCCCGGTCGCTCGGCGTCGGCGCGGCCGCCGACGCGGGCGACGCGGCGGCCCGGCGCGCCGGGCGCGTGCCCGCCGCCAGCCACTGACCGCCCAACCGCGCCCCGCGCTCCCGAGCACCCGTGCACATCGCGTTCTTCGGCTCCAGCCTCGTCTCCGCCTACTGGAACGGCGCGGCCACCTACTATCGCGGGATCGTCCGCGCCCTCGCCGAGCGCGGGCATCGCGTCACCTTCTACGAGCCCGACGCCTACGACCGCCAGCGGCACCGCGACATCCCCGACCCGGAGTGGGCGCGCGTGGTGGTGTACGCGGGGGAGGGGGAGGCGGGCGTCTACCAGGCGCTCGAGGCGGCGCGCGGCGCCGACCTCGTGGTGAAGGCGAGCGGCGTCGGCGTCTTCGACGCGCTGCTCGAGCGCGAGGTGCTCGCCCTGCGCGCCCCAACGACGCTCGTGGCGTTCTGGGACGTCGACGCGCCGGCGACGCTCGCGCGCGTGCACGACGACCCGGCCGACCCGTTCCGCCCGCTCGTCCCCGACTACGACCTGGTGCTCACCTACGGCGGCGGCGATCCGGTGGTCGCGGCGTACGCCGCGCTCGGCGCGCGGCAGTGCGTCCCGGTCTACAACGCCCTCGACCCAGCGACGCACTTCCCCGTGCCCGCCGAGGCGCGCTTCGCCTGCGACTGCGTGCTCCTCGCCAACCGCCTGCCCGACCGCGAGGCGCGCATCGGCGAGTTCTTCTTCGGCGCCGCCGAGCGGGCCCCCGGGCGGCGGTTCCTGCTGGGGGGCAACGGCTGGCAGGGGCACGGGATGCCGCCGAACGTGGGCTACGTGGGCCACGTCTACACCGCCGACCACAACGCGGTGAACGCCTCGGCGACCGCGGTGCTCAACGTCCACCGCGACAGCATGGTGCGCAACGGCTGGTCGCCGGCGACGCGGCTGTTCGAGGCGGCCGGCGCCGCCGCCTGCCAGATCACCGACGCCTGGCGGGGGATCGAGGAGTTCCTCGAGCCCGGCACCGAGGTGCTCGTCGCCGAGGACGGCGCCGCGGTGGCCGCGCAGCTCGAGGCGCTCACCCCCGAGCGCGCCCGGGCGATCGGGCGGGCCGCCTACCGGCGCGTGCTGGCCGAGCACACCTACGCGCACCGCGCCCGGCAGCTCGAGCAGGTGCTCGACGGGGCGCAGCCGGTGCTCGCCGGCGGAGCGCTCGGGTGAGCGCCGCG
>ERZ1066118.1578-NODE-1578-length-13646-cov-11.794423_pt1 | contig 13646 bp, 10 predicted proteins | sample MGYA00382765_ERZ1066118 | MGnify/ENA primary metagenome ERZ1066118 (study PRJEB33369, sample SAMEA5778348) | biofilm metagenome | biome: Industrial cooling water; feature: Water cooling tower basin; material: Biofilm | place: United Arab Emirates | collected...
AGCGAGCCCAAGGGGCTCGCGGCGCGCGCCGCTCACGCGGTGAGCGGGGTGCTGCACGGCGTGCTCGGCGTCTTCGCCCTGCGGCTGCTCGGCGGCTCGGCGTCGGCCGGCGACGGCGGCCCCGGGTGGACGGCCCGGCTCATGGCGGTGCCCGCCGGGCGGTGGCTCGTCGGGCTCGTCGGGCTGGCCGTCGTCGGCTACGCGCTGCAGCAGCTCTGGAAGGCCGTGCAGGTGAAGCTCGACCGGCAGCTCGACCTCTCGCGCGTCGACGCCGGGGAGCGCGGCTGGATCGAGCGCGCCGCGCGGCTCGGGATCGGGGCGCGGGGCGTGGTGCTCACGATCGTCGGTGGGCTCATCCTGACCGCGGCGCTGCGGTACGACGCCTCGCGCGCCACCGGGCTCGACGCGGCGCTGACGACGCTCGCCCGCGCGCCGATGGGGAGCGTCCTGCTGGCGCTCGTCGCCGTCGGGTTCATGGCGTACGCGGTCTACCAGTTCGTGCGGGCGCGCTACCGGCGAGTGGCGAGCGTGTGAAGGGCGGGAGCGTCCGGAGGCGGGCGGTCGCCAGTACGGGCGCGGCGACTGCCGCGCTCCTCACCATCAGCGCCTGCACCACGTTCGCCACCGTGCGGTCCGCCGAAGTGACACCCGGGCCTTCGCTCGGCGTGCAGGCGTCGTACGCAGGGCGGCCGGGGCCGGAGGCGGGATGGTTCTGGGCATTCGACTGCGCCCAGGAGTGCGACCACCCGGTGTGGGGCGTCGATCTCGGCCTGAGCTACGGGTGGGTGGGCGCCGACACGACGCGCCGCCCACCGGTGGCCGTGGGAGTAGGCGTCAGCGGGTTCTCTCCGTATGCCGACGGCTACGTCCAGCTGAGGCGCGGGCGACGGCCGCTTGGCGTGGGCGCGCGCGTCGGGCTGCCGATCGGGTCGTGGATGGAGCATCAGCTCTATGCCCGCTACGACGTGCCGCTCGGCACGAGCGCGCGGGTGCTGCTCAACCCCGCGCTGTTCGTGCATCACGGCAACTCGCCCAACGGCCAGAACCCGGGCACCTTCGTCGCCTTCGTGCAGGGGGTCGGGGTGGAGGTGGAGGGCCCGTACGTCTCCCTCATGCCGTCGGTCGCGCTCGTGGCGGGGCACACGCGGCGCTCGAGCTACGGGCGGCGGGTGGCGAGCGGGGGGACCGCGTTCGGCACCGCCTCGCTGCGCGTGACGTTCCACCGACGCCGACGCGGTGCGCGCTGACGGCGCGCCGGCGACTCGGACGTACCAGGCGATCGGAGGAGGACCCCGTGGAGGAGGGCGACGTGCAGGACGCCGACTGGGAGATCGGCCTCGAGGGGCGCGCGTGGCGCGCGGGCGAGGCGATGCAGCGCTACGAGCTCACGCCCGAGAAGCTCGAGATGGTGGGCGGACGGCTGCTGTGGAGCGACGAGGCGCGCGTGACGCTGCTCGCGCTGCTGCTGGAGAACGTGGGTGCTGGCCGCGCGGTGCAGCTCGGCGATCCGCAGGTGTGGCGCGACGCGGTGGCGGCGCTCGACCGGCGCTGACGCACGTGGGGCCGGAGAGCAGCAGGTCGCTCTCCGGCCCCGCGTGCGTCCGGTCGGTGGCTCAGCCCGGGTAGACCTCGAAGATCCCGGCCGCGCCCATCCCGCCGCCGACGCACATCGTCACCATCCCGCGCCCACCGCCGCGCCGGCGCAGCTCGTGGACGAGCTGGGTGGTGAGCTTCGCGCCGGTGGCGCCGAGCGGGTGGCCGAGGGCGATGGCGCCGCCGTTCACGTTCACACGCGCCATGTCCATCTCGAGGTGGCGGGCGACGGCGAGCGCCTGCGCCGCGAACGCCTCGTTGAACTCGAAGAGGTCGACGTCGGCGAGCGCCATCCCCGCCTTCTTCAGCGCCTTGGGGATCGCGTTGATCGGCCCGACGCCCATGATGTCGGGGTCGATCCCGGCCACGGCGTAGCTCACGAGCCGGGCGATCGGCGTCAGCCCCTCGGCCTCCGCCTTCTCGCGGCTCATCACCACCACGGCGGCGGCACCGTCGGAGTAGGGGCTGGCGTTGCCGGCCGTGACGGTCCCGCCGGTGGGCTTGAACGCCGGGCGGAGCTTCTGCAGCCCCTCGAGCGTCGCGTCGGCGCGCGGCAGCTCGTCGCGGTCGAAGACGCCCTCGACGACCGTCTTGCGCGCCCCCTCCCACGTCACGTGCTGCACCGGCACCGGGACGATCTGCCCGGCGAAGGCGCCGCCGGCGATGGCGCGCGCCGCCTTGTGCTGCGACTCGAGGGCGAACTGGTCCTGGTCCTCGCGGCTGACGCCGTAGCGCTCGGCGACGCGCTCGGCGGTGAAGCCCATCCCGATGTAGCTCTCGGTGAGCTCGGGGTGGAGCCGCGTGTGGTAGCCCGACATCGGCACCTGCGACATCATCTCGACGCCGCCGGCGACGACGACGTCCTGGAACCCCGCCATCACCGCCTGCGCGGCGCTGGCGACGCTCTGCAGCCCGCTCGAGCAGAAGCGGTTGATGGTGGCCGCGCTCGCGTCGACGGGGAAGACGGCCTTGATGGCGGCCTGACGCGCGACGTTCAGCCCCTGCGAGGCCTCGGGCATCGCGCACCCCCAGATGACGTCGTCGATGCTGCGCGGGTTGACGCCGCCGCGCAGCGCCGCCTCCTTCATGACGAGCGCCGAGATGTCGATCGGGGTCGCGCCGCCGCGCGCCAGCGCGCCGTCGGGCTTCCCCTTGGCGACGGCCGTGCGCACGGCCGAGACGATCACTGCATCCTGCATCGGTCTGATCTCCTGTGAGCGGTGTGGCTGGGCGATGCGGCACGTGCGCCCGTCCGACCGGAATTCGACGCGCTGCCTGGCCTGCGCCCCCTCGCGCCGTGCGCCCCCGGCGTTCCCCCCCGCTCGCCCGACCCCGGGCTCGCGTCGGGCTCGCGTCATCGGACCGCGCGTCGGGCTCGCGTCGGGCTCGCGTCGGGCTCGCGTCGGGCTCGCGTCATCGGACCGCGCGCCAGGCGAAGCGCCGTGGTTGCGCGGGCACCCCCGCCGTCGTGCCGACGGCACCCCCCTCTGTCATTCCGAGCGGAGCGAGGAATCTCGATCCACCCCTCGGTCCCACACGCCGGCAGGGCCGGGGGGAGATCGAGATCCCTCGCTGCGCTCGGGATGACAAAGGGGGGGAGGCCGCTGGGGAGGCCGCTCGGGATGACAAAGGGGGAGAGGCCGCTCGGGACGACGAGGGGAGAGGTCGCTCGGGACGACAAGAGGGGGGCCGCTCGGGACGACGAGGGGCGGAGGCGGCTCGGGATGACAGGGGGGAAGGGCGGCTCGGGATGACAGCGAGAAAGGCTGCTCGGGACGACGGGGAGGGGGCCGCTCGGGCCGACATGAGGAGGAGCAGCCGCTCGGCGGGATAGACGGTAGGCAGCTGGGCGCCGGAACACACGGAAGCGAGCCGTCGTGCCGAGGAGCCCCCCCTTCGTCATTCCGAGCGGAGCGAAGAATCTCGATCTCCACCTCGGCCCCGCCGGCAGTGGGGGGCGGAGAGCAGCGCGAGGCACGTCGATCCACCCCTCGTCACCCCGGCGCGTCGGGTCAGTTGCGCAGCGGCTTGCCGGTCTTGAGGGTGTAGGCGATGCGCTCCTGCGTCTTCTCGTTGCCGAGGAGCTTGAGGAACGACTCGCGCTCGAGGTCGAGGATGTCCTGCTCGGTCACCGTGCGCGGCGGGCCGTCGCCGCCGCAGAGCACGTAGGCGATCTCGTGCCCGATCTGCACGTCGTACGCGGTGGCCTGCCCGGCCTCGTGGAAGCTGAACAGCGCGTACGACAGGTTCCCCATCCCCTCGCGGCCGAGGGCGCGGATGGTGCGCGGCGCGGGGGCGACGTAGTCGGGGGCGAGCTCCAGCACGCGGCGCTTGGCGTCGGCGATCAGCCGGTCGCGGTTCATCGACACGTGGTCGTGGCGCGGGCGCAGGAAGCCGAGCCGGCGGGCCTCGAGGGCGCTGGTGCTGGTCTGCGCGGTGGCGATGAGCTTGAAGGCGCGCTTGACCGCCTCGAACGGATCGGCCTCCTCGTAGGGCTGGAGGTCCTGGACGAAGCGGAAGAGGAGCTCCTTCGTGCCGCCGCCGCCGGGGATCAGCCCGACGCCCGCCTCGACGAGCCCGGTGTAGAGCTCCGCGTGCGCCTGCACGGCGTCGGCGTGCAGCATGAACTCGCACCCGCCGCCGAGCGCCAGCCCGGCCGGAGCGGCGACCACGGGGAAGGGGGCGCGCCGGATGCTCTGCGTCGCCTGCTGGAAGCGGTGGATCGACTGCTCGATCACGTCCCACATCCCGGCGATCACCGCGCCGGTGCTCTCGGCGAGGTCGGCGCCGGCGGAGAAGAACTTCGGGTCGTCGTTGCCGAGGACGAGCCCCGCCATCCCGTCGCGGTCGACGCGCTCGAGGGCGGTGGCGAGCAGGTCGAGCACCTTGGAGCCGAGCGCGTTCGACTTGCCGCGGAACTCGAGCAGCGCGACGCCGTCGCCCAGGTCGAGCAGCCGCGCCCCCTCGTTCTGCGCGAGCACGCGCTCGGGGCGCGCGGCGAGGATCGCCAGGCGCAGGTTGCCGTCGATCGGGGCGACCGGGCGGTACGCGCCGTCGAAGCCGAGCACCTCCTCGCCGTCGGCGCCCATGCGGTAGACGGTGCCCTGCACCTGCGCGAGCAGCGGCGGGACGTCGAGGCCGCGCCGCGCGAACTCGGCCTTCAGCCAGTCGACGCCGAGCAGGTCGACGACGCGGAAGGGGCCGGCCTCGTGGCCGTAGCCCCACTCCATCGCGCGGTCGACGCTCGGCACGTCGTAGGCGAGCGACGGTGCGGTGACGAGCGCGTAGTGGGCACCGCCGACGAGCATGTCGCGCAGGAAGTCGCCGTGCGCCCCCGGCATCGCCTTGATGGCGGCGAAGCGCTGGGCGATCGGCGCGCGCGTGGCGGCCTTGAGCTCCGGGGTCTCGAGGCGCCGTTGGGCGACGTACTCGCCGGCGCGGTAGTCCCACGTCTGGATGTCCTTGCCGACCTTCCGGTAGAAGCCGCCGCCGGTCTTGTCGCCGAGCTGCTTGCGCTCGACCATCGCGAGGAACCACGCGGGGATCGGCAGCGCCTCCCCGGTGGCCTGGGCGAGCCCGCGCGTGACGTGCACGAGGACGTCGAGCCCCGAGAGGTCGCCGGTGCGGAAGGTCGCCGACTTGGGGCGGCCGACGAGCGCGCCGGTGAGGCCGTCGACCTCGTCGATGGTCAGCCCGTGCTGCTCCATGAGGGCGATCGTGCGGTTCATCCCGTGGACGCCCAGGCGGTTGGCGATGAAGCCCGGGGCGTCCTTGCAGACGACGATCCCCTTGCCGAGCAGCCGCTCGCCGAAGCGGCGCACCGCGTCGAGCACCGCCGCGTCGGTCTCGGGCGTCGGGATGAGCTCGAGCAGGTGCATGTAGCGCGGCGGCGCGAAGAAGTGCGTGCCGAGGAAGTGCCGGCGAAAGCGCTCGCTCCGCCCCGCGGTGAGCACCGCCATCGGGATCCCCGACGTGTTCGACGAGACGATGGCGTCCGGACCGAGCACCGCCTCGAGCCGCTCGTAGAGCGCCTGCTTGGGGGCGGGCTGCTCGATGATCGCCTCGATCACGAGGTCGCAGGCGCCGAGCAGGTGGAGGTCGTCCTCGGTGTTGCCGGGGCGGATGAGCGCGGCGCGCTCGGCGTCCATGAGGGCGGCGGGCTTCGCCTTGGCGAGGCGCTGGAGCGCGCCCTTGGCGACGGCCGAGCGGTCGGGCCCGTCGGCGGGGAGGTCGAGCAGGACGACGGGGAGGCCGGCGGAGGCGGCCAGGGCGGCGATCCCGGCGCCCATGGTGCCGGCGCCGACGACGCCGAGGCGGCGGATGCGCAGGTGTCGCGCGGCGGCCGGGGCCGGGGTGTCGTCGAGGGCGAGATCGAAGCCGGCGAACGCCGTTCGGCTGCCGGCGGCGGCGAAGGTCTCCTGGGACATCGGATGCGGCGCTCCTCGAGGGTGAGCGGGCGGAGGGCGGGCGGGGCGGGCGCGTCGGAACCGGACGCGGCGCGGCGCGGCGCGCGAGGGGGGCGCGGGGCCCGTGACGAAGATCGTCCCCGGACCGGGCGAGGGAAAGGGGTGGGAGCCGGCCGGGGGCGGGTACGGCGCCGCGAGCTCGGTGCCCGAGCTCGGTGCCGCGGGTACGGGGGTTGCCCCGGTGGGCGGGGGCGGGGCAACGACGCCCCGCACGATCCGGGAGGGAACTCATGGACCTGCTCACCTGGCTCGTCGTCGGACTCGTCGCAGGGGTGCTCGCCTCCCTCGTCATGGGCGGGACCGGCTACGGGCTGATCGGCGACATCGTCATCGGCATCGTCGGCGCGTTCGTCGGCGGCTGGCTGTTCACGGCGCTCGGCGTCGCCTCGCCGCTCGGCGGCCTCGCAGGGACGATCTTCGTCGCGTTCGTCGGCGCGGTGGTGCTGCTCTTCGTCCTCCGGGCCATCCGCGGCGGGGCCCGGCGACGAGGGCTGTAGGGCGAGTCCCGCGTCCCCGGCGACGCGCGCCGGTCAGAAGGCGCCGGGGCCGCGGGCGGCTCGCACCACGTGGGCGCCGATGCGCTCCCCGTGCGCCTTCCCCTGCTCGATGTCGACGGGGTAGTGGATGCCGCCGTAGAGGCGCGACAGTCCCGCCTCGTCGGCCAGGCGGGCGAACGCCGTCGACTCGGCCGGGAAGAAGTGCCCGAGCACCGTCGCCGCCGCCGCCGAGAAGGTCGAGTGCCCCGACGGATAGGCGGGGAAGTTGGGCAGGCCGATCATCGTGCGGATGGACCGATCCAGCTGCGCCGGGCGCGGGTTGAAGTGCGCGTACTTGACGCGCCAGCAGGCCACGGCCGCGTCGTGCATCGCCATGTTGAGCATCGCGAACACGCGCGCCGCGCGCACCTCGCTCAGGCGCGCGTCGCGCACGTGCTCGGCGGCGATGTCGTTCCAGTGCCCCGGGGGCGTGTAGGTCCCCGCGCCGTCGTTCCAGCGCAGCGCGATCGCCAGCTGGTCGCGCGTGAGGTTCCGGACGGTGCGGCGGACCGTCGCCAGCTCCTCGCGCATGCGGGGCGAGCCGGTGGACGGCGGGGGCGGCGGGTCGAGCGCGGCGAGCTGCGCGGCGGTCATGGTCCACGGCTGCACGGCGCCGAAGTTGGGGAGCATCGGCGGGCGCGCCGGCGCCTCCTGGCTCTCCCAGGCGATCTCGCCGCGCGCCGCGGTGGCGGCGGCCAGCCCCTGCCACAGCGCCGGCGTGCCGGCCGCGCCGCCCATCCCGTCGGCGCGCGCCCGGGCGATCACCAGCGCCGCCACGGCGCGCCCGAGCGCGAGCCCCGCGGCCGCGTCGCTCGCGGTGGCGCGCCCGGAGAGGATCGCCGCCTCGCGCTGGGCCGCCGCGCGGCGCGTGATGTCCTCCACCGAGGCCGGGAAGAGCAGCTTGAGCATCTCCGCCGTGACGCCGGCGAGCACCGCGTCCTCCGACGGGTAGGCCGGCAGGTCGCCCACCGGGGCGAGCGCCCGCACCCCGGCGTCGACGCCGGCCGGCGCCGGGCGGCCGTGGCGGAACTTCCAGTGCCAGGCCGCCTTGAGCGCCTCGTACTGCGCCACGCTGACGTAGCTGTAGGCGCGCGCCGCGTACGGCGGGTTGGCGAAGGGGAAGCTCGGGTCGGCGAACGGGTTCTCGGCGTCGGGCACCGGGTAGCTGCCGTCCGGGCGCGGCGCGGGGGGCAGGTTGTAGCGGGCCACCAGCTCGCGCATCACCTGGTTCCAGCGCAGCACCCCGCCACCGCTCCAGTACTCGACGTTGGCGCGCTGGGCCGGGGTGATGGCGGCCTGCGCGGCGCGCACCGCGGCCAGCTCGGCGCGGTAGGCGTCGCTCGTCACCGGGGCGGGCGCGGGGACGGCGATCTGGTCGGGGGCCGACAGGACGAGCATCCCCCACCGCCCGGCGTCGGCGTCGAGGGCGGTCGCCTGGAGCGGGGGGAGCGCCTCGGTCGGCTGGACGGTGCGGTCGCACGCGGAGGCGGCGACGGCGAGGGCGGCGCCGACGAGGGGGGCGAGCAGGGGGGAGCGGTGCCGCGGGCGGGGGCGGACGACGTGCATCGGGCGGGGCGACGGCGGACGATCAGAGGCCGAACGCCGTCGTGAGGCCGGCGGACAGCAGGGTGGACTGGCCGACGTTGCGGCCGGCGAGCGTGCGCGCGGCGCCCAGCTCGAGCTGGATCGCCGGGAGGCGCGGGAGCACGTACATGGCGCGGGCGTGGACGCGCGTGAAGTCCATGCGGTTGGACGGGAAGGGCATGTCCTGCCGGCGGATGTCGCCGCCGCCCCGGGTGCGCTGCGCGACCAGCATCACCGGGAGGCAGAGCCCGTGGCCCTGGTAGCCGACGGCGAGCATCGCGTCGGCGACGTCGGGCATCGCGACCTCGTCGGCGAGGACGAGCCGGCCGTCGGTGTAGTAGGCCTGGCGGTCGAGGCGGACGGTCGAGCGCCAGGTGTGCCCCGCGGCCGCCTCGGCGAACAGCCCGGTGCGGTCCTGCAGGTGGAGCGTCCCGCGCACGCCGGCCCGTCGCGCGCCGAGGCCGACGGACATCGGCAGGAGGTCCGGCGTGTAGTCGCTGGCAGGGGCCGCGGCGCTGGCCAGCACGGCCGCGCCGAGGGTGGCGCGGCGCGCGACGCGCCGGTCGAGGAGGCCGAGCTTGGCACCGACGGTGACGTCCTGCCAGCCGCGCATCCCCTGCAGCACCCCGGCGCTGGCGCTGGTGCGCACGTGCGGGAGGGCGGCGAAGACGCCGAGGCGCCCGGTGACCCCGTAGCCGAGGGTGGGGACGACCGCGCGCGTCGTGAGGGTGCCGATGTTCCCGTTCTCGCGGCGCCGGGTCCCCTCCCAGTACCGGTCCCACCGCTCGTCCTGCCAGGTGACGCCGAGCCGGAGCTGGCGGGCGGGGATCATGAGCCCGTCGTCGAGGGTCTGGGCGCCGGCGGGGAGGGCGGTCGCGCCGACGAGGGCGGCGAGGGGGACGGTGCGGCGCACGCGCACGGCACGGGACGGCGTGCGTGAGGCGCGCCGCTGGCGGGAGGGGGAGGGGGAGGGGGACACGCGGACGGGGACGAGGGGGGACGGCTCGCCACGCGTCGCGTCCGCGGGCGGACGCGGCGACGGCGGGACCGCACCTTCACGGTACCACGCCACCGGGATGCCCGCCACCGGCGCCGTCGCGGCGCGTCGGACCGACGGCGTCAGGGAAGCGCCGATGGTTCGGTCGGGGGCACTCGATTTGGTTCGGAGGGGGGCGCACGGGGCGCCCGAACGAGCGTGCGTCACGGCTCTTGCCGCACCGCCCGGGACATCGCAGCACAGGAGTCGGATGCACGTACGGGTGGCACTGTGGCTCGGTCTCGCGCTGACGGGGGCGACGGCGGCCCACGCGCAGGGTGACGCGCGGGCCACCCTCCCGGCCGGCGGGGCGGGGGCGCCGGCGGCGGCGCAGCCGGCGGCCGGGGGAGGGGGGATCACGACGACGTTCGCCTGGCGCTCGCGCGCCGAGTCGTGGCGCTGGTTCGGCGCGGCCACGGAGCCGGTGGCCGACGGGCGGTACGACTACCTCGGGACGATCGTCCGGGGCGGGATCGGCGGCCGACGCCCGGGGCTCGCCTGGACGCTCGAGGGGGCGGTCCCGATCCTCCTCGGCCTGCCGGACGACGCGATCGCCGGGGCGCCGCGGGGGCAGCTGGGGCTGGGGGCGACGTACTTCGCGGCGAACGACCGGAGCCGGAACGTCGTCCGGGCGTTCGTGAAGCAGGCGTACGTGCGGCTGGGCGCCGCCGCGGGCGCGGGGGGGCACGCGGTGCGGCTCGGGCGCTTCGAGTTCGCCGAGGGGGCCGAGCTCGCGCCGGCGGACCCGACGATCGCGACGCTCAAGAGCTCGCGCATCGCGCAGCGGCTCGTGGGGCCGTTCGGGTGGACGCACGTCGGGCGGGCGTTCGACGGGGTGCACTACACCCACGACCGGCGCGCGCGGCCGAACGGCCCCGGCGCCGCCAACGTGACGCTCGCGGCCTTCGCCCCGACGCCCGGCGCCTTCGAGGCCGACGGGTGGCGGACGCTGCCGATCTACGTCGGCTACGGCGCGTACACGCGGGGGGTGCGCTGGGGCGCGGGGCCGCGCGCGGCGCAGAGCGACCTGCGCGTCTTCGCGCTGCACTACGACGACCAGCGCGACCCGCGCCGCTTCACCCCCGGGCTCCCGGGCGCGAGCCTGCCGGCGACGCAGCGCCCCACGGGCGACCAGCGCGTGCGGGTGACCACCTACGGCGGCCACGTCGTGCACGTCGTGCCGACGGCGGCGGGCCCGGTGGACCTGCTGGCGTGGGGGGCGCTGCAGACGGGGCGGTGGGGGGCGCTCGACCACGCGGCCAACGCCAACGCGCTCGAGGCCGGATGGCAGCCGGCCGGGGTGCCGGGGCGGCCGTGGGTGCGGGCGATGTGGTTCCACGGCAGCGGCGACGCGAACGCCGCCGACGGCGAGCACGGCACCTTCTTCGAGGTGCTGCCGACGCCGCGCCCGTTCGCCCGCTTCCCGATCCACAACCTGATGAACCTGGAGCAGGCCTCGGGCTCGCTCGTGCTGCGCCCGCACGCGCGGGTGACGCTGCGCGCGGACCACAACGTGCTGCGGCTGGCCGAGACGGCGGACCTGTGGTACCTGGGCGGCGGCGCGTTCGAGCGCGAGAGCTTCGGCTACGCCGGGCGGCCGAGCCAGGGGCGCCGCCGCTTCGCCACGCTCACCGACCTGAGCGCCGACGCGCGGCTGACCCCGCGCCTGGCGCTCAACGGCTACGTCGCCCGCGCCGGGGCGCGCGACGTCGTGCGCGCCATCTATCCGGGCACCGGTCCGGCCTACTTCGGCTATGTCGAACTCGAGTTCCGGCGCTGAGCCGGGGAGCGCGCCGGGCGCGCCGCGCGCGCCGCGCGCGCCGGTGGACGCCTCGCTCGGCATCCGCCCGCGCACGAAGTGGCTGCTCGCCGCGACGATCGCCTTCGGCCTCGTGCTCGGGCTCGGGGTGTTCACCTTCGGGCTCGCCAAGGGGCACTCGTACCTGGGCAACGACCCGGCGGCGTGCGCCAACTGCCACATCATGGAGGACTACTACGCGGCGTGGACCGCGGGGAGCCACCGCGGCGCGGCGACGTGCAACGACTGCCACACGCCGCACAACGTCGTCGGGAAGTACGTGACGAAGGCGAGCAACGGCTTCTGGCACTCGTACTACTTCACGGTCGGCGGGCACCCGGACCCGATCCGCATCGGCGCGCGCAACCGGCAGATCACCGAGCGCGCCTGCCGCGACTGCCACGCCGAGCTGACGGCGGCGATCACCCCCGGCGACCGCGAGGGGGGGCGCACCTCCGACGGCACCGTGGTCGCCGCCGCGCACGCCGCCACCGACGGCGAGGACGTCTCGGCGTCGTGCATCCGCTGCCACAGCACCGTCGGGCACTGGGTCCGCTGAGCCCGCCCCGCCCCGGACCGTCGTTCACCGCTTCCCTCGCTGCCATGACCACCCCGTCCGATCCCCGCCCCGAGACGCCGCGCCCCCCCGAGCGCCATCACCGGCGCATCCCCGGCAGGTGGTTCGTCGGCGCCGCGGTGCTCGGCCTGCTCGCGGCCGTCGGCATCGGCGCGCTGCTGGCGAACATCGTCCGCCGGCAGGACGAGGCGCGCAACCCGTTCTATCGCGTCGTCGCCCTGACCGACACGACCACCGACCCGGCGATCTGGGGGAAGAACTTCCCGCAGCACTACGACGCCTACCGCCGCACCGCCGACCAGGTGCGCACGCGCTACGGCGGGAGCGAGGCGCTGCCGCGCACGCCCACCGACGCCGACCCGCGCACGGTCATCGCGCAGTCGCGGCTGGAGGAGGACCCGCGCCTCGTGCAGTTCTGGCTGGGCTACGCCTTCAGCAAGGACTTCCGCGAGGAGCGCGGCCACGCCTACGGGCTCGACGACCAGACCTACACCGGGCGGCAGCAGGCGGTGCAGCAGCCGGGCACCTGCCTCAACTGCCACGCGTCGATGTACGCGGCCTACACGCGCCTGGGGGGCGGCGACGTCCGGGCCGGCTTCGACAGCGTCAACAAGCTCAAGTTCCAGCAGGCGCGGCAGGAGGTCACGCACCCGGTGTCGTGCGTCGACTGCCACGACCCGGCGAACATGCAGCTGCGCGTCACCCGCCCGGCGTTCATGGAGGGGATCCGCCAGGCGAAGGCGAAGGCCGGGGTGGCCGACTTCGTCGTCAACCGCGACGCGACGCGGCAGGAGATGCGCACCTACGTCTGCGGGCAGTGCCACGTGGAGTACTACTTCCGCGGCACGGAGAAGACGCTGGTGTATCCGTGGGCCAAGGGGCTGACGGCCGACAGCATCATGGCGTACTACGACAGCACCGGGCACAAGGACTGGGTGCACAAGACGAGCGGCGCCCCGACGCTCAAGGCGCAGCACCCGGAGTTCGAGCTCTACAACCAGGGGACGCACGCGCGCGCCAACGTCGCCTGCGCCGACTGCCACATGCCGTACGTGCGCACGGGGGCGATGAAGATCAGCGACCACCACGTGCGCAGCCCGCTGCTCAACGTCAACCGCGCCTGCCAGACCTGCCACAAGTTCAGCGAGGCGGAGCTGCGGGCGCGCGCCGAGGGGATCCAGAGCCGGACCTTCGAGCTGCGCAACCTCGCGCTCGACGCGACGCTGGCGCTGACGAGCGACATCGCCGCCGCCGTGGCGCGCGACTCGGTGGGGGGGGCGGCGCGCATCGCCCAGGCGCGGCAGCACCAGCGCCGGGCGCAGTTCTACACGGACTTCATCGAGGCGGAGAACTCGATGGGGTTCCACGCGCCGCAGGAGGCGGCGCGCGTCCTCGGGCACGCCCTCGACGAGGCGCGCCGCGGCGTCGCCGCGCTCGGCGGGCTGAGCGCGATGCCGACGACGAACGCACCGGGCGGGGTGCGCGCGATCGGGCCGATGCCGCACGCCGGGCCGGGGAACATGGAGCGCGGGCCGCGCACCGGCGGGAGTGGGGCCGGCGGCGCCGGCGGCGAGCGCGGGAGCGACACGGCCCGGGGTGGGACGGATCGGAGCGCGGCGCCGCGCGCCGGGCAGCGGAGCGCCGCCGCGACGCGCCCCGCACCCCGACCGACCGCAGCCGCCACCCAGCGGTAGCCGCACGCCGAGGGCGGCCTATGGGCGGCCTGCGGGCGGCCTACGGGCGGCCTACGAACGGTCGGGGCGCCCGGTGCGGCGCGCGTGCCGGGCGCGCAGGCGCGCCGCGCGGATGCGCGCCATGAACGGCAGGACGACGAGGAGCGAGGCGACCATCCACCCGGCGGTGAACAGCTTCTGCCGCCCGGCGGGCCAGCCGCCGACGCCGAGCCCCGCGTGGAGCGCCACGGCCGCGGCGTGCAGCGCGACGACGGCGAGGACCATCACGAGCAGCAGCCGGCGCAGCTCGGGGGCGGCGGTGGGGCGCGGCGCGGAGCCGGGCGGCGGGGCGGAGCGGGGGGGCGTCACGCGTGCAGCCGGGC
>ERZ1066118.1583-NODE-1583-length-13612-cov-6.650218_pt1 | contig 13612 bp, 4 predicted proteins | sample MGYA00382765_ERZ1066118 | MGnify/ENA primary metagenome ERZ1066118 (study PRJEB33369, sample SAMEA5778348) | biofilm metagenome | biome: Industrial cooling water; feature: Water cooling tower basin; material: Biofilm | place: United Arab Emirates | collected...
GCTCGATTGGCAGAACCGGCAGCCCGCCGCGCCACTGGCTGGCGCAGGCGGGGTCGGGACTGTGTTCCACGAGCGCCCGCAGGTCGCCGCCTTCAAGAAGGGATCCCTGATCGCGCGTAATGTGCTGCTCACGGATCATGGTCGAGGGCTTCTGCAAGAGATAGTGGCGCTCATGCTCGCGGGCGAGCTGCCCGTTCTCGCCGGCAGCGAGGCGCCGTCTCTGGTCACGGTCGCGCAGGCGCTGCTGTGTCCAGGGCGGTCTGCATCGGTCGAGGCCGATCCTACTATCATCTCCATCGACGACCTGTGGTCGAGGCCGGGTTCGGGCGCGCCGACCGCGATCGCTGCCGCCACGAAGGCGGCGGAGGCCGGGGGGGCAACTTTCGTCTCGATACGCAGCATCGAGCGTTCTGGGGCACGGATCTGGCAACCCGCGCTGGCAGAAGCACTTCGTACCGGAGGCCTGCCGCGTGGATTGCTCGTGGCGTGTCTAACCGGGGATCCCGAGCACGAAGAGATTGCGGCGTTGCCGAACCCGATTCACTTAATAGAGGTAGAGGGTGCACTTACGGAAAGCGCCTACCTCGCTGGACCGGCGCTCCTTTCGCCGCCCAACCTTGATCTGGAGACCCTCGCGCTGGCCGATACGCCGCCCGAGCTCGCGCAGGCGAACCGGCTTCTGGCGACACTGGGCTTCAAGCCGCCGCTCGACCTTGGACTACGGATCGCGCGTATCTACGTCGAGGCGGTCGCCCTAATCGGCGACGAGGGCGTGGCACGGACGATGGTCGACCGCATCGCGCGCCGCATGGCGGAGACGGTGGGGCTGCAAACGCCGTGAGGGGGAAATGAATGCTTGATCCAATCGGCGGCTTCGACCGCATCAAAGACTTCTTCATCTCATATGTGGAGACCAGCTTCCGCATTGCAGACAGGAAGGTGGCGGCCAATCGCCGCCGGCTTCTCGAGACTACGAATGTCTTCGCGACGATGCCTTTCGTTGAGCCGGTCCTCCGCTACAAGACCTATGGCAAGAGCATAGATGCAATGGTCGGCGATGCGGGTAGCCCGATCTCCTCGCTGCCGCGCGCGGCGCAGGTCGCGTTCGCGGAACTCTCGCTTTCAGGCCTGTTCGACGGCGTGTCTGCGACAGGGGAGGTTAAGCGGAAGGGGCTTTACCTGCCCTACATCCACCAGATCCAAATGCTGGAGCGCGGAATTCACGCCGGAAAGCCCGGGATCGTCACGTCGGGCACGGGTTCGGGGAAGACCGAGAGCTTCATGCTGCCCATCCTCGCTGCGATTAGTGGCGAGGCGATCGGCTGGAGCCCACCGGACGTGGACTACCTGACTGATCCTTGGTGGGCCAAGCAGCGGGCACCCTGGAGCCGTCAGAGGCGGGGTGAGAAACGGCCGGCCGCTCTGCGAGCGCTCATTCTTTACCCGATGAACGCCCTCGTCGAAGACCAGATGGTCCGCTTGCGCCGCACGCTTGACTCGGACGAGGCGCGCGCTGTCATGGATGAGCGGTTCGGCGGCAACCGCATATTCTTTGGCCAATACACCTCCTCCACGCCCGTCACCGGCTACGAGACGCATCCACGCCTGCCGCAATGGGAGGTCGAGAAGAAGCGCCGCCGCCGCCGGGGAGTGAGTTTGCGCGACGCACTACGGCGCGCCGACGCCGACCAATTGGCGGCGCGCCTGCATGACGACGAGGAGGCGCGCAAGGCCGAGGCGGAGGGTAGGTCGCCGCCCGACAAGACCCGTTTCATCTTCCCGTCGATGGACGGGGGCGAGATGCTGTCGCGCTGGGACATGCAGGTCACGCCTCCCGATCTTCTCGTGACTAACGCCTCGATGCTGGGAGCAATGCTCTCGCGCGAAGTGGAAGAGCCTATCTTCGAGACGACGCGAAAGTGGCTCGAGAGCGACGACGAAGCGTATTTCTACCTCGTGTTCGACGAGCTTCACCTCATCCGTGGCTCGGCGGGAACCGAGGTGTCGTTCCTGGTGAAGTCCCTAATCCAGCGGCTCGGCCTCGATCATCCGGACCACCGCCACAAGCTCCGCATCTTGGCATCGTCGGCTTCGTTGCCGATGGATGGTGAGCCGGGGGTCCAGTCGAGGCGGTATCTTCGCGACCTCTTCGCCCCCTTCGGCACAAGCGCCGCCGCCGGCGACCCCGGCTCAACCGAGGAAGCCTTTTGGGCCCAGTGTGTCGTGAAGGGGGAGCCAGACGTGCCACAATGCACGGGAGGAGTCCTCAACCCGGCACCCTTCGTCTCCCTACTGGAAGCGGCCGGGTCCAACGATAGGGGATTCATCGCGAAGGTCGCGCGGGATGACGCGCTGGACTCCGCGATCAGTGCGGTGGCTACGGCTCTCGGGGTCGGGGCCACGGGCGATGCGCGCGTCGCGGAGGTGGCTGAGACCGCCGCGGCGGTGCTCACCAACGCCTGCGTCCATGGCGAGGGCGTCCGCGCGACGAGCATCGAAGAAGTCGGCAGGCGACTGTTCGGCAGGGGGGCCGCCGCCGACCTGGCGGTGCGCGGGCTTATGGTCGCCCGCGCGCTTCCCGAGAGCGGCAAGTGGAACGCGCGTGTTGCGCAGGGCACGCCGTCCTTCAGGGTCCATGCTTTCGTGCGAAACGTCGAGGGGCTATTCGGCGCGCCTTTGCTGAAGGACGGCAGGATCAGTTACGTCGACTTGAGCGTCGAGCGCGGCCTGTCGCATGGGCAACCCGAGCCCGGTGAGGCGCGGGGTCGACGCCTCTTCGAGATGCTTTACTGCGAAGCTTGTGGTGATCTGCTGCTCGGGGGCCAGCGAGGAAAACGCCTCGGGAGCGCCAGCGCGACTGAGCTGCTTCCCTCGACCGCCGAACTTGAGAACCTGCCCGAGCGTGCCGCTTCCGAATATTACGACCGGATGGCCTTCGACCAGTTCGCCGTGTTTTGGCCGAACCGAGATGCGCCCCAGACTGACGCCAAGGGCTGGGACGATTGGGAGGCGGCGCATCTCGATCCGGCTTCGGGCGTCGTGTCGCTTGGCGAGGATGTTCCGGATGGCCGCATCGGCGGCCGGCTATATTATCAGAAGCCAGGCGGCTCGCCGAACGGGCATCTGACCGCGCAGCCATTCTGCTGTCCGAAGTGCGGGACCGACTATTCCAACAGGCCAGCCACGTCGCGGTCCCGGTCGCCAATCCGTGCATTCCGTACTGGTGTCAGCAAGGCGTCCCAGCTGGTGGCGACTGAGCTTTTTGAGCTTTTGCACGCAGTCGGGGCCGAGGCGAAGAGCATTGTTTTCTCGGATAGTCGGCAGGATGCGGCAAACCAATCACTGGAGATCGAGAGGCTCCACCTTCGAGACCTCCGGCGCGAGATCCTCGTTACCGTCGCTCGGGAGTATTTGGAGCGTGCCGCCGCCACCACGGTAGACCCCGTCACCGCAATGGCCGAGGCGAACGCGCTGCTCGCAAAGGGCGACCATGAGGGTTTTAGCAAGGCCATTGAGAGGATCAGCGCGCAGGCGAACGACGCCCAGGTGTCTATCGGCAGCAACAAGGTTCAGCTTGAGCGCCTGTTCAACTACAAAGACACAGCGGCCGGAGTGGGCGCGCTGATCGCCGAATACGTCAATCTCGGCATCCACCCGTTCGACGAGGTCGGTCGCAAGACTTACAGACGTCGTCCGTGGTATCAGGCCTTTGAGCGGACAGGTTCCACCGTCGGCTACGCGGCTTGGCTCGATGACACGCAGCAACAGGATCTGGGCGTCTTCATCCGACGCGAGCTTATGGAGCTGGTTGATGACGTCATCTTCGCCAACACGTTCTTCGCGCTCGAGGAGACGGGTCTTGCCTATCCTTCGATTAGCAAGGAAGCTGGCGAGGAGGTGGACCGGCTCGACGCTTGGCTTCGCGTCTTCGCGAGCGCGACCCGAGTGCACGAGAACAAGTTCTTCAATGCGAACGTGACCGAGTGGGACACGGCGGCGAAGGTGCCGCTCACCAATCGCGTCAGGCGCTTCGCCGATGCCGTTTACGGCACGAACGCCACAACCAAGATCGATGATGTACTGGAGGCATTCGGCAAGGCCGGCCACGTCAACGGAGTTATACGCGTCGGGCGGGTGTTCCTGCGTGTCTCGAAGCCCGGCGACCCATATTGGCGTTGCAAGTCGTGCGAGCGCATCCATCTCCATCATGGGGTCGGCAAGTGCACGCGCTGCTATGTCGACCTGCCGGTCGAACGCACGGGTCCCGTGGACGAGCTGTGGCAGCAGAACTTCCTCGGCCGGCGGATCGTCCGCGGGCTTCAGGATGGCGTGCCGCGTTTCCGCCTTCGCTGCGAGGAGCTTACGGGGCAGACCGACGACTTCTCGGACCGGCTCAGGAAGTTTAAGGGCATCTTCGTGGACGACAAGGGAGACATCGCCCGTCTCGCGCGCGAGATCGACATGTTGTCGGTGACCACAACGATGGAGGTGGGAATCGACATCGGCTCGCTGCAGACCGTCTATCAGGCAAACATGCCACCCCAGCGGTTCAATTATCAGCAGCGGGTCGGCCGAGCGGGGCGACGGGGGCAGGCGTTCTCGTTCGTCATCACCTTCTGCCGTGGTCGCAGCCATGACGCGTATTACTTCGCTCACCCGGCGGCCATCACCGGGGATCCGCCGCCGCCGCCGTTCTTGGCGACTGGACACGATCCGATCCCAACGCGTCTCCTTACTAAGGTTTGGATGCGCTCGGCGTTCACGAAGGTGCGCGAAGACTACGTCAGTGAGGGCGGCAACTACCCCAACGACTTCCTAGTGCCGCCGGACGTCCACGGGGAGTATGTCCCGACCGACAGCTACTATGACGATCCCGAAGGCGCCGGATGGAGCGATCGGCTGCGTCGGGCGCTAGAAGACACAACGGCGGTCCGCGACGCCTATATCGACGCCGCCTGCATCGATCCGATCCAGCGAGAGCGTATCAGAGCACATCTCACCGTCGAGCATCTCATTGGCGAGATCGCCCGGCTAAAAAAGGACAAGCCCAAGACCAACCAGGGCTTGGCGCAGTTCCTTGCAGAGCGAGGTCTCCTGCCGATGTATGGCATGCCGACTCGCGTACGGGAGCTCTATCTCGGCCTGCGGGCCGAGACCGACGAGCGCGACACCGAATACTCATGGTCCACGATGGACCGCGACCTCGATACGGCCGTCTTCGAGTTCGCACCGGGGAACGTGCTGACCAAGGACAAGCAGCGTCACCTGGTGATCGGTTTCTCCGGAACGCTCGCGCCGCCCGAGCGCAGAGGGAATAACATTATTCTCAACGGGCTGTCGAACTGGGTGGAATCGGAGCACAACGTCGCATTGTGCCGAACCTGTGGCTCGGCGAAATACAACCTAGAAAAGCCGACGGAGACGAGCTCCTGCGACGATTGCGGGGCGGACGTCGAGATCGGGGACTTCGCCGACTACGTCACCCCTGCGGCATTCCGGACAGACTTTAGGGAATCCGAACTGGACTCGGTCGGCAGGATGGCCGTCCGGACCGTCGCCACCGTGCTCCGTGATGGCGAGCCGCTGGACGATGGCGCACTTCGAATTCGGCGCGGAGCCGGTGTAACAATCATGCAACTGAATGACGGCTCCGACGATAACTCCGGCATGCCGGCCAGATTCACCGTGCAGGAGGCAGAGGACACAGACGTCCGGGTGCCGCGCATGGTGTCCGTCTCGCTTTCGGCGTCCCAGGCGATTGAGGTGGGATCGCTGACGCCTCCAGCACGCTGGGTCACAAATCCAGCGAGCCAACGGACTTTCGGACTTATCTCGAAGAAGGAGACTGATGCGCTTTATCTGGAGTTGCTGGGCTTCGATCAACGTCTTACGCTCGACCGCGTCGCCCGGAAGGGGACGTTCAGCCATCTTCCGACCCGGTCCGCCGCGATCAGCGCGACACAGATTCTCGTCCAGAAGGCGGCTCTCGACCTCGACGTCTCTTCCGACGAATTCGAGGCGCTTGAGCCGAGGCTGCGGAATGGGCGGCCGATGCTGCAGATCGCGGACTCCCTAATCAACGGCTCAGGGCTATGCAGGCGGCTCGGCGATGACCGAAGCGATGGCACGCCTCACATAATCCACCTTATTAGGGAGATTTTGCAGAGAGGAGACTTGTGGCCTCTCGTGGACCTGCTTCGGGTCGACGAGGAGGGCGATCACGCCGCGAGATGCCAGTCGTCCTGCTATCGATGTATTCAGCGATACGGCAATCGCTCCTACCACGGCCTGCTGGATTGGCGTCTAGGACTCGCATATTTGAGAGCGCTCGTTGAACCGGGCTATAGCGCCGGCCTTGACACGAACGATCAGGATTGGCCGGAGACGGTAGGATGGAGCGCCCGGGCGCTGGCGCTTGCCCACGCGGTCGAGAGGATGAGACCAGATTCGCTGGTCGCGGAACTGCATGGACCCTCGGGCCTGCCATCGCTTCGTGAGCAGCGGCATGGTGGACTCGTCTACCTGATCGTCAATCCGCTATGGCGCACCGATGGGGATTTCGGCGAGGCGCTCGCTGGAGGTACAAGTGTGCGGTTCATAGACACGTTCAACCTAGAGAGGCGACCACTTCGAGCGCTCGAAATGGCATCCGCCGACGCCGCAACATGATTTGTGCTAAACGACAAGATGACTGATGGGTTGGCCTTAGGCGGTCCTTCCTAGCCAATTCAGCAATCGCCGGACTGCCTTGCCCAAAAGGACGGGGAGCGAACGCCCCAAGTCGAGCCATTCGGTACGGCAAGTTTCGCGATGCTCGCTTATGGGTCGCAGCCAAAGGCGGCCTCCGGGTCCGCGCTGAATAGCCAACATTTCGAAAGGTCAGGCGAGGAAAACGTTCGCCCGGTGATGATGTAGATAGGATTTGCTTTCAGCGCGGAGAGGTCTCGGCGGGGGCCTTTGGCTGTTGTGCAGTCCAAGCTTGATGGCATCATCATCATGCAGTTTCGTCGAAAACAGAGTGCGGCCGTCCTCCTCAAACCCGATTAGGCCTCGATCGAACAAATAATCGGCATGCGGGGCGAGCATTAGGCCGTTGAAGCCGTCAAGCCGCTCACTTGCGCTAGAGCAGGCGCGCCAAGGCTTGATATGGCTAGCGATCAGCAGATTAGGCTTTTCGATGCCGGTGACGCGGCACACGGGTTCGACATCTAGAACCCGGCGCCGAAAAAGGCCTTGGCCGCGGCGTGCACGTGCCAACTGCTCGCGCATTGTTGCGTCAATGCCGGCGTCTTCCTTAATCCGCTCCTCGACAAGGTCGTCGAGCTGCTGGATGAAGTCCGTCGCTGTGTTTTCCGGTCGCAGCGACAAAAAGTCAGCCAAACGTAGATTGGCGGCTTCGAGCACGATTTCGAATACTGCAGCGTCAACTTCTGCCAGATAGGCTTTTTGATTTCCGTCACCAGTTGCGGCACGGATAGGCGAATGCAATGTTGGCAGAAGCGGCGCGAGTCGTGCGAGCAATGCCTTTGGGCGTATCGCCAAGGCAACGTCGAGCCATTGCACGGGAAGCAGCCATCCGACAGAATTCCAATAAGCGCCAATCGTGCCGAACTCGGCAGGTTTTGGTGCATTGATGGCGAAATCAGCGACTATGCCAATCCGCCCCACCTGGCCGTTTGCATAGGAAAGAACGAGATCACCGGGCATCGCGCGGCGCCTGTTATCATAGAATTGGCTGCGAGCGCCGTTCGCCTCCGTCAATGGAGACCATAGGTAGCCGCCAGCGATCTCCTGCCGCATCGTTTGCTTATGGTTGACCCACCAGAACTGCATCCGCGTGCCGCCTCTCGAGCGCCATCATGTCGGCAACACAGGATTTAGCAAGCATTCTGCGCACCGCCCGCGCAGGCGCGATTGATCCGCCTCGGGCAAGGCCCCAATGCCCTCAGTCGCGCCCACTACGCTGGCAACGACCAATGTGTGTCATTGAAGCCCTTCAAGCGCTATACACCACCTAGGCCGAATAGGTCCTACCTTGCCGTTCGGCTAATCACACTGTTGAGGCCACGGATCACTATGGCGCTTTGGCGTGGAGCTTCACCCCTCCCCCAACCACTCCGCAGCCTTCGCCGCCGCGCTGGCGGCGGTGAAGATCGCCCGGTTGTCGCCCTTGAGCACCTTGAGCCAGCTGGCGAGGTAGCAGGCGTGGTCCGGACGGGGGGTGACCGACAGCCCCAGATCGCCGCACAGGAAGGCTGAGCCAAGCTCGGCGACCAGCTCTTCCATGGCATAGGCTTCGTCACCGAAGCGCTTGCCGAAGGTGCGGGCCAGGCGGTGATCGGCCCCAGTCCAGTGCACGAGCTCGTGGAGCAGGGTGGCATACCAGTTCTGCTCGGCACTGGCGGTGTCGGTGGTAAAGAACCGCTCACGGTCGGGCATGGTGATCGTGTCGGTGGATGGGGTATAGTGGGCGCTTTCACCCTGAATTCGGATGGCAGCACCCGTAGCAGCGATGAAGGCCTCGACATCAGGGATGGGATCAAAGGTCTCTGCCTCAGGGACCTCGGGCGGCGCGTAGCCCTCGACCTGCGCAATGTTGAATACGTGCGAGCCCTGCGCGAAGATGCGGCCCGCGCCCTCGCGCGCCTCGTCTTCGCCGCCTTCGGCCTTGTCCAGCACCTTGTAGAACACGATCGGCGAGGCCTTCTCGCCTTTCCGAACCTGCGCGCCAAGCGACTGCCACTGGCGGTAGGTTGCCCAGAGACCATGCCCGAAGTGCTGCGCCTCGGCGCTGGCCCAGAGGGCAACGACATTGACTCCGCGGTAGGCCTTGCGGGTGACCGCATTGATCGGGCGCGTGAGCGGGGCGCTGCTGCGGTGCCAGGGAAGCGTGTAGTCGCCCGTGCCGCGCTCCAGCGCGGCGATGATCTGGGTGGTGATGGTGTCGTAGATGCTGGCGGTTGCGGAGCTGGCCATGGTGGTGAATCCTTCGTCCTGTCGTTGGGAACGCGGATGAAGGGACGGGCCGGATGGCCGGGCGGGTCAGCGCGGAGCGCGGAACAGCCAACACGGGAGGGCGTAGCCCGAAGGAGCGGGCAGGCTGTTGATCCCGCCCGGCACGGGCCGTCACACAGGGAGCAGTTCATTCCAATGGCGGGGCGAGGGATGCCATGGCTCTGGCGCTTGCACTACCCGCGTAGTTAGCCGAGACCGGCCCCCAGAGATTTCGTCTTCGCGGCCTCGGGCGCGTTCACCTCCATGGCGGTCTGCTTTTCGCCCGCGCGCTCGTGGATGGCGCGGATCAGCCGCGCCTTGTCATCGGTGACGACAATGGCCTCGGACTTCGCGCGCGAGAGCGCGACGTAGAACATCTTCTGATCGACCAGATTGGCGGAGCGGCTGTCGGCGTGGATCAGCACCCGCTCGGCGGTCTGGCCCTGCGCTGCGTGGGCGGTCTGGACATAAGCATGGCGCAGATGGGCGTCGCGCGGGTCGGCAAGATCGAGCCGCTGCTCGCGGCCATTGGCCAGCGCGATGGTCGCCTGCTGCCGCTCGGGATCGATGCCGGTGACGGTGCCACACAACCCGTTGATGCGACCCGCCTCGCGGTCATTGCGGGTGAACTGGACCCGGTCACCCGCCCGCAACTCCATCGGCTTGGGCTCGAACACCTCAACCTTGCCCGTGCCCCACTGTCGCAGGCGCCAGTCGACGGCTGACCCATCAGCGGCCTTCAGCGATATCGCTGCCTTGTCCGGATCAATCCGCTCGACGCGGTAGGCGGCACCGCGGATAACGCGCTTGTCGGCATAGTCGCGCGCAAAGCGGACAACATCGCCGATGGCATAGCTAGTAGCCTGCCGGGTTTCAGCGCGGGTCAGTCCCTTGGCTTCCAGCACCTCGAACCGAACGGCCGCGGATGAGAGCTCGCCGCGCTGCGCCAGCTGCTGGCGGATCATGGTGGTGAGACTGTCACGCCCGTCGCGGGAGGGCTCGATCACGAGGGTCCGCGCGCGCTCCGCTGGGCTCAAGGCAACATAGCGCTGCGCCATCGCCGCAAGGCGCGAATCGCGGTCCGCACCTTCGATCACCTCGCCCCCGCCGCGCTCCAGCGCAGCAAGTGCCTTGCCGGCATGGCCCTCGATTGACGCCATGACGGCATCGCGGGTGTCGGCGTTGGTCTGGCGTACGACGTTTGCAAGCTTCGCGGTGGCCATGCCAGTCTGCTGCAACTGGGCAAAGGCCGCACCCGCGCCCACCGATCCCAGCTGCCTGACGTCGCCAACCAGCACGAGCCGCGACCCGGTATTGTCGGCGCTGGCCATCAGGGCCGCCATGTCGCGCGCCGAGAGCATCGAGGCTTCATCGACAATCCAGACCGCACCCTTGCCCAGCCCCTTGCCCTCGGGTGAGACAAGATGCCGCGCGACCGTATCGCCGCGCAGGCCCAGCGCCTCGCCCAGGACAGTGGCCGCCGACGCGGTCGGCGCGAGCGCGGTCACCGTCAGCCCGCTCTTCGCCGCCTCGCGGACATAGGTCGCGAGCACGGTGGTGGTCTTGGCAGTCCCGGCATAGCCCTGAACAGCGGTAACCCGGTCACGCGAGGTGAGCAGCGAAGCGGTGGCGCGCTTCTGGTCATCGGTCCAGGCAAAGCCCGCGCGCGCGGATTCCCGCGCGGCGCGTTCGACCATGCGCGCAGCTGCGAGCGACGACGCCAGCGGCGCGGCTACGCCGCGCCCGGCGGCTTCCAAACGCAGCATGGCCTGTTCGGTCGCAATCGCCTCGGGCGTGGTGAACCCCGCAAACTCCGCCCCGCGCCGGTCGAGATAGGCGCGCGGCACCAGCGCGCCGCGCTCCCCCGCCTCGGCAATGGCGGCGCTGATGGCGCTGTGGCTGAGCCTGCCAAAGGCATAGTCGCCCGCCTCTCGCGCCAGCGTGCTGGCCGGGAACACGGCCTGACGCTCAGAGAGCTTGGCGGCAGCCCAGGAGACCGCCCGGGCGGCGAGGATGTCAGGGCTGGAGCCAAGCTCGCTCGCCCTCGCCCGATCCTCGGCTTCAGCGATGACACGCGCCTGCGCCGCCTCGCCAAAGCCGTTCGCTTCTGCTGTGGCCCGCCAATCGGCGCGCAAGGTCTTGTGATCCGCATGGCTCTTGGCCTCACGCGTATCGAGCGCGGCGATCTGCTTTTCAGCGGCGCTCGCTTCCTCCCGGCTCGTCCCGCGCTCGGCAAGCCGGGCATCGATCGCAGCCGTGCGCTGGCTGAGCGCCTCGATCACCTTCTCCGGAACACCTGCGATCTCGAATGTCGCATCTTTGCCCGCCTCGATACGGTAACCCAGCTGGGCGGCGCCATGCGCAAACTCCTGGCGGTAGATCGCGCCAATTTCCTTCTGCAGCTGATAGAAGGCCCGCGGTTCAAGGCTGCGCCAGTTGCCATCCTTGTCCTGTGTCGCGTTGAGGATCACCGCATGGGTGTGGAGCTGCGGGTCCTGCGCCCGGCTCGTGGCATGGCGGAAGGTGGCGATGGCAAGGTTGCCGGTCTCCTCGCGCCGCACCTCCCCACCCTCACGCACGCGGGTTGCGGCCATATGCTGCTCGACATGGCCAAGCGCGGCTTTGACGGCTGCGGCATGCGCGGCGATCAGCCGCTTGTCGCCGGCAACCTCGGCCATGATCGAGACCGACTTGGGGGCGGAGAAGGTGATTTCCCACCCCGGCCTGTGCTCGACCTTGGCATCGCGGGTGGTGCCGAGCTGCTGCCCGGCAACGCGGCCTTCGAGCAGCTCGGCAAATTCCACCCGGTCCACCTCGCCGGAAAGGCCCAGCGTTGCAGCAGCCTCACCAAACCATTCCGACGGAGCGAAGCCCCCCTCGGCGTAGTAGTCGTCAGCTTCGTAGTAGCTTGCCGCCTGCGCGGCGCTGGTGAGCGCTGAGACCGAGGCCACCATCAGACCGGTCCCGCCTCAGGCCCTTTCGTTGAACCTCCATCAGGATCGTCCTCGACAGGCGCAGCAATGCCACTGACCCGGCTCCACAGAGTGCTCGCCGGATCGCCCGCCACAAAGGCAGGCTGGCGGGCCTGCCCGCGCCGCGTGATGTGCTCGGCAGTAAGCCCGATCCGCGCAACCGGCAGGCCGTCAGGGAGCAACAAAAAGCCCTGATGCGGGGCAAGTCGCAGCTCGCTTTCGAGCACGGCATAACGGAACTGGCGCTGCGTCGCGATAGTGGTGCGGGGCACCTCTTTGCCGATCATCAAGGTGTCAGTGGCGACCCGCATCTCGACTTCGCACTGGCCGATGGTCTCGCTCGCCCACTGGCGGGTTTCGCGGTCGACGGTCTGCAGGAAGAGCTTGGTGTTGCAGCAGGCTAGCATGGCCTCGGCGATGTTGTCGCCATAGCGATGGCGCATCTGCCCCAGCGCCTGAAAGGTGAGCACGATCGCCGCGCCAAACTTGCGACCTTCGGGCAGAAGACGCGCCAAGTTCTCGACGCGTGGCAGGTCCGCAAGCTCGTCGAGCACGAACCAGATGCGGCGCTCCGGCGATGGCGAAAGCCCGAGCACTGCGCTCGCCGCGCACTCCAGCCAGCAGGCCATCAGGGGCTTGGCGGCCTCGAAATAGTCCTCCTTGCGCGGCACGAAGATCCAGGGCTTTGCCCCTTCGATCTTGTCCAGTCCGACAATGAAATCGCGGAAGGCAAAGCGGGCCGCATTCTCCTGCTCGACCTTCAGGAACTGGATCAGGTTCGCCGCCTTGGCGAGCATGAAGAGCACGCTGCCCGTCGCGCGGTCGGCATCATCGGCAAAGGTGCGGGCGGAGGAGGTATGGCCCAGCCAGGCCTTCAGCTGCTCCTTGCTCTTGACCTGCAGTGCATCGAGCAGGGCCTCGAGACTGCCGTTCTTTTCGGCCCAGAGCGAGCGCATCATATTGGCGACCAGAATGCGGCTCGTCTCCAGCCAGACATCGTCATCCTGACTGCCGGTTTCGGAGACCAGCTGGCGCGCAATGCGGTCGGCATCGGCGGGGTGGGATATTTCGTCGAATGGGGACCAGAAGGCGCAGCGCGCATCAAAGGGATTGAGGATGATGTCGCCGCGCGCGGGGTTGTAATAGTGCGCGATGAACTCTCCGCTCGTGTCGTAGACCAGCGCGGCTTCACCGCGCGCTTCGATGCCGTCGAGCATCTGGCGCAGGACGGTAGTCTTGCCGCTGCCGGTGGTACCGAGAAAGGCAAAGTGCCGGGTCTCAATCCGCTGCGGGATGGGGACCGGGCCGATCTGCAGGGCACGGCTCCCCGCGAGCAAACGCGTCTGTGCCGCGACATCTTCCTGCCGCGCCAGACGGGTACCGCCGATCACCCGATCGGCCAGCGTATCGTGCCCCTGCGCGGACATGGTGCGCTGGAGCAGCCAGGCCGCCAGCAGCCCCAGAACGCACCCCAGAATTGCGCCGATGATGAGCGTGATAATGGCTTTCGACAGAGTACCGGCGACAAGCGGATCGCTGGCGATAACGGACGCAGGGAGCGTCCAGCGGCGGCCTCCCAGCGACACGTTCATCATCAGGTCCTTGCCCGCCATTTCGCCAAGAATGACGAGCAACTTGGCCCCCAG
>ERZ1066118.1586-NODE-1586-length-13599-cov-11.165978_pt1 | contig 13599 bp, 8 predicted proteins | sample MGYA00382765_ERZ1066118 | MGnify/ENA primary metagenome ERZ1066118 (study PRJEB33369, sample SAMEA5778348) | biofilm metagenome | biome: Industrial cooling water; feature: Water cooling tower basin; material: Biofilm | place: United Arab Emirates | collected...
GGATCGAAGAGGTCGCGAGTGGCCATGCAGCAGGGTGACGACGGCGGCCGTCGCTCGCGACGCGGTCCGGTCGCGGTCGCGTCGCGGTCGCGTCGCGGTCGCGTGGTGACGATCACCGGCTGGCGACCGGAGCGGCGACGGGGACGGGCGCGTACCGCAACGCGCAGGCCGTGGACGGGCCCGGCGCCCGGTTCCAGCCGCCCGGGCGGGGCGCCACCTTTCGGCGCATGTCCGCCGACCCCGCCGCCCCGACCGCCCCGACGCCGCTCCTGCCCGCTCCGGTCGGCGACCCGGAGGCGGCGTTCCTCGAGCGCCTCGCCGAGGGGCGGCGCGCCTATCCCTGGCCCCCGCGGCTGCGCGCCCGCGCCGAACGGATGGCCGAGGGGGTGCTCGCCCTGCTCTTCCCGCACCTCGCCGCTGAGGCGCCGCACTGCGCCCTGGTGGACGTGGCCGCCGAGCTCGGCTGGGTGCGCGCCGAGCTGCGCCTCGTCCTCGAGGCGGTCGCCGCCCCCACGGGGCGCACGGCGGAGGCGCTCGAGCGGGCGGTCACGGCGGCGCTGCCGGGGATCCACGAGCGCCTGCTCGAGGACGCGCGGGCGACCTACGAGGGGGACCCGGCGGCGACGAGCGTCGACGAGGTGATCGCCGCCTATCCCGGGTTCTACGCCGTCGCCTGCCACCGCGTCGCCCACGCGCTGCACCGGCTGGGCGTGCCGCTCGTCCCCCGGCTCGTCACCGAATTCGCCCACCGACAGACCGGGATCGACATCCACCCCGGGGCGACCATCGGGCGCGCGATCGCCATCGACCACGGCACCGGCGTCGTCATCGGCGAGACGGCCGTCCTCGGCGACCGCGTCCGGCTCTACCAGGGGGTGACGCTGGGCGCCGCGGCGGTCGCCAAGGGGCTCGCCCGCACCAAGCGGCACCCGACCATCGAGGACGACGTGGTGATCTACGCCAACGCCACGATCCTCGGCGGCGACACGGTGGTGGGCGCCGGGAGCGTGATCGGCGGCAACGTCTGGCTGACGCGCAGCGTCCCGCCGGGGAGCGTCGTCACCCACACCAGCCAGGTCGCCCGGCGCGTGGGAGGGGCGGGGAGCTACGACGGCGTCGAGGACTTCAGCATCTGACCGCCCCTCCCAGCGGGCGGGCGACGCTCAGCGCGCCCGCGCCCGCCGGAGCCGCACCCCGCCGGCGGCCTGGTCGAACGCCCCGAGGTACACCACGCCGCCGGCGCCGAAGCCGGCGATGGCGGTCCCCGCCGGCAGCAGCACCCGGTCGACCAGCCGCCCCTCGCCGTCGATCACCGCGTACACCGGGCCGGGCATCGGCTTGGTCGCCAGCAGCCGCACCCAGACCCGGCCGTCGACGTCGGCGCGCGCCGCCCCCGGGCCGAACGCCGGGCGGTAGTCGGGGAGCTCGGCGGGGGAGACCAGGTTGATCGGCGGGAGGGTCGCCGCGCCCGCTGCTCCTCCGCCTGGTCCTCCGCCCGGCGCCCGCGCCTCGCCGCGGCGGGGGGGCTCGCCGTCGCCGACGCGCATCGTCACGACCATCGGCACGCTCCCGGCGCCCCCCGCCCCGCCGGCCATCGCCGCGGCCGCCCGCGTCGGGTCGCCGCCCGCGGCCTGCAGCTGCGCCCGCGTCCGCTCCATCGCCGCGCGCGTCGAGTCGAGGAACGCCACCTTGGCGTCGTCGTCCAGCCGCTGCCACTCGTGCGGGACGCGCACCCCGGTGGCGCGCGGACCGTCGGCGCCGAACAGGTCGACGCGGAAGTCGCGGCCGCGCAGCACCGCCACCGTGCCGTCGCGGAGCACCGCCCAGTCGTCGACCTCGGGGAGGGGGTTGGTGGTCACGGTGACCGACGGGCGCCCGTCCGTCCCCTCCGTCATCGTCATGCGCGGCGCCGGCGTGCGCACGAAGGTCACCGTGTCCACCCGGCGCGTGGCGAGGTCGACGCGCAGGAGCGGGGCGGAGTCGGGGGGCTGCGGCGGGCGCGGCGGCCCCTCCCCCGCCCTCATGCGCAGCTCGACCGACGGCGCGGCGCGGTAGACCAGCCGCCCGCGCGCGTCGAACCCGGGGACGCCGAAGGTGAGCCCGGTGAGCGCCATCGCGTCGTTCGGGCGCGGCACCGACAGCACGCGCCCGAGCTTCCCCCCCGGGTCGATGACGAGCATCGAGAGCGACTGCGGATCGACGAACAGCGTCGAGTCGCCGCCGAAGGGGATCAGCCCGCCGAAGCGGCCGCCGTAGGCGGAGCCGGTGGCGCTCGTCGAGTCGGCGACGACGGTGAACGACGTCAGCGCCGAGTCGAACAGCACCACGCGCCGCCCGCGCGAGTCGTTGGCGAGCACGCGGCGTCCGGGCAGCTCGCGCACGCCGACGAGGGCGCCGAGCAGCTCGGTGGCCTCCGCCTCGACCGGACCGAGCGGGCGGATGGGGGGGAGTGCGGCGGCAGACGGCGCCCCGGCGCCCGCCGCGGGGGCGGCGGGCGGCTGCGCGGGCGCGCTCCCGGCCGCGGCCAGGGTGGCGAGGGCGGCGGGGGCGAGGCGCGCGGCGCGGGCGGAACGGAGGTGGGGACGGCGCATGGCTGGCGTGGGGGGCGGCGTGGAGGGGGCGCGAGGGGCCGGGGGGCGCGGCCGGGCTCACTGGGAGGGCTGCGCGTCGGGCCAGGCGGGGGCCGGCTTCCCCTGCCACACCCAGACGATGAAGTCGACGGTCGGCGGCGTCCCGCCGAGCTCGCGCAGACGGGTGCAGAGCTGCGCCCGGTGGTGCGCCGAGTGGTGGACCACCTGCAGCACGCTCTCCTCGAGCGTGGCCGGGTGGACGACGCCGAAGCTCGCCTCGAGCTGCGCCGCCCAGGGGAACGCGACCGGGCGCTCGAGCGCCTCGGGGGGGAGCGCCGCGAGGTGCGCCTGCGCCGGCGCGTGGAAGCGCCGCGCCCAGTGGTGGAGCGCGTCGAGGTCGGCGAAGGCGTCGGCCGGGGTGAGCGTCGGCGGCTCGCCGCGCCAGATCTGGAGGTAGAGCTGCTGCACGAGGTGCACGTGGTGGAGCAGCGCGTGGACGCGGGGCTCGGCGCGGGCCGCCGGCGTCGCCAGGATGGCGCGCCAGAGCGCCGCGTCGGCCCACTCGAGCTGTCGGAGCTGCGCCTGCAGGGCGGGGGATGCCACGGAACCTTCGGGAAGGGTGGGGTGGCGGGACGACGCCCGACGGACGTCGCCCGTCGGCTGGTGCCTAACGGATGATGATGCGCTCGCCGCCGCCGAAGCCGCCCGGCGCCATCGCGCCGCCGAAGCCGCCGCCCATGCCGCCGGCGAACGTCGGCTGGCTCCACCCGCCCGCCGTCCCCGAGCGGATGGCCGCGAGGTAGCGCCCGTCGAGGTGGCTCGCGAGCAGCGGCGGGAGGCGGCGCCGCTGCTCGGCGCTCAGCAGCCCCCGCGCCGCCGGCGCGAGCCGGGCGAGCAGGTCGAGCGTGGCGCGGCGCGCGTCCAGGTAGCGCGCCGCCGCCGCGTCGCGGTCGTAGTCGGCGGGGAGGGCGGCGAAGGCGCGCGTCAGCGGCGTCCAGATCGAGTCGAGCCGGACGACGTACCAGCGGTTCAGCGTCGCCAGGCTGTCGGCCTGCCGCCCGTCGAGCCGCAGCGTGTCGGCCTGCCGCAGCAGCTCGGCGAGCGGGTTGGGGACGCCGCCGTTGCCGTACATCGCCCGCAGGAGGACCTCGGGCGCCCGCTCCCCGTCGCGCCGCCGCCCGCGGTCGAGCTGCTGCACGAGCAGCTGGCGCTCGCGCGTCGGGCCCAGGTCCATGCGCAGCATCAGCGTCAGCGTCACCGGGGTGCGGAACGCCGTGGCCCGCGGGGCGGTCGCGCCGAAGCGCTGGTTGACCTCGTAGCGCCAGCGCTGCCGGGCGGGGTCGAAGCCGCGCACGTACAGCAGCTGCGGGTCGGGCACCGGCATCTGCCCCCAGCCGCGCAGCCGCTGCTCGCCGTGCAGCAGCCGGTCGACGGCGCCGAGCGGGTTGGCGACGGTGAGCGAGAGCGTGGCGCGCTGCGGCAGGCGGACCTTGAGCGGGTTGAGGGTGAGCGCGAGGTTCGCGTTCTGCGTCCACGGCCCCTCGCAGGCGTGGCGCGCGGCGACCCGCCCGAGCTGGGCGCGCAGGCAGCGGCGCGCCTGGGGCGCCCCCCCGGCGAGCAGCCCCTCGAGCCCGGCGGCGAGCGCCGGGTCGCCGGCGGCGCGGGCGCGCGCCGGGTCGGCGACGAAGGCACGGTCGTTGGCCCACCCGTCGCCGTTGACGTCGGCGTTCACCTGCGGGGTGAAGGGGATCCCCGAGCGCACGTTGCCGAACCAGCTCACGCGCACCGCGTCGGCCAGGTTGTACGACAGCGAGTAGACCAGCTGGTGGCGCACGTCGAGGGCGGCGCGCGTCCACTCCACCGCCCACGGGTCGCCGGCGGCGCTCTGGAAGCCGCGGTTCTGCTCGCGCACCCGCTGCCAGGTGTAGGTGGCGCTCCACCCCAGCCGCGTGCCGAAGGCGGCCGGGCGCACGCCGAGCGAGAGCTGCGCGCTGGTCGAGCGCAGGTCCGAGCGCTGCTCGCCGACGCGGAGGAAGCCGTCGGCCAGCCGCCCCTCGCGCGCGGCGACGGCGCCGGTGGCCGGGACGATCGCCTCGGGGCGCGCGTACACCGGGCGCCCCCCCTCGTCGGCGAGGGCGAAGCGCCGGACGCCGGCGAAGTTCAGGTCGACGACGCTCCCCTGGTGGGCGTTGCGCGACCAGGCGCCGCCGGCGTCCACCAGCACGCGGTTGCCGAGCGCCGCCCCGCTCCAGCCGAGGGTCGCGCGCGTCGAGCGCGCCGCCCGCCAGTCGCGGGCGAGGAGCGTGACGTTGGGCGCGCTGCTGGCGAAGCTGCTGGCGAACGGGGTGCCGGTCCCGCCGTCGGCGCAGCGCGACGGGACCGTCGCGGCGCCGCCCGCCGTCCAGCCGCTCCACGCCGCCGCCGGCACCGCCGCGCCGGTGCAGGCGAGCTGCTGCACGGCGCCGGGGAGCCCGGTGTTGTCCATCGCCGGTCCGAGCAGGGTGGCGGCGGGGACGTTCTGGAAGACGCCGACGCCGCCGCGCACCGTCGCCCGCGGGCCGCGCATCGCCCCGGCGAAGCCGGCGATCTGCGGGGCGGTGCCGTAGCTCCAGGCGAAGCCCACGCGCGGGCTCGCGTGGACGCGGTCGGGGACGGCGTCGTTGGGCACGCCGAAGGTGCGCGCGACGAGCGGGTTGGCCGCCGGGGCGCCGCCGAAGCGGTACGCGTCGAGGCGCACGCCGTACTGCAGCTGCAGGTTGCGCGAGCGCTGCCACGCGTCGCCCAAGGAGAGCGCGCCGACGAGCTGGCTGCCGCGGCGCACGCGCGGGGCGAGCTGCCGCGTGAACGCCTGCGCCCGCCCCGCCTCGAGGTCGGCGAGCGAGTTGTAGCCGTAGCTCCCCAGCGCGTTGACGGTCATGTCCTGCGCGAAGCCGTCGCGCCGCAGCTCGGTGGCGAGCTTGAGGCGGTGCCGGTTGTCGCCGCTGAACCAGGAGAGCTGGTGCATCACCCCGGCGCTCGACGCTGCCTGGCTGGTGCCGATCCACGGATTGCCGCCGAACGACACCCGCTGCACCCCGGTGCTCCCGTCGGCGAAGGTGGAGTTCACGAGCACCTGCGCGCTCGGCAGCGCCAGGTAGGGGGTGCCGGCGCTCTCGGAGCGCGTGAGGTTGAGCGTCGTCTCGCTCAGCAGGACGTTGCGCACGTAGCTCGAGTGCCGCAGCTGCCCGCCGGCGTTCCAGCTCGTCCGCTCCCCCGCGTGCGCCGGCGTCTCGCTCGGCGCCAGGGCGGCCGGGCGCTGCCGGTTCCAGGCGCCGGTGACGGCGAGCGAGACGCTCTGCCCCGAGTTGGACGCCTGCGGTGCGAGGTCGACGGTGCCGAGGATCGAGCCCTGGTCGGCCAGCCGGTCGCCGGGGATCGCGGCGGTGCGCAGCGGCACCCCCTGCGCGGCGAGGATCGTCGTCAGGCGGGCCACCGAGTCGGCCGCGAGCCCGGCGGCGGCGAGCCCCACCGCGTCGGTGTCGAGCAGGGTGCGCAGGGCGTTGGCCTGGCGCCCGAGCTGGTACGACAGGGCGTAGAACGCCTGGTCGGGGAGGATCGGCCCCGAGACGCTCCCGGCGAGCGAGCCGTTGGTCGACTGCTGCCCGAGCGCCGCGGCGGCGCGGTCGGTCCACTGCAGCCCCGGGGCGCTGCCGACGAGCGAGGCGCCGCGCTGGACGAAGTTGGTCCCCGGGCGCGGGCGCACGTTGAAGCGCGCGCCGCTGAAGCCGCCGACGCTCACGTCGTACGGCGAGGTGACGAGCGAGGGGAGCACGGCGGCGTCGCGCGGCAGGGTGCTCCCGGCGAACGGCATCCCGTTCATCGTCGTCTGGTTCTGGTCCGGGCTGAGGCCGAGCACCGAGAAGCCGGCCGGGTCGCCGTCGGCGCCGGGGACGGGGGTGACGCCCGGGGTGGCCGCGGCCATCGCCGCCAGGTCGCCCAGCTGCTCGGGGGGGAGGACGCCGGGGTCGAGCCGCCGCTCGGTGCCGCCGACGTCGCCCTGCGCGTCGGCGCGGGCGACGCGGTTGCGCGGGGCCACCACGCGCACCGAGTCGAGCACGGCGGCGGCGCGCTGCAGCGTGGCGTCGGCGACGAGGAAGTCCTCGTCGGCGACGCGCCGCAGCTGCATGCGCCGCGGGGCGAAGCCGAGCGCCTGGTAGGCGACGAGGTAGTCGCCGTCCCCCCCGGGGACGGTGACGGTGAAGCGCCCGTTGCGGTCGGTGCGCGCCGAGCGGGCGACGTTCCCCGACGTCGTGGTGACGGTGACCTGCGCGTTCTCGACGGGGCGGCGGTCGGGGCCGACGACGCGCCCGCGCACGACGTCCACCTGCTGCGCGGCGAGCGGGGCGGCCGGTGCGAGGAGGAGCGCGGCGGCGACGGCGCCGGCGGGCAGGAGGCGGGGCACGGCGGGCGGAGCGGGCGTGGGCGGGGAGCGTCGGGCGGGCGACGAGGTCGCTGGGCGGTTCGACCCGGGCGGGCGGCCGAGGGTTTACGCGCGCCCTGCCCCCGGGTGAGCCCCGCCCCGGCCCCCCTCAACGCGACGGCGCGAGCAGCGGCGCGACGCGAAAGAGCTCGGTCGCCGTCGGCGCCACGGTCAGCACGAGCCCATGCGTGTCGGGCGACCCGAACGTCTCGATGCGCGTCACGTGCGGCAGCACCAGCGCCCCGGTGGAGTCGTCGCGGAACGGCTTGTCGACGCGATAGTAGTGCGTGTCGCCGTGGACGACGGCGATCGGCCGGGGGTACGCCGCGGCCAGGGCGCGGAACTCGGCGAGCAGCGCGTCGAAGCCGCCGGGGGGCGCCGGCGTCCCGGGCGGGGCGCCGCGCGGCGGGCGCGGGCGCTCGAACGGGTTGGCCTGGAAGAAGAGGGCGAGCCCGCGGGCGTCCTCGCGCCGCGCCGCCTCGAAGGCCAGGCGCAGCCAGGCGCGGTCGGCGGCGTCGCGGGCGACGAACTCCGAGTCGGCCGCCGCCGTGCGCCCGCGGTTGTTGTTGGACCCCACCACGTGCAGCGTCGCGAACACCACCCCGCCCATCGACCAGCGCACGTTCTCGCGGTAGTCGCGCCACGCCGGGTCGGCGCTCTGGCGCACGAGCGCGACCCGCCGCCGTCCGAGCGAGGAGTCCCCGGCGAGGAAGTCGCGCCGCAGCACGGCCAGCCGCTCGGCCGGGTCGCGCCCGTTGCGGTGGCAGTCGGTCCAGTCGTTGTCGCCCGGGGTGAACACGAGCGGGTGCGCCACGCGCCGGAACTCGGCGAGCCGCTCGGCGAACACCGAATCGGTGCAGAGGAAGCCGGTGAAGTCGCCGACGTGCACCACCACGTCCGCCCGCTCCCGGTCGATCGCCCCGAGCAGCCGCCGCCACCCGGGCGCCTGGAGGGTGTCGTACGGCTGGTCGCCGACGACGATCACGCGCGTCGCCCCGCCCCCCTCGTCCCCCCCGCTCCGCGTGGATCCGGCCGGCGCCGACACGCACCCCAGCGCCGCGCCGGCCGCCACGAGCGCGCCGCGCAGCGACCAACCGACCGACCACCCGACACGTCGCATGGGACACCTCTGGCTCGGGGAGGGGGGAGCCGATGGGGCGGCGATGCCCCTCCCAACCTCGCGCGCCGAGCGCCCGGGTGCCAACGCGCCGCGTCGGCGCTGCCGCTCCGCCGCCGGAGCGCCACGACGTTCGGCCGCTCGCTCGGCCACGGGGTGCGGCGGACGGCGCACCGGCAGCCCGCCCGGTGGGAGGCCACGCCCCCCGCTCCCCCACCCCACGCACTACCTTCCACTCCGCACGCCCCCTCGTCCCCCGCGACCCCCGCGCTCCAGCGCCGTGCGTTCCAGCGACGAGCCGGAGGCGCCGCCCGCGGCGCGGCGCCGGAGCGAGGAGGCGCGTTCCAGCAAGCCGCCGCGTAGCGGCCGGCGAGCGCGTTCCAGCGGCGGCGCGCCCAGCGCCGACGCGCGTTCCAGGGAGCGAGCGAGGCGCCGGCGACGCCGGCGACCGAGCGAGCGACCGCGTCCCCGCCTCACCCATGCGCCTGGACTCGATCCTCGACGCCATCGGCGACACCCCGCACGTCCGCCTGCGCCGCCTCTTCCCCGACCGCGAGGTCTGGATGAAGCTCGAGCGGCAGAACCCGGGCGGCAGCATCAAGGACCGCATCGCCCTGGCGATGATCGAGGACGCCGAGGCGCGCGGCCTCCTGCGCCCCGACACCGTCATCGTCGAGCCCACCTCGGGGAACACCGGGATCGGGCTGGCGATGGTCGCCGCGGTCAAGGGCTACCGGCTCGTGCTCTGCATGCCCGAGTCGATGTCGGTCGAGCGCCGCCGGGTGATGGCGGCCTACGGCGCCCGGCTCGAGCTCACCGCGCGCGAGCTGGGGATGAAGGGGGCGATCGCCCGCGCCCAGGAGCTGGTGGCCGAGCACGGCGGGCCGCCGGGGGCGTGGATGCCGCAGCAGTTCGAGAACCCGGCCAACCTGCGCGTCCACGAGCGCACCACGGCGCAGGAGATCCTCGACGACTTCCCCGAGGGGATCGACGCCCTGATCACCGGCGTCGGCACCGGGGGGCACATCACCGCGTGCGCCGAGGTGCTCAAGCAGCGCTGGCCGGCGATGCGCGCCTACGCGGTGGAGCCGGCGAAGAGCGCGGTGATCTCGGGCGGGACGCACTCGCCGCACAAGATCCAGGGGATCGGCGCGGGGTTCATCCCGGGCAACCTGCACCCCGACGTGCTCGACGGCACGGTGCAGGTGGAGGAGGAGGACGCCTTCCGCATGGCGCAGCGCGCCGCGCGCGAGGAGGGGCTGTTCGTCGGGATCTCCTCGGGGGCGTCGCTGGCCGCCGTCGAGCAGAAGCTCCCCGAGATCTCCCCCGACGCGCGCGTGCTGACGTTCTGCTACGACACCGGGGAGCGCTACCTCTCGATCGACGGGCTGTTCGCGGCGCCCTGAGCGCCCGGACGGCCCCCGAGGCGGGGGCCCAGCGCGTTGCCCGGCAACGCGTTGCGCGGCAGAGCCCGGATCGTCCCGGAAGGGTCGGGCGCGCCCTGCCGGCGGCCGGGGGAGGACGTGCGCCGCCCACCGGCGACCGGCCGGCGCGCCACTCCCCCTCCCCACCCCGATGACCTTCCTTCCGCGCTTCCTCGCCGCCGCCCTCGTCGCCGCGGCTCCCGCCCTCGCCCCGGCGCAGCCCGTCTGGGGCACCGACGTCGCCGACGGCTTCCTCACCGGCTCGCGCTCGCTCGTCGTCGGCCAGAGCGGCGTGTTCCACGGTACCCTCGTCCGCAGCGACTACGCCGCCGCGAGCGTCTCGATCGACTGGACGATCACGAAGGCGGCGGTGATCGACGGCTTCCAGCAGTTCCGCTACCGCTACACCTTCAGCGGCCCGTTCGCCGACAAGAACCCGAGCCACGTCGTCCTCGGCCTCAGCGCCAGCTGCCTCGGCTCGGCGGCCGCCAACGCCGAGTGCGCCTCGGACGTGCGCTACGCCGTCGGCAGCTCGCGGGGCACCACGCCGGCGCTCGAGCGCGACGCGGCCGCGCGCGGCGAGCTCGAGTTCGGCACCTACGAGGATCGGAACCGGGGCGCCAACCCGGGGCTCCCCGCCGCGATCGGCGGCCTGAAGATCGACACCGACGACTTCGGGGCGAACGATCGGCTGGTGGTGAGCTTCCTCTCGATGCGCACCCCGGTGTGGGGCGACGTCTACCTCAAGGGGGGGAACGGGAACTACGCGTACAGCTACACCGGCACCTGCTCGCAGACGACGGGCAAGGGGAAGAATCGGGTGACGACGCTGGTGCCCTGCCAGGCGTCCGACCGCGTGCAGCTGGCCAACTTCGCCTACAACGCCGGCGTCGCCACGCGCTCGACCTCGACCAGCGTGCAGGACTTCATCGCGACCCCCGACAGCCGGATGCTCGCGGTCCAGCCGCCGACGACCACGGTGCCCGAGCCGGGGACGGTCCTCCTGCTCGGCGCCGGTCTGGCCGGGCTCGGCGTCGTCGCCCGGCGCTGGCGCGCGTGAGCGGCCGCTGACGGCCGGCTGGCGCCGGGCGAGGCCCCCGGCGGGGGCGCGGCCCCCCGCCGGGGGCAGGGGGGGCGAGTCCACCGACTCGCCCCCTTCGTGCGTGCGGGTCGCCCGGGGGCGCGCGGGCCCGGGCGCGCCCGGCGCCCCACGGCCATCCCCCCCGGGGGCCCCCCAGGGGCGGGCGGCGATGTGCGGCAACGGTCAACGCCCCGGGACGGGACGAACCCTGCACGCCCCGCCGGGTAGCCCCCGGTCGGGTGGACGCGTGCGTGGCCGGTCGGCGGGCGTCTGCCGCCGAGTTCGGCGCCGGCAACGAGCGCGCGTCCTCGCGCGTTGCCCGTGGACACCACCGTTCGGCCCCCTCCCCCGCGCGTCCGTTCGCCCCGCGAGCCCCGGAGCAGCCGCAGGATGCCCGCCGCCCTCGATTCCGTGCTCGAGCTCCTGCTCAAGTACCGGCCGGCGCTGTTCGCGCAGGGGCGGCTCGCCCTCGACACGCCCCCGGCGGTGGCCTGGGGGCTGGCGGCGCTGGCAGTGCTGCTCGCCGTCGGGATCGCCCTCGGCTACCGGCGCACCCGCCCCGCCACCGGCGCCGTCGAGCGGGGGGCGCTGACGCTGCTGCGCGTCGGCGTGCTCGCCCTGCTCGTCGTCTGCCTGCTCCGCCCCGTGCTCGTCCTCTCGGCGGCGGTGCCGCGGCGCAACACCGTCGCCCTGCTCGTCGACGACTCGCGGAGCATGCGCGTGGCCGACCAGGACGGTCGGGCGCGCGGCGCGTGGGCGCGCGCGGCGCTCGGCGAGGGCTCGGCGCTGCGGCGCCGGCTGGAGGAGCGCTTCGCCGTGCGCGTCTATCGCTTCGCCGACGTCGCCCGCCCCACCGACTCGCTCGCGGCGCTCCGCTTCGACGGCGACCGCTCGCGGCTGGGCGCGGCGCTCGCGCGCGTGCGCGACGACCTGGCCGGCGTCCCGGTGGCCGGCGTGGTGCTCGTGAGCGACGGCGCCGACGGCGCCCCCGCGGCGCTGGCCGAGGCGTCGCTGGCGCTGCGCGCCGCCGGGATGCCGGTGTTCGCCGTGGGGCTCGGGCGCGAGGCCACCGCCGCCGACGTCGAGGTGCGCCGCGTCGAGGCGCCGCGGCGCGTCCTCCACGGCTCGGCGGTGACGCTCGACGTCGTGCTCGCCCACGCCGGGCTCGCCGGACGGCGCGTCCCGGTCGTCGTCGAGGAGGACGGGCGCATCGTCGCCACGCAGGAGGTCACCCTCCCGGCCGGCGGCGACGCGGCGACCGTGCAGGTGACGGTGCCGGCGCTCGCCCCCGGGGCGCGCCGCCTGACCGTGCGCGTGCCGCGGCAGCCGGGGGAGGCGCTGGCGGAGAACAACGCCCGGCAGACGCTCGTCGAGGTGCGCGACGGGGCGATGCGCGTGCTCTACGTCGAGGGGGAGCCGCGCTTCGAGGCCAAGTTCGTGCGCCGCGCCGTGGCCGGGGACGCGGGGCTGGACGTCGTGCTGCTGCAGCGCACCGGGGAGAACAAGTACCTGCGCCTGGGGGTGCGCGACTCGCTCGACCTGATCGGCGGCTTCCCGGTGTCGCGCGAGGAGCTGTTCGCCTACCACGCGGTGGTGCTGGGGAGCGTCGAGGCGAGCGCCTTCACCCCGGAGCAGCTGCGGCTGCTGGCCGACTTCGTCAGCGTGCGCGGCGGGGGGCTCCTGCTCCTCGGCGGGCGGCGGGCGCTGGCCGAGGGGGGGTACGCGGGGACGTCGCTCGAGGAGCTGATCCCGGTGGTGCTCGAGGGGCGCGCCCGCGGCGACCTGCCCCGGGGCGGGTCGCTCCGCGGCTCCGCGGCGGGCCCGGCGGCGGGGCTCGCCGCCCTGGCGCTGGGGCGCGGGCGCGGCGATCCGGCGTCGGGAGAGGAGGTCGTCCCGGCGGTGGAGCTCCGCGTGCGCCCCACCCCCGCCGGAGCGGCGCACGCGCCGCTGCGCCTCGCCGGCGACGCCCGCCTCAGCGAGGCCCGCTGGAACGCGCTCCCGCCGCTGACCGCGGTGAACGTGGCGCGCCGCGTGAGGCCCGGGGCGACGGTGCTGCTCTCGGCGGAGGGGCCCGGCGGCGAGCGGCGCGTGGCGATGGCGTGGCAGCGCTACGGGCGCGGGCGCGTCGTCGCCTTCCCGGTGCAGGACAGCTGGCTCTGGCAGATGGAGGCGAGCGTCGCCGTCGACGACCCGTCGCACGAGCTGTTCTGGCGGCAGACGCTGCGCTGGCTCGTCGCCGGCACGCCGGGCTCGGCCGACGTGGTCGCCTCGGTCGACCGGCCGGCCCCCGGCGAGGCGGTGACGGTGCGCGCCGAGGTGCGCGACTCGACGTTCGTGCCGGTCAACGGCGCGGCGGTGACGGCGACGGTGCTCGCGCCGTCGGGCGCGCGCACCCCGGCGGCGATGGAGTGGAGCGTGGCGCGCGACGGCGAGTACCGCTCGGCGTTCACCCCGAGCGAGCCCGGCGTGCACCGGATCGAGGTCGTGGCGCGCGGCGCCGCGGGGGGCGCGGCCGGCGGCCCGGTGGTCGCCGCCGAGACGCTGCACGTCGAGGTCGCCCCGGCGCAGGAGGAGTGGTTCGAGAGCGCGATGCGCGCCCCGGTGCTGCGGCGCCTGGCCGCCGAGACGGGGGGGCGCTTCTACACCGCCGCCACCGCCGAGGCGCTCCCCGAGGACCTGAGCCACTCGCGCGCCGGGGTGACGGTGACCGAGCGGCGCGACCTGTGGGACATGCCGCTCGCCTTCCTGCTGATCGGCGGGCTGCTGGCCGGCGAGTGGGCGTGGCGCCGCCGGCGGGGGCTCGCGTGAGCGATCCGGCGCGTCGCCTGCCCGCCCCGCCCGCCCCGCTCGGCCTCGCCGCCGCCGCCGCGGTGCTGTGGGCCGGGGCGCCCGGGGCGCCGGCGAGACGGTGGGACGGGGAGGCGCTGCTGCCCGCGATCGTGGAGCGG